>Ga0179593_1602837_pt1 | contig 11376 bp, 11 predicted proteins | sample CZODoug2_1_08_16_FD_185931 | JGI IMG/M metagenome (GOLD analysis project Ga0179593, IMG submission 185931) | Vadose zone soil fungal communities from Angelo Coast Range Reserve, California, USA - CZODoug2_1_08_16fungal (PacBio error correction) | ecosystem: Environmental > Terrestrial > Soil >...
CGCTTCAGGGTCAACGCCAAGCGGATACCACCGCTGCGAACGCGCAAGAAGAAAACCCGAAACAAACGGTGTGTCTGCTTAGGCCGATGCTCCAGTTGCAGGAAACAGGCCCATCTTCAGAAGGGGGAAGACAGGGAAGCGTTCTGAGAGGGCCGTAGTATTCCCTGTAAGTCAGAAAAGAAGATGTCGGAAGAAAGGATGCAGCCCCCGTGGCCCAAAATCGTCCATCCGCCCAGGCAAAATGATCGAAACCGCGACCGTCTGGCGAAAGGAAATCAAAAAGGGAAGCTCTTTACTTTTGGCTTTGGACCCTAACGGGAAGGATGATTCGGGTTAAACAGGTGCAGTTCGGAAACGAAGGGATGGCCACTCTTCGCCGTCCGGAGGGGCACTTAACAAGGGGGAGTTCGGCACCCCTGGAACTTGGAAACAAACCGCGGATCAACTATCCAAGTTGACAAGCCTAGCAGACGAGGAAGGGGTCGGAGACGGATGGCGAGGAACCCGTAGAAACAGTGCATGGAACGTAGAAGGTAGCCGGAGGCCGTAGGAAAACTCTTCCTCCCAGTCATCACAAACGTCCCACACTGTCTTCCGAACGTTGGCATAACCTCGGGAGTAGTCGTCTTTCATGCCGGGGCCAAGGGGCTGAATACCACCATCCAAAGAAAGAAAAGGGTTTATAATCTCTTGGGTAAAGGCATAATTATTCTCATGGAAGACCGGGACTGAGAATAAAAAGATGAATTTCTCAGATGGAGGGGGGATTTTGGGGGATTCCGTCCATCAGCGCCGTTCCCTACGCACCTTTTACAGAAGAAAAAACCACATCCCTGTTCAAACAGAGGCCACAATCCTGGGACAACCGCCCGTAGTGAATCCATGGAGCAAGAGCGAAGGGCTCTAGAGGCCTTCGTCGAAAACGCGCCGGAAACACCAAGACCCCGATAAAAGCTGTCGGCGGGCGCGTTTCCGGCAAGGGAGACCAGGGGAAGAGGAAGGCACCCTTCCACCTCTGCTGTAACGTGACAGAGGGAGAAGACTTCTAAGTCGGGCGAAACGAGGAACCGCAACCGCCCTAAAGCGGATCGCTGTCCTGCAGGGAATCAGGGTTCCCGAAGAGACAAATACGGAAGCCAAACGCGTCAGGTGCTAATGGAGGGGCAAATTGTAAATGGTTTCGCCCTGAAAGTCGCCGATGAAATGCTATTGGAAGGGAAAGGGGTAGGAAAAAATCCGCTGGTTCTTTTTTCCAGTGTAGTTGAAAGAGAATGAACTAACCCTGCAAAATGGCAGTCTGACTCAAAAAAAAACCAAAAAAAAAACCCTGCGCCCGTATTAAAGAAAAAGGGGACGAGGCAGCCAAAAAGACCCGCCGCCCTGCGAACGAAGGGATACAGTACCCCATAGTCAGGATCGGCGTAAATCGGATAAGCTGAGGTGTTGACGGGCGGGGGCAAAAAAGGGTGATGAAACCTTCTTCATGGGGGGGTCTGGGGGGTAGAGGACAGGTAGCTTCTGGTTGTGGATTGGAGGGCGAACTGGGCCTGAAAGAAGGGAAAAGGAGGAAAGTAAACAAGGGAGTTACTCTTGATTAGGGGGAGCGGGGAAAATGACAATGGATGGGCCGATACCTGGACGCTTTCGGAGTTAGGAGGGAGATCTCGATACAAAGGGGGGGGAAAGAGAGAATAGCCAAACATCACGACAAGCAGGGTAGTGATCCAAGAGTCCCAGGAACCGACACAGCAACGAGCAGGTTTAACACGATGGGGGAAAAGTTGGTTTGCAAAAGATTAGAAATCAGCCTCAAAGGGCGCCATCCACACACAAAAAAGGCACTTACCACAGCAAAACATGCAGCCCCGATACCTGGTGTGTTGACGCCGCCCCCAAAAGCCTTAAGCGGAAAAACTCACCAGCGTCTTGTGTGGGGGGGGGCTGATCCTTAGTAAGGAGAAAAAAAAAGGGAAGGGCCGGGGGAAATCGACGGTTTCCTGGGCAATACGGAGACGTTGAAAAGAAGGAGGGGACAAAAGCGCACCTCTGAGCTCATGTCTTCGTTCCAATCGCCAGAGAATACAGGCAAAAACAGCTTCTGTCGATCGTGCAAATAGATTCACAAAACAGAAAGTGGAATTCGTCAGCATGACCATATGAGCAATAAATGAAGAGGTTCTTCAGGAAGGGGAGGTTCGGCGACCCTTATTCGACAGGACGCCTCGAGGCGAAAAAAGAAAAAGAAAGGGCAAGGGGGAAATCTTCTCGAAGACGACTTCTATATTAGCTGAAAGGAGAGAAGGACATCTGTGGGGAAGGTTGGCAGGCTGACTCAATGCGCCGCGTCTTTCATCGAGCCGGCACAGAAAGAGGGGCGCCAGGGAGCGAAAGGAGGGGGTCGAGGACCTCAGGCTACGATCATCTCCTCGACTGTCGACAGGGGATAATGAAGGGCTGTTGGAGTGCAGGAGAATTGGGAATGGGGAAGAATGCAAGGATTGACTGTCTGGAAAAAAATCCAATTGTGGCAAAGAAAATGCCGGGCGAATGGGGGAGGACGGGGGTGAGTGCAACGCGATCCATGCAGGTTATTTAAAACGGATGACGGAAGGGAAACACAAAAAGCAAGTTGCACGCGCTGTTTCAAAGATGGTGCGGTGGATCTGGAAAAAGCACGGGGAAAAAAGGGCTTGCTGAAAAAGTGGTCTTAAGAAAAGGTGAGTGGGGGGAAGTAGCCGCGGTGGCGTGAGTGCAAGAATCCGGGCGGAGACGGGGGGGCACGGTCTTCATCATGACCAAAAGCGAGGGGCCAGGCTGAGCGATTGGTGATTAGGATGGAATGTGAACTAAAGGAAGGTTGTACGAACGAAAAGAGTCATCTTAGGGTCTTGAGGGAGGGGTCTAGAAGCGTAAGAGATAAGAGTTTAAACGACGGCAGCTCAAGGTGGAGGTATTTTTCAAAAAAATCCCAGCCAAGCCAGACAAAGGGTAGAGCTTTTCGCAACAGGAGGCTCTCGACGCTATTCTTTTCGGGGGAGATTTTGTTCTCTTGGCGGGCGCTGAGGGGACGAGTCCTACAGTCGGGGGGCTTGGACATTGAGGCATGGGGCGGCGAAGGGGTTATCTCTCAAAGGATCGACAGTATTAACTAGTTTTCACACGCGGTGCGACTCTACATCAAACCTTTTTGTGGCACTGAAAAAATAATAGGGTGTTGGATCGGCCTTCATATTTGAGCAAGCCCTAGAGGGTAAGAAAAAAACACAACTTATTATATTAAAATAGAATATCGCTTCTTCAAAATGTCCATGACTTAGTATGCTCAAGGAAGGCTCCTCCTCTACACTCCGATCTAGGAAAAAACCGGGGGAAACGCGTAGAAGAAAGGGAAAAAAAGTAAGCTTCCATCTTAGTGTCTGATCAGCCATCTCGAAACGCTTCTCTGCTTGAAAAGGAAGTATCCAGCAGGGGAATGTCTTCCTCAGGAACTTCCTAGGCAAGGGCACCAACCTCAACGCAAGACGAAGAGGTTCGAACAGCACCATCTTTGGCGAAAAGATTGAAAGCAATGTCGGAGTGGCTTTAGGGTTTGAAAAGAAAGGGGGGGGAAGTGTTGAAAACCAGTTGCAGTTCTTTCGCGAAGATGGGTGCGACTTACTCCTAATAGACTGCAATTCCCGCTGGCGTTCTGGATAAAGAAAGAAAGAGGCAGAGAACCACTATAACAGGTGCATTCCAAAGGGCACCCATAGCAAAATACGGCGAAAGGGGTCTTGGAATCTGCCGGGCATTGGGGAGTCCGAGAAGTTAAAAAATCTGCTAACAGACCGGGGAGCACGGAGACTACAAGAAACCGCCGGGCTTATCCAAGTAAAGACACCTAAAGATGGATCGTTGACGGATTTTCTTCAGGGCCCCAGAATCCCCGAAACCAGCACTCGGGTGGGGAACTCAGGCAAGGAGGTGGATATCGGCAGATGTTAACACTCAAATTCGAGAAGCTTTAGGAAAAGGGACAGATGCATGTCCTGTCCTCCCAAAGGGACCACCTCAATGACCAAAATTAAACGCGGACATCCTCAGGAACAAAACGGGAAAAAAAAGAAACCAATTGCATATGGGAGCAGAAGATTCTCTTATGGCCTTCTTAGAGCCGGACGAAGAAACGAAATGCACCCCATTACCGGGGCTGTGGGACCGAGGATTTGAGAAAAAATAAAGAAAGCGGATGGCTAAGGAATAACCCTTCCCCCCTCTTCTGGAAGAGCCGGGTCAGAGCAAAAGGCTCTACTATACGATAAAAACCATTTGGAAGCAAACGCGGGGAGAAATCTGCAGCGTCTCTTCTACATCAGTGACGCACAAGCAGGAACGTAGGGGTCCTACGGCATAAAAGTGCGGAATGTATTCTTAACGTGCGCAGGTGCCAGCCAGGATCGCCTATGAAATTCTTCTATTTGGGGGAATAGATTGGAAAGGGGACGAAGCGGGGGGGGGGACTTGGTCAAACCGGGTCGGGGGCCCCGCGGCGACCCATGGAGTGGAAAGCCGGAGAAAAACGCCCGTCACCCTTCTCCGGGAAAAGAAACCAGGGAGAATACGCAAAAGCCCAAGGGGACCCCCGCCAAGGCGCCTGAACAGGGAAAGCCCAACCAGCGTTGCCCTGGGAAGAAGGGGAAGAAATGCTTTAATCGAGACTGACTCCGGTGGTGAGTTGTCGGGAGTCGTAGGGAAGGAATTTTGGCGGGGTGTCACATGACATGTCTTTCTTAGGTGTTTGGGGATGGATTGAAAAGGAGGCTCTGTAAATAGGGCAACCATCGTGAAAATCGGTGTGAAAAAGGGTCTTCGGGGGCGGGGGTAGGGGACATGGACCAAGGGCCTGGACACCAAAGAAATGTCGCTGATGGAGATGGTCTGGACTCAAACAAAACAAAGGGGGAGGAGAGGAAAGAATTATCCTACCAGAAGGAAAGCGACAGGGAGTGTCGGGGGGGGGGGGGCAGGGCGGCAGAACCACAAGTCACCGAAGAAGCAAAGGTTTATTTTCACAAGGGTGTGCAAGATGGGACACATAGCCGGCCTCACAGTTCGCACCATCCAAAAGTACAAAAAAAAAAAAAAAATGACCAGGGACTATACCATTTTGTTGGCACCTACCGCAAGAAGGACACACAGGGAATAAGAGTACAACCGGGGATACCTCAGGAACGAGGGCGGGGGGAGCGTGCTGATCCCTGTTCAGGCTCATGTGGCGGGGAAAGGGCAGACCGGTCGCGGTTTCCGATCCGGAGCAGGGGGGGGGGGGAGTTGGCTGGGGGGAGCGAAAATGAGGATTCGTTCAAGCCTCTCCGGCAAGACAACGGTTGAAACCCAGCGTCTGGGACCTCTGTTCCATATAGCACCAAAATAGGAGAGGACGACTGACATTGGGGCGAAATTAGTCCCCTTGTCGGGGTTGTCTACGGCAAGAATGCTCGGAAGCAGGACAGCGGGGGTTCCAGGCCGCAGAGGGAAATTTCAGGATTGGGGGGGATCGTTCTCGGAGACGACTTAAAGATGGAGGAGACGCGCGACGGAAATCGGGGTGGGGCACCTACGGCTGAACTCAACTGCGCCGGGATTTCAGAGGAAGTCTCCGGGGATGATGGCGAGGGGGTGAGGGCTCTACGAACAGATCATCGAATAGGAGAGCTGAGGAGGGTCATGCACTCCTGCTGATGGGGTACAGAGCTGGTGGGGAGGAACGCAGATGAGAAGAGTCCCCGGGGGGGGGGGGAGTACAGGCCTGCCTCCTTGGAAGAACGAACAAGCGGTGAACGAGGGGCTCCATTCAGAGTGGGAACAAGGCAGCTCCACTAGGAGCGTTAGGGAGGGGAACTGGGGAGAGACGAAAAAAGCACTTATCTATCGAAGGGAAATGTGGGAGGAATACGGTTTCAGGTGGATGGTACCAGCCTGCGGGACGTATGTAGAAAGGGCATTAAAAACGGCGGTAGGAACAGGGGGTTAACGGCTTTCATCGACAAACAGAGAGACGTGACAGGGGTCCGAAATTGTGCTCGGGCTGGATCAAGAAAGGGGGAAAGAAAGCAAAAGGGAAATTTTTTTCCTACCAGCGGTAATGAAAGAGGGAAAATTAGGGCGGAGAGGGGGGCCAAACCCAAGAACCGAAAAACTGCAACTGGATACACCGCGCATCAGCTTTGAGGTCAACACTCCCCCTCCAATCAAGACCCCGGGCGGGAGGGAATCTGTGAGGGGTGTCTCTCGAGCGGGGCGGGGCTGGCGATTGGGGGCTGGGGACATCAAGATTGAACGAGGCCGTCGGTTCGAGCATGGAAGAAAGAATCGAACGGAGACGGTGCTCGCTCTTCTGAAGCAGTCGGGGAAGGGCCGCGGTCAACTGCAACTGAGGGAAGAACAACCGGGGAAAGAGAGGTCCAGAGGGAAGGAGTTCTCGTGGGGGGGGGGGAAGGTGTGGCGCCTTCAAAAAAAGAGGCCGGTGACGACTCTATTCCAAAAGAAAAAGGAGTATTAATTAAAAGAAGATATCCGGCAACGGAGGAGCTGCAAACCGGCGCCCGACTACGACCCCTCCGATCTTCATTCCAACTTTTGGCCGGGCGCAGGCTGAAGGTCCGGAACCGCGGACATCTTCCCAAAGGGGAACAAAAATCAACACCGGGGGAAAGATGAAAGGAAGTAGTCCAGCACCGGGTTAGGCCTACGTTCGACGAAGGCAAACAGCAGACATAACCCGCGACAACATCCGCACCATCGCGTCCGAACAGAGGCGCCCAGGGGAGAAAAGATTTAAAAAAAAATCTGGAGGGGGGGGGAATTGGAAAAACACCGACACCGGAATGCAGCGTGTACATCAATTGGCGGGGGAGGTCTCGACGATGTCGGATGCAAATTCCGCCGCCGCGAACCGCTGAAAAAAATGCCGCAACATTCGTCCATTCCCGAGGACCCGGCTGATCCCAAAGCAAGCCTTGAAGAACAGCATCATCGAAAGCCTGCACGGCGGCCTCAGGATGGCGAGAACGGATCAAAAAGGGGCCGGGGAGGAAAAAAAAAAATCCGGTTATCACTATCAGAAGAACAAGGACGGCTGATCCCGGACCACCCTGAAAAAAACCGGTAACCTCACAGGGGAGAAATATATCATGCTTGAGGGGAATCGTCCGATGCCCACGATCCAACCTCCAGAAGCTTTGGGGGTAATCAAGGGCATCCTATTATCTTCATACCGGGGGGCACACGGAGGAAAACCAGATAACAGTGCGGGGACTTTCATTCGCAAGGCATCCTTCACGAACCAAAAGGGGTGACCATGCTGTCAGAACAAACCACATAAGCCAGGACAGACCGGGGACCAAGGAGGCCGAGCTCTCAGAGCTGATCGAGTCTTCGGGTCTAGAGAGCCGGACATCCGGAAGCCATCATCCTTCCTTCGGCGACCGAGATGAGTAGGAAAGGGACCGGCGGGAGCGGAGTACTCAAGAATGCAAAGTCCACAGAGGGGAATTAGCGGAGTATCATCTCTACAATTCCAAGGACGTCTACGAGAAATCAAACAAAAAAAAGGGTCGGGAGAATGGAACTCAGAGGTCCTTCTCAATCAAGGGCAGGACACTCCCATTTCGGCCTGCAAGGAGGGGGCCAAAGAGAAAGGGCTCAGGGGGAAGCGGGGCCGTGCCGAGGAAGCCTGCAATCGCCTATTAATGCTCTATTGGGTTGAGGGGGAAATTAAAGACAACGGGGTGCTTGGGGGGGAAACCGTTTCTTGAAAAGCGGCTAGGAAGGGAACGGGGTGCGCGCCGAGTCGCTCTGCGAAGGCTAAGACATAAAAGGAGTAGAGAAAGAGGGAAGGTCCCAGAATGCGCCTGAACTAATTTCAGACCGTACAAGAAAGCTTCTATGGGTCAATGCGGTCTGCTTAAGAAAAAGGGGGGTAAAAACCTGGTAGCCCAGGGCTTCATTTGGGGGCTTGGTTGGTAGAGGGAGCGCTCTTCTGTGTTGAAAGGGGGATGGAGATGAAAGGGCTAAGAAGGGGGGAAAAAAAGAGAAAATATGGACCTGGCTTGGCTTGGACTTCGTTGCAGGGGGGCGTCGGACATGGACCAATGGGGGAGGTTGCCTTGACAACACCTGCAACTTATGGTAAGTAGATAGAAAAACAACAACGGGAAGGAGCAAATATATAATCAAACGAACCATACAGAACAGTCGCAAATTGGATTTAAGGGCGAATGGGGGGTGTCACCCCGCCGAACGAAAGAACAAGGTTTAAGTTTGGGAAACGGTTTAAATCCTCGGCCAGGTGCGCAATCAAGACACACAGCACCAGTGCCCCTAGACCCCACCAAACCAAAAGGGGAAACCGGAAGGGGGGGGGGACCTAAGCCAAGGACCCGTTCTTCCTCTTCTCGACGTCGAGGCCCGAGAACTCTGTCTCTCTCTTTGGGCGTTGCGGATACGTTGAGCGGCCGGAAGAAAACTGAGCGTAATCGGGAGTTCTTTCAGGAAGCGCAGTGTGACGTGGCGTTTTCGGCGAGGGACATGCGCCTTTAGGGTTCAAGGGAAGAGGGGAAGGGCACGAACAGCCAGAAGGTGCCTAGAAAAACAATAGACTTTCATGAGGGCACGCTGCCCATGCGGAAAGCATTACATGGCGAAAGATAACTTGGCGGTGGGGGGACGAAACTGGGAGTGTTCGGCGACCCAAAACGAGTTCAAATGAAAAAGTCATTAAAAATGGTGGGTGGGAAATCGTCTCGGAGACTTTCGAAGATGGAGACGCGCGCAGACGGGTAAGGGTTTGCGTGAGGCGTCCTCGCGCGCAGGGTCAAAGAAAAGGGTCGCCCTACAGCTGGAATTATTTCTAACGGGGCCGTCGCCTTCCTCGTAAGAGGGGGACCGAACAGGAAGCGGAGGCTCGTGGACGTGCGACAGGGCGGCAAGGAACGGGAAAGGGTCAGGCGAAAGGGGGACCTGGGAAACATCAGTGGGGTACATTCTTTCTCAGTTTTTGATTGGGCATAGAAGAGGACAACGAGTACTCCAAATGTTTACGTCCAGTCTAAAATGAGTAACCAAAAAATAGATGGAAAAGCTGTTCCAACGCGGCGGGTTTCTTTTATCATAGGACTACACTACTAAGCACGGATATAAGTGCGGGACAAGGAGAATACCGTTCAGGGGGTATTTGAATTGAGAAAGGCAAAGTGCTACAAAGGAATCTTAGCGCAGAACGAACATTGGGGAGACGGTCGCCCAAACATCCCGTCAGGGTCAGCCGTGCAGAGGAGAAAAAAAATTGTGAGGGGGGGGGAGGAAGCGGGGGAGGGATCCGCCGGTAAATCCTTTACTCATTTGTGCATAACCGCCAGAGGGAGTGAGTCGTGTGTCGGGCAGGGTCAGGACCGGTGAACAACGGATGTCAAGAAGGATTTCGCTGCCCACGCCGAATCAGAACCAGTTCGTTTAATCTTTCGAACAGCGGGTAATCTGAATGCTGTGCGGCGGATTTTGGGCGCGGGGCGTCTGTGGGAGAACGAGAGGGAGGGGGGGACAGAGGGAGGCATCGGCGATCCGGAACTCTGTTTATCTTCTGCTCGACATTATGGATATGTGACGCGTTGGCAGGCTTCCTACTCTACAGAAAAGGTGTGGCACTGAAAGGAAAAAAGAAGGGTCTGGAAGGGAGGAAAAAAGCAGCGTGTCCGTGAAAAGAGCAAAAGAAACAAGAGGAGTAGGAAAGAAAGAAAAGCGTAGTCACCGGCTAAAAACAACGGAGACCGAGTTGTCCGCCGTCTCAAAGCCTCCGACCACGCCCGATAAGATTTCCAACCACAAACGCGTAAGAAGAAATGGGCGGAACCCGGCGCCGTCAATCTGTCCAGCTTCAGATACAGAGCGGAATCCCAGGAAAAGGGGGGCAGACCCGATCGTATCCTGTAGTGACCCCGACGTCGGCCTGTCCCTGCCGAGCCCCAAAAAGCCAAAAGAACCAAAACTAGAGTCTAACAGCGCCCCTGGGGGGCGAAAAATTGAAGAAAGCCGGGCTGAAAACGGGGAATGTGTTGAACCACTAGCCGGAAACGTTATGAAAGGGGGGGCATGGCAGGTCCGACTATGCGCTACTGCCCTACGGCCTCTCCGCTGCATGCTCTGGCGGGAGCCACCTGGTCAAGAAAGTACCCGGAAGACACAGAAAAAAAAGGAAATCAAAGACTGCACGTCTTCCTCGGCCGGAGGGATGAAACGTCCGTATCCACCTGTTCCTTAAAAAGCGCGAGAAAATATGGAGGAATAAGCCCGCTGCTGCCAGGAATCCCACAACTGAAAACAATAACCATTTGTCTCACGAGGCCGTGCTTGACAGGAGGTCTTCAGGGACGAGAAAAAGACAAAGGTCCCCGGGTGGAACGAGTTAAAAAGGAAAGGAAGGGGGAGAAGGGGAAAAAGAAAGCAGGAGAATCAAATATGTACCACACCACCTGGGCCTTTCATGCGCAGAAAGTCCTGGAGAGAGGAGACGGGGAAAAATCAGGGAAAAGTCGAAGGGAAAAACGAGGCCCCAGCAGAAAAGACCATCAACCCGCACTGGAGACCATGTAAAAGAAGATAGCTAGTCAGGCTCAGAGTCCTGGGGCTACCCCCGAAAGACTGACTTAACGCGGCCTTCTCTACCTCTGGGTGGAAGGAAAAGCCGCAGGAACCGATGAAAACCATTCCAAGGGTGCTGTCGTCGCGCAACGCAGTTAGTCTTCTACGATACGAACCCACCATTGATGAAGATGGGAAGGCTAACTGGAACGAGCTGCCCTGCACGACTTGGTAGCAGAAGGGAAATCCCATTTAGAACAACGCGGAGAGGGCCTAAGAATGCTTCCGGGGGATGGGGAAGGCAAAGAAGAGTGAAAATTCTATTGGGAATATAGCACCGGGGAGCTGGGGGGATGGAGGGACAGGGGGCGAAAAGAAAAGGAACGACGTCCATGCGTCGCGAGGCGCTAGCTCACACACTTCACCCTTCGGAAGGATGAAAAAGAACCGGGGACTCGCAAGTCACCTGGAAACAGCCGGGTGCGCCCTTAACGAAGTGTAGACCCAACCATCGAGTACCGCGGCGAGGGATCAGGGCGAGTAGGGGAAGGGGGAGGGCAAGGGTATCAGTTCCGGGGCTGCATTTTTTTGGCGGTGGTTAGAGGGGCCATGAGGACTGTAGGGGGGATGGAGGGGAAAAGGCTCTGTGAAGGGGAAAAAAATCTGTGAAAAAAGGGTTAACCTGTGCTTTCGGAGGGTGAAGCGGGCGGGACATGGGAAAAAGGATTGCATGAAAACGGAAGAGGCTGGGGATGGGGA
>Ga0179593_1621182_pt1:0-2500 | contig 11376 bp, 3 predicted proteins | sample CZODoug2_1_08_16_FD_185931 | JGI IMG/M metagenome (GOLD analysis project Ga0179593, IMG submission 185931) | Vadose zone soil fungal communities from Angelo Coast Range Reserve, California, USA - CZODoug2_1_08_16fungal (PacBio error correction) | ecosystem: Environmental > Terrestrial >...
GGTGCGAGTCGTTCGGGGGCACTGCACTATCACCCCACCCCCCGGCATCCCCGCGGTCGTCGCCAAGGTGATCGCGGAGGCAACGCGATCGCTCACTTTCTTACAGCTGGGCCACGGTGGACACCGTCGTTCGTTTCTGTCGCCAACGGTATACTGCTCGGGCTCTGTGAGCTATTCCCTTGCGGCCGCGGCCTTGCTCTGCGGCTCCCCTCATCTCAGTCAGGCGATCTCGCCAACTGGCGAAACCTGCCCTGCCACTGGATCCCGATTACGCCACCACGCCTACATACCTTATGGACGGTGCCGGCATGTGGTTTTACCCGCAGGCCGTTCCGGCCCCTACGCATCCCGCTGGCTGGTTGCGACACCGCCGCGGAAGGCTATGTCAGTGCGCCATCCACAAGGGCTGTAGGCCACGCTGCTCCCGATAGCTCGAGAACCGCATGAGCTGGCCCTTAGCCTGCTTGCGGCCGCTCGCCCTGGCCGGCGAATCGGCCGATAACAGCAACAGACCAGCGATCGCCAGCCTCTCGCTGGCCTCGATCGTCGGCGGCTTCCCGCTATTTTGGCGCGTCTGTGGTAATTCGTCTTCCGCGCCAAGGCCTGGGACAAAGACAGGATGACCCCCCGTCGCCGCGGGGCTGATGAACCCTGCGCTCCGCGGTAGCGCGCTTCAGCCGGACAGCGGCCGACGGTGCTGAGCGCCGTCCGTTGAGAGCGGGGCTGTTTGTAGGCCTTGCGAACTGACGAGCTGCAACCATCAGCGTCCCTTTTGCAATTGCGCAGTTTCGCTGCGTCTTCTGCCAAACCGGATCTTACAGTAGTTATTCCTGCCGCCCGTTTGTCGTAATCATATCTCCGCTTGCGCAATCACATCTGGGAGGCTTTCCCGCGGCGAGGCCAGTCGCGGTTGCACCAAAGGGCCGAGCCTTTTGTGGCAGTCGAAGCCGCGAGGCAAGACCTGGGACTGGCACGACTGCTCATGGACCAGAATAGCTGACCACGGACCGCTGCGCCAACCTTCCGTATCGACTTCGTATGACTGCGTCACGGCCAACCGGGCCTGGGATCGGGGGGTTTGACGGGCGGGGCTGGGCTCGCCGGGCTATCACACCAGGGGCTGCTGAGGCCGCCACGGCGGCGCCACCATGGCGTAGCCAGGAGCGGGCGGAGACCCATGCCCTTCGACGTGTTGCGTGCTCCACACTGGCTGGTTCCCACCACATCCTTCAACCGTGAGAGTGACATTATAGGTCCGCCATCTGGTAGGAGTGAAGAGAACGCTTGCCGCGCATGGTTGCGCCACGTCATTCCGAACAGGGTTTGTTGGGCGCCGGCGCGAAGCCGGAGACTTCGGCGGAACCGTCGTCCGAGTTCCAGGTGTAGGTCGCGTCCGTGATTTTTTCTTCGGCTCCGCCACCGGGAAATAGGCGGCTGCGTTGAGCTCGATGTTCGACTCCAGGCCGTTGAGCCCGACGATTTCACCCGCGTTTGAACCGCGTGGGCCGGTAGGCCGGGGACATGTTCACATGGTTCAGGCCTCCGTGCCGGCTGGTAGAGGCCGTAGGGCTGCGACGGTTTGAAGGCGTCGTGAGGTATTTCTATTAACCTGCGCAAAAGTCTGGTTGAAGAAGGCTGCCCTAGAGCGTTCTTCGTGCGCCGTGACCATCCGCCTTTTTACGGCCCAAATATATTGCGGCCCTCGTCGAACCACCTCGTTGGGCTTGTTGTCCTGCACTCGTTGAGCAGCGGGTTTGGTGACGATGTCCTGCTGCTCTGAGGCAATCTGCGTGATGATGACATCGGCAGGCCTATTCACAACCGGCCGTCATATACGTTTCGGTTCGGGCAACTGGTCTGGTTGGGCTCCTGCTGATGAGGGCCTTCATTTTTTTTTTTTTTTTCAGTCTTTTCCCTCTCCTTTTTCCTGCGCTCTTATTGCTTTTTGTTTTTCCCTATTCTGCGTCTTTTAGGGTGTTCTTCTTCTTCTTTTTTGGATTCTATTTTCGCCTTCTTTATCTGTCTGCCTTTTGCTCATCCCGTTTGCTGTCTTCGGTCTAAACGCCGTCCTTGCGTCCACGCCAGCATGTCTGGCTTGAAGACTACGCGCGGGTCACCGCGGGCCGCCGTCGGTCCACGGGGATCACGCCTAGAAACCGGTTGCCGCTCGCCTGTCACTTGTTGGTTTGGGCTGATAATCCGGAGTGATAGCTTGCAGAACTGCTGGGCGATGCGGAGTTGCTCGAGAAGTGAGACGCGGCTGCGCCTTCCGCGTGCAGACCGTTACGCCAGGGGTGAGTAACATGTAGTAGATCGTGCCATGCCCTTCGGGAGTTTTTTCGCGCAATATGAACGATCGAGCGGTCGCGAACCGTTTGTCGCGAGGCCACGTGATCGCGTCGCCTCCACCGAGAGTTTAGGTCTTGCCCTTCCTGCGCTGGAAACGTGGCTTTGTCCGCGTAGGAGCCATCGAAAGCAGAGCGCTAGAAGGCCGGTTTGT
>Ga0179593_1621182_pt1:10000-11376 | contig 11376 bp, 3 predicted proteins | sample CZODoug2_1_08_16_FD_185931 | JGI IMG/M metagenome (GOLD analysis project Ga0179593, IMG submission 185931) | Vadose zone soil fungal communities from Angelo Coast Range Reserve, California, USA - CZODoug2_1_08_16fungal (PacBio error correction) | ecosystem: Environmental > Terrestrial...
CCGAGTGGCGGCCCTAAAAAATCAACGTACGCGACCTACCCTGGAACTCGGCGGACGGTGTCGCCCGAAGTCTCCCGGTTCGCGCCCGCCCCCACCCTGTGCGGAAGTGCCGTGGCGCACCCCATGCGCGGCACGCGGTCTTTCACTCTTACCAGTATTGCTGCACCTATAATGTCACTCGCACGGTGACGGGTTGGGGAACATAGCCAGTGTGGAGCACGCAATCACAGTCGAAGGCCGGGTCTCCGCCCGCTCCTGGCTCTGCCGGTTCGCCGCCTTGGCGGCCTCCGCATCCCCTGTTTTGGACTAGCCGGCGAGCTCCGCCCCCGCCGTCAAACCCACGATCCCCGTCCCGGTTGCCGTGCCGCGGTCATCTCGAAGTCTCTACGGAATGTTTTTGCCTCAGCGTCTCGGGCACTATTCGTCATGAGCGTCGCTGGCCATTCCAGGTCTTGCTCGCGGGCGTCGACTGCCAACGGATCGGCCTTCCTTGTGCCCCGCGTACTGGCCCTCGCCGCGGGCACGCCTCCCCAGATCGTTGATTTCGAAAGCGATTCTGATTCGACAAAGGGCGGCAGGGGATACTGTAAAGATCGCCTGTGTTGGCAGAGACCGCAGCCGAAATCCTGTCGGCAAATTGTCACAGTGACGCTGATGGTGAGGCTCGTCGTTCGCAAATGCCTCCCACGCCCGCTCTCAACGACGGTCTCATCACCGTCACGCTTGTCCTCTTGAACGCGCTCCGCGGCGCGCGGTGGTCACCTCATCCCCGCGGCGACGGCGGTTCATCCTTGTCTTTGTCCCCGGCCTTGGCCGGAAGCGAGTACCACAGCGCGCCCAATACAGAGCCGCCGACTATCGGGCCCAGCGAGACGGCGGCGATCGCGGTGTTGCGTTATTGGCGATTCTCCTCCAGGCGATCGGCGCCCTCCCACCCATGCGCAGGCCAGGCTCATGCTTCTCGTAAGCTCTCGGAGCACGGGGGCCTACAGCCCTTGTGGATGGCGCACGTGCAAGCCCTTTCCAAGCGGCGGTTCGCCACCAGCCGCGGGATGGCTAGGGCCGGACGCTGCGTGTCAATCCCCCACATGCGGCAACGTCCATAAAGGTTAGTCCGCGTTGCGTCTATCGTGATCCAGTGGCCAGGGCCAGGTTCGCCCAGTTGGCGGATGCCTGATATGAGGTGATCGACGAGCAGGCCGCCGCCGCCAGGCATACTCACAGAGCCCGAGCAGTCATACCCTTGGCGACGAACGAACGTGACCACCCCCAGATTCAGTAAAGTCTCGATCGCGTTGCCCATTCCTCGATCACCTTGGCGACGACCGCGGGATGCCGGGGGTGGGGTGTCTGCCGTTGCCCCCGACCGACTCGCC
>Ga0179593_1665518_pt1 | contig 11376 bp, 9 predicted proteins | sample CZODoug2_1_08_16_FD_185931 | JGI IMG/M metagenome (GOLD analysis project Ga0179593, IMG submission 185931) | Vadose zone soil fungal communities from Angelo Coast Range Reserve, California, USA - CZODoug2_1_08_16fungal (PacBio error correction) | ecosystem: Environmental > Terrestrial > Soil >...
CTCCATCCCCAACGAGGAAGCGTGTTGCCGCCCAAAGAAAGAAGGTCTACTCAGCGGAAAACAGGAGGGAGGGCGTTACACGAGTTGGGGAGATGATTCCATTCCTGCTTTAAAGACCCGGCTCTCCAAGCTAGACAGAGAGAGAAAAGGCCGAGTTTATCCGACACGAGCCGCTGGGTGGAGCAAGAAGAAAAAGAAACCGACTGAACGCCGCATAAGAGAACGTGTGTATTCTCTACAGAAAACCGTCTATTCATGAAGCCAGGAGGAGAAGCGACGATGCTCGCGCGAGAACTAGGACGAGCCTACAAAGGAGAGGGGGGGAATCCTCATCAAACCTCTCCCGTATAAAGGGCCTTATTTCGACCCTTCTGAGGGACGGAAAAAGGAAAGAACCCGTCTTGATAATGCCAGCACGAAAAGGAAGGGTATGTCCAACAGTGGGAAACAAGAAAGAAAGCCCTTTCAATCCCACCTTCAGAGGACCAGCTTGATCTGCCACGAGGGGGAAGGGCTTCGGGTCGCCAGCATCGAGAACAAGAGGGATTGAGAAGAGAGAAAGGGAAAGGGGAAAAAGCACCCACGACAAGATTCCCCAGATCTCTCAGAAAAAGAAAGATCTGGGGCATCTTGTCTTTTTTCTTGCAAAGAGGTCCGTTTCTCGATGCTGGCGACCCGCAAATGTCCGTGGAGTCAAGCGGGTAAAACATGTGAGGGGGAGATAGGCGTGGCCTATACGGTGTGCATGGGAGGGAAAACGCATTGGACGATGGGAAAAAGTAAGGGGCGGCTGGCTGCCCAAGGAAAGATTTGTACGTCCATTCCAGAAAGGTCGAAACGGCAGGGGAAAAAAGCCGGGGTACCGTATACTTTAGCGGGTTGAAACCGAAGAATATGACCTAGTCGGTTCCAAAAGAGTAATACGCATGTGATGACGGGGCATGAGAGAAGGTGTTCGCGTACGTATCCCAATGGGGAGGAAACTTTGAGAGGAGGTTTTCACTCTCGGGAGCGTGCTCCACCAAGCCGGATGTCGGAGAAGGGGGGCATCTGGTAGACGCACTGCTCGTCTAGCTTGGGGGAAGGGGGAGGGAAAGCCGGAATGGTACTCCATCAAAAGGATCAACTCGTGTCCCGACAAGAGAAAGGTAGAACGGCTCATTGAGAGCCGGGGAGGCAAAAAAAGAGAGGTGGGGATGTCTAGAGGGATCTCCCCTCGAGGCTGCCTACGCCACTAATTGAAGAAGGAAACGCTCTCGGAGTTCGGGGAGAGGAGGACGTTTTCATACATTTGAGGAAGAGGCGCATCATTTAACGTCTGCGGGGGAAACGAAAAATGGGCTTTTGGTCGCCCCATCAAGGGCAAGAGAGGGGGCCAAGCTGACCTCCATAAGAAAAAAGACTCCGGGCGAGACAGGATTAATATCTACTAGGGAATTGGGTTCTAAGAAAGAAGAACGATTGACGGCACCAAAAAGGACGACTCTTCCTTCTTCCGAGGTGCTTCTTGGTGATGACCACATCTACTATTTCAGAGAATAAAGACTCACGGGAACGGGGGGGCGCGACATGGAAAGGGAAAAAAAAAGGCATCGACTCCTGCCCACAAAAGGAAAGGCCTCCTGCAAAGGAGGGGGGCCCACTCCAAAAGATTGGAAAAGATCCTAACCCTAATCGGGGGGGGGGGGTTCGGTCTTTAAGTTTGACCGAATCGGAACTGGAGGGATAGGAGCCCGCCAGCCGGGAAAGAGAAACTTGAGCTTTCCTTCTTCATAGAGCGGCAACTTTAGTTGTTCCCTCTAACCTGCTGAGCATAAAGAGGTCATTGGCCTAAGGGAAAGGAAGAACAAGTCGCCACCACCAAGAGGGAGGGGGGACTCTCGAAACCTAAAGGACTACCAAACAGGAGCGTTAGCATGTAGAAGACGTTATCGAAAGAAAGCTTCAACGAGTCCCTAAGAACTCTACTCTAACATGAGGCGTACGGCTGATGGGAGGACGGGGGAAGAAATTTCACCTTCTAAGAAAAGCGGCATTCCATTATGAGGTAATGCAGTAGCCCCTCTTCGGAAGGAGGGGTTCAGCGCCATTTAACAAAAAACTCGACCTCAAAGGAAGGAACTTTCCTTCTGATCAGAAAAAGCCGTACTCTACATCCGAAAGCCTGCTGCACGCGAGGGGAGAGGGGAGGGGGGGTGGTGTCTCCTCCTACAGAAAAGCATGTCGCCGATATTTCGCGGGGGATTCCCTGAGAAAAAGGAAGGGGCGAGTGCCTCCGAGATGGCTCTTCTGGTCAGGGAAGAAGACTTCTCTCCAGAAAAGATATGATAGTAGACGGAAGGGAAAATCTCGCCTCATTGGAAAACGATCGGTCACTCAGGGGAGGGGGGGGGAGACGATCTTTCGTCAAAGAGGAGGCGACCTTGTCTGGCCAGTCGGAGGGAGGGCGCCAACACACGGAAGAAAGAAAAAGCCGCCTCTGCTGCCTCATGAGGGGGGGAAAAAGAAGCATCTAGTCCGAGAAGAAACGCCTCGTTGAGAGAAAAGCGTGTGTAGGGAGCGATCGTGAACGGAGAAAAGGAGCTGAAACCCAAGGAAAGAGGCTCGACAGCTGATCAGGAGAAGAAGAGAGGGGAAAGGAAAAAAAAAAAAGGCCTCGGGCAGCCCAAAAGTTTCAATCTTACGCATAAACTCTCCGGTGTCCTCTGGGAAGGGGGGGAAGAGGAGTTCTCGGGAAAGGGGAGGGTTGCAGTCAGTGCCCTCATAAACATTCTGTTTCGATCACGCTGAGAAACATCTAGAAGAGGGTGGTCTCTCTGAAGAGGAAAGAAGAGGGCGCGCATTCTTGAGGGTGGATCTCTTGTGGGAAAGAAGTGCTCATTGCCCTCGTAGGAAAAGGGTTCAATACGGGGAGGGAGGAAATAAACACCAACGAAAGTTCCTCGCTGGGCTTGGATAAGTTCACGCTCCAGTTCTAGGAAGAGAAGGGAGTCTCATATCAAGCCGTGAACTCGAGGAGCGGGTCACCTTCACGCAGAAAAACAGGAGAGGGAGGATATATTTTCCCCAAAAAGAGGGTTCCATCAAGAAGAAGGGGAGAGAGCAACCCTTGCTTTGTGAAAAGAAAGGACTGATGTCGGCTCCACCGTTTGAAAAAGGAGTCGATTCTCTTAAGATATTAATATGCGGAAAACCATCGGAATCTCAAAATAGGGAAGGGATTGTTTTCCGGCTAAGAGGAAGGAGGGGGGGAGAATCTTTCGTCGGAGAGAGAGAGTGACCTCTGCTCTACGGTTAATCCTGTCAGTTCTGGAGGGAAAGGGGGGGGGGGGTTGGTCGTTCGGGTAGGGAAAAAGAGGGACCGCGGACCCTCTTTTTCATGGGAGAAGAAGAAAAAAAGTAGGCGACTGTACCAAAAAAAAGGAGAGTCCCTAATTCAGAAGGGGAAACGTTCATTCGACTCCCTACGCAGGTAAAGGGGACCAAAAAGCACCTGCCTGAGCTTTGAAGAGGAGGGGAAGTGAGGATCTGGCAGGCGCACTCTCGGGGAGAAAAAAAAGAAATACTACCTCAAAAGGAAGGGGGGCCGCCCCCGGCACTCATAGAGAAAAAAAAGGAGGGGGCTTGTCGTTAACAAGGGAAGAAAAGGGTGATGGATTCCTTCCGGCGGAAGGAGGGAAATTAATTTGGACAGAGGGAAGGGGATACCATAGCCTCGTTCCTAACGAAAGCAGAAGGAACCCAGATCTTAACGCCGCCATAATAAAAGGAAAGTAGAGAAACATGGGTGATAAGGAGGAAATTCATGCCTCCCGAGAGAGAAAAAAAGAGCGATTCTCTCCGGAAGAGACTATTTCGAGAAGGGAAACTCAGCAAACCCGATAAAGTATACGTAAAAAAAGGATGGCGTCTCCCCAGCATGGGGGGGGAAGGAAAACCCTTTCGGACTTACTTAAAAAAAAAAGTCGTGCTTCGGTCAGCCCGGGCAAAAGGTGTTCCCTACGACATCGTAGGGGGAACAAGCCCGTTCAAATCACACCGGGGGGGGAAAAAGAGGGAAAAAGGGGGGAGGGGGATTTCGACATTTTTAAAAAGGGAGGAAAAAAGGTTCCCATTCTTGTTCCAGAAAAGAAAAAGAGCTCGGAGACTGGAAAAAAGCACACTACAAGATCAAGATCGATCGCAAAAAAGAAGGATGAGAAAATCTATAGTCTGGGGAGAGGGGGGGAAGAGGGAAAAGCTCTTCTATCGCGGCTCCATCAAAAGGGAGGGCGACCCTCATCCTTTGAAACCTGGGGGGAGGGAAAAGGTACTGTCTATACGAGGGGCCATTGACGGTGTGCTTTAACGTGAGGGGGGAAAAAAGGAGGAAGTTCCCACGGTTTACTACCCCTGAAGGGGAAAGGACAGCACGACGGGTACACTCCTTTTCGGCCAGAAAGGAACTTCCGGCAATGCGGGCGAAAGAAAGAAGGGGGGGAAAGCGAAGCGGGTTTATTAGGATGAAAAGCCCTCCTTGTCGGAGGGAGAGCGAAAAAGAAGAGGAGAGTAAAGCCCAGAGCGTCATGAATATACGGTTTTCGCGTACGAGAAAAGGGAAGAAAAAACGTGATCTCGTTAAGGGGAATCAGGGGTCCTTAACTGCGAGGGAGAGTGGGGAGGATAAACGAGCATCTGTAAGAGAGTAGAGCTGTCGAGCCGGGCAGAAAGAGGGGGAGAAGGAAGGGAATCCCATCACACCTCAATAATCGACAAGCCCTCAGGGGAAGAGAAGAATTTTCGGCAACATCGAAAGTCGCGTTTTGGAGGGGAGAAGGTCGTGTTGTTGATCGCCACAAGGAGGGGCTCCTGCCGACGCCACAATGCACAAAAAAAAAAAAGAGAAGGAAGTTGCTTGGTAAGCGAGTTAAGTGAAGAACTGTGCCTTCTCGGAGGAGAAGAGGGAGAGGAAACTGCTGCATTATTCCTCCAGAAAGAGACGACTCGGCCCATGGTTGGTTGGGAGCCAGCAAAGATGGGGGGACAACGCTTAACCTACAGAAGAGCCGGAGTGGTCTCACTCGAAGAAAGAAAAAGGAATATTAGATGTCCGAGGTCCCTTAAGGAAAAAGAAAAAGTGACGGCACCACTCAAGAAAGAAGTAGGGGAAGTCTCAAACATCACTCCCGGGGGGGAGGTCTTGTAGCTTCAGAGAGGGGGGAAGAGGAATATTTTCCAGAAAAAGAAAGGGGGGTGTTGAACCCGTTGATCGAAAAGAAGGGAAAAATTTCCACCACATGCCGTGAAACTGCCCCTAAAAAGGAAGAAAACCGTTGCTGGACACGCGAGGAGGAGAAACACCCGTCAAATTTGTTGGGAGGGGAAGTGTCCATACGACGAGAGAGAGGAAAGGCTTGATATGACCTCCAATCAGGGAGGAAAACTTTGATGCTTGAACGGGAGAAAGAAAAAAATCCCAAGCCCAAAGGGAGGGGGTTAATTTGGAAAGGCGGGGGAAACATCACGCGTTCCTATGTAAATGGAGGGAAAAAGGAAAGCACGACACTTCTCCACCAACGAATCCGAAGTTCATGAGAGGGAGGAAGGGGAGCTACCCTCAAACAGAAGAAAAAAGGCGATTCGCTTTCTCATAGGGGAGAGGGAAAAGAGAAACAGCCGGCTGAGTCCTGAGGGGGGAAAAAGAAAGCCAAGTTCGGCCGAAGAAAAAGAATCCTACACAAAAAGAGGGAAGGCGAGTCGGGTCCTGAGGGGAGAAGGGGGGGGCATCCCTACGGGGCTTGAAAAGGCAGGATGCGGTTGGAAGGAAGAAAGGAGGGGCGGCACTATAAGTACGTTGAAGAGGGGAAAAACCGACGGGGACGAAACTCAAAAAAAAAGCAAATCTTCTTAAAGGGAGGACGCGCACCGCGGTCTATGGTCAAAAGAAGCTATGCTGCGTAGGGGACAGGGGGGGGTGGGCGCCGGCAGGGACAGAGATAGGACTTCCATCCAGTTAGGAAGAGAAGGGGGGGAATCTGGCCGTACATCTCGGATCAAATAAACAGAGGAAGCCTCGTGCAAGGAGCGTCGATCTTTTTGAAGAAAAAAATATCTCAACCCCCACAACGGATTGAGGAGGGAAAAAAAAAGAGGGAGGCTCTGTCCACCAAAATCTAAGAGAAAGAAGAAATCCTTCGGTTTCGGCTCCGGGGGAGAACATACCAACATCGAAAGAATTGAGGGGGGGAAGGGGATTGCCCGTCTATTTGGAGGGAGGAAAAATAACTCCTCCTCTCTTCCAGGCTTAGGAGGGGGAAAAAGAGCCGTACTCCTCGGCGAGAAAAGGACCAGAAGCTTGTGTATGAGGGGAAGCGTCCTTCGTTTCAGAGAGAAAGACTGTAGATCTCTAGAAGGAAGAAAACAGCATCATGACGGAAGCACCGTCACTGTATAGAAGGGGGAAAGAAAAGAGAGGACCCTCCCATCCGGGAAGAGAGGGGAAGCGGGGACGTTCGTCTGCGAGGAGATTTTATATCTTGAGACATGCCCTCAGAAAAGAAAGCCTTCTTTGTTCGATAAGGAAAGGAAAGGCGCAGTTGCGTCACGTCCCGTTGGGAAAGGAAGGGACTCCTCACATGTCGCGGTCTTGCATTGAATTTCGGGGAGAGGGTTGTGTGCGACTTTTCGTGAGGGAGAAAGGCCATAGACCGCGTGATGATAAGTTCGAGGAGGCCTCGCTTTTGAGGGAGAAAAAAAAGCCGTCCACGCTCCAGGTAGTAAGAGGAAAACAGGACCGGCTTGAGGCAAAACAAAAAATTCCGCGATCCTTTTGAAGAAGGAAATGAAACCCTTCTCATAATTAGGGTGGGGTCAGGCCTCCACCCTCGAGAGCAGGAACGACTGAAGGTTCAGTATGAAGAGAGAAACAATTGGTGCAGGTCTTCCTGGGGAAAATTCCCACCTTTCTTCGTAAGATGGGGGGGGATGAGATATGGACACCCATCTTAAGAGAAAGAAAAACAAACCGGATTTTATTGGTTGGAGAAGGAAGAAGACAGACCTTCTCCGTGCAAAATGGTGAGAAGAATAGGGAATAAGGAATTTAACCTCGGATAGAGAGTTAGGGAGAGTAGGGTTCTACCAAGAAAGGGAGGGAATGGGAGGGGTCATCGTGGTAAACACCGGAGGGGGGAAAAAGATGTGTGCATGGTGAGCCAAAGAAGAAGGGGGAAGAGTCCTAATTCACAGTTCACGGGGAAAGATCTTCGAAACTCTATCAGACAAAGGGAAAAAGAGAGGAACAAAGCCACATGACTTCTCGTTTCAAGGAAGGAGGGGAAGAGAAGCTCAAGCGCTCTCAAGAAGGAGACATCCCCAACTCGAAGGGACGGGTTGAATCCCGGCAGAGAAGAGCCGTAAGAGCGTAACCACCCTTATGGAGGGGGGGGCAGACGTTCTTATGGGCTTCAGGAAAAGGAAAGGAGCGACAATCTAAGACGAGCAGGGCTCTACAAAGCCAGGTTAACTACACTATCCATGGGGGGAGAAAAAAGTCAACTTAAAAAGAGGATCATTCACGGCGTCAACGGCAGAGAAAAAACTTCTATTCATGAAAAGACGGATTAAGAGAAGATTCTCGCCGAGACAGAGAAAGATTCCGAACAGGGGAAAAGCAAAACCCTCGCTCGGTGAAAAAAAAAGGGGGGAACGGATTTTCTACCCTTCTGAATGAAAGAAGGGGAGAACCTTCTTCGGGCATGGCAGAGACATTCAGGTATTTCCCACCGTGGGGGGAAAAAAAAAAAAGAAAAGTACAGGGAGGGGGAAAAAAGCCTTAAAAGAAAAAAGGAGAGGAAGATGTTTACCAGCTTGATCTGAAAAAAAAAAAGGGCCCCAGGCTGGCTTTTCGCCAAAAGAATCGAGAACAGGGGGGATGGGAGGCCGCTGCGAGACGAATTTTAAAGCACCCACGGGGAAAAAAAAAAAACAACAACGGAGGATGATGAAAGGAATCTATCGGGTTCAAGGAAGAGAAAGAGCTTCCTCAATCCACAGCTTCAGGAGAGACCCGCATCCTGTGAACCGGGGAAGGAATGGAAGATGGTAAACCTTTCGTCTATCTCCGCGTTTGCATGAGGGTGTGATGAGAGGAGTCTTCGGTTCCCACTGGGGGGAAAGGAAGGGTGAGTCTTTCTGCAGGCAGCCAAGGAGGAGAGTGTACGTCCTTCAGAAAGGAGAGGCAGAAAAAGGCGGGGCGACAGACAGCCGGGGGGGAGGGGGGTTTATGATGTGACGCCAAAGAGAAGGGGATAGAACCTAGTCGAGTGTAGAGGAGGAACGTAGAGGTAATCCTCCTGTGGGAAAGGCGTAGTTTTCCCGCTCGATCCAAAAAGGAGGATTTAATTCTGTCGGCGTTCATCTAGGGGAAGATGGATTCTCCACAAGCTGGATAGGGAGGAAAAGAGGGGTAGAAGACCCCCTGATCAGAGAGGAAAAAGAGAGGGGCTCACAGGAAGTACGCGTAAAAAATCCGTGCAAGAGGGGGGGGAGCAACTTCTTGAACTACAAGACCGAAGGGGAAGAGATTAGAACGCTCATTAGAGAGAAGGAAAAAATCGAAAAAGGACTCGTTGGGGGGGGGGAAGTCTCTGATCGTGGTTGGGGGGAAAGAGGATTCCTATCGACCCAAGGAAAAGAAGAATTAAACGAGCACGGCATGGGGAAGGGCGAGTCAGGTTTTCAAGAAATGGGCAAAACGGAAAGAAAGAGGACGCATCAGTGAACTGAGGGCAAGAAAAAAAAAGACCATGTTCTTTTTGCGCCCCAAGAGGAAGAGGGGGAAAACCTCTGGTTGTTTTCAGGAAAAAGGGACACGCAATAAGCACTAAAAAAAAGGAGCAGCACGAACTAGACATGAAATATCTAAGGAGAAGGAAGAGACGACACGCTTACGGCACCACCGAAAGGCAGTGATACTCGGACGGCGAAAGAAAAATCAACTAAAATCACTCCCGTTTGTTCTTCTTGTAAGGAAAGAATGGTTTTTCCAGCATCTAATAGGTAGGGGAAGAACTAAGTGGTGAACCCTTTTTCGAGAAAGAAGGGGAAGGATCTAATCGACCCTGAAAACAAAGAGGGAAGAAGAGAAATGCAACTCTTGCTTGCAGAAGCTAGGGGGGTCTTCCTAATATAGACGCACCAGAAGAGTGGGGGCAGTCTTGAATTACCGGGGGGACAGAGATCGCGTACTGCTTGAAGATCATGAACTGGAGCGGGGGGGGAAGGTCATAGTCTCAAGCACAAGAGAAGGAGTTTGTTCATTTGGAAAACTAAAGGGGGAAAGAGGTCTATTGACAAGTTAGACGGAAAACACCCTAGATCCGAAAGTGAGAGAGTTGAGCAGGGGGACAGGAAGGCCGCGCCTACCAAAAAAAAAGAAGAGGGCGATTCGCTGTATAGCTTTACGGGAATTCTAAAAAAGAGGCGAGGGCCCTTCTGAGGGGAATCACCGTTTTCAAAAAAAACGTCCAATTGCCAAAGAGGAAGCTGAGGCTGTTCCTGAAAAGGGGGGGAGAGAAGACGTTGGAGAAAATGGAATGGGGGAGGAATCATTATACCGCCTCATAGAAAAAGGTCGTGTGTAAGAGAAGAGGGAAAACGAAGCCTCGCCCAAAATAGGTCGTACGTCTGATCAGCGGAGGTAAGAAAGAGGGGAGGGCCGCTCTTCAAAAAACGCCTGCTGCAAGAGGGGGACCGTGGTGGGGAGCGCCAAACGATAGACGGCAACATCATTTAGAAGAGGGAAAAAACGTCTCCGAACCGCGCGAGGGTCCTCTTGCACGGAGGGGAGCGTCAGAGTCCTTGGGGAAAGAAAAAAAGAGCAAAAACAAAAAACGAGAGGGGTAAAATAGAACGGGACGGTCACCAGACAGAGGGAATTGGCGGAAGAGGCGAACAGCGAGGAGTTGCTGAAAAAGAAAGAACAGAACCACATAGACCGCCTTCAGGGGGGAGGGGGGCATGAAAGGGAGAGGGAGGGACAACACCCCTGTCCCCTACGAGGAAGAAGAGGTTTTGGCAGGGGAGTAGGACGGGGGCGAGGACCCGCGGGGGCGCTTCCTCCTCGATGAAAAAAGAAGAAGCGTTTGTGCATGGCTCTGCGAAGAGGAGGAAACCCTCCTTACTTTAAAGATCTGAAAAAAAAAAAAAAAAAGGAATAAACGGAAGGGAGGGGGGAAGAACGTCCGGCCAAAGAAGATGACAGTAAAGAGCTCGCCTTAAAGATCCACTCAAAAAAGCAGGGCACTCTCCGTTTTCATCGGAGGGGGAGAGGTTCGTACGAAACTTTGTATCTGCGAAAGCCTTCGTTTTCGAGCAGGAGAAGCTCATCTCATGTGCGTCAAGAAGGTTTGTGGGTAGCAAGGGAGGAGGCCGCCTCACCCATGGGGGAGTTCTTATCTCGGGGGGGGTCTACTTTTAGTGAGGAGGGAAAAAAAGGAGCCAAGACCTCGTGAGGGGAGGGAATTCCGAGGTCAAGGAGAAGGGGGAGGTTTATACTATGACTCCGGAAGGAGAGGATCTCCCTCCATGACAGGGAGGCGAAATATCCATCCGTTCAGGGAGAGAGGAAGAAAAAAAAGCGGTTCAAAGGCAACATCACAGAGAAAAGGGGGGAACACTCTCAGCTCGTGGTGCAGGAGGGGGAGGAAGGAATCGCAACCCGGGCTGTGGGGGGGGAAGGTACGAGGCGCCTCACTGCAGGATGTCGCAGCAGGTGAAACCAACCTTTCGGGGCGTAAAGAGAAGACCCCCATCGTAAGCTCAAGAAAAAAAAAAAGGGGGATTTATTGGTTTTAGAAGGAAGAAGGGACAAGGGACTGCGTTCGGTGGGAAAAGAAAAAAAGGAGAGAAATCCCGGTGGTAAATCGGAAAAGGGAAGAAGTTTCTCCCCTCCGTCGTTGCGTGAGGGGGTTCATCGTTGGAAACACGCAGGGTAAAAAGAGGGGAGGGGGGCGCACAAGCCCATGGGGGAAAAGGGAAAAAGCAGGGAAGGACGAATGCAGCATTCCAAAGTATGAAAAAAAGGGGGGGAAAATGTATTAAACGCCTGACTCGGAAAAGGAAGGGAGCGGTTTCCCGGCATGAGTGAGAGGAAAATAGTCATGCTCACGCTCGGGGGAAAAAGGAAAAAGAGAAAGAATCAAGGAGGAGGGGGGGGGACCGTCCCCCGGCTCTCTGAAAGGGAAATCTCTTACCAACCCTGATGGAGGGGGAGGGAAAAGTAGATGACGGGCGGTTATGTATCCAGGAAGGAGGGAGGGAAAGGAAGGCCCGGATCACATCAGAAGGATTTATCCTACACTAGCCAGCTTGTGGAGAGGGGGAAAAGAAAAGCTT
>Ga0179593_1731529_pt1 | contig 11376 bp, 11 predicted proteins | sample CZODoug2_1_08_16_FD_185931 | JGI IMG/M metagenome (GOLD analysis project Ga0179593, IMG submission 185931) | Vadose zone soil fungal communities from Angelo Coast Range Reserve, California, USA - CZODoug2_1_08_16fungal (PacBio error correction) | ecosystem: Environmental > Terrestrial > Soil >...
ACATCTCTGCAACCCAGGTAGCCTTGGGGGGGGACAGGGGTAAAAAAAAGGGCCTCCCGGTGGTCTGCGCGACCGCCCGTACCGCACCTTGGATCAAAAAAAAGGTGACCCCCGGAAGAGGCGTCAGGATTGGGGGGAAAAATGGGCCTTGCACGGCGGTGACGTATTTAACAAACGGAGGGGGGAATTTGGCAAAGGGGGCAGAAAAGGATGAAAAGGAAAAAGATCCACCGAAGTGGATAGACTCTCATGTTCTCATGTGGTCAAAAAGGGGGTCGCAAGTGCAGAACAAGGGGAAGGCCAAGTTTTGGATCCCGCCTTGGAAGAAGTCGAGGGGTTCGCCCGCCGTGCGAATTCACCGCGAAGGCGAAAAAGTCATCAGTTGAACGCGAAAAAAGGCCAAAGGGGTTTGGGGATGGAAACAGCAGGTACTCGAACGGGCGGGTTCTCCAGCGACCATAAAACTGGGCAGGCTACCAAGAAAACGGGGGGGGAGGAACATCGCGCCTCTTTAGGACAAGAGGATACAATAACTGCGGGCATAGAACTACGATGTGGGATATTTCGGTCGGCGTTTGAAAAACAAGAAAAAAACGGTTTGTACCATACTAAGGGAATCTTCAGGTACAGACTGAGCCGCGTCTTCGGCCGGCTGTCCAAGAAAAGAAAATGACACTGGGGGGGTCCGCTTACACTAGTAAGACCAGGACAGTCCTATTCCCTAAGCTCTTTTGGACCCCGTCCAAGAAAGTCCCCCGAACTCTCAGGGAAATTCAGGCTCAAAGACTTTCTACCTTCCAAAGCACTTTGGAGGAGAAAGAGCGGGGAGTTTCTTTGAAATTCCCTTCCTCGAACTTCTACCCTACTGAGCGCAAAGAGGGAGCGGGCAATATTAAAGAGCTCTCCCGGAAGGCTGCAGAGGGGTTGCCACTGAACTGACAGTTAACCGACCGGCCGCCTCTTGAGAAGGCGAAGGACATGAGAAACAGCAGACGTCTTCCAGGAAAGCCTTCTTCGCATGACTAAGAGAAGGAAGTCCACCGGGGGATGTTCAAAAAAAAGAAGGAAGATACGGACATTGTACGAAGGAAAAACCTGTGGGAAAAAAAAAAAGGTCCGCCAAAAAAATTCCAGAATTCATCGTCCGGACCTCACGCAAGAAGGGGTCGAGACATGCAAGACGGCAAATCGGAGGGAGAACACCGAAAGAAAGGAGAACCTTGGCTCTTACCCAAGGGGCCTTTCCCGTCCAGGTAGTACTCAAAAAAAGAAAAAGACCGGGCCAACAAAAAAATGGGCACCCTTCCCTTAGTGGGAAAGGAAATAAAAGGACCATCGAGCTCAAAAGACATTTCCACGGCGAGAAGTTTACAAAAAAAAAACTTACAGAATGATGGAACAAAACTACTTGCAGGAAAAATGAAACACTGCGGGGGGGGTATAAGAGATAGAAGTCCCACTCCGAGAGAAGTGGAAAAAAAAATAACCATAGGAAGGGATGCAGAGGGGGGGGGTTACCCTTAAATCTCAGGGAAAAATGGGCCCTGTGAAAAAAAGGAAATTACCATTAATCTTGCAATCTATTCCTGCAAGTCATCCTTTCCGCTCGGGTAAAGGCGGTAAAGACTACAAGTCCTAAACATTAAGGTCATAGACTTTTAAGTTTCGATCACTGTAAAGAACTTTTAGGGAAGGTTCCAGAAAAGGGAGGACCTCGAGGATTTAATTCAGGGAATCCGGACTTAACTTTTTCTCAACTGCATCATCTTCCCGGGAACCCTCTCCCTACCTTCCAAATGGTCCTGAAGGAACAAATACGGTGTAGACTCAAATCGTGCTTCCTGAGGAAGCATGATTGCAAAAAGGCCGCGGGAGGACGGGAAGTCTCTATGAAGTCAGGGACGCGCCGGGTTCATGCTCGGAAACGGCTAGTTCAGGAAAGGAACAAAAAACGAGTGCAGCCGGGCCCTGGGGGGAGCTTCAAGAGGATCGTGCTTAGCCATATCAGCGCTTAGAAAAAAGCTTCTGAAAGTCCAGACAAAGACAGAAGTTATCAAAGGGGACAAACGCTTCCGTGTTTTTCATTTATACCGGGTGGCTATGAGGTCTCATCAGAGGGACCGGACAGGCGGACGACGGGATGAATGGATGAAGGGTCCAAAAAGGACGCGGCCAGGGCTACCATTGGTTCCCCCGCCCGTCCGAGCCAAGGGAGGTTGGGACGGGCAGGGAAGGGAACGAAGGGCGGCGCTGCTGCAGGCTGGAGGGCAGCTTGAAAGGCAGAACAACATGGGGGAAAAAGGGTGACCTGCACCCGAGGAGGGGGCACCCCGTAAGAAATTGAATTTCTCCGGGGAACCAAGTAATCAGGAGTTATCAAGGGGCCGGGGAAGTTGGTACAAGATAAAAGGTCTTAATAGGTTCGTGGCTTCTAAAAACAACGGACCGTTCCTGGGGGTACCCCCTTTTAAGGGGGCTAAAAAAAACATCCCCTTTCACAGAGGTTTGGGGGCAGACGGTCTCCACTGATATGGAAGCTGCTAAGAAGGTAGGAGACCGAAAAGGGGAGCACCGCACTCGAATTTCTCACAATTCGGGAGTAAAAACGCAGGGGGACCCTTTCAGTTAAAAAGAAAAATGTAGTTATTAAATCAAAAGCGACGAAAAGCTTACCACCGGGAGTCTCACAGTGAAGTAGTCATTGGGTTTCTCATTTGTAGGGCAAAAAAAAAAGCATCGCGCGGGCATCGACAGGGTCACGTGGTAGGACTTTTATGTAAAGGCAACCGCATCAGACACTTCACGAAAGGGTGCAAAGAGGAGGGAATGATAAAGGGGACGGTTTCCGGGGTCATCCATTGCAACAGAAAACAAAGGGGAGGATGTCCCGTTGGAGTAGATAAGAAGGGCTTGGAGTAGCCGGCTGGAAGACCGTGTCAACAAATCCAGAAAACAGCTGGATCGGGCCTCGGGACAAGGGGGGCCCGAAAGCTGTGGCGGGTCGCGGGCATAGGCTCCAGCCACCCTGATGCCTACCTTAAGCATTCGAGCTGTCGGTCTTTAATCAACGAAGCGCGCGTGACGAAAGGTCCCAGGACCCCTGGGGACAAAAAAACGCACTCTAAAAAAAGAAGAGGGTGTGTCCCTCGCCTAGGGCCACGTGTCACCAAAATTTTTTCCGTCTTGGACGTGGCTCTCAGGTCCATTCCAGCCCGGCGGTCCGCTTCACCGGGAACGCTGAACTGAGCACCTGCCTAGTAAACGCTAAGGTCAAAATCCTGGGAAATAGATAGCGAAGCTCAACTCTGAATCCTTTCTACTGGATAAATCCATAACCCCGCGAAAGAGGCACCTTGCGGCGTCTTCCCTCCTGGAAAAGGATCCTGCTTGAAAATTTCTTTCCCTTCCTCGCGCCGGCCCGGACTTCCCCCCTGCCCGGCTTAACCTGTTTGGGTAAGTGGGGGGACTCCAAGAGCTCTCAACAAGACAAAAGGGGGAGATCTATATGTTTCTACTCAGGCCCCCCCCGGACTCATCCTTTCCTTTCCTTCTGAAGGTCAGGGAACACGGGTCCTCTTCTAAGAAAATCTACTGGGCTCTTTCCTTGGGATCTCGAAAAAAACTAAGGGCTACTGTAGAGAGGCCCAGGTTCAGAAGTGTACCTATTGCCTGGAAAAACGGGGGGGGGGAGCATAAGGGGAAGAACTTTCCTGGTGTGGCAGGGTCACAAAGTGTCGGGGAATAACCCTATTTCAGAGGAAGGCAGGGTAATTGGGATTTAAGGTAGGTGACGGCCGTGGGGGCCTCGAAGCCGCGGGAGGGGGATACCGACCAAGCGCTCATGGCCATTGCTTCCTCATTGAGACTTCGAGAAACCCGAAATCTACGACCCACACCGGGTCAGACCGTGAACCTCCATCAGGAAAGGTCCTATTACGATGGGCAGTTTTTTTAAACCGTTCACAGAAAATGTAAAGAGCAGTCTCTACAAACGTTGACTCGAGGATCTTTATTTCCTGGGGGGAAACAGTAAAACACGCGGCTCGATCAGGGGAAAGGGGAAGGGGAACTTGTGACGCGGTGACGTAGGGAAATCCACGGTCGGGAAAGTCCGTGGGGGCGGGCCTCGCCAAGAACCAAAAACTTAACAAAAGCGCCACCTTTAAGATCGAGTCGAATGTTCTCGCGGGGTTCACTGTTTCCGAAAGGGACTGGGCAGCGGAAACGGTGGTACTACTCTTTTTCACATTGCTAGGGGGGGGCTCCCGAAGGGAGAAAGCCGAGTGAAATCTCTTAAGGAGAAAACAGTATTTCCTTGCGCTTTGGAATGGGATGGGTCATCCGTCATGTACGGGAAATCCGGGGAGGGTTTCGCCCCCACCGAAGTTCCCTTTAAATCTGGCAGATGAGGGGATCCATCGTGAAGATTGAAAAGGGGGAGGAACAATGAGGGGCCTGGCTAGAAATTGTTTCGGGCCTGTCCTCTGGTCAAAAAACCGGGGGGCTCAAAAATGCTCCACCTGCACTGTACCCGCGCCGCTTAAATCTTTCCAAACGTCTTCCAAAAGGCAGGACACGTGTAGAGGGAAACGGAAGGGCCATAGTAGCCTGGCTACGAAGATGGTCTAAAAAAAAGGGAATCCAGATCCATCCTCTAGCGGGAAGAAAGATCCTGCGGCTCGCCTCAAATACTTTGACGAAAAACAGAAGAAAGAAAAGTAAAGAAAGTTCAGGCTGCCTGGCATCGCAGACAAGAGAGGGCCGCGTTAAAAAGAGCACTCTTCAAGCGACTCCCTGGAAATAGCAGAGAAAGGGAAAAGTTCGCGGAAGAAGGGAAAAGACAAGAAGACCGAAGCCTAGGACTTCTCTAAGGTACAGAGTGCCAGGTCTTAAAGGGGCCGCTTCTTCAGAAAGCCTTGCCCCAAGTACCAACGTCTGGAGGAAAACCTGGGGTGTCGTCCTTTGGAACTCAGTTCAGTGACCAAAGAAAGGGCTTGCCTTGAGCGTCAGGAGTGGGAGAAATTCCTGGAATCCAACTTAAATCAGGAGATTAAGGACTCAAATACATCGTAGCTGCATAAGAAAAAAGGAAGACCGTTCGAGCGCAGATCGCCTGATCAAGATTTTTCTCAGTTACCCCCCTGGAAAAAAAAAAAAAGGTTTATAGAAGCGGCAACCCGCCGTTCCAGTCGGGAACCGTAGCGGGGGCCGGGAAGGACCTTCCCCAGAAGCATCGATGGCCACAGGGAGACCTGTACACAAATACGACAGTAAGTCCACCCGGGTTTCCACTGCGGCTTGGGAAAAATCAAAAAAACAAAGGAATAAGAGATAGAATGTAAACTGCCCGTCGCGCGGCGGATACGCTTACAATCGATACCAGGTGACCGATTTTTACCGTCCGGGCCAAGCTGGACGGCTTGGAAGGTCAATTGTCCCTCCCTCTAAAATTCAAAACTGTAACCCCGCCCGGCGTGCGGAGTCCGAACAAGCTGAACCCTTCTTTGGTGCAGAGACAAGATAAAAGGGGCAAGGTGCTGGTAAAGGTGAGTACGAGGCCGTTACTGACCAGGATCCCGCCGTCGAGGACGGCTGGAAAACCTCGGCGCGGGAATTGTGGCGGGGACAAAATGCATCCCTGGAAACGGGGGCGAGCCACCCGCCCCTTGCCAAGGGGAATGCGGTCCTTCTCACCCGAACATCCCGGTGTGCCTCTCCCTTGAACGCAGAAGGGTTCTCATCCGGGATTGCCCTTCTCGCGCGAGGTCGTGTCCATTCATAAAAGTACTGTTTCCGCAGCGCACGGGCTCATCGAGACAGGAGAAGGGGGGGGCCGGGGAGAGGATTTCCGGAGGTCACCTTTCCAGGTCTCTGAAGCGGAGCTTACCGTCGGGGTGCTTTGGAAAACTGTCATCCTTTCTACTTCGGGGGGTCTAAGGACCTAAGACCCCTCATCTATCATCGAACGAACTCTGCATGGATCCGGCAAGCTGGAGGTTAGCTCGGAAACTCATGATCGAAGTCCGTAAAAAGGGGCTTTGCACGTATTAAAGGTGGCACAGAGTTTAATAAACTGAGTCTACTCACCTAACCGGGGTCACTCTAGGTCCTTCGTGTGAGGCAAAAAAAACCTCAAAATGAAATTGTCAGTCTTGATTCATGGAGGGCATGAAAAGGAAGTACTGAGGCTTGGGAACCAGGGGGCTACCAGCGGAGGCCTTGTCAGAACACTACGATCAAAAACTACCGCATTGATTACTCCTATGTACAACATCAGAGAGATCATAGGTTAAAAGTGTCCAATTCATCGAAGGGAAATGGGAAGGTAGGTTTTAAAGAACCGCGGAAACGTGCCTGCCTGTCCTGAATTAATCAAAAACGGTCCACGGCCCTAAAACGTTGGGACGCGTCGCAGTGACTTTCCTCCCTCCAGCGAATTCCTCGGCGGTCTCAAAGCGGGGGAGCACAAAGAGAGAAAGACCCGCTTCAGGTCTTACCGAAAACACCGTGCCCCGATTCTTTCCGTGGAGGAGGGGCCGTAAAGCGACCAACGCAATTCGACCCGGAAAGGCGCTTGTGAATGGAGGGCAAAGAAAAGAGGGGACAATACCCAGCGAAACGCACTACGCCGGCGGAGGAAAACCGTCCTCCGACAAGGGGACCTGACGTTGCAATCGCACGAAGCGGTTGGCCTTGTACAAAAAGAATCCTTTCTAACGCCACCCCCTGATGGGGGGGGGAACTCGTCGAGCATCCTTTGCGGTAATTCGGAAAATGGACATCCAGGGGAAAAAGGCGCGTCAATCGGCAGGGGGACCCGCGAGGCGGGACGGGGGTCGAACAACCGGGGCCAGGCTTGGCTTTTCTGAAAGAGTGCGTTCGGCTCACTCCGCCCGGGCCAAACCAGGATATCTTCGGTCGGCATCCTCACCCCCCCGTGCTACAGCGAAAGAAGGCGGGCGAGTCGGTCCCCGGTCCCCATCTTAACCCTGTTGCCCAACGATCCCGAAAAGTAGTGCCTTGAAACCGGGCCTGAAAACGCGAAATCGGCAACCGAGGGGAAGAGATCCTCCTTGGGAGGCTGATCTAAAACCCGGCATGACAGAAACGTGCCTTCACGACAGAGCCTACAACGTACCGATGCCCGACGGCACCGCGGATAGCGCCAGGGAAGTAGTATCTTGAAGTACGTCGAACCTGCACCGGGAGGGATCAAAAAGACCTCAACCCGGTTAAACTGGCTTCTCCCTCCTGGAGAAAGGAAAACCTGGTCCGGGGCAGCCGCTCCCCAATCCATGCGGCCAGGGGGGAGCTGTCTGAAAGTTCACCGGTTGGTCATGAGGGGGGACATAAGCTAATCTCGTCAACAAAAAAAAACCAAATCAGGAAAATCGAAGGGGAAGAAAACACAGCCGGCCCACCACGTTCCTCCTCCTTAATGGGGCGATGGGCGTCTTGGGGTTGAATAAGGTACTCAGGTTATCAGGCATCCAAGTAGATCTTGGGCTGGGACCGTAGAGGCAACATCTCCTGCTATATTGGAGAAGGTTCAGAGGATACCAAGAACGGGAGGTCCTTTCGACAGTCAGGAGGAGCCCTGCCTCGGTGTCCTTTTTCAGGGTCTTTGAACATCGGCTTTCGGGTGGAGTGAAGGGACGAGGGAGCTGTCCAGAAGCCTTGGGAGCACGGTCAGAGACGGTGAACATGGTGAAATTTCAGTCCGGGTACCACGGCACGCGGAGGGAATGTGTTATTATCCAAATCCCGCAGGCACATTTGAAAGGTCGGGGCCTTGATTGGGGCCGGGAGAAGCGATCGACAACCATCCGTTCGGCGGGGTTCTACGTCGAAGAACCCCAACGCCTATGACAGTAAAATCGATGGCGCCGAATAAGCCGACGGGTATCCCTCTGAACGAGGGTCGTTCTGTTCGGCCTTGATGACCTAACCCGGAAAAAGGGAAATCTTAGGCTTGTTCCCAAGGCCTTGGCCTTTGGGTAACGCAAAAGGCCCCAGTAAGTTGCCATCCGGTTCTCATGGCATCGCCGGGGAAACGGCCCGACGTACCCCATCTCCACCGGATAAAGAACCTATATCAGTTGGGTCTGTGGGAAAGGTAGTCCGGCCATGGGAAACAGGCCTTTTAAGCGGAAAAGGAGAGGGGGGAAGGGTACGCCCCGGGGGCGTTCCCGAAGAGAACTGCAGGGCGCGCTGAGAGACATATCAGGAGCGCGGAAAGTTCTTGCCGGGGACGCGGGAGGGGGAATGGGCGCCAGCCCGGGGGGGGAAAATTCCCGGACCACATACCCTTGCACCGAGTCCCACGGTAAAATTCTGCTCTGAGAAGAACTTACCAGGAATACCTCCTGCGATAGTCTAGAATACTATGGGGGGGGAGGATGTCCGGTATTCTCACGGGACAGATCCAGTAACGCCTTCCTTGGGCCCGCCCTTCAAAGGAGAATCAAGGACCTTCCGCCTGGCAAAAAAAGGCCCAGTAAAACTCTTACCCCGTCCGGCAAAAGATCCTGGCTGAAAGCGAAACGGGGATTCCCAGAAGGAGCCGTTTACCCGTAAGGCTATCTTCGAGGTCCTCCGACGGGTAGTAGCTCTCCGCCAGCGGTTCCCCATAAATCGATGAAACCCCACTGAGGGGGAGGTAAGGCATTCCCTGCCGCGCGTCTCCCTTGCTCGGGCAACGGAAACGCGTCACCGTCACTGGCTAAAACCCATGCAAAAGGTGTGAAAAGGCATGCTGACTCATTTGGGGACCTATACGGAGAGACTGAGGGGAAGGTCTCTTCTCGACAAGTGAAGTAGTCTTACGAGAGCTAATCTCCTAGAAAAGGACACTGTATCTGAAAAAACCAGTCTGCGCTTGGTCAAAGGCGACGAAATCGCGGGTCATTGGCGGCAGCCATAATGAAGGCTATCCAACAAAAACCGGCACCGCGTGCACGGGGAATCGGGAGGTGGGGCGCAGGGGAACTAGCATCGTCGGGCTCCCCGTTACCATAAAACCGGCATCGCCAGATCACGGGACCCACGAAGGGTTGAAGAAATGGTTCTTACTCAAGAGACCGAAGCTGTCAGGCCGGAAGAGCGGGGCCGGGCATGACCTTCGCGGCGCATAAGTACTCAGGAGATCCAGACAACCCTAACTGGAGTCACCGGTATCGGAGGTCCAGTCAACGCTTTCGTCCTAAAGGTTATATCTCGAACCACAAATGAGGAAAGAGTCCAATCACACCCGGCGCCTTTGACAATCTATCCCCGGGAAGGGGATGTTAGGATGTTTGACCGAGACCGGAATTGTCATTCCGCTTGGAAGTGCCATGCCAGAGCTCCGAGGGTCCTTCCCTCCCTTCCCCCTTGGAAGCGGACGTGTAAACGTGGTGGTTCTCCTCAAACTTGAACTGTGACTAACCACTGGGTTGACTTTCTGTGCCGGGTGAGTTGTGAATGTTTAAGGTAGGGGCTGGGAGCAGTACTGATCCAGGGAGGAGTTTATCCTCGATACTGCTGGATAACTTCTATCGACTGCCCTTCACTGCGAAAATAAGGAAAATATCCCGGCCACTAAAAACTCTCATTCTTACGCGAAAAAGCCGAAGAGTGTCATCAAAACGTTGCTTCGGTTCTCCTCATGGGGAGACATCCGAAATCGGACGGGTCCCGAAGTGGTGCTCATTCTAAATTCGTAAGGACCTTCTCATGTTAAAATATTCTTGGGGTGGGCATGGCAGAAAGGTCCCGGGGCTACAGAGTGCGCTTTACCTGAAAATGCTGTTTGCCGAGCATAGGTCGACTGCGCTTCGGCCAGTGAAGAAATCCAGCAGTAACCCAAAAAAAAGGAATTGGGGTCGGGGACTTAAATCTGGGATGAGAGGAACCGATCCCTGCGGCTCTGGATTAATAAAGGATTCAAGGGGTCACCTCGTCGGGAGAGAGGAAAAAAAGACAGCGAGCGGTTACAAGGGAGTTGTAATTTTCCTGGGGGGGCCTCCTATTCCCACGATCAACGAAGTTCGCGCTTCATGATGTGAGGTACAAAGCAGTCTTTTAACGGGGGAGAGACTTGGTAGACCACAAAAAAAAAAAAAAAAAACCCACAACACAACCAAAAAACACAAAAAAAAAAAAAAACCCAAAGTTGCGCAAACCAAATCCCAAACCCCTCCTTCCGAAAAAACTTCCCTCGGGTGAAGAGAAACATTAACCTCCTCGGAAAAGGGAATCGTCACAATACCTTTACCACAGACCCCTTCGTAAATTTCAGGTGTACAGGGGAACCTACCGGGTCAAATGAAGTGTCGGCCAACCCAACCTCCCCTGTCCACGTAAAAAATCTCTCGAAGGTTATGTAAATCTCAACACTGCTGAAAAGATAGTACTCCCCCAAGGCGGGCACGAACCCTGGACAGGAAGTAACCCAGAGAACCATGATTTGACGTTTTACTTCAGTTTCAGGAATCATCATCTCTTAACAACGAATAGACCTTCATATCTTAAGAGTGTTAAAACGGTGTGACTTTCTCAGAATTAAAGGGTCCTCGCCCTCGGCTGGAAAAAGGGGGCCGAGTCGGGAAAAAAATACAACCCGAAAAAACACATCCGAAAATTCAAAGGGGCCTCCATCATCAGGGACAGGTTTCAGCCTGGATCCGAAAAATAAGGTAAACTCTATAAACCTCCTTGTCATCTGTACACAAAAAAAAAAAAAAAAAAAAAAAAAGCCGCGTTAGGCGGAACATTCTGGAAAATTCCTGGGAACCTGCATCGACCTCCGGAATTCGGAAAATCCGAACGGCTGTGTCTGCGAATGACGGACGCCACCAGAGGGCCGCAAGTCACATGAGAGAGGTCGGGGGGATATCATCACTCTCAGCGTCTGGCCCCGAGGGTCAAACGGCATGAACGGACATGGTCGGGAACATGGAGACTGACCATGGCCCTTTCCCGAGACCAACCGCTCTCCTCTTTTTGCTCACAAACGTGTTAGAAGTCTTTTCCTTTTCTCCACTGGACATTCCAAACGAAACATGTCATATCCTGAACCTGGCTTTCCTGAGCACAGGGGGTACGCTGATAAAGCCTTCTCCTACGACTGAAAGCCACCCTCAGTATCGAAGATCTTCACTTCGCCCAGTTCCACTCGAAAACGCAATCGTGTAGTGGGCCCTTCGTGTCCCCCCTTTCCCCAAATCTGCGTGTGATCTCTAGCCGGCTACCGAGAAATGGAGTCCTTTTGGCTCAAGACTCCTTAGTAGAAGATGTGGAGAGTCTCCGCGGTTGAACGTTTGGGGAGGATACCTGCGTTGGCCCAGCCGAGGATGCTTCAACTTTCTTCTGGACACCGGGAAAGCTTGGGGAAGA
>Ga0179593_1794787_pt1 | contig 11376 bp, 20 predicted proteins | sample CZODoug2_1_08_16_FD_185931 | JGI IMG/M metagenome (GOLD analysis project Ga0179593, IMG submission 185931) | Vadose zone soil fungal communities from Angelo Coast Range Reserve, California, USA - CZODoug2_1_08_16fungal (PacBio error correction) | ecosystem: Environmental > Terrestrial > Soil >...
AAGAAAAGGAGGACAGAGGGTCCCCGGATTCGCGGAAAAAGAGGAGAGGAAAAGGGGGGGGATCGTACGCTTTACCCCGGGGCCCCTCTTCTTCCCTATCAGTCTCCATTACTCCCGGCGAGGGGGGAAAAAAGAAAAGAAAAAAAAAGTACAACGGCGAAGCTCTTTGGGGAAGGGGGGGAAAAAAGAGAAGAAAGCTGCATGCCTCGGTCGACGCCTAAATCACCCCTTCTTGTACCGGTGGGAAAAAGGGGGAAAAAGGGGAAAAGGAAGACAAGGGAGGGGGAGAAAGAAAAAAGGTAAAAAAAAAGAAGGCGTTCTGGTCCGTCTACTCCCTTCTTCCTCAATCTTTTAATAACTTTCCGAGACTAGTACAAGGAGGAGAAGGGAAGAAAAAGGAGAGGATACGCAGACCGGTGTAGGGGAGGAAAAGGGAAAGAGAAAGGAGAAGGAAGATAAAAGAGGCCTATCCTAATTCTTTCTTAAACTCTTTCTTCTCTCCTCTTCCGTGAAGAAATAAAAAAAGGGGGGAGGGAAAGGCGGAAGGTCGAAAAAAAGGAAGAAAAAATGAGAGGGAGGAAGATCTCTTCCTTATCATCTTCCACTGTGCGCAAGGACAGATTGAAAGGAAGAAGGAGAAAAGAACGCTTAGGAAAAAAAAGGGGGGAGAGGGGAGAAGGCTCTTGCGTTCATAATTTCGGATGATAAGAAAGGAAAGAGAAAGAAGGGAGACGACATCGCAACGAGAAAGGGGAACAAAGAGAAGAAGGGGGGGAAGAAGGGAGAGAGGTCTCACTCACCGCCAATTCCTTTCAGCCATCTCACTCGAAGTGGGAAGGAGAGGGAGAAAACCCAGAAAAGGGGGAAAGGGGAAGAAAGGGGAGGGCTATCCTCTCTTACCTGTCAAGAGGAAGGAAAAGAGGGGGGGGGGGTTTGAGGGAAGAGAAGAGGGGGAAAGGAGAAACTTCACTATCATCGTTTATTCTGGAACATCTTGCGGAATGGGTAAATGGAAAGGAAAGAGAGGATTGGCGAATCTAAAAGGAGAGAAGGAGGAGGGAAAAAAAAAAGGAAAAGGGGGAATCCTGCCATGCGTCAACCACTCCCTTCGGCGGCTCAATGACTTCCACGTGAGAGGGAAAAGGAAAAAAATAGTGAAGGAGGGGGAAAAAAGGGATCTAAGTCATAAAAAGAAAAAAAAAGGGAGGGAAAAAAAAGAAAGAGGTACTGGCTTGGCTCAGCGACTTCCGGTGATGATCTTTTCCGCTCACGACGGGGACACAGAAAAAAAAGGGGAAGGGGGGGGAGGGGGAAAGACTCACAACCAAAGGACCAATGTCAAAAAGGTAAGGAAAGGAAAAAGCCGCTGCTTTCTTTTTTTTTTTCCTTTCATCCTTTCATTGACAAATAAAAAAGGGAAGGGGGCAAGAGGAGAGGGGGGGGGGGGAGATGGCCCAAACCGAGAGGGGGGGGGAAAGGGAGAGGAAAAAAGGAGGATGGTCTGATATCGATCACTATCTTCTTCTGAAAACTTGTGCAAGGCGGTATGGAAGAAAGGGGGGGGGCGGAACCGTGTGAACGTGCGCGGGGGGGAGGAGAGAAGGAAAAGAAGGGGGGGGAGGGTAGAGGGGGGCGACCGTATACTTTATTCCCCAAATCTCTCCCTCCGAGAGGAAGGAAGAAGAGGAAGAAGAAAAAGCATAAAAAAAAGAAAAAAAAAAAAAAGGAAGTCCAGCCCACCCCTTCCCTTAATTCTTCCTTCTAACACACCGAAGGAGGAAAAAAGAAAAAAAAAAAAAAAAAGGAGAAGAGGAAAAGATCTATAAGAGAGAAGGAGGGGGGGAGGGGGCAAGCCTTACTGGAACTTTTTTTTCTTTAATTCCTTCTTCTCTCTCATATGAGGTAAGGGAAGGGGGGAAAGAGTGAGCGGCTGAGGGGGGAAGGGGGAAAAGGGGGGGGGGGAGAAAGGGATACGGTCTGCAACCAGCTCATCCATACAATCGAATCTGTCGATTCAGGAGAAAGGAAAAAGAGACACGGCAAAGTCAAGAAAGAAAAGAAAGGGAAAAAAGGGGAGAAAGAAGATCGTTAATCGATATCAGACCATCATCTTGTGGAAACGGAAAAGGGGGAGGGAAGGGGGTTGGGGGGGATGCGAAGCGAAGGGATTTCATCATCTCCTAAGCGTTCAGGGTAGGAGGGGGAAGAGCCTGAGGAAGTCCCGAAATAAAAGAAGAGAGAGGAGGGGGGGAGGGATGTTTCCTTGAGTGCTGTGTCACTCACTAAGTTTACTTAAGGAGGAAAGGAAAAAGAAGGAAAAACGGCCATGAGCGAAACAGAAAAACAGAAAGAAGAAAAAAAAAAAAAGGAGGCGATGGGATGCATTGTATAATCGCTCTCTGGGAGGCGAAGGGAAAAGGGGAAGAAAGGGGAGAAGTCAAGAAGTAGAAGGGGAAGGGGGGAGCACTTGATCTCTTCTCCTCCTCCTGGATGTGTTTTAAAAAGGAGGAAAGAAAGGAGAAAGAGGAAGAGAGTCCGCAGGGAAGCGGGGAAAAAAGAGAGGGAAGGAGGGGAAGGGGGATTTTACCACCTTCCGTCCAACTTTCCCTCCTCCAAAGAGGGGAAAGGGGAGAAGTCCTACTCTTGAAAGAAAGGAAAAAAAAGGAAAAAAAAGGGGGGGAAAGGGGGTCCGAGCGGATCTCCTATCACTTCTCCCTATCCAAGAAGGAAAAGAGAGAGGAGGCCGGTTGCGGCAACTAGGTAGGGGGAAGGAAAGAAGAAAAGAGGAGGGACATCGCTTCGTTCCATTCCTATCACTCGCCGCGCGCAGAGGAAGAGGGGGGGGGAGGGGGAGAAAAAAGGGGAGAGGGGCCGACCTGTGGAACTGTGGGGGGAAGAAAAAAAGGGGAGGAAAAAAAAAAAAAGAAGAAAGGGGAGGAAAAGGGGACGTCCTACGTTGGTTCCGCTTTAATCGCGGCTTTGCGCGCCGGGAAAGGAAAAAGGGGAAGGAGGGCCTCCAGAAAAAAAGGAGGCGGTTATGCCGATGGCTCGTTCTCTTTCCCGCCGGCAGGAATAAGGGCGGAGGGGGGAGGGAAGAGGAAGTTGGCCAAATCGGTCTTGGAGGAAGAGGGGGAAGGAAAAAAGGAAAAAAGGAAGAGGAAGAGGAGCGGACGTATCCTCTTACCTGTCCTCTATCTCTCCTACCGTGTAGAGAGGAAAAAAAGGGAAAAAAAAGGGGAAGAGGGAGGGGGAGGGTGGTAGAAAAAGGCAGCGCTGAAAAAGGGGGGGAAAGGGGATCCGCAAAGGAAGGGAAAAAAAAAAAAAAAGGAAAGGGACACGCGTTTGCGATAATTTTCTCGCGTCGCCTCGGCGATCATCATGAGGGGAAAAAGGGAAAGAGGGGGAGGAAGGGCGTCGAAAAGGAGGCGGGAGAGAAAAAGGACTACATTCCGTACTCCCATGCCCAGAAGGGGAGAAAAAAAAAGAAATTTTTAGGGGGGAAGGAAAAAAACCTCCTTGCCCGGTCGCACGCGGGCTCATGGATCTGCATGGGTCCGGGGAGAAAGGGAAGGAATAAAAACCGTAAGGGTTCGGGAAAAAGAAAAAAAAAAGCGCAGCGCTTGTCCACCCAGCTTCGCGGAGAGAGGGAAGGAAAGAGAACAGAAAAAAAAACCGGAGGAAGGAAAGGAGATCTCAAAAAGAGAGGAAGGGGAAAAAAAAGGGGAAGGGGAAAAGGATTCGCGCTGCCTGTGCCCAGAAAAGGTGGGGGAGAAGCGGACGCCAAAAAAAGAAAAAAAAGAAGAAGATCCCTGAGCCCGGCGCTTCGCCCGGTCAAGGAAGGTTGGCAAATGAAGAGGAAAGGAAAAAAAGAGAGAGAAGGGGGAGAGGGGGCTCGGATTCCTGGGGGGGGGAATTCCTTTTCCTTTTGATAGAAAAGGAGGAACGGGGTCAGACGACGGAAAAAAGAGGGGAGAAGAAAGGGGGGACACAACCTAATTGCTGATCGCCGAGCTCGAGAGAAAAGGCAAAAAAAAGAAGGAAGGGTTGGCTCAACTGAGAAAAAAAAGAGGAAAAAGGAAAAGGGAAAAAGAAAGCATTCTCTGCAGCGCTTGCTTTTCGACCACAATCGACCTCTATCGGGACAGGAAGAGAGAGAAAAAGTCATACAGGGAGGGGGGAAAGCATGCTACGTCGCGACATCGGCCGAAGAAAGGGAAAAAGGGCAGTGAAGACCATACAGCTCTGGAAGGGAAGGGGGGAAGAAGAGGAGAGAGCCCTTACCTTCCTTCTTCACTCTAACTAGGGAAAAGAGGAAGAAAAAGAGAGGAGAGAAGGATAGAGGCCACAAAAAGGGAAAAAGAAAAAAAGATGAAAAAGGACCAACTTCTACGTCAACTTTTCACTCTTCTAGCAGGGAGTAAAGGGAAAAAAGGAGGGGAAGAGAATGGGTAGAAAGGGAAGGGAGACTACAGAAAGTGAGAAGAAAGAAGGAAGGAGGGAGAGCCTATTTCTCACCACCTCCAAGTACATTTCATCCATCTAACAGAAGGGGAGAAAGGAAGAGAAAAGCAAGAAATACTCTCTGGGGAAAGGGAAGAGGAAGGGGAAGTCATCGGCTCGAAAGCGATTGTTCGTGCCAGGGAAGAGGAAGGGGAGGAGGGAATGGAAAAAGAGGGGTCGGAAAGGGAGGAAAAGGGGGAAAGAGGAAAAGGAATACGAGCTTGCGATCGAAAGATGGACCCGCGGGAAACACCAAAGAGAGAAGAAGGGGAGGGGAGGGGGAGCATGAGCTCCACGTTCTCTTATCCTTATACATAGGGAGGAAGGGAAGGAGAGGACCCAGCAGGTTCCTCAAAGGAAGGAAGGGAGGGAGGAAGAGAAAACTCCCCATCGACGAGAGAGGGGAAAGGAAGGAAATACGTTTCCTCCAAGGGGGAAGAGGATTATGTTTCGTTCCTCCTTTACTTCGCCGGTCTTGAAGGGGAAAAAAAAAAAAGGAGGTAACATCCCGAAAAAGGAAAAGGAAGCCTCTTCATGTTAGAGGGGGGGGGAAGGAAAGGCGGAAAGTGTACTGAGGCTAGGGGAGAGAAGAGGGGGTGGGGGGAAATCCGCGTCTTGGTAGCTTCCAGCTTCTCACGGGAAGAAAGAGTAGATTACACAGATATGCTCTAAGGGGGGGGGGGAAAAAGGAAAAGAGAGAAGGGGGGGGAATGCGTTGCAGGCGCTTTGCTTTACTCTTTTGTCCGGGGGAAAAGGGAGGAAAAGAGAGATCGGCCGAGAGATTTCCCAGGGGGAAAGGGGGGAGAAGGGAAAAGGAAGGAAATTCGTCCTTCTTCTCCTCACAGAGAAAAAAGAGGGCAAGAAAAAACACAGGAGAAGGGAAGAAGGAAGAAGACGTACTTTCCAGCCCACCCCTTCCATAATTCTTGCGCTAAAAAGAAACAAAGGAAAAGGCAAAAGAAAGGGGGGGGGAGAGTCCGTTGCGTTTCTCTTAAATCAGTGGGGGGGGGGGGGGGGAGAAGGACGCTTCTCGCGCAAATATGGGGAAAAGGGGAAAAAGGAGGGGGGGGGAAAGATTGCGCTGTGGGGGGGGGGGGTTTATGGCTAAGTACTACGAGGGGAGGGGAGGAAGGGGGGGAAAAAAAGAGAGCGGGTCACGGAAAAAGAAAAAGAGGAAAAAGCCCAGCTCCACTTCCACACTCTTCAATCAAATCTCCTGCACCGAAGGGAGGGAAGGAAAGGGGAGGAGAAGAGAGTGAAGAGAAAAAAGAGGAGGGGGAAAAAAAAGGGGAAGGGGCCAGACTCTTTGTCAAAATCCTTCTTTTATTCCTTGTTTTTTCTTCTAAAAGGAGGAAAGGAAGAAGGGGGAAAAGGGGGTAAAGGAAAAGGAAAAAACGAGAAAAAGAGGGGGAAAAGGCACCCGCAGGTCTGGCCATTCTCTTTGTACGTACTTGATGGGAGGGAGGGAGGGGGAAAAAAAAAGGAAAAAGCAAGGGAAGCCGGGGGATGTGGGAAAAAAGGGAGGGAAAGAGGGAGCCAAGCCAGACCTATCTTCCTATTGTAGGCAGGGATAAGAGGAAAGGAGAAGGGGGACTATATGTCGGGGTGGAGGAGGGGAATGGGAAAGAGGGCTCCTCTCATTTTCTCTCTGCGCCAAGAAGGGAAAAAGAAGGTCATCGTGTTTGGGTGGGTTGCAGAAAGAAAGAAGAAGAAAAAAGGAAAGAAAGGCAGGAGGCATTATTTACCTTCCGCCCATCTTGGGTTCCCTAGAAAAAAGAAAGGAAGAAGAGTTAGGAAAGGAAAATAAGAGGGGGGGGGAAAGGTCGAGCGGATCTCCCGATCAATTCTCGAGAGAAGGAAAAAAGAGGATACAGAGGGAGGAGGAGAAAGGGGAATTGGCGGTGAGTGCGACCTCTGAGCTATGCCAGAGAGGAAAGGAAGAGAAAAGGAGGATAAATGGGAAAAGGAAAAAATGTTTCTTCGCATCCGCAATATGACGCAGCGCCTAGGAAAAAGGGAAGGGGGGGAAAGGGGAAGAGAGGGCTGTGGACTCGGGAAAAGGAGAAAGAGAAAAGGGGGAAGAGAATAAAGGCCGCTCGAGAGCACGCCTTATTGCGTTGATGTCCGATGCCGAGGGAGAGGGGGGAAGAAAGGCGGGGGGGAAAGAACAATACTCGATGACACTATGGAGGGAGGGAAAAAAAAAAAAGGGGGGGAAGCGCCGACCTTCGTATATTCCTATTTATGCGGACGTAGAAGGGAAAGGAAAGGGGGAACGGGGCGGAGACGGGGAGGAAAAGAGGAGGAAGGGGTATGTGTTCGACCTCAATCGCTTATAGAATATGCTGGAAGGGAGAAAAGAGGGGGGAAGGACCCAATCCAGAAAAAGAGGGAAAAAAAAAGGGAAGAGGAAAAAAGGAAGCACGCGGTTGCGAGGAAGGTTCTCGAGCGCCTCGGCTATCAGCAAAAGGAGGGGGGGAGGGAAAGAAAGGGGGGGGAAGGGGGAGGGGGGGAAAGAGCATGCAATTGTCTATACTCTCTTTTGCGATCCACTTACCAGAAATGAAGGAAGAAAAAAGGGGGGGGAAAGGGGGGGGCGAGTGGAGACTTCATGGGGGAAAAAAAAAAAAAAGAAAAGGAAAGGGAGAAGGGAGAATGGCTATGGTCCGCCGATGGCCCCCTGTTTCAATCTTAACGATAAAAACAGTAGGGGAGAGGAAAAGGGGGGGGGAGAAGCCCAGTACCAAGCCGCGGGAAGAAAAGAAAGGAGAGGAGCTCGCGTATCTCTCTCAACAACAACCACTTATTCTTATTCAAATAGAGAGATCAAGAGGAGAAGAAGGAAGGGGGAGAGGATGAGGGGGGGTAACGGCTTCGAGGAAAAAGGGGGGGGTGGGAGAAAGAGAGAGTGACCCCGGGGCCCCTCTTCGTCCCCATTCAGCTCCATTATCCCTTCTCTTCTCCCGGGAAAACGGAGGGGGAAAGGGAGAAAAGGTAAAAAGGTCTCAGCGCTGTTGGGGAGAGGGGAGGGAAAAGAAAAGGGAAGGGAACAATCTGCATCCTCGCAAAAGAGGCGACGCCGGAATCACCCTGCTGGATACCGGTGATTTCTCGGAATGGGCAAAAAAGAAGGAAAAGCACGGAGGCGCGAGAACCAAAAAAGAAAGAGGAAGAAAAAAAGGGGAGAAAAGGACGCAGACCCCTCCTTCTTCTTTCCTCTACGAACGGAAAAAAAAGGGGGGGAAAAAAGAGGATGAGGGGTCAAGACAGGGAGGAAGAAAAGGAAAGGAGGAGAGGGGAGCGGACATTTTCAAGTCATTCTTTTTTTGCTTCCTCTACAAGAGGAAAGAAAGGAAGAAAAGGGGGGAGCCGGGATAAAATCATCTATCTGGAGGGGGGGGGGGGAAAAGAAGGAAAGGGGGGGGGGCACTCTAACTTTCATCTTCAATCACCTCCTACTTCGTGCAGAGAAGGGAGGAGGAAAATGGGGAGCAAGGAAATAATAAAGGAGGGGAGGAAAAAAAGGAACAAAGTAGAAACGTCACTTTTCAGCTCTTCTCTTCTCTTCTTCATATTGAGGGGGGGGAGGAGAGAAGAAGGGGACGAAGGCAGGGAAAGGACATAAAGAAAAGAGAAGAAGGAAGGGGAAGGGGAAGAGAGAGGGCATCGCTCGATTTCTCACTCACCTTTTAACCTCCATGCAGAAAAGAAAGAAAAAAAGGACGACGGAGAGCGCTACAGAAAGAGAGAGGGAGAAGAGAGATCCGGGTACCTTTCAATCTTTCTCTACTCTATTTTTAACTTTGCCTGGGAAAGAAAATATCGACGAAAGGGGAAAAAAAAAAAGAGGCCCCCGCTTAAGTTAAATGTTCCTCCTCCGTCGGGCCGCTTTCTCCTAAGGAAGAGAGAGGGGGGGGGGGAAGGGACAGCGCAAACACAAGAGAAGAAGAAAAGAGGAGGAAAAGGGACCCACGTTCTCTTAGCCTTATACCTCTTTATTCAGTTATTCGACATCGCGCCAACAAAAGGGGGGAAAGGGGGGAAGGGGGGCATGAAAAAAAGGGGGAAAGCCTCCCATCTATATTTTAGGGGGAGAAGCGATAGAGGGGGGACCTCTCACTTACTTTTTAACCTCAAAGAGAAAAGGGGGAGAGGAAGGGGAAAAGGTGAAAAAATAACAAGGAAAAGGAAGGGGGAAGGAACATGCTTTTCCCTTTAAATATCCCAGAAGAGTTCAGGGGGGGGGAAAAAAAGGAAGGATGCTTCCGGCCCGCTGCCCTTGACTGTCAATGCTCTTTGAGCATGCAAAAGAAAGGGAAAAAGAACGGAGGGGGGAAAGGATGCTCATTAAAAAGGGGAAGGAAGGGGAAAAAGGAAAGATCTCGAAAACTTGTTCATTCTTCTTGCGCAGGAAAAGGGGGGAGGGAAAAGGCTTGTGGGAACGGAGGGAAAAAAGAGAAGAGAAGGGGGGGGAAGAGGAATGTGACCCCCTTCTATTTTCTTTCTGGCGTGGGGGGGGGAGAAAAGGAAAAATAGGCCCGACCGTCGTAGGGAAAAAGAAAAGAAAAAAAAAAAAAAAATCCACCTACCCTCATCTTTCTCGTCAGCACTCCGGACGTGGAAAAGAAAAAAAAAAGGGAGTGGCCCGAGAACACAAACTACGGGAAAGAAAGGAAAAAAAAGGGGGGAAAAAGAGGGACGGTTCTCGGTCAAAGCATTTCTTTTTTTCGTATGCATCCTTACTGGAAAGGGGGGGAGGGGGGAAAAAAAGGGAGGTCGGTGATGGTTTGGGGGGGGGAAAGAGGGGGGGAAAGAGGAAAAAGAGGGCGGGCTCGATTGTGACTAAGTATATCTTTCGCACCAGCGCCATCCTAAAAGAGGAAAAGAAGGGGGAAAGGAAAGGAAAAGGAGAAATCCCCAATCCCGGAAAAAAAAAAGGGAGAAAGGGGGGAAAAAAAGAGAAGGGGAAAAGTTTCGAAGAAGATCGTTAATCTATATCAACCATCATCGTTGAAAAGGAGAAAAAGAGGGAAAGGAAAGGGGGGAGAGAAAAAGAAAAATTGGGAGAACAGTAAAAGGAGGAGAAAGAAAAGGAACACACGCTCACATTCATTCGTACAGGGAGTACAGGTAAAAGAAGAAGGGAAAGGAACGTTTATTTTTCGTGATGTCTTGGCCAAGACAGAAAGGGAGGGAAGAGAAAAAAGGGGTACCCCGTAGTAGAGGGGGAGAAAAAAAAAGGAAAAGACCTATCTTCTATGTTATGCTTTATAAAGAGAGAAAAGGAAGGAAAACAAAAACCGGGAAGAACGGTGGCTGTTAAAGGAGAAGGGGAAAGGGGGAAGAGCGCGCACTTTGTATCTCATGCGACGAAGGAGGGGAAGAGAGGGGGAAAAAAGGGAAAAAAAAGGGAAAGGGGAGGGAGAACGAAGCGATCGCCAAGCTCGAGATCCTTCTATCCCGCTGCCCCTACGGAGGAGGGGGGGAAAGGAAGGGGTCACCGCCCCCGATGAGGGAGGGAAGGGAGAGTGGTAAAGAAGGGGGGGGGGGGGGAAAAAGAAAGAAAAGAAACCTCCGTCGATCCGATTGACGGGGAAAAAGAGGAGAAAAATCAGAGCGGAAATGGAGACGCTCGTCCGGCGGCGGCGTCTTGCTGTTGTCAAGAGAGGGAGGGGGGGGGGAGAGAGGGGGAAAACTCATATTCCAGAAAGGGGGAGGGGAAAAAAAAGGAAGGGGAAAAAAGGGGATGATGTCGTCTCCCTGCCTTTCCGCCCATGCTATTGCGAACAGGGGAAAAGAGGGAAAGAAAGGGGAAATATGACGCAGCGCCTCGCCGAGGGAGGAGGGGGGGAAAAAAGGGAAGAGGGGACGGTGCGCGCGGAATTCTCCTCTTAATTCTTTTCCTGGCCAGGGGAAAGGAGAAGAAAAAAAAGGAAGGGAGAGGGAGACGGCAGGATCAGGGCGGTCTGAGAAGGGGGAAAAGAGAGGGAAAAAAGGGAGCGAGCCGCAGCGTTTCCGCGCCTCAACTTCTTATATTCCTATGTAAAAGGGGAAGGAATCGCTCCGGAAATTCTTCTCTATACGGCCGAAAGGGGGGGGGCGAACCCGCAAGCGCTGGAGAATAGGAGGGGGCGGGAAAAAAGAGGGAAGGGAAAAGACGCCGTCGTTTCTCGTCATTTCGCCGAAACTTAAAGAGGGGAAAAGAAGAGAGAGAGACTAGCGATAAGGAGGGGGGAAAAGAAGGGGTGATTCCTTCTTCTACCTCTTCATTCATATTTTCTATACCTAGTGAGAGAAAAAAAAGAAGAGGGGATGACCGGAGAAAAAAAAAAGAAGGAAGGGAGGAGGGAGGGAAAAAGAACTTGCCCGTTCTCAGCTCCTTTCTCATTTATCTGCTATGTTTCCGAACGAGGGGGGAAAAAGAAAAAAAAAAGGAGTGGGAGAAAGAGACCCGCCCGCTGAGAAGAAAGAAGGAGGGGAAAACCCCTTTCTGCGTAGAGCCGCCTTCATTCGTCTCCCGCGGAAGAGAGAGAAAAAGAGGAGAGAAAAAAGGGAGGAAATATAACGCGAAGCTGGTTTTTAGAAGAAAAGGGAAAAAGGGGGTCTCGGGCGACCTACGTTTTTTTATCTTACGCTTGACCCCGGGGGCCCCGAGAGGAAAAAAAAAAAAAAGAAAAGGGAAGGGGGGTGGCATGATTAACCAAAAGGAAAGGAGGGAAAAGAAGGGGAGGGAAGGGGAGCCCAAGAGAGTCTCGCCACTCCTGCATGCTCTGTCGACGCTTACTCACCCTGAGGGAAAAGGGGGGGGGGAAAGGGGGGGAAAAGGAAAAGGGGGATGCTCTCCTATTCTCTCTATACCCTTCCTCGCAACCGAGA
>Ga0179593_1811387_pt1 | contig 11376 bp, 12 predicted proteins | sample CZODoug2_1_08_16_FD_185931 | JGI IMG/M metagenome (GOLD analysis project Ga0179593, IMG submission 185931) | Vadose zone soil fungal communities from Angelo Coast Range Reserve, California, USA - CZODoug2_1_08_16fungal (PacBio error correction) | ecosystem: Environmental > Terrestrial > Soil >...
TGCGACTTGGTCACACACCTGGGCGGAGTAACTGCTTTCAGCATTGACTTTCAACGACAAGAGGAGAAAGGGAACCAAGTTCTTACTGTCGATGTAAAGGGAGGGGAAAGGGGGAGGAGCGGGGCGCGACTAGCCCGACGAATGCGAAGGCGTGGGCAGCCCTGAGTTCGACGCTCGGAAGAAGACCGAGTTTTCGGCGTCAGCAAAGGGAAAGGAAGGAGAAAGGAGGAAGGCAGAATACGCGTTCGCAGGACGTAATTCGTCATCGTTTCTCTTCTCTCGGGGAGGGACGTCTGCTCGGGACCTGAAAGAAAAAGAAAGAGAAGGAGACTCGGTCGGCTGGTGAGAGATCTGCGTAAAAAATGAGGCTCGAACCGGGCGCGGGTTGGTTCTGACGTTAAAAAAAAGACGGCGACTTATTGGGTAAGAAAAGAAGAAGGGGAGGGGGGGGCGGGGCTGCGGGCAGGGGAGCACTTGACTCCTTCCGACTAGGGGGAGGAAAAAGACGCTAAAAATCAGCAATTTCAAATCACTAAAAAAGGGAGGAAAAAGAGGTCGAAAATTCGCGTATCGCAACTGGCTTTCACGAGTGCAAGCCGCGCTTTAATGCTATATGAACGGCAGGGGGAAGGAAAAAAAAGGATTCGTCTTTTATTGCCTCATCGAGAAAGGAAAGGAAGAGGAAAAGTCCGCTATCACCACGTGGTAGAGGGCGTTTCGCGGTCGTGATCGTCTGCAGGGGGAGGGGGGGGGCTGATTTCACTATCATCATCGAGAGAAAAAAAAGGGGGGGAACGACGACCGGGCGCGCAATGCGCCAATCAACTTTGCCTGACATAGAAAAAAAAGTTAAAAAGGTCGATGCGTCATTCTGGAGATCGCGCTAACGTAGGGGCAAGATGCCCCGTTCCGGAAGGGGGGGGGAGGGAGGGGAAAACCTAGATGTGTTATCTTACGATGGAGAGGGAAGAAAGAGAAGGATAGTGCTGGCGCTACGCGGGCATTGCACGCTCGGCTCTTGCTGCTTCGCTGAAGGAAGAGAGGGTTATTACTTTTATACATCATCGAGAAGGGGAAGGGGAAGGGTTATCCCCGGACTTACAAATGGCTTCTCTTGGGAGGGGGAAAAGCCCGATTGCCCGCAAGGGGAAAAAAAACGCTCAAAGTATTCATCAAGGTAAGGTCTGGGTGCGCGTTAGCTCGAAGTGGGAAAGAAAAAGGGAAGTTACCGCGACGGGCAAAAAAAGGGAAAAAAAAAAAAAAGGGGAGGATGGCGGCGGAAAGGTGTTTTGAGATGCGTGGTCATGGCTTGTTCGCAGCGGGAGAAAAAAAAATGTTTTGGTCTGCGATATGGGAGGGGAGAAAAAAGGGGGGGGGAGGAGGGTATCGGCTTCCGGGCCGGTCGGCAAGACTCACAATCGCAAAGAGAAGGGAAAAAAAAAAAATCACACTTTGCACCAAAGATACCGAACAATGATCTCTAAGCTCCTCTACGACCGCTTCTCCTCTCTCGCAAGGGCCGAGGGAGGGAAAGGAGTCAAAAGTAACAAAGAAAGGGGGAAGAGTCACCACGTCTACTTGCCTAAAGCTCTACGAAACCTACTACCTAAAAAGAGGAAAAAAGGAGTCTCTTCACTACTCCAGCGACGAATGGAAGAAAGAAAAAGAGAAAGGAAAAATCCAGGCTTCTACGGTCACTTGACTTGATTCGTACACCATAGACCGGGAAAAAAAAAGGACCTCCTCCTTTCCCCGCGTAATAGGGGGGGAAAAGGGAGAGCTTCACTCACATTACCTTATCCTATTTCTCTGAAGAAAAGGAAAAGGGGGGGGGGCGTTCTGTTACCTCTGGAGAAAAAGAGCGGCGACCATGCGCTGACCGTCGTAACAAAAAATAAGGACAGGGGGAGGAGCATGGTCGTCCGCACTTTCCTCAGCAGTTTCAGTGCAGGCAAGGGAAAAAGGGAAGGTTTTTTCCGCGTCCTGTGCAGAAAGGGGGGGAAAGAGAGAGAAAAGGAGGCCTTTCGATCGAAAGCCGCCGCACCGACCAGGACATATCGGGCAGAAAAAAAAAAAAGAGGGGGGGGTTGCGCACGTGCCTCCACTCTCTGGAGAAAAGGGAGAGAGGAGGGAGCCTCTTCTTACACTTAGAATAAGAGGTCTGTGCCTGGGAACGCTTGTTCGGAAAAGGAAGGGGAACAAGGCTCTCGGTGAAAGGGGGGAAAAAGGAAGGGGGGGAAACCGATCGCCTGCGTCTTGCAAAGCTTCCCGCCTAACGACGGCGTTCAGGAAAAAGGAAAAAAAGGGGCCACCGACGTGAGAAAAAGGGAAAGAGGGTTCTTTATTCTCGATGGAGCGGAGGACCGCGACTTGCAGAGTCTATGCTAGCTCGGGCAGAAAGGAAGAGGGGGAAAGGCTCCCTCTGCGACTCGAGGAGGGGAAGGGGGGAGAAAAAAAGAGGGGGGGAATTCCTCCTTTTCTCAGACGACAAAAAAAGAAAAAGGTCGACGATCTCGGTCAAAGACGTCTTGGATGTAGACAATTGTGCGCGTCGCGGGGAAGAGAAAAGGATCTCTTCTAGTAGAGCGGCGAGGGAGGGGAAAAAAAAAGGGGGGGAGCGATGAAGCTGGCGCGCGGTTCAGTTCTGGATCGTGTTGCTGGAATGTTTTTGCCAAGAATGAAAAAGGGGGAAAGAGGGGGGGTGCTGCATGGTGTTCAAAAAGGAGGGAAGAGCTGCAAGGGTGCGGCACGTGGCTAGCATCCTTAATCATGGGCGGAAGGAAAAAAAAGGAAGGATGTTCTACCTATATAGATAGGAGGAGGGAAGAAGAACACGTTGTCCTGAACAGCGCGCGCCTCTATTTCCATCTTCTATGGAGGAAAAACGAATTGCTTTCAGGAGGGAAGGAGGGGAAGATAATAGCGATCGGCAGAAACTAAGGCTGGTCGAGTCATCTTATCTGACGGTCTCTTTGCAGGGGAAGAGGGGAAAGAAAGGCGCGATCTCAGTAGCTTATCGAAAAAGAAAAAAAAAGGAGGAAGGAGAAAAGAGCGGTGTCTTACATCCAAGTCGTACTTCCGGACGAAAGCTCTGTTCTAGGTTTTTCGCTGGGCATAAAAGGAGGAAACTACTACTTCTTTAGAAGAAAAAAGCGCCTTCGTCGATGTCGGGGATATGCGAAGTTGCCGCGGAAGGAAAAAAAAGAGAGAAAAAAATTTCATTCCTTCCGTCTGCAACGAGAGAGAAAAGAGGCAGCTCGCTAGGAATTGGCGCTTTTTGGAAGAAAAAGGGGGAAAAGCGGGCTCCTGACGTTATTTTCTTAATCCGTCGAGAAGGAGGAGGAGGGGCTCTAATTTCTAATTCTACCGAGGAAGGGGGGGAACGGTCTCTGTTTCATCTTTCATACGGAAAGGGAAGAAGGAAAGACGTTTCTTTTCAGAAAGAGGAATTGCCGAAGCCGGGGTTTCCCTAATTAAAAAGGAAAGAGGACTTCTTTCTTCGTAGGAGGAAGGGAAGAAGCTATTCGGCATTTTTTCTCTCTTCTAGTCAGGAAAAAAGGGAGTCCATTAAAGGCAGGTAGGGGGGGGGCAGGTGGGTCGTTGACTTTAGAAAAAGAAAAGCGATTTCTACCTTTCTGAGGAAAAGGGAAGCCTATAGCTGGGGGATGCTCGCTGCCCCTCAAAGGAGGAAAAAAGTATCCCTTCCTAGGAAGGGGGAGTGAGCTAATGTCTGGCGAGCCGTTTACTATTACTCCCTTTGGCAAGGAGAAGAAGGGAAGGAAACTTTTTCTTTGGAGAAGGAGAGGAGGGGGAAGAAGAGGAGTCTTTTTTTCTAACTGCTTAGTTTTTGGCGGGACGCGGAGGGGAAAGAGGAAAGAAAAAGGGGGGGGTGGTATTGCTGTTTCTTCTCTTGCAAAAAGAGGAAGGGGAGGGGGGGGAGATGTCTTAACCACTACATACTGTTCTTTTTGTGCTCGACGGGAGGGGGAGAAAAAGGTCTATGCATCTACTTATGTGGGGAGAGGAAAAAGAAAAGGTCGCGGCGCCGCCGCTGCACGCGAGCTGAGCCCCGTCGACGATGGCTCGCGCCCAACGGAAAAAAAGAAAGGAAGATTCCGCTTCTTCAGCAAGGGAAGAGGGAAAAAAGAAAAAAAGGCGATGGCATTGTAAAAAGTTGCAGGCGCAAGGGCTGGTGGTCACTTCGCGGGGAGAGGGGAAAAAAAAAGAGGGGGGAGGGATGGCAATCTTTCTTTAACGCTAGAAGGGGAAGAGAAAGAAGGGGGCCTTCTACACTTGGCTCTAAATTCGGTAGGAAAAAGAAAAAAAACGTCTACTCCTTTGTCAGAAGGGGGGGAAGGGAAAAAAAAAAAAACCTTGCGCGATGTGTTCATCATAACCTCGTCCTATCCGCAAGAAGGGAGGGTCCGCTCTCGAAGAGAAAAAGCGCCGCTCGCAGCGATTACAGCATGCTTCGTTCGCAAAAGAGAAGGCTCACCTCATCTCGGTACAGAAAGGGGAAGACAAGGAGCTTGACGGGCGAACCTTCTTCCCGGGAAAGGGGGGGGGGCGCTGTCTTTGATCGTGAGAAGAAGGAAAAGAGCTTGTGTAGAGGAAATTCCATTTGCTTGGGGGCGGGTCACGCGAGGGGGAAAGGGAGGGGGGTGTTCTGATCTGCGAAAGGAAAAAAAAGGAAGGGGAAAAAAAAAAAAGCGCTGTCGCTATAGACGTCGTATACCGTTCGCTACCCTCTCTTTCAGAAAAAGGAAAAAAAAAAAGGGGGTTGCCTTCTGCTCTATCGTATCGGGAGGAAAGGAAGAAGTAGTCGAAGAACACCTCGTTGAAACGGGAACGCTCGTTCAGCTGCTCGCGGCTTGATGCTTGATCGCCAGGGAAGGAGGGAAGAAGGATTTTGCTTTTGCGTTGCGGGCTAAAAAAAAAGGGAAAAGGAAGGGCCGTTAGTCGGAGGCTAGTGCCCTAGTCCACTAACGTCTCCCGTTGTGATGAGCGCAAAAGAGCGAGCTTGTCTTCTTCGTCGGGGAAAGAAGAAAAAAAAAAAGGGGGAAAAGGGGAAAACATCCCCCTCTAAGTGTGTATTCGCAATCTCCTATCACGCGCGGAGGAGAGGGGGAAAAAAAAGGGCCGCGACTCAGCTCTCAAACTTCGTGAGAAAAGAGAAGAGATGGGGAAGTTCGGGAACGGTCGCGTATGGGGGACTTATCCGACCACACTTATGCTTTTCGACCGTGGGGGAAGGGAAAGAAAAAAAGGTCCCATGCTTATGCGCGAAAGAAAAAAAAAAAAGCGTGGCGCTGGCAGGGTAGTCGCAGCCGGCGCTGGATCTCGAGCTCGTCTCGTGGAGAGGGGAAGAAAAAAAAAGAGAAGCCAAGCTGCGGATTCCTGGCTGCCACGCGGAGGAAGAGAAAAAGGGGGGGGTGTTGTCGTTTAAGTCCATGAAATGAGTCTCCGCCCAAGGTGTGATGTCGTCGCAACCTCGGAAAAAAAAAAAAGAAGGGAAGAATAAGAGAGAGATTGTATGTCGGGAGGGGGGAGAAAAAAAAAAAGAAGGAATGCTCAGCATGACTTTCAACTGACAACCCGGACCGCGTGGCGCCAAGAATTCGTTCGGATCTTTGCTCGAAGAGAAAAAAAAGAAAAAAAAAAAAAGAGACCTAGCTCAGATTATCTCTGGAGGAGGGAGAAAAGAAAAGGTGGCAGGCACCTGAAGTTTCGACGCCGGCCTAACGCATGACATCACCTTTATTGCCCGAGTTAGGAGGGAAAAAGGTTGCTAAGCATTATCTGGGTGGGGGAAGGGGAAGAAAAAGGGAGAATTCGTCATCTGCCTTAGCATGAATCGTCAAGCGGACGTTGCTTCTTGTTCGTTCCGGAAAAAAAAGACCCTGTTCACTCTAAGCTCTCTCCTGAGGTGAAGAAGGAGGGAAAAGGGGAAAGAAAGGGCCAGGCGGGGTTCTGATCGGGCGGAAAGGCAGTCGATCGACGGGCACGCTTCTACATTCAAGAGGGGAAGGGGGGCTGCGGCTCTTCCATTATCTTCCTACTAGCGGACGGGAAAAAAGAGGAAGAAACCGAAAAGCACAGGCATCAACTAAGGCTTCATCATATCGGAAAAAGAAAAAAAAAAGCTGAAGTCAGATGAACGGCGGTAAGGGAGGGAGAAAAGGGGGGCGGGGGATGCGACTATCGTTCGATGCTCACGAGAAACGTCTGTCGACTTTCATCTAATTCTGGAAAGAAAAAAGAAAAAAAGACGCTACTCGAATCGGAGAAAGGAGTGGCGGTAGTTCGACATTCAGAAATCGTCTTGCCTTCGCAAAAAAAAAGGAAAAAGAAACTACGCCCTTTCTCGGGGAAAAAGGGCCGAGCGCTCTATCAGCCGAGAGCATCCGGCCAGAAAGGAATGTCGCTTCGCACTCTCACGCTGCAGAGAAGAAAGGGGGGATCGGCAGATCTCCATTCTTCTTCCTCATGATGAAGGAGGGGGGGAAGGGGGAAGGGGGAAAGAGGGGAGGGACCCTATCGATATCCGGCAGGAGGCTTCTCTACGAGGAGGAAAAGGAAAAACACATCGTCGTGTTCTTCTTATACTTAGGTGATGAAATGAAAGAAAAGAAGAGGCTGGCGGTTTTTCCGGCACCCAGCGACAGAGTTCGTGCTTGCGGGAGAGAAGGAAAAGGGAGGGTCGCCCTTCCTGTCCAGGCGAAGGAAAAGAAGGAAAAAACATGAAGTTGGGGGTCATAAGGATCACACGTTGAGGGACCTACGCTCCTGTTCACCGCCAGGGGGGAAGGAGGAAAGACGGATAATGTTTTTCGACAGGAGTGAAGGAAAAGGACGACGGCCGAGCAGGTTTGGTGGAGATTGCGTTCGCGTTAGGCATAGGGAGGGGAGGGAAGCGTTTTCTCGAGGGGGAGAAAAAAAAAAGAAAAAAAACTACTCTCGTTAAGCTCAGCGGGGAGTTTCTCGAAAAATGGGAGATACTTTATTTTCTCGGGCATGAAGAAAGAAAAAAAAGAGTATGCGTTCTTTGTTTCCTAAGATCTCATCCACCACTGACGTGCACGCACCATCCTTCGCTTTGTGCAAGAAAAGAAAAAGGGGGAATGAAGCAACCACTCTTCTAGGTCCGCACGAACCAGACGTTCTTCAAACCCCGACTTACTGTCGCACCCACGAAAGTAAAGAAAAAAAAAAAAACGCAACGAACGACTACCTCGCCTTCCTCTCCTTCTGCTTGCAAAGAAGAAATCGTTTCATTCTTCACGTCTTCTATTAGAAAATGAAGAGGAGAAGGGGGAAAAAGAAAGGTGGGGGGCGCGGTAAAAATCATCAGTTTCTTCTAGGCGATCGAGCTCTTCTTACAACAAGACTGACGTGCTCATTCGTCAAGAGGGAAAGGGGAAAAGGACTTGTGCTTTGTTGGTTCACCTCCTTTTTCTCGAAGTGAGGGAAAGGGAGGGGGGGAGTCTCTTGTTCCTCTGCCGCGCGAAAAAAGAAAAGGAAGGAAGGAAGTTCAGCCACGCGGGTAAACAGGCCAAAACTAGTCTTCTCTCATTCCTATGAAGAGTAGGGGAAGAGGGAAAGCGCCTTCTTTCGTCCTGGCAATTCTCGTCGTCGCCTGAGAGGAGGGAAAAGAGAAGACTGCTTCCATCCTTCAAGGTGGTTATAGCGAAAGAGGCTTCTTACCATCTGCGCCTGCGAATAGAGAAGGGGGGGTCTTACTTTAGGGGCACGATTTAGCGTACGGGCCGTTGACTTCTCTATCTTACCTCCTAGCATGGAGAGGGGAAAAAAAGGAATACTTTCGCTATCTCTTCTTTCTCTCCATCATCAGAGAAGGGGGAGAGATAGAGCTTGGTCAACACTGCGCATCTCGTAAGGGATATATTCTAGCTTTCTTGGAGGGAAAAAGGAGAAGGACGTCTTACGTTTCTCTTAGAGATACGTACGGATGAGAGGAAAGAAAAAGAAAATCGGTCTCTTATGAAGGGACGGGGGCTTTCCAGGTCTGAGAATCGTTTTGGCGGAATTTTTGCAAAAGGGAAAAGAGTTCTTCATTTTTCCTACATTCGAGAGGGAAAAAAAAAAATGGCAGTGGACGGCACGGGGAGATGACCACCTGAAGATCTATTCTCTCTAAATAAAGAAAAGAGGGAGGATCTTCAGGTTCATATCCACGGGAAGAAAGGACCGAAGGTCTAGGGCGGGTCGGCAAACGCATTCATAACCTGTCTAACAGAAGGGAGGAAAGCCTTTCCGTCCGACACGATCCAAAAAAAAGGGAGGGGGGGGGGGAGAAGAAAGGCCGCAGTGGGTCTAGTGCTGCGACGAGGAAACGCGAGTCGTTAGCCGTATCGCAGAGGGGGGGGAGGAAGAAGGGGATAAATCCATACTTTCTACTTCTCTTAGCGAGCTACGGAGAGGGGGGGGAAAAAAGGAAGAAGAAAACCACCTACGCGGAAGGAGGCGTCCGAGATAACGCGCGTCGTATGCGGGATAAGGGATAGGGAAAAAGAAGAGAGCTGTCGTCACTTCTTCAAGAGGAGAAAGAAAAAGAAGGCTCGCTTGAAAGTACTTCATGCGCGTTTTGAATGTAAAAAGAAAGCCTGACCATATTTATCTGAAGCGGAGAAGAAGAAGGAGAGGGAAAAAGGGGGAAGGCGACTAAGTGGCCTTGGAAGCTGCCCTGGGTTCCTTTTCCTTTTTAAAAGAAAGAGAAAAGGGGGGGGGGGTCGATAATTTGTGCTGTATCCAAATAAAAAAAAAAAAAAAGAGATCGTGGCGGTTCGCCAACTCGGTGGGACTTTACTTACAATCAGGCCCTTTTTTGGGGGCAGAAGGAAGGAGGCTTCTGTCTATCTAATGTCTCGCGCGAAGAAAGGAGAAAAAGAAAAAAAAAAAAAAAACACAAACGGAAAACGGGAAAAAAAAGAGAAACAAAAATACCACCCCCCCACCCTTCGGTGCAATTCTGGACGTCCTTTAACTTTTCTGTGGAAAAGAGGGGTCGATCTCTCTATTTTTTCTTACTTCTCTTTCGCCGCAGCAGGAAAGGGGAAACTTGTACTATCTTCAATCGGATCCCTTCCTCTGGAACCAGGGTACGAGAGGAGAAGGGCTATTTTGGCGTCCTTTCTCTTTCTTCGTCGTGAAGGGAAAGGGGGAAAAAGGAGGGGTAGTGAGTGGCGCTACATTTCGTCTTGTGGGGACATTCGTCGTGGGGGCGACTCGTTCTTTTTCTTCTTGTCTGCTACTGGGGGGGGGAAGGAGGAAAAGTCTTAGTTTGGTTGTATACTTAATTGGTGGATGGAGGATGAGGAAAAGAGGCTTGGGTTGCTAGACAGTCGTGGGTGCTCTTATAACCGGGAGTACTTAGGTGGGGGCGAAAACGCATTATCGGTGTTTTCTTAGAAAAAAGCGATTTCATCCCATTACCTACGCAAAGAGAGAAAAAGAAAGCCTGCAATCTCAACAAAGCTCAGGGGTTTTTTGCGGAAAAAAAAATTCAGCTCATTTCTAATCACAAGGGAAGAAAGGGGAGATTCCGCGTGGCAACAATATGGAGTGCACGTCTCTGTGTAGGAAGAGAAAAGAAAAGAGTTAGACTTCCGAATTACGATGAAGAGAGGGAGGGGATCCGACCGGAATAAAATGGGCGAATCGGGAGTTTACCTTTTAACTAGAGGAAAAAAAAACGTTTTCTCTCCGCTTCAACAAGAAAAAAAAAACAAAAACCTTTAATAGGCACTCTCCTTCCCAAAAAAAAAACCCCTCTCCCCGGTCCCCACCCTCCCCCAAAAAAAAAATGCCACCCTCATCTCCTAACTACACTACTCCCAGTAGACATAGAAAAAAAAACAAAAAAAAGGAGAAAAAAAAGAAACCCCCTCCCCGTCCCAAAACCCCTCAAACCCCATATCCCTTCTCAAAAAAGAAAAGACATAAAGAGCAACACACCCCACAAACCCCCGCTCCAAACCTCCTGCTCCCTAAAAAAACTCCGCCACCCCATTCCCCCAACACCACCCCCTACCGTCAAACCCCCCCCACCCTTACAAGAAAAAAGCCCCACCCCACACCCCCCACATTCTCCCCCCTTCCCCTTCACAACACCCCTCCCTCCCATAAAAAAAGAAACCCCCCGTTGTCCCCAACTCGCCCCCACACCCCTCGCCCCATCCCGCCCCAAAAGTAACATCATCCTCTTCCAAAAATAATGAATCAATAAAGAAAAAACAATAAAGGCACTCTTCGCGCTCCTTATTACTTTTCGATCATGAAAGAAGGGAGATGTTCTTTCTTCTCTTCTCTCCTAGGAGGGGAAAGAGGGAAAGAAAGGAAGGGATCGGTCGCTCGATGAAGAATTCTGTCACTCATCTACCCATTTCGAGGGAAAAAAGAAGAGTATTTCTTTCCTATCGAACGATGAAGGAAAGGAAAAGGGGGAGGAGGGGCGGTGATTCGTGGAAACTAGTAACTTATGGATGAAAAACTGCTTTTGTTTAATAGTTCTTCCAGTTGGAGGGGAAAAGGAAAAAAGAAAAAAGGGGCGTTGTGTGCTAGCGCTGAGATCAGGGAAAAGAAGGGGAAAGGAACGCGCCGCGTACATATCGGAAGCACGCGCGTTCATATCATCCTTTTTGTGATGGGGAGAAGGGGGGAAAGAAGGAGAAAAAAGAAAAAGTATGCTTCTCATTGCGGCTACGCGAAATCTTACGTACATACCTCGTTGAATTCCTTAACCGAAGGGAAGAGGACTTTACGGCCCGGCGTTCGCGCAGTAGGGAAAGGAAAAAGAGAAGGATTCGTACTTACCCGAGATTCATAAGGGTAGTCTTAGTATGGAGGAGCGCCTGTCGCTACACCTTTGCTGTCAGAGTGGGGGGAAAAAAAGAGGGATCGGAGCATTTCGTACTCCACTTCAGAACCCGAGCAAGGGGAAGGGGAAAAAAAGGGGAGGGTCTTGGTTAGGGTAAGCTTTTGCTTGCTTTTCTTTCTTTCCTCTAGCTCGAGAGAAAGAGGAAGGGTATGAGCGAATTTTACTTTCTGAATCCGGAGGAGGGGAATTAAGGAAAAATAACACGATTCATTTATGCAGAAGTGGTGCCGTGGGCGCTGCTCTCTAAATCGTGCTGTCGCCTTATGTGGATAGGAGGAGGAAAAATGCCAATCCGCTATTCCGCGGTAGGGAGGGGGAAAGGGAAATATCCGAGCTCGTTCTCTGGGCTGGAACTCGCCATTGAATTGGGTGTCGTTCTCATCGGCCAAGCTCGAAAAGTCAGGGGGGGGGGGAAAAAAGGGTTTTTTTGTTCTTTGAGTCGCTATCTGGGGAAGGAGAAGAAAACCTTCGCCGCCGAC
>Ga0179593_1295726_pt1 | contig 11375 bp, 14 predicted proteins | sample CZODoug2_1_08_16_FD_185931 | JGI IMG/M metagenome (GOLD analysis project Ga0179593, IMG submission 185931) | Vadose zone soil fungal communities from Angelo Coast Range Reserve, California, USA - CZODoug2_1_08_16fungal (PacBio error correction) | ecosystem: Environmental > Terrestrial > Soil >...
TACGAGCTGCGCCTACAAGCCATTTAAATGCCCCGAAAGCTCGAAGGGTAGGAATTATGGAGACAGCGTTGGGGGGGGGTCAACAAGGCGCGCCCATTTAAGTACTTGAAGGGAAGAGAATAACTAAAAGGGAGGATACGGCGAGGATGTGTGGAGGAGAAGATGGGACTTTCTATGGTTTCGTCCAAATGAATGGCAAGAGGAGATGAGTGGAAAGGGACCGTGCTGGAGGAAGGGGCGGGCGATAAAACCCAGAAAAATGCTTTCTGCTGGTAAGCAATTAGAAGGGGTCTTCGACAGGTGTCAGAAACCTCCGAAGAACGGAAAGGGGGGAGAATCAAAGCCATGTGTTTGCCAAGCATTGGAGGGAGAGTACGCTGCGCGGCCGGGGAAATCGGAGTCTGGTGTTCATGAGGGGAGTCAGGCGGCCAGGCAACGGAAAAAAAGACGCCGCGGGTGTCCACCGCCACTTGAAAGAAAAAAGGGAAAAAACGTGACCATTGTAACTTGCTGGGGAAATGATGGTGTCGGATTCATGGGATTCTTTGCAAAGGAAAGACGAAGAAAATTGAGGAGGTGGTTCTTCAGGAAGAGGGGCGAATTGGCGAGTCCTGCCCATTCCCGTATAAAAAAGCTGGAAGTAAGTGGAAAACTTGGCTTCTGAATGAAAATGTGTGCGCATCGGGCTGAAAGAACTAAAAAAACCTTCCAAAAAACCACAACTGGTGCAAGAGGTGGGGAAGCATCACGTACGGAGCACCCAATTTAGGGCTTGAAGGGAAAAATGCCTCCGGTAGAGCCCTCACGGCGCCAAAAGGGAAGGGCAGAAGGAAGGAAGAAGCCAGAAAGAAAACTGATGTGGAATACAGAGAAAGCAAGGGCTGTTAGGGTGTTGCAGGCGCCTCTTAGTATCCCCCCGTGTAAACCTAGGATATGAAGGGAGGGCTCACCGGAAGAAATGTAGCCTCAGGTATCGTGTGATTAGGGACCACAGGTTAGTGGGAAGAATATTAGCGAAAAAATAAAGGAAAGGCCGCAGCAATTCGGCCATTTCAGAGATCATACTATGGGTGGTGGGGAAACATTAGCGCAATTCGGATCGAGCAGAGCACCTGGCCCCGAAGGCGTGGAAAAGAATTCCTCAGGAGGAAGAAGCAAAAAAAGCAGGCCACGGGATCGAAATACACTGACGCACGCGGAGGAGACGGGGGGGGAGCCAGAGAGGATGCACTGAGGTTCAGACCATTAAACCAGAAGGAGAACCCTGCGGCTGAGCGAGAGAAAACAACAGAACGGGAGGAGGAAAAGAGTAGATATCAATCAATCAATCTGTAGAATGGCCGAAAGCTGGAATCCACGGCGCCTGCTGCGCCAACTAAAGACAGCGGGCTTCAGCGAAGGAAAGTTAAGCAGACTAAGGACCTCAGTGATTCGGTTAGAGGAGGGGAATGGGAGAAGGTGGATCGCGGTGAAAAGCACAGACGGGACCTTCAAGGGGGCCTACGGACAAGAATGACGCGAAGGGACACCCCATAGATCGAGCGAAGCAGGGAATTGAAGCAGCAGTGAAAGAAGGGGGGTTTACAGCGTGGGAAAAGGGAAGCGACTAGTTCATAAAAAGAGGGGACAAGGCTGGTAACTAGCGATCCTAAGACCTTTGTAGGGCGAAAGCAGAACCATTGAAGGGTTACACGCGGATCAAAAACGGGCCGGGAAAAAAGAAATTTACTCAAAAGGGAGAGCTCGATGTTAAAGAGACGGAAAGTCGGTGACCTTACCAGTCGAAAAGGGCGGGGTCGTCAACCAGCCCGTCGCTGCATCACAAAATAGGGGGGAAAGACGGGAAGATACAAAAAGAAGAACCAGCTGGGGTGTTGATGGGGCAAGGAAAAACGCAACAGGGTTTTGCGCAATCCTACGAGTTTCAGGGACCCTTACTCCAAACGGGAAGATAAGAGGGTCAGAGGGATATTCTGCCATCGGGGAACCTGCAGAACAAAAGAGAAGGAAAAGGGAATGGAATGGGCCAAGAAACCAAGAACACAAGAAAAGAGAACCCAAAGGCAAAAGGAAAAAGGGGCTGGGGAAGGGTTATGGACAAACAGGAACGCGTGCACGCGCAAGTTTGTGGTGGAGGGCCGCAAAAAGGAAGAAGCGACCAACCCGCACTCACCATAGGGAACCGGACGGCGAGGCATGCGCGACGCCCAAAGAGGTAAAAGCCATGGCAGACGTACATGGTCATCGTTAGGGGGGGGAATGGGGGCATGTGAGCAGCCAAGCGGGAAAACAAGGGGGGATGGAGAAAAGGAAAGAATAGGGAAGGGGTTTTTACCTCGGAAAGAAGAATGATCAACGGGGAACAGAATCCTCAAAAGTGTCGAAAATTTTAAGGGTTGGAAGAAACCATTCGGGAAAAAGAAAAAAAAGCATAAAGGCGTGAGGACAACAAAAGAGCGAATTCGGACGGAAAGTTGAGGGGTATTGTTCGAAAAGGCTGGAGGACGGAAACCACATTGTCGCAAACGTCATCCAATCTATCACAAATGGAAGGAGGAGGGGGTAACTGGGGCGGGGAGAAAGAAGAGGAATATCAGAAATAAACTCACAACGAAGATGAAGAGAGAGATCCGCGGCGCGATACAAGCGACCGATTTTTTGTTTTGGGGTTGGGGGGGTTTTGGGGGTGGGGTTGCACTGAAAAAAGAAAAAAGAAAGCGGCGGTGGAGAAGATGAAGCTTGACTAAATGTTCGGCAAAGACATTTAAAAGTAAGGAAGGGATTGGCTAATACTAACTAAAAGTGAAGAATGCAAGGACGCCAGGGTTTGAAAAAGAGGAAGATGGGGGGTTAATGGGGTGGGGAATCAACATGAAAAAAGAGTGCGAGGAGAGTTCTTAGAAAACTGGGGCGGGCACGGGAGAAAAACCATGCTTCTGCAGGGGGCTAAGAACCATTGAAATCCAGTGATGACGAACGGGGGGGGACAGTAACGATCCTAAACGGGGAAGTGGGGTCGCAAGCTGAAGGTGGGAGTTGGAAGGGGGATCTTCATCGAAAAAACGGCCGGTTTCAACTCTGGTGCGGGTGGACGGAGGACTGAAATGCCCGGGGACGACAAAAAAATCGCAAGCGGTGCTCCAGGGAAACCAATTTGACAAAAAGACCCTGGGAAAAGGGCCTTTGGGAGCTGCGGGAAGGCCTTCTTGTCTCAATTGGAAATAAAACTCCGTCCCTTCAAAGTTCAAAGTGGGGAGGGGAAGGGGGAGGGCAAGCCTCCCGCTGCAAAATCAGGCGAAAGGAGCTGGTAATTGGGCAAGAAAGGTTAAAAGCGGTGAGGAAAAAAATGGGAGGCAATGCCTTCAAAGAATCCCCGGCACGATGTTGCACCGAGTCAGCAGAAACACGCGCGAAACTATTGAGGGCGTTCCGAGAAGGTAAAGCCGGGAATGAACCTGCACGGAGAAGAAGGACGCAATCAGGCGCAGGGAAAACACTTCGGCTTGAAAGGGAACCCGACTCCTTGGGGTACGATGGTGCGAGAAGCGGCCGTGAGAAGAGGAAAACTCGGATATAGGTTGCGCTCAGAACCGTATTAAATGGCAAATCCGGGGGAGAAGGATCCATCGGGGTTGCGCCGCAAAAAACAGGGCGAAACGTGCACACGTATCCCCTCCCGCAATTCGGCTGGGAGGGTACCGGGGGGGGGGAGAAAGGATTTTTTGAGCGCCGGAAATTAAAACCGAGGAAAGAAGAAAGGAATAATCCTGGGGCAGAAGATGCTTGGAGAGAAGTAAAAGAGGGGCCGCCGAGGAAAGGCATCAATAGATGGATGCTCTTTAAAGCTGAAAGCACGCGGAGGCGGCGAAGAACATCCCGGAGTGCCAGGGATGGTCGGACCGTAATGAAAACGGGAGGCTAACACGGGACAGAGCTGCAGAGAAAAAAAAAAAAGGATGTCGTAACATAGAGCAAAGTCCGTGTCGAAGAAAGAGGTAAGGGGAATGGGAACGACAATCATTCATCCGATGACAAGAAAGGCGGACAAGCGATTAAAGACGAAAAAACTCCGCTGATGACGGGAGTCTGATGGGTATGGAGGGGATCTCTCTTAAACACGGAAAAGGATCATACTGATTGGACTAAGAAAAGAAGAAACAACAACCATACTACGATAAGAAAAAAAGCCGGAGGGAGCGAGGGGGAGTTTCACAGTCCAGCTAAAATGGCAGAGTCCGATTTTTGAGAGATGGTAACGGGAGCACCGAGACTACATTTACGGGGACGAGAAGAAACATTACTCCGATTTTGAAAAAAACGAGGAGCAACGGAAGAGAGTCCAACAGCAAAGGGACGTAGAGGGGGACCAGGGCGAGGGGGGTTGATGCTCAATATTCTGGGGCGGCTTGACATTCAAATTCCAAGGCGATTGAACGCGGGCAACAAGTGCGGCGGAAAACCAGAAAGGGTTTGATAACCATTGGAGATGAGGACGGAAACCGAAGGGGAACCAGCTGGGGTTTTGCGACGTCTGGCAGCAGCTGCGCAACCGTTTGAAGGCAGACGAAAATTTTCAGGAAATTGAGGACCGCGCTAGTAGAAAGGGAAGCGTGAAATCGAATTCGACATCTCTGCAAAGGGGTGACACAATGGTAGGCAAAGAAAGCCAAAAGCGACAAGAAAGCGCAAAAATAAATGCACAAGGAAAAAAGGTCCGGGGGGAAAGGGTGATCACTGGAGCGAACAGGAGGAGGGGTCTGGTGGTGGGGGGAGTTCAAAAATCAAGAAAAACGCACCAAAAAGTGAACCGTAACGGACGCAAGAATCTAACTGCCCAAAACTGGGGAAAAAAAACGGCAGAGGTGCGAAAGGAATGGTTAGTCAGGGCACTGAAAAGAAAAGGACACCAGATTGAATGTTAAGAAACGGACATGCATGTCAGTATGGGTTTTTCCTCCCTCCAACGGGAAGGAGAACGTGCAACCAAGCTAAGAAAAAGCTGGGCAGTTTTAAGTTCTATCAAAAAGCCGAAAAGAGGGGGGAACCAACATCCGAATGTCAGTGGAGTAAGGAACTTTAAAACGGAACGAGGAAGGGAACAACCCACGCTTGTACGACAGCAGCTATCAAAACCATGATGATTCGTTGGGCAGTGAGGTCGGCGCGCAGCACAAGGAAGATCTCTACAACGAAATTAGAGAAAGATCAAGGCGCGGAGCCTACAAGCCCATTTGCCTGCACGAAGAAGCAATCGGCTGGGGACTTATTGATAAAATCGTTTGGCAATGTAGGCGGCGCCGAAAGAAATTATTAAGGGAGTACTTTAATACAAGCGAAAAGGGAGGGGGGGAAATGAATTCGCGAGTGTTGGATAAAAAAACAGTTTGGTCTTCGAATGGGTCTTCCCCAAAAATGAAGTGAAAAGATCGTTGAGGCACGTTCGCAGGGACAGGAATGGCGGGAACAAGAAAAAAAAAGAAATGGCATAATGCAGGAGAAAATTCAATCAAGGACTTTATGCAGCAGTCCAAACTGGGCCGGCAAGCTTAAGTTTGGAAAGACATTGGCAGGGGAGGACGTTAAAGGCATGAAAGCCGGGGGAAAACTCTGGGAGTGTGTGGTCGAGAGGCGGCCCTAAAGAAACAAAAAGACGGAAGTTGGGGCAATCATATTTAAAAAGGAAACTGGTTATAATTGCGGTCGGGGAATCTGCTGGCGGAGGATGCTGGGGTACGTGTGGAAAGTAATCGCTTCCGTCGTGGAGTCACGTTTGTTCCGGGGAGGGAAACTGGCAAGTGCGGGATCCCAAGAGGGCAAAAAACGTATACAGCGCGCTGTAAAAGTGGGAAAAAAAATGGTAGCGTATGGAAAAAGTGCAAACGCAGCGACCTGAGCTCACACCAACAAGCTAGAAAGTTCGGGGGGGGAATCAGCAGACAGACAAGCTCAAAGCCATACTGGAGGTTGGAGAAGCATGAGAAAAGGGTAAAGTCAAAACAGGAAATTTGACGCCGCACAAAATCGATCGGGGTGTCCATCGACCGCTCGCCTTCGAGGGAGTCAAGGGGGGATTGGGGCGCACGAGTAGAGAAGCATGAAATCGAGAATGATTCGTTGAAAAAAAAATTAAAGAGAAAGGGGAAAGAAACCGGTGCTTTAGGGTACAGGTTAAAGGGGGATCAAAAGGCGAAGGGGACACAGGACACGGGAAAGAAATCGACAAGGACCAGGAGGAGAGCGTCGAGATAATTCGAAAATGGAGGAGGAAAAAGGCAGGGAACGCCGGAACGAAGTCACTTAAAAGGACGGGAGAAAAGGTGGGGAGAAGTGGCGTTTGTCGAGTGTGTGTGGAAGGGCTTTTGTGAAGGACGGGGGCATTTTTTGAAGCGGACGCGAGGGCGGCTGGGGATTTCTTTGGTGAACGTTGTTGGTATTATAGTCTTTGTGGAGTTTTCGGCCCATGAACCGTGTCTGAAGGGAGATGGGGGTTTGCACGGGGCTTCTGTTGCAGGCAAATTTGTTGGACTATTGGTTGGGAGGTGTTTTGGAGGGGAAAAGAGAGGGGGGGGTGGGTGGGGGGGTGGGGGGGGGGGGGGGCGGGAAAGGCGCGGAAGTGGGTCGCAAGACCGGGCGGTCTCGGGTGTTGTGATGCGGTGTCTGGCGTGGTGGGGCATCAATCCCGGCGCCTGGGTGTGCTGAGACGGAAGACTCTCAGAATGTTGGTGTGTGGGTGGAGGGACTAAGGAATGACGATATGTTGGGGTTGCCGTGGGGAGCGGCAGGAGGAGAAGGAGGATTCACAAAGAGGAAAATCACTAGGGGGGGCCAGGGAGAAAATGGGGGAAAGAAAAAAATAGAAGGGAGACGAAGGCGAAAGAGATTTCCGTAACGGGCCAAGGCATAAACAATTGGTTCGCGAAAAGGGAAACGGGTGGGTACCACTCGCACGCTACCGAGGCGAAGGGATTCAGCGAAGAAAACAGGAGCAAAGTGTGGAACGCGAGGGGCGACAACCAATACACTGACAGAGCCAGGGGCGCGTCGATAGAAAAACGGAGAGAAGGAGGGGGTGCCGTCTAAGGGCTTGACCATGCGGGCAACAGGGGAGATGACGGGAGGCAACCTCCAACTAAACCGACTGAGTGACTTCAACCGAAGAAAAGAGGTGCGTGGAAGTGAAGGGGGAACATAAGGAGAACGCACGTGTTTTAAGGGAAACGCAAATTGTTGGGGAGTGACCACTTACGGCCAGAGATCAGTCTACCGGGCGGACGTTCGTGAAGTGAAAAAAAAACAAAACGACTGAAACGGAAGGAGAATTTTTGGAAGAAGAAACCAAAAAGCTCCCAAACCAAGTGAAGTGTTGATTTTTAAACTTGGAGGGCAAAGGACCGTGGAACCCAAAAGCTTGGAGTTGACGGGACAGATCGCATACAAACAAAAGAAAAAGAAAGGGAAAACGGCCGGCAAAAACTCCGGCAAACTGAGGCAAAAAAGGCAGCTGGCTTGAACAAGTCCGGAGGTAAGGACGCTTTAAAAAAGGAAAGAAAGGGGATTCTTGGAACAAAGAGAAATGCAGTTTCAGGGTGGAAAAAAAAGGCGGCACAAAAAGAAGAATCCTTCGACGAACAGACGCTCGGACGAACTCGTTTCGGGTGGGAAGGACGATTCAATCAAAGAGACTGTACGCGCCAACCCAACGAGAATTTCATGAAAAAGTTGAAGGAAGGAAGGAGTACCGAATTTAAAAATTAAATGGACGGCGGAGGAGGGGAAAAAAACACCATAAGACACCGAGGGGGGATCTTGGACAAATGGCTTAAGGGGGGAGGATTCGATCTCAAAAACAAAAGAGGCGGAAAAGAGAAAAAAAAAAAGACGAGCTCCAAAACCATTTGAACCTCCAAAGGAAATCCAATCAGGGGAGCTTGTTGGAAAGAGGGGGGGCGAAAGTTGGGCGAGCCACAGTTCTGTGGAAGGGAATACGAAATAAACTGTTCAATGACTTAAAGTTTACCTAAAGGAGAGGGGACTAATGTTGTGAAAAAAAAAATAAAAACGAGAGCGCTGAGGGGCTGTTTTCGCAGTCCAAGAGGGAAAAACAGACGGGGATTGCAGGAACTCAATCAGACCGAGAAGCCAAAAATTCCTAAAAGAAACGGGTAACTCAAAGCAACCAGTGTGAAGAGGGGGTAGAAGGGCGCCGGAAGGTTAAAACTCTGGTGAGTGGGCGTGGGAAACAGGGGGGTTGCAAACCGAAAACGGTTGGGACGTCTCCAGTGCAATAAATTGAAACAAGGGAACACTGGTATTGGCCTTAAGGGGAAGGGGATGTTGTGGACCTCTTTCCGACAGAAAAATCTCCGGAAAAGGGGATCCGGGGGCGGGAAAGGTACGGCGATGCGAGAATGAAAGCAAATTAGAGGAAGGGGGCGAGAGTAGTGTCAAGCTTCTCGTAGGAATGAAAAATGTGTCTGCACGTCCCCTAAAGGGCAGCTGTTTCCTTCAGGTTTGGAAACAGGCTCACACAAGAGGGGCGGAAGCGGTGCAGGAAGGATAGCCCGGAGTCGCAAGAAATGGACAATAAACGGAGGGACGGGTCCCAAAGTCGAGCGAGGGGAATCATCGACAGCGACAGGTTAGTACAAAGGGTATTGGTTCGAAACTAGAAGGATCACGTTAAAAGAAAAAAAGGGAGCTCGGATATGGGAGAAAGGTACGGGGAATTGACCGCGGGTGGGAAGCAAAATAGGAGACCACTGAAAGCCGGCGCCCCTGCAAAGAAAGTAGGATTTAAACAAAATCGCATAGCAGAGGGGGGGGTGAACTTATGAATGAGTACGTAGGAAGGAAGTAAAAGTGGACGGCTCCTTAGATCGCGTCCTGCAAAAGTACGCCGCTCGACTGAGAAGAAAAGCGGAGGCCATGTTCCCTTTATCAAGAAGCAAGAATATAGAGAGGAGCCGAAATGCCACTGAGGGTCGGGCAAACATTAAAAGGAAATACGAGGGAAAAAGCGCTAGAACTCCTCAACAACAAAAACGATGAGGAAGAGGGCCGGGAAGGACAGAAACTGAGGGTCCTGGGCCCGAAGAGGGAATCCCCGGAAATTGCGCGCAACCCCTCTTCAATGAAAGACAAAGAAGAGAAAATCGATGAGGAAGGGTTAAAAAGAGGCGAGGATGAGGGAGGACGGGATTCCAAGCTCAAAGAAGAGGAACCGAAACAGCTAAGGAAAAAAACATAGCTATACAAAAAGAAAGACGAAGGGCCGCCGGGGTATTTCCTTAACGGGGCCAAGCAGCTGACTATTTTGGAGCAAGGGAAAAATAAACCGGCTGGGTCAACTCTCTCAGCCGGCTACATGGCGAATCAGAAAGCATTCTCAGTTGAAAAAAGAGAAAGGATGACTCCAAAAAGCCCGGGACGTAAAGAACCAGATAGGTGCTGGTTCCCACTATCGGAAAGTGAAGTGCGGCGCGGAAGGTCACTCCTGAAAATTTCTATAACGGGGCGGAAATTCGGTAAGCACCTAATATGGGAAAAAAGGTGCCGTCGGAGGGAAAATTAAACCAGGGTGGTAAACAGGAGTGACAGCAGGGGCTGGCGCCGTTTAATAGAAATGGGAAAATTGACACTTAAAAACGCTCGGATAATGTGAATAGAGATCGGAATTCCTCACCAAATCTCCGGAACGAAAACCTGAAGACGAATTTTATGAGACAAGAAGGAAGACAAAGCTCCCAAGAAGGAAAAGTGGAGAGTGGTTTGATTGGGAATGGGCGGGAGTCACCGGGCGGCGCGTTTGGGGGGGAAGTTGACGGGGGGGGGAAGAGAATCACAGACCAAACCGAACGGAACCAGGTGAACCCCGAGAACGAGAGACGCCACAAAAAACGGGGTGGAAAACAAATGGGACTGGGGATCAGGGGGGGACTTTCAATTAAACCCCGACCATTGAATGGAGTGCATGAATTCATTTCTGGGGGGTACAGGACCGCCAACTTACTCGAAAGAACAAGATCGCGCACTAACATTGACAGGTTGGGGGACAACTGACGAAAGCACAAACTAAAATGGAGCGCTCCACCAAGCTAAGGAGGAATTTTATGGAAGTTAAAAAAAGATAGGTTAGTCTTCAGCAAGTTTCGGACACCAACGGCCAATACCAGAAAGCCCGACAGAGGGTGAGGGCATGTCAAAGGAGTTGGAGAGGGAAAGGATCTATTCCAACCGACACACTGGGATAGGAACAAAAAAATAAAGTCAGCTGTTCCCTCCACGAAGATCAATCGGCGGGGAATAAGTGGTATAAAGCTGGTCAAAGTGAGGAGAATAAAGTGACTTAATTTGATTAGGAAGAAAGAGAGTTCTAATGAATTAGGGGAGTGGGTGGGGAGCGAAGCAAGGTTACTGGGGGTGACGAATGGTGGGACAAAAAATGAAAGGAGATCTAGGCCAGTAAAGTCAGGAGTTCCGGAAAAAGGGAATGCAAGGGGGGAAGTAATGGGGAAAAGCCCAGGGCCACCAGGTACGCCACCCCGCAGAAAAAAAGACGAACTTGTGAAAAAGAGAAGTTTAGTTTTGAAAGATGCTTACTGAAAGCAATGGGAAAGACGGGGGGGGGGAGTGGGGAGAGCAGGGAACGAAAAAAGACCGACTTGGGTCACGACCATTGAAAAAAAAAGGTACGTAAAGGGGTAATCAATTGAATGCGGGGGGTCTGGAAAATAAAATCTCCGTCAAGTTCAGTGGAGGGGGGGGAGCAGGAAATGGTAAATGGCTAGGCAAAAAGGTACGATCGCGGGAAGGGGGGAGAAAAAACTCGTCCTTTAGGGTGCGCAGCGGCCATCAAGAAAAACAAGAAAAAAAAACAAGAGGTGGTTCCCTCGGGGGTAAACAGAAAGCTACTCACAAACTCTTAGCCTCGGGTGCCTAGGGGGAATCCCTGAGGAATGCCGGCGCCAGAACCCAACTGTAACGAGAAGGGGGACCAGAACCAGGGACTCCAAAGGGGGAGAAGGAAAGTCAATTTGAATTGGGGGGGAAACTAGGAAGGGGGAACTTAACAAGTATAATAGTTCGCAAGGGAAGACCCGTAATAAATGTAAGAAAATGAGTGAGACCAGGTTAGGATAGAGAAACGTGCCCAGGAGGAAAAGGAAATAACGAAGAAGGAAGGAGGAGGTATGTTTTTGAACAGGAGGGGAGAATTGGGGTAGAGGAGTCAGCAGATCAACCTCTCCTCTAGCCGACCAAAGCAGCAATCAAATCAGGCATCGAGGGGCAGAGGGAATGGCGCAGGGAGAAAAAAGTCGGCAAAAAAAGGAGCACAGTCTGACCAGGAAATGACCTCCGTGAAACGCCAAAAAAGA
>Ga0179593_1348343_pt1 | contig 11375 bp, 13 predicted proteins | sample CZODoug2_1_08_16_FD_185931 | JGI IMG/M metagenome (GOLD analysis project Ga0179593, IMG submission 185931) | Vadose zone soil fungal communities from Angelo Coast Range Reserve, California, USA - CZODoug2_1_08_16fungal (PacBio error correction) | ecosystem: Environmental > Terrestrial > Soil >...
CGCGGCCGGGGGGGAGAGGAGGGGTCACTTGACTTTTCTTTGCCAAACAGGAAGCGAGGGCTTTCCGCTGCGGGACAACGGTGTTCTTCCCTCGGAACTCGGGCAGAATGCAAGACTAGGAAGCCCACGATCTACGCGGTGCTACCCTGGAAGGTCATGGAGGGCCATTTCCTTCACTCAAGTCCCCTCTTGCTAGACGAATGGGTCGTGGTAAAGGGGCGGCGGTGCTGCTGAAGGAAGTCAGCAAAGGAGTGGGGTGGCGCAACCCGGGGTAAGGTCTCCTCTGATTAGCAGGGAGGAAGACTGACGGGGGACATCCCTTACTAAAGGCTTAAAGGTGGCGGCTGAGCCGGCTGCCTGCTTAGGGGAGGGGAAGCCGGAGCGCTGTACTTTCCGGCTAGAAAACAGGGGTCGTCCAATTCACACGAAAAAGGGGAGGCATTGACGGGACTTAAGCGCGGTTGCTACCTTTTAACCGGATCAGTTCAGATTCCAGCCGGACCTCGGACACTCTGTGGAAAAGCTTTCTTCAAACGTCCAATCCTTCGAACTACTCCGAACGGGGGGACTCCGAGGGTAAGGGGGGGGGGGTCAGGGGAGGGGACCTGGACGAACCGGCCAAAAGCCCTGAAGCGGGCGAAGGCAGCTTCACGACCTCGGTTCGGTAACAGGTCAAAGGGAACGGAACGCTCGAAAAAGTGGCCGAGGATTTAACTCGAGAATGGCCTGCGATCTCTAAAAAATCTGCCCGCTTGAATGCCGGGAAAGGGACCCTAGTGACGATCACGGAGAAACTCGTGAAAAGTACGGAGCCTTCGCTCCGAGCCTGCCTTTTTCCCACCAACCAGAAGGGGAAAAAAAAAAGGTCAGACCATCACGAGGAGAGGGAAGCGGAAGTACATCCGGATGGCCAACCACGTAAAAACGGTTGGTACGTAGCTCTGGATCCCGCCTCCGAGGGAAGGCTTAATGTTCAGAAAAGACATCTTTTATTCGGGCCATTGAGAGGCAAAACAGGCACGACAGCGTCGAAAGAAGAACGCGGAGGGAGGGGAGGACCTAAAAGGGGACTCGGGGCACGAAAAGGAAAACATGGACTACAACCTAAAGCCCTCTCTCGTAGCACAGCGAAAAAAGGCGGTAGGGGGTTCATCGGATACGTCGGGTGACCTAGAAACTGGCCGATATTGGGGATCAACCTTGACCGGGCTACTGGGGCGGATCCGCTGGAGCACCGAGCTCCCCGGCAGAAAACGTCCCTCAAACAAAAGAGGGCATGGCCAAGGCAGGTGGGACGCTGGCAAGAAAAAAATGAGGGAACTTAAGGGCGAACGAGTCTACCACTGTTTCGGGGGGTCGGGAGTGAGACCGGCGGCGCAGGGGAAGAGTGGCGGTCTTTACCAAGGCGGGGAGAAAAAAAGATGCTAGTAAAAGGGGGTATCCCCCGTCTACAAGGCGGTCTCCAGCAAGCCGACGAAAGTTCAACAATCCATGCGGCGGACAGAGAAGAAGGTGGACCGACCCAGAAGGTCAAGAACGTCTACGCAGGAATCTTCACGGAGAAATAGAGACGTTGCACCTCAACGAGAAAGAGTCACACCCGTAACCTTTATCTAGAAAATGAGGGCCTTAAGATCGGCAAGGGCGCGAACGGAATACCTTCTCCCCTGGGCGACATACGGGGGGAAAATACATTCTGGGGTCACGGAGGCAGGAAGAATGAGTTCTCCACGCTACCTTCCATCCGTTTTCTATCCCGTGACAAAAAACTTCCTTGGAGGTAATCGAGACGCGCGCTTCGTAATGAGGGGGCGGGGGAGGAGCAAAGCCCCTATCAATAAGAAAGCCTCCTATCGTCCGCGCAGGGTGTGGGAAAAGGGGGGGAGGGAGTTCTAAAGGTGGTTCACGGGCAAGGGGGACCGTAATCAAAATTTTCCAACTGGCTGATATCACTTCAGGGAGAAAAGAGAGTCCCCAGGCCACCCCGCTCATGTCTCCGCAGCAGCTGACAGAAGGTGTCGCATAGGCGATTGCTTGGGCATCCCCCACCCGGCCAAGAAAACCACGAGGTCCATCGCGAGCGATCACAGTTCTATGAGCAGAAGATGAGGGCGCGCTTTTTCTCGACAACGGAAGGGGCAGGAAGGGGACCGCAAACTCGGAAAACTTCGAGCGACGGAAGTGAAGCTCGGAAACGAGAGAGGCCAGAGAGGAGTTGGGGAAGAACAGTCACTGAAGGACATACTACCTCATGCGTACAACAAGGTAGGGGCTCGTCACAGCGTTGTAGCGCGTAAATCGAAGGAGGACCATAGGGCCTGCCGACCTGCAGGAAGGCCAGGGGGGGGGTGAGCCTTTCAACTCCGAAAAGGGTGGGGGGGGGGTCGGAGGCAGAGAAGAAGGGTAGGGGGGGGTGGTTCCCGAGCAAGAGCCCTGCAGTTTCGTCGGGAGGGAAGCACCTTGGACCCTCACACCTTTAGAAAAGACAACTCCTCCTCCTAAAAAGCCCGGCGAGCGCAAGACTAAAGGTGACGATGACCCTGCAGACAGGAAAGGGTCAAAACGGCCAGGTACAGAGCAAGCAAGGTGATGCCACCGTTTACGAAGTCAAGAAGGTTACGGAACGATTCATAAAAGAGGAGGGGGTGGAGGCTGGGGGCGAAAGCCGCAATCTCCCGAGAGTCCCGCGACGGACGGGGGCGATCGTTCCCGGCGAGCGAAAGGACCTCAAGCGTCGAAGGAAAGGGGAGGGAGGGGGAAGTCTGCTGAACGACTCGGAGCTCCGACGCAAAACGCCAGGTCGTAGCAGACGGCGACGGATCCGATGCCAAAGGAGAGGAAGGGGGGGGGGTATCGCGTCTTTTGTGGTCCTCAAAAAATGCTTTTGCTAAGGCGGCGAAGACCAAATCTCCAGCAAAGACGTCGACCTCCTAAGCCGGAGGTCTTACAGGGGAATCGGCAATCCGAATTTCGTGTACACTGTATATGGGGGCAGGCTAGGGAGGACACCTCTAAACCGCCCGAGGGGGATCTAGGAGGCAAAACGAACTTTAGTAAAACGGACCCGGGGGGGGGGCAACCCTCTTAGGAGTCCCCACCTAACGAGAAAAAGTTATCAATCCCCCAGGGGGGGGGGGGGGGGGAAGCATGCTCTCGTACATCGTCAAACCCTCACTGGGGACGGAACCGCCGGATCTGCACATGATTATTCGCGTGCGGGAAGGGGGGCTGGCTGACATTCCACCTACGACCCCGGCTAAGGCGCTCATTATGGCCAGAGCAAAAGAAACAGGCACGTTGGGAACGTCGGGGATTGCAAAGTTACACGATTCCACCACAGGGACGTTCAAAACCTTTGGCCGCTGCAGCCTAAGCTTCTTCGACGTCTAAAACTCATGAACGAAAAAGGAAGAAATGTAATAAAACGCTCTGGGCCTAATAGGCAAAGGGGGTATCAACGACGAGAGTCTCGCGAAAGAAAGAGGTGTGAAGTATCGAGGCTGCGCCGAGTCGACCGCCTGGCGAACGACTCGACATCTACTAACCAGGGGCAAAGGGAGATTGGACCTCGAGAAAAACTTTTAGCGAGAAGGGGGAAAAAAGAACTCCAGGGGTTTCGCAGGGTTGGGGTGGAGGAAAAAAAAAACCCGCTAGAGGACTTCTGAGATGCGAGAAAGCCCGTAAATGGTTTGGGCGCCGGTCGGAGGTAAACGGAGGGCCTCTCAGTCTTGCTATAAGGGAACTATACAAAACTCTAAAAACCCACTTACCTGGTCAAAGACCACAGTAACCTCACTCGAGGGGGAGGGAAAACAAGTGCGAAAAGAAAATAGATGGGACGTGAGTACGGGGGAAAGGGAAGCCTCGGCGAGGTGACGAACATACCGAACCCATGGGGCAAAGGAAGGGGGCTATCACAGACGGAGGGGACGGGGGTAGGCCGGCGGCCGGTGCTAAGCCGAGAAGGGGGGTTATGTCCTTTTAGAGGACCCAAAAGACGCCAGGTGGAAAACTTCCCCATGAAGAGTCTGCGAGCCCTTCAGAGATGGAAGAGGGGAAAGGAAGGACTCAGACAATTCTTTTCGAGTTAAAGAGGTCGGACAGTGATGTGCTTCCTTAGAACGGCTGGGGCAGAAGTAGCGCGAGCGTCTGAGAAGGGACTCCCCGACTCGGCAGAAGGACGGAGTAACGCCTTTTGTCTTCAGTGGAAAAAAAATCAGGGTCCGGGATGACCACCGGTCAACAGTCCCACTGCAGCCCTGGGGCACTTTCTACTAACATTAGTCGGGACCCGGGCGCCGTCGGTCAAAAATCAAAAGGACAATAACCCGTTGAGATGGTCGGCAGAAAGCCGAAAGACTCGGAACAAGGCAGTCTAAAACAGACTGGGAAGACTCGGGAAAATTCTTCAGGGAGAGTTCGTGGAAAAACCAAAAGCGTATCTCCCCGAGCCAGACGGTCCATCTCGGATACGCCCGGGTCGGAACAAAGAAGGAGACGGGGCGACCAGAAAAAAAGGGGGGGGGGTGAGCGGTATCAACCTGATGAAGGGATGGGCAGGCCAGTTGTGGGAGTGACGTCCGAACTAACGCCAGAAATCCGCAGACCTCAGAAACGTCGCCGTTTATCAAGCGGGGAGGCAAGGGGGAGGAACCAATCAGCCCAACCACGCTTCGCTTGCTAAATCGGGACGTATATGGCTCCAGAGTAGGACGACTCCGGGGGGGGCCGGTCTACGGGCTAATCCTCCGATCCTATTTATTGAATAAAACCCATGAGGAGAGGGGGCGTCTGTGGGACAACTTACTCACGCTCCTGAGACTTACTAAAGGCTCTCGTGGAATCGAAGGAGTCTTTCACAGGGGCAAAAAGGAGGTAAAACGTCAGGGGCTCTAGCTAAGCCGTCTGAAGGTTCACGAGCAGACCAGGTTTTACGACTCGGGGACAAGCGGGCCTGGGGGGGGAACAGGTCCACGGCCCAGTGTCTGCTGCTACAGAAGGCGCCGAGTAAGGTTTATAAGCCTGCCGGGACGACATGAACAAAGCCCGGAACGCCCTGACTCGCGCGGAAAGCCGGACCGTCGGGAGCCCTTATTTCGGGAAAGAAACGAAGGGAAACCACCTTCAGACGAACGTCGGGGCCGTGAGGAAAAGGGGAACTTATCTTCGTTGGAAAAAAGGTCGCCCCGCGGAAAGGTGGCGCGCGCGAACCAAACGGTAGGGAAACAGGGGGGAGCCTGCTGAAGAGCGCAGCACATCCGAAATGTACCTCCGCCAAGCAGGGAGCCTTCTTCTAAGCCAAACACGACAGGCGGACGCGGGCGGGAAAATGGCGAAAAAGCAGGCAAATCAACGCTTTGAGCCACAGCACCGACGTGGTCGGGCCAAAAAAAAAAAACACGGGTACGAAAAAAACCGAGAAACCGCCAATGCAAACAAAAAGCACACGACCGAGGAGAATCTGGGGGGGAGGACGGCCAGAAAAAAAGCCGCAAAACGGAAAGCGGGACACGCGATCGCGCCAGGGGTCCAGGCCGCCGGAACAGCAAGTGAGACTAGAACCGAGATGGGAAAACGTACCAGGAGACAAAAGCCTTACTCCCTAAAAGGGGAAGAGACCTCTTGAGGCTCCACTCTCCCGGGTCTCTTGGCCGGCGGTCCCCGGGGGCAATGCCAAGGAATGGAGAAAAGACCCCTCCACCTGGAGGATGAGGAAGAGAGATATGAAATGGAGTTACGGCTTTACCTCTGACTGTCCGCGGGCGGGAATTGTCAAGTGCGGGGGGATTTAGTACCGGTCGCGAGTCGGACGGCGCGTTGTTTTTCTTCAAGGGAAATCTGGCTCCTCGATCGACGGCCGGCCGGGGGGACCCGGCGATCTTATCACACAGGGGCCGTGGCGTCGAGGGCTTCCGCCTGGACGGTCCGAGGAAAAGAGATCCTTTGTTAATCTGTTGCAGGGTGAGAGGGTGATGCTCTGCGTTCGGACCGCTGTGCAGACCCAGGGGTGGAGGGGGGCCCTCTAGATGCGAGAGACAAGGGAAAAAGGGCCCCCGGCTAGAGGGTGGCCGGACCGTCCTTGAACGGCTGCAGGGCGAAACGGACGCGCTCGCTACAACAGCAATTCTCGCCAGAGGGGTCGAGGGGGGAGAAGGGGACCGCGGTAAGGGATCACCGACGATCAGGCTTCTGCACCCTCTGGCCGGTCACGAAAAACATGGGGGGGGACAAGTCGGCCGAGAACGAAAGAGGGCCTCGAGGAGAAGCCGCGCCTGACGTTTTCCTTCTGATAATTACACAGCCGGCCTAACTCCAAAAAGAACCACAGGCCCTTATGGAGGCGCGAAAGAAACCAACCGATGCCAGGGACGAGACACCTGGCCGATTAGGGGTAACTTTCCCCTAGCGAATGAAAGACCGCCTCCATCACGCCGAGCCCTGTCGCCCGAGACGAACAGACAGCGGGGGACAGAAAAACCGTGCGTAGTCAAGGCTCCCTTCTCTCTGAAGGACCGCCAGTGTGCCCCAGCCCGCACGCTTCAATTCATAAAACCCCAGAGGAGAGGGACCGGCAGGAGTCCATCGTAGGATCATCCACGAACCAGGATCTGGAAATCCGGACGGGGAGAAAGGGTCCGCAGGCCTCGGGGTGTTTTGATGTCAGTCTGATATTGCCCAAAAAGATGATACGATCTCGAAAGTGCGGGGTATGTACAGGAAAGGAGGCGGACAGACTTTGGAGCGAATTCAGAACACCGTGGCGGGACAAAAATCAGCACCCCTATCGGGAGAACCGCGGGAAAAACCCCTTCAGGTAGAAACAAAAGGCGAAGTCTACAGGCCCCTTAACCTGGAAAGTAAGAGATCCTACCTTTGAAGGTAATCCTCTGGCGTGAAAAAGAAGACGGAGCTCCCTTAAAGGGAGAAAAGACTAAAATCCGGCTTTGCGGAGGGGGCAAAAAGGAAACGGGCCTAAGAGGCGCAGGGGAAAGGGATTTCGGACTCTACAGGGCTTTGTTCGTGAGACTACGAAGGGCCAGCAGGAGGTGAAAGTCGAGAAGCTTGCGAGAGGAAAACCGGTGACACGGGTTCCTGCTTGGACGGGGAAAAACAGGACTGGGAGAAATCAACTCTCCAAGGGAACATACGGCGGGGTCATCGGACGCGGTGACCGGAGACTCACCCCTCGGGAGGTCAAGGGCTGAACAGGAAGGGCACACCACTTATCACCGACCACCTACCTCGGGGGACCGACGGGGGGACACCCCGACGCTGCGGACGAAAGGGGCAAATCTTCCAGAGAGGCAATTTCGCGTACCGGCTACCTGCAAAATGTACGCCCCCAAGGGTACGGCATCGGGGGGCAGCTACTAAAGGCGCCTACAGGACGCGGCTGCTAAAAGGAACCTGAGAAACAGGAAGGGGGCAGGGGGGTAGTACAGTACCCTTACCACGGACTTGCACAGTTGTCCTTAAGGGCCTGCTTCGACAAGGAAAGTGGCGCCTGCCACGACTTCCGGAGAAGGAAAGAAAAAGGTTCGGATTTGGACTTGTGTGAGGGCGGGGACTACCTGTGGGCCGGTTTGGCACTTTTGCAGTATGGGAGACGTTTGGTTACTCAGGGTCGCGAGGCACGTGGTCCGGGGGGAACGAGAGCGCCGGCCAAGGTACCTTACAACATGAAAGGATGACGCCGTGAAGACCGGTACCGTGTTAGCGGGAGGTTGAAATCCCCACCTTCCGCACACAACGGGGAAGGGGGGGTTGGAAGCTCGATCACCACGGGGGGGGGGGAAATAGGGAGGCCCAGGCAGCAGGGAAATCTTGAGACGCTGGCGCTCGCGGGGGACCGGCGGACCGCAGGAAACCTCCCAGAGGAAGTGCGCGAAAAAAGGGAGTCCCTCTAAAAACGTCGCGAGCCTCCGGCAAGTCTCCCTGAAAGAAAAAGCGAAGAAGCACATATCAAGGCGGTTTCCGCAGCGTTTAGCGCATCTCGAAGGGGAAAACAGCGACGGGAGTAAACATTGGGGTGGTGCAAGGGAAGTGCGAAAAAAAGCGGGGGGAGGGTCGACCACGAAAAAGGAGGGGAAGGGGGAGTTTCCCTAAACCACACGCCCGCGGAAGGGGGGTGTCGTCGATGCTGGGGAAAGCCGCAGAAACGGTAAAGCGCAGAATCCGGAAGGGAGCAAGCGTCATGCTAAGGTACAAGGGGAGGGACCACTCTAGCGCCACTGCCGCCTTGATCCACTCCGAGGAGGGTAGGGGGTTTATCCCAGCAGTTGAAGCGATTACACGATAAACTCCTTCGGGCAAACCGGGGGAGCGGTGGGCTGGACGACAAAAGCCTCTAAGACTTCGCCAACCTAGAGAGTAGTCCCCAAGCTGAGATCAATACATAGCTTTCAAAAAGAGGGAGTTCGATTGAAATGAAAGGACGATCTATCCGCCGGGAGCAAGCAATCTAGGTCCAAACGGGGGACCCTCGCTGGAAGGATATCTCAAAAAACAACACAGGAGGGAGTAAAGAGATCCTGCACGCGAAGGGGGCCGAGGGTATCCGTGGCGGGGGCAAGGGCGACTCCTCGGGAAAGGCAGAAAAAAGGTCCGCCTCTAGGGTCAGATGTAAACTAGGAAGGGTGCGTCAGCTAACAGCGGTGTAGACCCGATCCGGGGAGCTGTTGTTAAGTAGGAAAAAAAAGAAAAAACCGAGACAGAGGGGCCAAGGCTTCGGCTATTACGGAACATAGGCTCAAACAGCAAGGTGCACCGCTACCTCAGGCAGGAAAAGTGGATAACCTTTAAAAGCGATTCCCAGGGAAACCCAGGAGAAGGGAAGAGACCGGAGGGGGGGGAAGAGCGGCGGCAGGCAAGGGGCTTGACAAAGGAGAGGAAAAAAACCGGTCTGGCGTAGGCCACATCAACCTCAAAAGAAGGAATCTGGAAACCGACGCAAGCGGCGCAAGTCCACTATGCACCAAAGGCCTGCAAACGGAATCCTCACGCGGCTTCAAAGAAATGGAAGACACCGCCGGACCCTTGCAGCTGCTCGGCGAGTACCGGGAGAGGAAGTTAGTCGACTTTGGAACGACAGGGAACTGCTCGCGATCCTCTGGGCCGAGAGGCCACTTTTCCGGGGAGAAGGATCGGTCCCCTCGGGGGGAGACGAAGCAAAAAGATAAAGGAAATGCTATCAGGGAAAGGACGGGGCGCGATGGAACCCGGAAAAGGGGGGGGGAAGTTCTTTTGGACTGCCAAGAACAGCGCAAGCGGCCTCTCTTCGGAGGGAGAAGGAGGGTTTCTCCTGGCAGGCAAAGTTTTCTCTCGGATCCGAGCCCGGGGTGAAGTGATCGACTAAGAGAACCACCACCTTGAGGTCATGCAAAATGCCCTGGTCCGTCCCACCTTTGTATCTCCCTAATGAAGGGACCAAATCCGTAGACAGATAGGGAGTGGGAACTATTTAATCGGGGGGACGGCTCGCACGAACTTCTAAGAATAGAGCTCTCATCAGACAAAGCAAGGCCTGAGCACTGGGGGACGTAGCTCAACCGTCCTTTAGGGGGGCATTGGGGTGGGGGGGGGGGTGAGATTATCGGGGGAGGAAGCACTCTACCCGGGAAATCTCCTCCTTTAGAGCTAACCCCTAGACGCCCAGGTGGCCGAGGAAGCATTTATCCTTGAGCCATTGAAATCTGGACTTGACCTCGTAAGAGCTCGGGCGGGTGCTCAAAAAAAGGGGGCTGAAGCTGGGGGTGAGGGGAGGACAACGTATCAAGAATAAGCGCGGGGGGTCTCAAACCGGGGCCACGCAAACACTGCCACTTCGTATTCGCCTTCCTCGGAGGAGTGTCTACGGAAAGACAACAGCATGTCGCCGCCGGGCATGACAAAAAGACGGGGGCACCGGGTCGCAACAGATCGGGGGACGCCTTTGGCACCGGGAGACGGGAAAGGGGAACAGGACGGTCCGCAAAAAAACTAACTGTTGCACGAGACAAAAAAACCCTGTAGAGGAAGGCACCGTTCGCAAGAAAAAACGACGCGGAGGAACGTGCAGAAGAAAGGGAAAGAATCGAAGAGCTTGAACTGACCGGGGAGCTCGTCGGGGACGCAAAATTCGCAAACCTTTCCGTCCAACAGGGCTCTCCATAGAGGAACGGCCCTGGGAGATGGAACTCCAACTACTTAGAAGATGCCCGCTCAAAAGGAAGGAACGGTTGGGAGCTAGCTCGGGGAGGGTTTTTTCAGGTGGTGCTTCAGGGGAATCGAAAAGACTAGGAAAAGGGAGTAAGACCAGATTTCAGCCAAGGGCGCAGCTCTGGTGAATCTTCTTCAGGGTCGCCGGCAGACAGTGCCTCGGGTGAAGAGGACATCCGGGATACTCCTAGAGGGAGGGCAACCAGAGCGGGACGCAAAGGGTCACTTTTCCCTTCAGCTGTGCACCCGGAAAAAGAGTAGGGTGGAGAAAGCCAAGATTCAGGGCAGGAAGGGGGCCACCACGGGCCGAGGACCGAGGGCTTCTGGACCGTGAAGAAAGAAAGAGGCTGGCCTGGAGACGTCGAACTACGGGGCAGACTGGAGGGGAAACGGGTGCTCGGCTCTCCAAATGCAATTCCGAAGCAGTGTGAAAGAGCGCCAGGTGCCTAATACTTACCAGTTAGGAGTCCGCCCGTACCCCTCCCCGCGGGGAGGGCTGAAAACCATCCCAAGGACGCATTGTGGAAGAAGAAGGCAGGTCGCATCCTCACTCCCCAGCCCCGAAAGACTCGGCCGCACCTCACGTAAGTAGGTCTCAATATTCTCTGACTAACGACTGGGGGCCACAGTCGGCGTGGAAGCGGCCGAGGGGAGGTTATTGACTGAATCAAGTAGGGATCGCCAAGCGCTTTGCGGCTTCCAAGAAAAAGGCACGACCAGCGGGGAGGGACGTCGTGAGAATCGAAGCGAGCGCACGGAAGCTCTACGCCTCGGCAAGGGAAAGAAAAAAAAGGAGCCGGTCGTCAACAGATCTCTCCAAGTGGCTTTCCGCCAATACGAAGGAGAGCAGCCTAGTTTATCAAAGAAGTTGGGGAAAAAAAAAAAATGTGCTGACTTAGAAAGTCAATCACCTCAAGTCCCACTATCCGCCCACACTATCAGCGTGGGGGGGACCGGCGGAAGCCAAAAGAAGCGCCCGAAAAGATAAAAGGGGTACAATCTCCGCCTCATCGGACCTCCTTAAACTCGAAGTGTATCCGAGACACCGTATGTCAACCACCTTCTTGGAGCCAACACAAATCCTTCAAAACAAGCGTAGATAAAAAAAAAAAGGTCGGCCATCTCACTCCGAAGCGATCTGGTCCGCCTTTGGAAAGCCTCCTGGTCCTTTCGACATA
>Ga0179593_1350430_pt1 | contig 11375 bp, 15 predicted proteins | sample CZODoug2_1_08_16_FD_185931 | JGI IMG/M metagenome (GOLD analysis project Ga0179593, IMG submission 185931) | Vadose zone soil fungal communities from Angelo Coast Range Reserve, California, USA - CZODoug2_1_08_16fungal (PacBio error correction) | ecosystem: Environmental > Terrestrial > Soil >...
GTGGGCGTCACTATACTCGATCGCGAGGCTTGCGTTCTGCCACTTAGCCAATAAGAGCGTTCAATCTCGCAGAAAAAAAGAAAAAAGAGATGATTCACGAGGGTCGACGAACTCTTACGGTAAGCGCGAGAGCGGCGGGAGGACTGGCGGATCAATCTCTGTCAATTGGCGAGAAAAAAAAGAAAAAGCAGGGGAACTTCAAACCTAGAAGGGCAAAAAATCGCCCCAGAACGAGCGCCTATAAGAAAGAAAACCTGAGAAACAATCAAGGGGGGAAGCCGAAGCACTACTTCCAGGAAGGAAAAAAAGAAAAAAGCACCTTCGAATCTCCTCCAAGAAAAAAGCAGAGGGAGATGCGAAAGGGAAAGCCGGAGGGGCGAGAAAACACGAGGTGTCTCGGCGATAACGACGAACGCTGTAAGGGTAGAAGAGCGCCTAAAAAGGTACGACCCTGAAGCAGAGACCGCGAAAGATTGGGGGGGGGATGGACGAGTACAGCAAAAGAGGGAGCAAAGGGTTCTCGCAGGAGGGCGTGGAAACCAAGCTTAGTCTTCCGGCCCATCCGGCAACGCGAAAATTGAAGAAAGGGGGAACATTGGAGGTAAATTCGAAGAAAAACCTGCATCTCTCTCAACCAAACAAAGGGAAAAGGAAAGAGAAAAATTACTTTCGATTGAAAGTAACCGCCAACCGTCAAGAAAGTAAATATGTCGGGTAATGGTGGAGGGCGGAAATCAGCCGAGGGGGGGCTAGACCATCTCTTCGAGAACCATGAAAGTAAACTCTCGACGACGAGGGACAGCGAAGACAGGGGAAACTCTGATCAGGCAGGCGATTCGTGACGCGCGAGGCTCCTCAGGAGAAAGAAATCAGCGGGCGCTTGATCGCCTACGAACTAGGCATAAAGTTAGAAGCTGATAAATCGCGATACTCAAAAGGAAGGCACAAGGGCCGAATAAAAAGCAAAATCCTGAAGCAACTCTCACAACCCATGGATGTTGAGCGAAGGGGAGGGCGCTCTCAAAAGGGGTTGAGCTATGGTAGCGCGAGACCAAAAGAGGAGACGACGCAAAAAAGAAGCTAGAGAAGATTCTCCGCCTAATAAAAAGGAGAAGAGGAGAGAGACGATTTTCTACAAGGTGAAAGTGCCGCCCAGTCTCGTAGCCGGGTGCGGCGTCTGGACTCAATCAAGAAAGACAGGCAGACGCAAGGCCTGCAAGATCGAGTACGTTACGCAACAAACGAAAGACGAACGCAACAATATGGGCAGTTCTGCTTCGGGGGTATTTCGATTGAGGCGATCAGAGTGAGGAAGTAAAACATCAAGGTTTTCGCCCAAGGAAAGGAAAGAAGAATCACTGCAAAAAAAGAGAGCATTCCGCTGAGACGGGAAAGAAAGTGAAGAGACTATCATCGAATGCGCAAGGGGCCAAAAGGACTGATGAAGGAACTAAAAAAAAAAATCGAAACTGAAGACCTATCGGGAAGTGAGGGAGAATCTCATTCCCCAAACCAGCGGCGTACTGCTAAACTTCAACGCCCGCAGTGAGCGCCGTTCCGGGACAACTCGCTGGTGCTTGCAAGACATAAGATCTTAAGAACACGAGTTGAGTCGGGACGTTCGCCTGACAGGAAAGAGGTCTCGTGTTCCCTCCGAGAGACGTCCTAAGAGAAGCAAGCGCTGAGAAGCCGAAAAAAAAACGGAGAGGGGGCGATCGGTCGAACAGGAAAGTCAGAAACAGCTATAGGATGGGGAGGGACAAATTAAAAGGATTACTGAAGGAGCCCACAGCATTTACGGCCAACTTACCCAACCGGCGCAAGCGGAATTACCCAGGAGGAGGTAAGAGGAGGAACCTGTATTGAAAGGCGGGCCCGAGAAGAAAGATCAGACGAAAGAGTCGATGCTCACGAATGCTTGGCCGAAAAGATATAGAGGTGGTTGTTAAGCAAGCTGGAAGGAGAGCAAAAAGCGTAAAGGGAGTCCGCGGGGAAGGGGTGGCGAACGAAATATGCCGCGGGGAGGGGAAGGAAACGCCTCAGATACGGAGGGTACCAGAACCGTTGAGCGTCATCAGGCATCAGGGAATTTCGACTGTTTTGGCGAAGGAAAGAAAAAGGAGACTAAAAAGATGTCGGTGAAAAAAGGGGTGCTGCACACGCAGAAAAGGGGATTTTAAAAACACCTCTATTCAGAGCAAACTACTGATCTGCAGATGGGGGGAGAACAGAGGTTGGAATTATAAAAAAACGCGCAAAAAAAAGCGGGAGGAGAGAAACAAGAAAAACAAGGGGAGACGGCGAAGTTTGGCGTCGCCAAGATAGGGGAAAGGGGAAACTGCCAAAGGGAAGATCTCGCCATGAAGGGTGTCAAAAGGGCTGCGACCTACAGGCAAGGACACTTGGTGAAAGGGGAAAAGCCAATCACAAAGAAAAACCGGAAGTTTGAAAAAAAGTCCATTGACGATCGTCGCCTATGAAGGTGGGGAGGGAGTCTAAGAAACACGACGTTTCTCCGAGAAGAGAAAGCTGAGAGGGATAAGGAAAGAGGTTTACCAAGCGTAGCCAATACAGGGGAGCAGGGGAAGGGACGAAGTAACCACAAGAACCTGGGGAAGAAGGAAAAGGATAACATAGCCGGACGGGATCGTGCCATGGGACAGGGGCTGGACGTTCAACCCCATCCCAGAGAGGTAGCAGAAAGGTAGGAACGACATGCAAAGCTTATTTCTTCTAGGAGGAAGGAAGAGATTTGGGGGGAAAAGACAACGGGTGATACCAATACGGGGGGATGTGGGGGATGATCTGGGGGGAAAATTTCCTTAGAAAAATCGCCGCGAAGAAAACGCGAAGGAATTAAACAAAAGTTAGACCCTCAGACCTAGGGAGGGGCATAAGTAAGTTTTCAATAAGGGGACTAGCTGCTTCCTCTTAAAGGGAGGAAGGGAAGATCCGGAATATTACTCTCGGAGCGCAGCGGCTAATCGATAAAGGGCGTCCAATACGAGAGCCAGAGAAAAGCGTCCCAGGAAGCTAGATTTGAGAAAAAACGGCAGTGGATCGTCGAGACTCCGGAAAAAGAGAATCGAGCAATGTTTGTGGGAAAAGATGGATGCGGGATTCGCGAAAGAAGAGCCAGGTCAGCTATCGTTAGAAAGAAAAACGAAATAAGAGGGATCGGTAGAAGCGCGTGCGAAAAGAAACTTCCGGAGCGAGACGATATGCGCAAGGGAGGAAATGCAAGATAAACCAGCCAGCCGATCAGGGCCTGCTGAAAGAAGTACGACAAATCGGTGAGTGGACTTATTTCGAAAAAAGGAAAGAAAAAAAGGGCAACGAGAGTGAAAAGAAAAAACACGGAAAGAAGTGAAATCTGAAAAAGCAATCGGCGAGAGGATTAAAACACCGACTGCACGGGATCAATCAAAAGAAGCAAATGGTCGTTCTCGATCAAGCTGAGAGAACCCGGGGAAAAAAAAAGCAATTATAAACCACCTGGGGTCGTCCGAAGAAAAAAAAGGAGGAGGAGAGGAAGGAAAATCATACGAAACCAAACATCCGAAAGGGAAAACGTCTGGTGCGCATCGGGGGAACGCAAACTGCGCCGGTGTCTTGGGGAAGATGATTCGTTTAAGCAGGGAGAAAGCGCCTGTAGCGGAGGAGAATTGACCAAGCTGGAGAGGATGAAATGCCAAGACGCGATCTTCATCGGCAGAAAATCAATCCAGAAAAAAACGTCCAGAGACGCATAAAGAAGAAAATTGAAAAAACGCTGGAAGAAAGAGGAAGAGAAAAAGCTAAGGTAAAGAGGGACTCAGAACGTCATTACAGGGTGGGGGACAGGAATGAAGTTTCAATCCCCAATTGGTCAAATCCAACGTATGACTTCTGAAAAGGGGTGGAGCCGACAAACTCCGATGCCTATATCAGCAGAGAGAAGAGGATCAATAAAATCCGCCAAAAAAGAAAGTCTGCGCCCGAGAGGACGGTTCGGGAGAAATTCGTCCAGCAGAGGAAAGAAGAATCCGTGCAAGAATGAAAAGGAGAGAACAACACGGGACAGCGAGAGTGTCGGAAAGCCATGTCTTGCCTAAGCAAAGAAAGAAAACATCACGACCGAAGACTTCATGACGCTGAGAAACGGAGGTTGAGGAAAAGAAAACAATCACACAACGAATCAACGAAAGAGAATCAAGATGCACGAGGAAAGCACCGGGTTGGAGCAGGGCGATATGCTCTTAGAAAGGGGGAAACGTTCTCCGAGATGCCCATCAAAACCTTTGCCACTCCTGCTGGTTCATGAGGGGAACGGCGAAGATGGGAAAACGAATACGGAAGAAGAAAAAAAGATTGGGGAAAGTAAATGGAGAAGAACCAGGCAGCAGTGGGATGACACGGCGCGCGGCAAAACGCGAAAAAGAGGGGTTCCTCCGTACAAAGAAGGCAGTCAAAGTGGCGCCATATCGGTTTGGGAAAAACAGAAAAAAGCGTCCGGGATTCGACGAAAAAAAAAACAGGAAGTTCCTAAGAGGTGTCGCGCAGCGCGTATGGGGTAGAACCAAACGCCGTCGACATTCTAAAAGGCCAAAACAGCAATTCGTCGATTACGACAAAAAGTAGAAAGCTTCTGGATAGAGCTGGGCGAGAATCGACAACACTATGTCGTCGCCCATGCATGCAGGAAGCAGCGTTGATCAAAGAAAAAGACACGGGGGGCTATAAACAAAATGTTCAACCGTAGGGCTTGAGGAATCGCCCAAGGGAAGAACTAGAAGAGTCGCGGATTCTCGGGAGGAGAGTAGGAAGCTGTGCGAGCAGCAGGACATAATAAACTAATACGGTGTCAAAAAGAAGACGAAAGGGAAGTTGGGAAATCCATGGTAGGGGAGAAAAGATCGTTCGCGGGGGGAAGGTTGAAGAAAACAATCCGCATAGAGCGTTTAGAGATGGCTTCAGTGGCTCGCCGCCATCAGCAACAAAGTCAAGCTTGTCAGATGAGCAAAATCGGCGAGTGCTGAACGTCGCGCGGAAAAAAAAACAAGAGCAAGACAGGCAAAGTAAAAACAGACTACATTTGGTGAGTAATCTGAGCAGGCTGCCGGTCGGCAGAATGGGAAAAGTACATGCGCCAAATGCGGCTGAAGGAAAAAATAAGCAGGAAAAAGGGGAGGAGGACATTTATATTCGAGGCAGGGGGACTATCCTTTCGCGAGGGCCATCGTCGATTCAAAAGAAAAACTCAAGCTGGTTGAAAAAGGAAGAAAGGAAGTCGATGGAGCCCAATCCTTAAGACACCAGGCGCTCAGCGGAGGGTCGATCTTCTGAAAAATGCAGACATGACGTTATGGGGGAAGAAAATGAGACCCCTTTAAGGAGGGACAAAAAACAAGGCCCACGACAATCTAGAAGCAAAGGATGAAAAGACACGAACGGAAAATGGGGGTGAGGGGATTCGCGGGGTTGTCATCACATAACTCTATCTAGGAGGCTGTGCGTGCGGAAAAAACTAGGAAGCAAGAGCGAAGATGAGAAGACTGCAGGCTTGGAAAAAATGCGACTCGCTGGGGCGAAAAGAGAACCCTACGCAGATAGGAGCGCTGAGATGACGGTGGGGAGAGCCGAGAGGCCGGGGGAGGCAGGAGCACATTTGACGGGCATCCAAGCAGAACCCAGCCACACCAAGAAACCTCTGAGCAGCACTCCCGTCAAAAAACAAAAATATGTGGGAAGAAGCCCTTAGTCAAGGAGAGGGGGTAAAAAAAACAACAACCCGGCTTCGCCGGAGGGGGGAAAACCGCCCCTGGAACCTCAATCTAGAACACGCGATATAGCGTACTTCACTCTACGAATCGTGGGCGAGACTCTAAAAGCTGACTGTCGACCGCGTCGCCTCAGCGAATGACAGAAGCGACAAATAAAAAGAAAATCGCGAAACAATGCGTACGGGGGAAAGACGTTTCAGCAGCTGATGGCCCCTGGGTAATCGCCGCGATAGGCAGAGAGAAGAAAGGAGGGAAGAAAAGCCAAAGCAACCGGAACAGACCATAGGAACCAAACGGCAGGGCGGTTAGGGAGGAAATCGGCAGTCTATAAAAAAAAGGGAAACAAAACAACAGAAGGAAGTGAAAACTCTAGGAAGGGCAGATTTCGAAAGAATTCACCTGGTTACCGCTTGGGGGAAGTGTCGAGGACTGTGTCTTGGCAATAGAGGAAGACAGAGTTAAAGCTACGAATACGCGTCAAGACACGGTGAACCGACCCGAGGAAAACAACATCAGAAGAAATGTCGGGCGCTCGGAGCATTCTCTGGGGCTGAGAGAAAAGGAGCTTTAGACTAAGAAGGGCTGACCAATACAGCGGCGCGTTGTACAGACGCCGAAGAAACTGGAAGGCTAGTTGATAACTCGACTAGGGCGATGGGGTAGCCAGCTGGGCAAGTGGCAAGTAGAATAGGAGGAGAACAGCATTTGAGGGATAATTCATAGCCGGGCCGAAATGAGACACCATTTAATGGTTGCTGCTAAGGAGGAGCGAGCGAGAGGTGCGATTGTTGGAAGCGGGGAAAAAAAAGGAACGACAGAAAAAGACGACTCTGCATAAAAACGGAAAAAAGAAAGGGATAGAGACCGAAGTACTCAAGGACATAGGAAAATGAAACTTCGAGAGTCAAAATCATCGTTGCCTCCAAGACAATGAGCCGGGGAAAGAGCTGGACAGCTATGGACGGACCGGAGAAAGAAGGGCCGAACGCAATGGAGAGGGAGATCTATATCTTGACTCCAAACACCAAAGCCCTGAGAAAAAAATCGGCAGGGGGTGCGCCGAGGGGAGTTGGTCTATGATAAGAGGGAAAATGATGGCCTGTGCTAACGACAAGGGAAAAGGGGTTGTTCGCGGGCAAAGCAGGAGACGAACCGATCAGAGCATGTTCACGGGAAACTCGAGGGAGGAGATCCGATGAGCCGGCAAAGGGAATGAAGACGGATGGGGGAGAATAAAGGAAGAGATAACGAGGTTAGGAGAGGGGACAGGAAAAGGAAAAAGCTGACGCTGCCCGCAGAATAAAGATCCCGACTCAAAGAGTTGAAGGGAAGTCACAGGTCCCCCCGATTGAGACGTCCTTCTGTAAGGGAAAAGTAAGAAGGAGGGGATAGACTTTTAAGGGACTAACTAAGGTGGGGGGATTGAAACAGCAAGCACGACTGAAGAAAAGAGGGGATTCAATTTCTGTAACGGGGAGCCTGACCGCAGCAGAGGGCGATCAAACCTACGAACCCCTACGAGACGCACGAAACGGAGAATGGGAGGGGAAAAGTCGGTCGAACACATGAAGACGGGAAGAAAGATAGGGGCATTGGTCAGCGCAAAAAACAACTATCTGAAGGACGATACCATTGAGGGACAGGAGATATTTACATCAAGCAGCAGAGACCTTAAGGGAAAGTCCTAAATGGACCTGCGCAATGGCGCACTTGGGAACAAGAGAAATAAAGCAAGACCCCGTCTTCTATTCACGTGGGTAAATCACACAATAGATCGGGACAGGGGGGGGGAAGCTAGAGGGAGGAGTAAAAGAGACAAGGAATCTGAACCCGAAAGGGTGCGCACAGACATATTGAAACTTGAGGAAGCTACCAGCCCAAACCTCGAACGGGAAAAATACCTTTTGCGCGTCATCGACTAATTGGAGGAAGCGCCTTTTGGAAGATCGCAGACAGGAAAGCGCTGGCGACGAACAACTATTTACGGTTCAGGGGGATGAGCCTGCAGTAAAAAGGGGAAATGGAGTTTCCCCGCCATATAATAAATCTTATCTGCAATGGAGAAGGGAGAAAAGGCGCTTATAAGAAGCAGAACTAAAAAAAAAATGACCATTGGGAGTGAAGACATAAAAATGGAGGGGCCTAGTTGGAGGGGTGGCCATAAAGGGAGTGTGCCGACAAATCTAGCAAGTATGTGGGGGGGGGTAAAAGAGCGACAACTCCCGAAGAAGGGAAAGAAAAAAAAAAGTACCGAGAAGCCAAAAGGAGGACAAAACCGTATGAAAATGAATACTCAGGGGCGAAGGTCGAATCGTCTAACTAGGAATTGAAATGAGTTCTCTTGAGGGACACAAAAGGAACACGTCAGATAGAGAGGGGAGAGGGATGAAGAGGTTTCGCGATAAAAGAACAGGGGATCGTGACACACGCCGGGGTCAAAAAGAAAGGGGGCGAATGACTGAAAAACACTGATAATAAAACCGGCTCTGTGTACGGGAAAAGACCACAATGCAGGAGGCGCATGAATTAGCACGAAAGACATCTGGTTTCGATCTCGTAAATTGTGGTAGAGGCAAGAAGAGAATAAATGGGAAGCGGAAACCCTTCCATACTTCAAACTTTTGGGGAGGGGGGAAATGGGGGGAAAGAAAGGGAAAATAGAAATAAAACGAGAAGGCGCGAACAGTCAATTGAAATTAGACACTCTACGCAAGGGACGGAAGTGATCGCTTTGCTAATTGGAATCTGTCTGCGTCAGAGGGGGGAGAAAAAAGAAAGTAGTATCGAAGGGACAGGAACGAGGGGCCGGTAAAGCAACGGCCAAGCGAAGAAAATGGGGTACAATAATCGATCGAACAGAGAAAAAAGGGAAAGTTTTGAAAACGAATTCAGGGTGGCCTCCCAAGAAAACGGCAACGAGGGAAGACAGAGGAGAAGGGGGGAGACCGGGGGCGGGGAACGTCTCTCTCTTGTTAAGCATCTTCTCTTGTTTGTTTAGGGAAGTGAAATTGATATCACTCGAAGCCTGGAGCACAAGGGAAGAAGAGAACTTGGGGGGGGAAAAGAATTAGGGGGGGGAGGAAGGGGGCGGAGAGGGTCTCGCTCTGGGAGGGAACCTCCTTAATCGACTAATATTCAGATAAATGGGAGTGATCCCGTGGAATGCGCGTAAGCCATCCTGGAGCAAACGATCTTCAGGAACCGAAACAATGGGACCAATCGTGGCCAGTGACTGGAGGGAAGCCATCAGAGACTACAACAGAAGAACACGATTGGTCTTGCAAAGATAGGCGGGAATAAGTCCCAAGGGAAAAGGGGGGAGGAAAAAGCACGCATTCCCTATAGGAAAGGTGGAGGACGAGAAAAAATCATACACCACAAAAAAAAATTCAGGCAAATTCGTCCTCGATAGAAGATGTAGCATGCACACTGCGCAGAACGATCCTCAGGGACATCCACCTTATGGGGAAGGAGAAAGCTTGAAAGAAAGAGAGAGCAAGCATCGAAAAAACACGCGATCGAGGAAAAGAGAGAACTTGTCGACAGGTAAAAAAAAAAAACAGAAGAGACCTGCTGCGTGTTAGGGGCAAAAATGCGGTTTGAAAACGGAGAAAAACGGAGCGTAAGGTCGAGGGGTGAAGCGCCAAACCGCTGACGAGGCAGGAAAGATAGCATCGGAAACGACAAGAAGCGTCTTCAAAAAAATCCCATCAGTAAATAAATGGGAAAAAAAATCACTAGAAAAGAGAGGGAAGTAAGCTCTCAATGAAAAGTAGCGCGAAGGTCTGACGGCTATTGGGGGGGAATCCTGAAGATGTCAAGATACGATACATAAAAAAGGGTTTACGTATGACGAGGTTTAAGACGAAGCACCTATTCCGGAAGGAGGCCAGCAGGAGGGGAGCAGGGAGGCTCGCGGGCATCCTTTGTAGCACTCTATTCACTTGGTTATTGTCGAATCGGCAAGTAAGATAACCGGCCGGATCCGGTGGCAAAAAAAGTCGCAAACTGGATGGTACGGGGAGGAGGGGGCAAATCAATGACTTGAACCTCAACCGATAATAAATACCGCCCTAAGAGAAAAGAAAAAGACGCGAAACTTCAGGGTTTTCTTAAAAAAAAATAAAACAACGTCAGCCGCTAGAGCGCGAATGAAGGGAAAAGAGGAAAGCAAGTACGGGGGTAGGCATTTGGACGATATCGAGTCTACCTGTAAAAAAGTAGGTCCAGATGGAGTGATGGACAAAAGGGGGAAAAAAGAATGATGTCTCAGGAGTGGGGGGGGGGAATACCGGCGAGGGAATAAAGCAAAGAATACGACGCGAAACAGCTGGAGGGGGGGTTGTTTGGGTTTTTTTGGGTGTTTTTTTGGGGGGGGCTATCTCATAAAAGAAAAAAAATGTTGCAAAAAAGGGCACGGCTGGGATAATCGCCCCACTCTTGTCCGAAAGCAAGATTTCAGGCAGTGGCGCTCAGGGCTGGTTCGGGAAAAGAAACCCAGCGGAAGGGAAAAAAGCACTCCGAAATTTAGGGGAGAAAACGATCGTTGTCAGGAGAAAAGCGAACCAAAAGGAGCTAGTCCAACAACAGCGACAAAAATCCTGTCTCAGCAAGTAGGACAATGGACTCCGCACGGTAGGGTACCGGGAGGAAGGGCTGGTCACTAACTCAAAAAAAGGCTACAAAACGCTAAGGGGCAGGCGGATTGAATAGAGAAAAAGAAAAAGACGAAGGAGGCCCAAACAGTCCGATCTATAGGGTCGGAATCTCACACCGTGAGGAGGAGAGGAGCTCTGGGGACGAAAGGAACCAAAGGGAAAAAAAAAAGGTAATGAACAGGAAAAAAAAAAAGCCGGTGGGTCACCACGTAAAAGGACAGGAGCGAGGAAAGTTAGGCCGACGACAAAGGTAGCGGGCTCCTGCAAGATCGGGGGAGAAAATTTGACAAGACCAAACAAGGCGTTCCAAGAATTCGGAAGGGGGGCTCAGGACCACGGGAAATCGCCATTCTCCCTGTGTCTGAGCGTCCTCGAAAGCGGCTGGGTCGCGGCGGGCACGAAAAAAAAGGGCAGGCTAGAATAACAGAAAGGTAAGGGTGGGAAATAGGAAGGAAGGAGTGAAAGCAGAGGAAAAGGGGTAAAAGGCAATGCGATACCGTCGTCAGGACTTAAATCCGGAAAAGAAAAAAAGAACAAGGAAAGGGGGAAACTGCCTGGATGAAATGATCGTGGCCGGGGCCACAGAAGTGACGTCAGAATCGCACGATGTTCGCAAAGAGACTTCGGGGTCACGACAATGTCAAAACGCTGGAAAGCAAGGCGGAAGAGCGACCAACAAATCGATCAGGTAATAAATGACGTTTTGGAGGCGACTCGGAAAATGGCGAAAAAAAAAACAGGATTAGCCACAAAGAAAAAAACGCGCCTCCATCGAAAAGAAACGACGCCGCACAGACAGAGTGGAGGTGCCGGTCGGCAAGAGGGGGGAGGGTCACGATCACGAAAGGAACTGGAGGGGCCGGTGCGGCTGATGAAGAAAACTGAGAGGGAAATCAGTGAGGGTCAGAACTTTCAAAAAGAAAGGAAGAAAGGCGGCACGAGGTAGTTTAGAGCC
>Ga0179593_1355191_pt1 | contig 11375 bp, 12 predicted proteins | sample CZODoug2_1_08_16_FD_185931 | JGI IMG/M metagenome (GOLD analysis project Ga0179593, IMG submission 185931) | Vadose zone soil fungal communities from Angelo Coast Range Reserve, California, USA - CZODoug2_1_08_16fungal (PacBio error correction) | ecosystem: Environmental > Terrestrial > Soil >...
ACAAGAAGGCAAAGTTTCTTATTGCCGCAAGTTCCGGATAACCGGAGGGAGCACGCCAAGTTGGAGGGGGAATACTTCAACTTTTACGACTCCACAATTTGCCAAAAGGCTAGTTTCGAGGAAGCGATGTTAGGGAAAAATAACTATCCGTTTCCAACAGAAGGTGCAAGGGAGAAGGTAATGAACGAACATCGGGACATGGTCACTTCTGGTACTTGAAGTCCTTGGGGCAGCATCTCAAGGAATTCAATGCAGGAATAAGGCAAGAGAACGCGAACCTGTTGAACACAATGAGAGAGGGGGTTCGAACAAACAAAACAAGATAAAAGGCAATTGGGGCACTTTTCTAAAAAAGCTGGTGGGGTCAGGGCATTCCTGGAGGGCAAAGGAAAGGAGAATGAGAAAGTTCTGGCACTTAACCAGACTAAGCTTTTGGCTGGGAAATTTTGGATAATCACCAAATTAGGATACGGACGGGGGGGAGCGAGGGTAAGAAAAAAGAATGACAGCGGGCTACTCTTGGGAGTCCATCGGGCAATGGAACAGGATAAACTTTTAAAAAGGGGAAAATCAAAAATTGAAGTATGATAATCGATCAAGGAAAAGGACTGTGGCAAAAGTTAGGGAGAGGGAATTGCAACACTACAAAAAATATTTCATTTGGAGACAATTTCCTAATAATCAGGCGGAGAGCGAAGGGGGAAAGATGTAACAAACGCCGAGAGGGAACTGATTCAAGAGTTGAGGGTGGCAAACAAAGGGGGAATGAAAGTTCCCTGGGAGCAACAAGGGGGGGGGGGGGCGGGGATGACTTGGGATAAGGAGTGCATAAGAGTGGAAACAGACTAATCGTGAGGAAAGCTTTGATAAGAATCAAAACTAGATTGTATTGGAAACAGGGAAACTTTGAACATGGAACATCAATAGCTCCTTTGTCGTGAAGCTCGGAGTTTACATTGGGGGATGGAAAGACAATTAAACTCGGGACTTTTTCAATTTATGCCAATTTGGGTTGACAAATCAGTGACTTAAAGCACGGGTAAGAGACGTGGGAAGAAACTGTCTAAAAAGCTGGAGCCAAACTATTTAAAGACGACCCTACTAACCCGCACCATGCAAACATCTAGTAGAAAAGACCGGGGGGGGTGTCCAAGGGGGATCGCGGGCCATCCAATAGACGGAAGAAGGGAAGGGTTCCTTGTTTTGGTAGAAAACAATGGAAGGGTCAAGGGGAGAGGCAGAAAAGGCTACTCAGCAGGGGCTTGTTTTGGGGGGGAACAGAGCTATGCGCTATGGGCTTCAGTAAGACCCAAACAAAGTGACTTAACATGACAAAGACAAAATGACTTGAGGAAAAGAAGAAAAAAACTGAAGAACCGGACCGGAAGGTAGCGCAAAAAATTAAGACCAGAGCGGGGTATACAGGGAAATAGGGAAGGGGGGCGTCATCCATCGTATTATTCAAAAGTGACGAATACTTGACACCAGAGAAATAAAAAGGTATTCGGGTGATCCTAAATAAGTAAGGACAAAGTTTTTTTGTGAAAAAAGGGGTGAACCTGGGGAACGGCTTTCCGTTTGGACACCTTGACCCACCATACACAAATCAGAAGCGGGAAAGATAAACCATGATGACACCGCAAAATGGGCGTAGGGCATTAGCCAGATTTACGAACAAAAGAATATCGGCCTTGCTTCTAACCCGGATACGCTAGACAAGGGGATAGGTTTTGGCACTGAAACGATGGGTACATCTTTTGAAGAGAAAGTCCAGGATGACTCCGAAAAAGAATTTCCTTAGGGGTCCGACTATTGGGATCCCATTGTTTTCTGTCAAGTATTGGGGGACCACAATCCCCTTCTCTTAGAGACCACAGACACGGAGTGAGTAACATAGATAGATCAACTGGAAGGTTGGGGTTTTGTGAACTCAGTGCAAGGAAAAAGGACGAGAGTTAATTCAGGAAAAAAAAGAAAAGCAAAATTATCCCTTCCTCAGGACTTAACTATGGACAGGACAGTTCGAGTAATTTTCACTGGGGGGGACTGCTGTGCAAACGCGGCGGATGCTCACGCTTAGTATTTGAAAAAAGAAGACTAAAATTAGTTTATGAAAAAAAGAAAGTGGCTTATCGCTGGAATGAGGGGGTGTGTATTGGGGCCTTAACAATTGGGACAACGGAAAGCCTTGGGCTTGAAATGGGTAGTGAGAAGTGCAAAAGGGGGGGGGTTGGGGGTGACTATATTTATTTCACGATAAATCGAGATGATTAGAGAGGAGGTGTGCACAGATTCTTGGTGGGTGAAGGGTTGTGGGAAAGCAGTATGGATTGTCAGGGAAAACGGGAATTGGGGGACATTAAGTAACCTTGGTCGAAGATGCGGATAATTGGACCGTTGAGGCGGGGGTCGGGGAAAAGGGTAGACAGAGAATTAATGTTGGGTGCGGGGGTCCAATGGAAAGTGGTGCCGGGAAGTTGGGCAGTTGGAAATTTTGAGCCCTCGCTCATAGCCTGGTAAAAACACGGCGAGGGCTTATCAGGTACGGGGGGTGACGGGGCCTTGTGGGGTGGGGGCAAAATTAAGCTTAAGGGAAGTAAAACCGGGAAGGTGATGTTGGTTCTCGGGAATATTTACAACAAGGGGAGAAGAAGGGTTATTTGAGGACGAGATTTTGGGTTAACTTGTTGGGGGTAGAAATGAATTGTTGACAGGGAATGCCAACGCCTCGTGAAAACATGCAAAGGAAAGGGTGTGGTGGGAGACAACAATTGCAGACCTGAAAAACGAATGTCGGGAGTGGGGAAGCTGTCTTCAGATGACTCATTAAAAGAAGAACCGAAGAATATGGGAGCAAATGTAAAACCCAGTTAAATGTAAAGGAACCGTAGAGGGGGTAGTAGTACTCAACACTTACGTGGGGAAACGATTAGCGTTTCCACCGACGCACTCAGAGCCCAGGAAGACTTTGTGGGGGAGTTGCTCACTCAAGAAGATAAACCAGGGGGGGAAAATTCTAAAGGCAAAATTAGAAGGGCTTGTCGAATAGGCGTTCTGTTCAGAGTGAGCGCTCTCCAACGAATAGGATTAAACCTAAAATTGGCCAAAAGTGGTTGACGTCAACTTCGCAGATACGGACGCGATTGGCACGGATCGGTCAGAGAAAAACTGGTGACTTAAAGGTTCCTTTGAAGTCCGTCCATATTGAGAACGCAACGCGACTTGGAGGGGCAGCGGGCATAAAGCGTCACGATCACAAAACACATGGGAGCCTGACTTCACCTGTGGACAAGAGACAAAATATACTGGGTATCTTTTTAAAGTAAAGAGGGCCTCCAGATGCCTGAATATGAAAGGCACCTGTACAGTAAAGCGAGAGGGGGGCCATGGGCAAAATTTTTTCTAACTTCAAAATAAGGTTAGACGGTGAAATTTGGCGGAGGGGGAATTTTCTAAGGAGCGTCAAGGGAGATGAAGCACCAAGAACTGCATACTTCAAGAACGAAAAGTCAATATCGATATAGGATGTCATACCCCAGTCACGAGGGATACCTCGCAAGTCGCTCTAATCTCAAACAACGTGGAGGTCATGTGAGAGGACTACCCAGGGGGTCACCCCTTACAAAAAAAGGGTTGCGAGCGAGCGATAAAAAGGGCAAGGACGAAGCAATAGACGTGTAAAGAAAAAACAACCACAAAAAGGGTATCAAAGTCTAAGATTTCTGTGGGGAACCGGAAATAAAAGGATCGCAGAGGCCGAACCGGACTAAAGGGGGAGGGCTTCCCGGTAGAGCGCACATAAAAAGGGTGGTTCGAGTATCGCGGAAAAGGTAGATTCCTCTACTATCCGGCAACTGACTAAAGCGGAGAAGTGGCACGCTTGATTTCTCTTGGGAGTCACTAGGGGGGGTGCTTCAATCGAATGGGAGGTCATGCCAGAGCAAATCTTACGGCCGCGAACCACGGGTTCAAAAAGTGCCGGCAAAATCAACGCAAAATGGCGACGGTTTCTCGAACAGTTTGGAAAATGGGGGTTCGGTGCAGGGTCCTGAAGGGCAGGACAGAGAGGCTCCTGCGGCCTTTCAAAGAAAGGCACTGTTGTCAAAATAAGGTGAAAAGAATCACATTAGGAGCCGAGGGGGGTTGCTAGGGAGGCGAAGAGCATGGGGGCAATTCTAACTCTAGGTGCGTCAAGGAGACAAAGAAACAAGGGGGAAGGAGGGCAATCACTAGAATGGGTCACAAATTGGTTTGTCTGTAAAGAAAAAGCGCCGGACCAAATAGTGGCAACATACGAGATAATTTGGCACCTAAGACAACCTCAAAGGAAGTGTCGGCAAATGACAGTAAAGGAAATCGATAGAGCGCCAGGGAACAAGTACCCTCAGATCTACAAAACTTAGGGGGGAGGGGGTCCTTTGGGGTGGTCAAACACTGGGCGCGGAGGGGTTCCGGGCAAACAATTTGGAGGTTTCAGATTAGTGTCTTCAGTATCAAGCAGAGGGGGGGGGTACACTAATCGGAACTTAAGTTTTTGTACCTCTACGTACAAAGAAAATTTTATGGGAAAAAAAATGAAACTCGTGGGGAAGAACATCAATATTGAGGGGCTTATTCTTCACGTTCTGGAAAGATCGATCTGTTTACAGTGGAACTGAACAAACTACAAAAAAGGAAAGGATTTGCAGGGGGAAGGCCCAGTGGTTGGGGGACAGAAAAAAAAAAATCGGACTTCCACTTTTGACACTTAATTCTTTGGCTCTCAAATGAAAAATGAGATGCAAAAGAGGGGGGGACTCGACACCGACGATCCATCAAAAAAAACATAAAGACTGAGGGTGGAAAAACGGATCTCCAAAGTTACTCTACAAGAAAGCCTTAATGAAGAATAATTCGGTTGACCAAATTCATTAAAAAAGGAGTTCCACGGAAATGAAAAGCCAGAGGTGGGTTCAGAAGGATAGCGCGATGGAGAATAAAGACCAACACGGAAGGGAAAACGACAGTGACGCACACATTCATTCATCTAGTCAAAAAAATACCACCACCCGACGGTCTAAGTCACAAAAGGGGCATGAGGATCCAATCGCGGAATAAAACCTTGGCTGAATACCATATGAGTTGACGTAGATCCAGGATTTCAAAGAGGAGGACACATAATCAGCTTACACGTACAGGCTGCGACGGGAGGGAGCTGGTCATGAAAAACAGAAACCAAAATGGCCGGTCAGTCACGCAAAAGGCAGAAAGGCTTTCATTTTGACACACGAACACCCATACACCATAGAGGAATAGGGTACCCAAGATGACAAAACACTATACTGAGAGGCAGGCGAAATTACGAAACCTGAATGAATATAGCCTGCGAATGAAGAGGACGAATCATATAACATGCAGAGGGGCACTTGACCAATGGATTGGAACAAGGTTGGCAGGCACTTAGAAAAAAGTCTAAGGGAAAATTCGTTCGAGATTAGACTGTCCGATTTTTGTGGAATGCAACTTGAGGGGGGGGGGTCTCACACCAAGACACCGCTCGGATGGCTCTAAAACAACGAGAGGAAAGAGAGATAAAAAACTTTGGTTGTGGGGGACCAAGGAAGTTGGTCCCAGAAACCCTGTGTTTGGTCCGGAGAGAATTGAGTAGAAAAGGGCAAGTGACATCAGGGGGAATGAATGACGGGGGGAAATCAGGCAATTCCCACAGCTGGCACTGGGGGCGGGGGGTCGGTCGCACGCGACGATATTCATTAGGGGGGGTGGGGGGACACTGCAGACGCTATGCGGGAAGGGTGAGATAGAAGCTTCAGTGAGTTGGGGTGGCCTTGCCTGGGGAAAACGAAAGGGCTTGGGGGGGGGGGGTGTGTGGGCGGGGGGGGTGGGGGGGGTGGGGTTTTTGGGGTGGGGTGGTTTTTTGTGGTGGGGTTTGGGGGGGGGGTGGGTGGGGCTGTCGTTGAAAGAGGTCCAAGTGAACCCAAAACAAATTTGGGGGAACGGGGGTATTTTAAGGGGAAAATCTAGAAGCAAGCTGCGAGCGTAATGTATTCAAGGTGTAAGGGGTTTTGGGTGAATAAACTACGGAAAAAAACTGAACGATGGGGGGAAGTAAGGGGACTTGGATCGAAAATGCTGGACCGAAAGGTGACGTGCAGGGGGAAGGTGGGGGCCAAGTGCCATAGTTACGTCCAATGTCAGTGAACAGGTGGGGCAGTTTAAGGGGGGGGGAGTCTCCATCGAGGAAAGCTGCAAAGCGGCGGCCGAAAGGCCTTCACATGGATAGGGGGGGAATGGGGAGGCAAAAAGGGGGTGTTTGGGTGGTGGGTTTGGGGGGGTGGGGGTTGGTTTTGTTAGCTTAGACCGGTCCTGTATTTAGAGTCCGGAATGGGAGAAATCACCAAAGGTGGGTACCGGGGGGGAGGGGGGTGCAGGAGTAGTGGGTGAGGAATAGGTGTTGGCGAGAGGCATGGACTGCAGTTTCTCCCCGCTTCCGAACAGGGTAATCGCTGGGGTTTATTGACCCCACTGGAACTGAAGGACATACAGGAAATAGTTGTAGCTGTTTAACTGAAGAAGAAAGAAACATCGAGAACCAGAAGCGTGATTTCGGCCATGGGAAAAAAACAAGTGGAATTTTTAATGACTCATCGGGGGGGGGGGGCCTATAAAAGTACTACAACTAATGGAGGTACGGATTATTCCCCGAGGATCCAATCCACGCCAAAAGGACCCCCTTTGCTGGAAAATAAGAACAGCTTGAAATTTGGAAAATTACGGCATTTAGAAGCAGGGGTGAGATCAAAAGTGCTGGGTCATAGTGCAAAGGCTCTCCTACGAAGGTGTAGGAGTGACCGGACAGGGGCGTTCAAACAGTAACTTGGGGGTTGGAGGGAAATTCAGAGCACGAGTAGGGGGGTTGCACAAGGTGCCCGGGTCGAGATGCGCACTGTGGACAGCTCTTGTGAAGCCGACTTGTGAAAAAGGAGATAAAATTTATGGGCAAGAATACCCCCCACCCTAGACCGAGTAAGTCATATTCCTTCGGAAAATAGAAAAAGAATTCACTAAAGGGGGTGAGGTAAACCTTGGTGCCGCGCAACACGCCTGTAAGTTCGGTTTAGGGACAACGCTCGCCCCCTGCCCGTAGGGGAGGCAATTAACAATCTGAGAAAAAGTCGAATGGTGGGGAAAGACTTTTCAAAATAGGCATTGGGGTGGAACCGCCGGGGGACGAGTGTCGCGATTTAGTCAAGGGGAGGCCAGGGCACAAAAGATGGCTTCAAAAGACAGACAAAGTCAGAAGGTTCGAAATTCGAGATCACGCAACTGAGTCATGGGAAACCGGTAAAGCGAACACGCGCCGGAAGGGATAAAACAAGAATGTGGATTCAAGAACAACTAAACCCCGAATTGGAGAGGGTTCGCGCTAAGTTACGATACCGCGAATCTTCATCATCAAAAATCATAGCATATCAGCAAAAACGAGAGGAGAGAGAGGAGCGTCGGAATGATTTCTGATTGAACCCGAAAAAAAAAGGGCCGGTATCTTACAGACTCAAAACGCCTCCATGTAGGGATGCTTCCCGGAAGGACAGGACATCCAGGCTGAAGTTAAAAAGATCGGCCGGATGGAGATTCAACGGAAGATCGGGTCCCATGACGCATGGGCTAAAAAAGAACCGTAATTCGACCTCTTGATTTCGTCCTGGCATTTGATGTCCTTTGGGGCGTAAAATCGACAAAATGGGCCAAGGCATAAGAAAACTGCGGAGAACGAAGGGGAAAAACAGAGAAGTGTCGGATCAACAGATATGATGCAATGCTAAGGGGGAAAATGGTGTGGAATTGTGTGAAATACAGGCTTACGCCACGCAAATTTCCTGGACGATACGAAATGCGCTGGGGTAGAAAAGGAGCACATGAAGGCGAAGCTGTGGGATGACGTCTCTTACTTAAAAATAAAGAGAGTCTACTCGGTGCGCCTTCCCGTCAGCAAAGAGATCGAATTTGAAAAAGCAGGTCAAAAAAGCGAATGGGCACAAGGGCTGTACAATCGCCGGGCCAACGCCGCAAACAGGGACAGGGACGATTGGCAAGAACACCCAAGTGACGGTATGCAATGCCAATGCCGGAAACGACATACGTAAGGAGAAAAAGCGGAACAGCAGCATCGGGAAACTGCTAAGCCATGGGAAAACAAGCAAATTTCCCAGGGGGACACCAAGTGGGGGAAGTAGGAATTGGGAGTGGACTAATAGGCCAATAAGCAGGAAGGCGGGGTTGGGGAGGGGCTCTACGGAAAAAAGCGTGGTATGGGTAAAAAGTAACTCTGGGAAGGCGAACAGATCGTAAGTTCAGAGGGGGAATCTATTTGAAGTTTACATTCGAAAGCCGCTACACGACGATGGCGGATTTTTGCAAAGGTCAAATGCCAAGTGGTGGAACTAACAAAAGAATTGAAGGGGACACGTTGCAACGGAAAGTGGGGGAAGGAGCCACAATTTCGATCCAACGTTTCTGAAACCACTGACTAAAGGCAAATAAGGAAACATCGACTTAGCAACGGGGGGGTTGGGGGGGGATTAACATCCAACGAATCTAACGAAGACATCAGAAGACTTAGGGGGGGCAGACCAAACATGGCAGGACATCAGGACGGAAATGGCCACCCCAACCCCACGATAGTAAAAACTCCGACGTGTTTTTACGCAGGATATCAGAGATGTAGAAGTCAGAACAACAACACTTCAGGGGGGAAACCTTAAGTGGCGCACAACATGACAGGCACGTTTGTTGGACCCGAGACCAACTTAAAACACGGGGGAACACATCGGGAAGAATAACTTAATGCGATCCTCAGGGTTCTACCTTACATACCATCTTTAGTTTTCAACGTAATCATCCGGAGGGGTCAAAAAGAAAAACAAATCACCTCTGAACCACATTCGATCGACTATACCGGTGGAAAATAAAAATATCAGTCAAAAAAAATTTTTGCCGTGGCATGTAAGGACGAACCTGGCAAACGGCTTAAGGGTGAAAATGGAAAGGGGGAAACCCCCCATGCACAACAAACTGGGCAAGCTTCTATGGAAAAAGAAGGGAAAACGCCGTCGAAGAGTCTGACAAGTAGCAGAGGCGGGGAAAAAAAAAGTAATGAAAAGAGCGGTGGGAGCCTGCGTCGACCGCGGCAACAGGAAAAATGAAGTCTGGGTCACTTTGCCCCTGGGTCCATAGTTCATGAATTACACCGTTCTCCGGAGTGAAGGATTCAAGTGAATGAAAAAGAGGGTTTGGGATTGGCAACTTAGGGGGGGGTGGGTTGTAAAGCACCGCCGAGGGATCAGGACAAAAACAACACTTATTGCTCAAAAAGGAGCTCGCACTATTAAAGGGCTTGGGTGGGGGGACCCACCATACCGTTGCCAAAAACAAAGGACTAATAAGGTGAATATTCGGGCAGCTTAAAAGGGAACTTCCCGGAAAGCATTTAAGTATAATGGAAGGTAAATCGGGGAAGACCCACCGGTGTCACTTAATCTGGGGGCTTGTCAGCGTGGGGCACATTCTCGAAGATTACATTATGGGTGGGCGTAAGGAAAAAAAAGACTACGTGTGAAGGTGAAGCTGGTCGGAGGATGTCAGGTGGGGGTGGGGGGGGGTTGAGGTTGGTCCAAGTTTCAACGTAAATCCGTTCGGGAAAGTCGTACATGAAGCAAATTTGGTGAAATGAGAAGGTAGGGGAATGATCAAGGCACATAGATGTGAAAAACGTACTTTTTGGTCAAAGAGGAGGGCTGGTTAATATAGGTGTGGGGGGGGAATCCGAATTAGGATTAATGTCGAAAAAGGGGGGTATGAAGTGGGGAGAACCGGATTGTATACATGAAAGTAGAAGTTCCGTAAACTGATTAAGTTGGTCAGGGGCCCTGGGGAAAAAAATGGGCAGTGTGTGAAAGGAAAAACAGGTTGGGATTTCCATTAAGTGTGTTAGGTGGGAAGTCTCAGAGCAAGCTGCGGAAACAGGCGGAATCGGTATCAGTCCAATCAAATGAGCGATGCAAGTTGGTTGGAGGGTCAAAAAGTCTGAGTCTGCGGGATGGTAAGGGGTAGAGGAAGGGAGATATGGACCACACAAGTACGTGGTTGACGTGGATGACATGAGTATGGGGGTTAAGCCATAGGGTTTGGCAGAAAAAGGGGGGGGAAGGCGGGCAGAATGTATCCCCAAAGGAAGGGAAGGGGGACCGGAAAGCCTTTGTTGGGTGGCACCAGGGACTAAAAAAATCCTTACTGGGAAAAGCGTGGTAGCTGTCTTTCAAAAGGAAAAGCGGGCCCGCAGAAAGAAAAAAAAAGAAGAAGAGTGAGGGGAGGGAATTTTCAAAAAGAAGGGAAGTTGTGTCCATCGATGTGTACTTAGTACTCAACAAAAAGGTCCGTTCACAAATTAGCGTGTGGTCCAGATGTATCACAACCGCCGCAAAAATCTGGACAACTTGGGTCGAGCTCCACCGATCTGATTCCAGTTGGGTTGAATTCCGGCCATGGATCAGAAAGGTGGTCTGGGGAGGGGGGGTGGGGGGGGATATTTCCGAGCGATCATGACTACTTCGTAGTGAAAGGTCAGGAACATGAAATGCCTGGCAACTTGGGGTGTCCCATATTTGTTCCAACTTCGAGAAAGGGGGGGAAAGGGGTTGCCGCGGTGGACAAGGGCTAGATTGAAAAGCCGTTGACATTCTCTGGGAAGCAGGCCTTGAAAAGTCGAGCTGGGATTGGGGGGCCGGGAAGGGCCCGAAGGGAACGTAGTATAAGAGCTGTCTCTGGTGAGTCAAGAATAGTCAGAACAGAAGTCGGATAATTGGGGAGTCAATGGTATCCTCTAAAACATCGACTGTCTTATCGGTTACCGTGCACATGGAGCAATGAAACTGCCATGCCCGGTAGAAAGGAACAAGGAGAGAAGAAAAAACGGAGGCAAAGGTTGGCAAGATTGTGAAGACTTCTAGGGGGAATTTGGGGTTGAACAAAACAGGGGGTTCTTCAAAAATTGGGCTCAAAAAGATGTGCTCCGGAAAAAGGAAGGCAAAAAGGGGATCACAAAAGAGAAAGTAAAATACAAGCCGAAAAGTCAAGGGGTCAGAATTACTGGAGGAGCCATGGTCATGGGAAAACTTAATCAGGAAAGGGAAAAAAAAGCCCGAAGGGCGATACTCGAAAAAGCAAGTTTGACAAGAATGGTGAAGAGGCTACCCGGAATAAATACAAATTCAAAGGGGGGGGGGGGTGGTGGGGGGGGGGGGTGGGGGCCTGTAGGATGTTCGCAGGCTCCATGTACAGGGAATCAAACGGCGCGACAATCAAAATAATTACCCTTG
>Ga0179593_1360807_pt1 | contig 11375 bp, 12 predicted proteins | sample CZODoug2_1_08_16_FD_185931 | JGI IMG/M metagenome (GOLD analysis project Ga0179593, IMG submission 185931) | Vadose zone soil fungal communities from Angelo Coast Range Reserve, California, USA - CZODoug2_1_08_16fungal (PacBio error correction) | ecosystem: Environmental > Terrestrial > Soil >...
CCATCTTCAGACACTCGGAATATCAGCGCCGAAAGAACAAATCAAAAGGGTGGGGATACGCCCCAGATGAAAAAAAAATGAAGACAAGTAGCAACCCGGAAGCTACAACGCGCACGTAAGATGAGAGGGTACCGAGCAACTTTCCTGTTGGTTAGTGAGGGTAGCAGAAAGGGGTCGCTCAGACCGCTAAAGTACTCCACAAGAGAGAATATATACTCGGTCAACGCCACAGCGGAAAAACAAAGGAGTCCCCGAACGAAGAACTGGGGAGTTCTCAAAAGGAAGTTCGGGAGGGTGACCAAAACACGGCTCAGCCAAAGCACGTCCGGGAAGAGAGGAACGGTGCGTGCCATCAACCAACAGCGACCGGCCAGAGGGTGGAATTTTGCAAACTGGTGTAGCGACCGAGGGGAAAACCAAGGGACCCTAAAAAAGTGTCGGCTCGGTGTGGGAAAGAAAGGAAGGAAGTCAACAGCCACCACAGGGGGGGATCTAACGAGGGTAGAAAAAAGAAAGTTGCGAAATGAGATCGGAGGAGCCCCATCATCATAAAGAAAAAGAAAAAAAAAAATCAACGTTCGGAAATGGCGCCAATATAGAATTGCCTCTGCGCTTCGGGGGTTGGGGTAAAAAAACATGCTGACTCGGAGGACGACACCGGGAAAGCAGTGGGGCCGGCGGGGGGGGAAAAACAATTTGTGAATCAAATGTGGCCATGTCTATGAGCACGGCCGCCGCGCCCGTCGTATTTTTTCAGAAAGGTCGGACCTAACAATAAGACTCTGAAGGGCTGCAGTCGGATAGAAAGAGACTGGAAGGGAAAGTAAGGGGGGGAAATCAAGGCAACAAGAACCCGCGGACTGAGCTAGAGAAAGGTGGTAATGCCTTCCGGGTAGGGGGTCCACTAAAACCTTGAGGAGAGAAGTGAATCGATGGCCTCCCAAGGAATCAAACTAAAAACCACGCGATCACCTATTGCAGAATGGCTCATCTCGCCGAGGGTCTAAAAACTAGGAAAGTAATGAAGGGTTAGGGACGAGGAAGCCAGACAAGGAGAGGGAAAAGGGAATTTGCTGCGAGGAACGACTCAGGCGGGGAACAGCTGGGAGCCGAGATTGGTGAGGACCAAAGTGTTTGAAAGAACCCCGCTATGAGAAAAAAGGGAAGCCTGAATCAGTACAAGTACCTAGCCAGGGGGAGAGAAAAATAAAAAGAACGGATCGGAGAGGAAGCCTGGACCTCATGCGTTCTAGGTGAGAAATAACTCTCTCGAGAGCGGGACAAAATTGGGGAGGGGTGACATCTCGAGAGGGCGAAGAAAACACGAGGGTAACACGAAGTCGCAACATAGGGCTCTCACCTGGGTCTGAGCCCCCATAGGAGTATGGCGTATCACACTAGTGAAGGGGAAGACGGCCAGTAAGCACAAGGCAATCGTAGGAGAAGGAGTCGTATAATTCATACGTGCGCGCACAAAGCGTAGTCGATAAGGTTCGGCACGAAAAACGAGAGAAGGACGATGGGGGGGGACCAAGCTCACAGGGAACACAACAAAAGAAGGAGAAGAAGAGATAAGGGAATTGAAAAACTGCCACAACTTGTGCCCACAAAGATACGGGTGATCGGAAGAAGTCGAGTGGGGATCGTGTAAAACGAAACTCTACAGGGTGGACAGAAAACTGGACGGAGGGGGTCGAAGGAGGCTTCGTAGACCGGGGTAAAAACACTTAGGATACTGGAATAGGGAAAGACCGGGGATGAAGGGAGAAATCATTCCTTGCGTGATGACATGGAGCGAGGGAACGTCGCTGAAGAAACGCCCCCATGCTGGGGCAAGGAAAGAAAGTAAGTGGCAACAAAGAAATCATCTGCCAAAAAACCGAAGAGCTGGGGGAAAAGGTAAACGAAAAAACAAAAAAAGGTCGTGGCAGACAATTGAAAAAATCCAAAGGCTGAGCTCGGCTGGTCTGGCACTAGTCAGGGAGGTGAAGTCCGGGGGCAGCCTTGGAGTCGAACACAGGGGAAACGGGCGCATCTAGAGAACCAAAGGGAAGGAAAAGAGAGAGATAGAAGCGGCATATGAAGAGGGGACAAAGAAAGAACCTTCAACAATATGAAACGCGGAAGCAGCAAAGAAGAAGCGCGACTGCGACTCAAAGACAGTCCACAAATGGGACGCTGCAAGGGGGACAAAGAACAGCTCCACTAAGTTGGTTTGACAATAAAAAGGGAAAATAACCCAGAAATAGGATGCCAGCGTATATGGGAACAAAACGGAGCGGGGGGTCGAGCGAAAGATTGTAGATCAGCCGGAATCGCAAGGAAGGGGGATTGTAAACAAATTGCAAAGGATGGGGGGGGGCTCGCTCCTGAACGACTACTTGTAAACACTTGTTCAAAGAAAAAAAAAAAAAAAAAGAAGAACGCAAGGCGACACTCATCTACAGCTACAAGCGGGGAGCACGCAAGGATAAGGTTGTGAAGATCCACAACCCAGAACAGGAGAAAACTGAAAGACCCGGAGACTTCGGCTGAAAAGGAAACAGGGGGGGGAACAATGGGGGGAAGCCGTGAACCTGTAGGTCTATGGTAGCATGGAAGAGCTTGCCCTACAAGAAAACACCAACAAGAGAGCAACCGAGGAGCTAACGAAATCCTAGATGAAAACGTATATAGGCAGGGGGAAGAACGGAAAAAGATAAGGAATAGCAAGTCGGTTGGCCGCATAGACAGACAAAGCAACCTCGGAAAAAGCTGCGGAGCAGGAACGACACATAGAAGGAGGAAAAGGCGCATTCTAAGAACAAAACTCTATAAAAGGACCCAGGATAAACCCCCAAGGGGAAGAAGAATGGGAGGAAAGACAGAACCTGAGAAGCTAATGAGAAGCCACCGGAATACAAGGATGACCCTTGTTCGAATCTAAAAACTCGCAATCACTGGACGTGGGCGAGAAGCGAGATGGAGACTCAATCTCCAAAAAGAGAAACAACCACACACGGCATCAGTGGGGGAAAAGGGGAGGAAGAAACTGAAGGCCGGAATAGGCTCCATACACCTCCAAACAAAGGAACTCGAATGAAAAAATCTCTAGAAACATGCCGAAACAACAAAAAAGAAAAAAAAAAAAAAAAGAAAAAAAAAGGCGATCAGGATTGATCATGCACAAATTGGGGAAGGAACGCGGGCGACCAAAAAACAGCTCCCGTAAGGGCAGACGACGTAAATCAAAAACACCGAAAAAAAAACAGGCGAAGAGAGAAGTCCGCGGAATCCAAAAGAGCACGGACAACACGCTTCCGTGCCACTGGCAAGATCTCGGATGGGCTGGAGCAGACCGACAGAAAAAGCCAACGATCAGAGAGGGAACTGGTGCCTCAGAACGGAAGTGCACCCAAACAAAAAGATGGCGCTCCCCGAAAGAGGGGAAAAATGCTGGAGCAAAAGTGCATAACAGGATAAGGGAATTGGGTGGACCCAGACACTCAAACAGAGAAGAATACCATAAATAGGAAAGCCGGAGGATAGACGAGGAGACAGTGTGAGACACAAGAAAAGCCCACGCGACACGACTTTACAACAAAAGAGGACGAGAGGAAGATAAGGGCGGACTCACTCAGTGTCTGAAAAGGAAACGAGCTTCGCGAAGGAAAAGAGACCAAGAGTCTAGAAAGGTACCAAGTACACACGGAGGGAGATTTAAAAGGAACACAATACCCCACAAAATCGAGGGGGAAGGTGAGGCGCAATTTGCTTCAGGAATCGCATAGAAATGTCGGAAAAGACTGAAACCCGAACCGAATCTAGTTAACTCTGCCACCATTCCAACTAAGAAAGGAGTCGGGGCCTCGGGGGAAGACTCTCTGGAAAAGAGGCTACAAAGACCCGCTAAAAGAAGGCTGGGACGCTGGCTAGAAAAAACTAAACAAGGTAATGCCTGTGCAGAAAAGGCCTACTAGTCCCCAACACGACTGGCCCGGCATATAAAAGAATAAAGTGCGAGGCCTTATTTAACGGCTTAAAGAGAACCAAACTCAGGAATTCTTCACAAACGGCACGGAGATGAAGAGAAAACCCTTCGAAACAGCTGATGAAGATGGGGTCAAGAAAAAAAGAGGAAAAGAGAGAGATCATACAGACAAGAGTGTACTACGGCGGGCGATGAGGGGGGCCTACTCACACAAAAAGATACAAGCTTAATACGCCGATTCAAGCCCGTTTCTCAGGTTAGAAAAGAGCGAGACAAGGCACGTCGGGGGATTGCGGAGACCAGGCAGTAAAGAACGCCGGCAGAACCGCACAAGAAAAAACAAAAAAATAAAAAAAAAGAAAACCTCAAAAGGCCGCGGTGCTCGTCCTACCACAAACACAAGACAAGCAAGGGCAAAAGCAAGTTCCCCGACCACTAATTGCTAGGGGGGTTCTCAACAGGAGGCTAAAGGAGGACAGACGGATCGAGCGGATCGAAGAGCGGAGACCATGAACAAAACCTAAGCGGAGATCCAACCACGGAAACGAATGGGTGGGTGGTAACAACTATGCCCGTGTAAAAGACGACCGCGAAAAGTGAAAGGAAAACTTGACGCAGAAAGCATGAAGTGTCCTCGCGAGTCTCGGAACACCGAGTGGAAGATCAGAAGGGAGAGTCCGAACCTCATAGAACGACATGAAGGGACCCGTCGACAAGATAAAGTCAGAAAAAAACTGCCGAGCATCATAAAAACGATCCGCAGAAACGCTCGAGGTGGTTTAGGGGGAACACTGACCATGAGGCAGAAAAATAAACCCACCGGGGGGAGGGGGGGACCTAGGACGGAATGGGAGCAAAATCTACAATAGAAAGAGCAAGGGGAATGTAACCCCAGTTAACCGCCGAGCTCTGAGAGGGAAGGGAATTAAAAGCGTCGGGGGTCCAGCAGCCATCCCGAGATCAAAGAGGGCAGGAGACAAACGGAATAAGAAGGAAAGGCCTGGGGGTAATCAGCTCAAACATCGGGGGAACCGACTTAAAAGACGCCAGATAACGAACCGCTAGCAGGGTGCTGACAATGAAAGTTAGTGGAGGGGGAGGCAGCACAGCGCCGGAGAGAGCCGGAAAAAGGAATGGGCGAATCGAACCACCAGCCGCTCAGACTGGGCATACTTATATGCTGACCTCAGAAACGGAACGGGGTAGGCTGAGGCACAACCTCAAAGGGGTCAATATGGGGAGGGGCTGATCGGCGTGATCTACAAAACCGCCTATTGCGGTGGTGAAAAAATGTAAAGCCAAAGCTGGAGACCCGGTAGAACACATAAAGTCGTACATCGCTAAAGCATTCCCGCTTGACAAAAAAAAAAGGAAACACCGTCCCATGACTTGAAAGAACCAGGCATCGACTCGGCTATCAGGGTGAAATAAAAAGCAATACAGCAATGCACAAAAAGCGAGCACTAGAGGCCACAGTTATGGGTCCTGTGAACCAAAAAATTGGATATTCAAAAAAAAAAGGAACGATGGTAGAGGTATACCTCGAATTGCTTGAAAAAGCACCGCGAAAGTATTGTACCGAGGGGGGACGTGTGAACCCTCTCGCAAAAATGAAAAAAAACAAAAAGCCTCGAGAAAAAACTTCTCAGTCTACACAGGGCACTGACTAGGGGAGAGTCGAAGTTAGGAGACAGTTCCAGCGCAGTCCGGGGCGGAAGCCGGGAGGGGGGGGGACACGAACGCAAAAAACAATGGGTTTACACAATAGCCGTGCGTGCCCAACCCCAACAGGAAATAAGGGGATAGAGAGTGGTGAAGGGTTGGGGGGACGAGAAACGGAAAAACCCCAAATAAAAACGGCATACAACAAACAAGGGATCGCTTACTGAGGGTGCCTAGTCTGTAAAAGGTCGGAAAAAAACCTATGGCGTAAGTCAGTGCCGCAAAATTAGTCAATGATAAAAGCAGCGCCATATCACCGAGCTTAGCCAAACGCTCAAAGGAAAGTTCAAATAGAAGAGCGCAAACAACAATAAAGACCTGGCCGAGGAGGGGAACTACAGCGCACAAAGGTCGCTGAGCAGACAAAACAACATAGCACACAAGAATTAGGATGGGTAGCAAGGGGGAAACTCTCGGGGACTGAGGGAGCCAAAAAGGAGGACCATAAAAGGGAGTGACAAGCGTTCGTCACCCAGGGGGCACAAGCAGCTCATCTGGGAAAACAAACACCAAACTTGAAAGAAAGAGATTAGCTGACTAAAGGGGAAAGGGGCGTGGTAAAAAGCGGCAAGGGCAGGTGAAAAGAGGAAGCATCCGAATAATTATGAAGACTAACTTCAAAAGGCCACAGGACGTAGGCGGGTTCAGCTCCAAACACTAAGGGGAAAGTAGCTGTCGGGCCTGGTATGGCAAGACCTTGAGATAGTGAATGAGACCTTCGAAGAGACGACAAGCTAAGAGTGAAGAGTGCCTCATACCGAGGGACAGGAAGGCGACCTATGTTTGGTCAGGGGTCAGACAAATAAGAGACGGGGTAGAAAAGACACGGGGGGGAGGTGGGTGTAGGGGACAAACTCCAGGGCAATGGACGCGCTTTTGGGGGGGAAGTGGGGGCAATTGTGTAATAATAGTCTGGGGCCGAAAAGTGAACCAAAGAAAGGGAGTGACGCCCAGTATAGCCGAAAGGCGGGGGGGAGAACGTGATTCGATAGCGCTCGACGGAAATAATCAAATCAAGAAGGAGGGTGAGAAAAAGGGTCCGGCGTCCAGAACAAACCTCGTCTGACCATATAGCGGGCGTGAAAAAGGAAATCACGGGGAGTAAAGAATCAAGGCTACATCTAGGAATGGGGTCACGAAAAAAGGTCCGGCCTAGCAGAGAGGCCTCCATATGAAGGCGCAAGTGGAGAAGAAGGAGTAATTAAAGGGGGCGCCCTACCGTGGACTGGAACGGATTGTAGAATAGGGGGGGGGTGGGGGGGGGTGGGGGGGGGGGGGGTACCAGAAAATGGGGTCCCACCCCTCCCTCGAAGCATCTGCAAAACGAAACCATAGTGCGAATCGCCCTGGTTAACTACATACAAAAGGAGAATGTGAGCCCGATGCCGCCAGAGGAGGAAACGATGGAGAGAAGTGATGGAGAGGGAAGGGGGGTCTGGCGGCGACATCTGTGCGTGAGAACCATGGCAACCCGCAAAGTACATAAGAAGCGGGCGAAGAAGTCACGTGAAGAAAAAAGAACCTCTTAAGGGCTTGCCAGGACCAGCAGCTATGCCACGGACTGCTATGAGGAGACAAGGACCAGGGAAGGGGAGAGACTGGGCTAAATGACACCGACGCGTGTGCACCAAAGCTGGGGCTACCAAAAGCAGATCCCTTCTCACCGGTCCCGGCTCAGCATGGGTGACAATCACACACAACCCCAAAAGGAAAGGAAAAGAAGGAAGTTCAAGCGTATACGCGAGCAGTGGTAAGATAAAGTGCCGAAAGCCCAGCTACCGACTTTCTCTTTGACAACTTCGGCGCTGAATACCAGACCGCTACAGAGCACAGAAAGGCGAGGCTAGGACGAAAAAAACAAAGGAACAAGCTTCTGAGGCCCGAAAGTAAGGGGGGGGCTCTTACGCACAAAAAAACCCACTAGGAGGGGGAAACGCTGGGGGTGAGAGGGACCAAGGGTTCAGACGCTCCGCGGACAAGAAAAAACAAGGCAGTCAAAAGACGGGAGGGAGACCACACCGGTGAAAAAAAACCAGGAGGGGAGGGGTAAGGGCAAAGGAAGAGTCCTGTTAACAGTCTACACGAGCAGACGGAAGGGAATTGAAAGAGGACTAGCAAAAAAAACAAGGGGCAAATTCACTCCTCACAGTAAATCACCAACAGCCTATCCGGCGCGTAATGTTCTAAAAAGAAAAACAAGGAAGGACAGCCTCGGAGTAAAGGTCCGAAGGCGGGCGAGGAACCTGCGCGAGCAATCAGGAAAGCTGATGAAGTAAATCAGAAAAAATAGTAGGAGAAAGCATTCATCACTCGTGTAACAGACGAGGGTTCTGCGAGGGTAAGAGCCAGCCCCGACGTGGTGTAAGGTAAAAAGACTCCCCTCTAAGCCGTTCGAAAAACACCAACAAAAAAGGATAACTGCCATAGCCGAGAAATTGGATTGGGGAAAAAGCAAGAGACGACCATGCAGAATTTCAAGCATATCCTCCACGCTAACAAAACAAGAGCTGTTTAGGAAAAATAGAGAAGAAAGGAAAAATAAACCGCGTTCCACTCCAGCTCGTACCTTGGGGCGTTCGGAGCAACTTAGAAAGGACCTACAGGCCCTAGTAGGTCTACGCCGATCAAAAAAAAAACCAGGAATCCTACGGTAAGACAAACAGCACAGCGAAAGAGAAGACGGCAGGGCCACTAAAAAGTCAAATCAGGAAACGGGGGCATCGCACGAAATTGCAATGCGCGGGGCGCGAAGCTCTAACACCGTGGACCGCCTGGACGGGCGGGCGCAAAGTTGAGAAGACGACCCGGCTAACTCGGGAAGGCCCAGAGAGCAGACACCTCGAGAGAGGCTCACCCACGGCCGAATTGCGAAGCTCCGGCTGGGAGGGTCTGTATTGTAAAAAAAAAATCGGCCGGCACAAGCCGGGAGCAGGTGCGAACGGACAGCTATGGGGGGGGGGGGGGGGAAAGCGTGGCAGTCTAAACATCTCAACCGCACCGGGAAATGGTTTCGGGTCAGGTGAAAAGGCAGTACCCGAGATCTCGTAGACACAGTGAACGGATAACCTGTCAATATCAGCAGTAAGAGGCGGCTTCCGCGGACCTAGAACTTTCGCCCGCATTACCTTGGACGTACTCATTTGAGGTGGCCCATAGACAAGGAGGCGCGCACGGCCCTCGAGTGTCACAAAAAGTCCTGCCAACCAAAACGATCCACACAGTCAAGAACAGCCCCGGTATCTCGCCTAAAGGGAGGGAAGGCCGCGGCAAATATGTAGAGGAGAACCTCCAGGGACTTAGCACGACTGGGCTATAAGGATCAGTGAGGAGAAACAGAACGCTGGGTTTAGCTAGGGTGGAGATCATCGGTCTAAAAAAAAAAGGGTCGAAGGAATATCAGAGGGGACGCCAGACAAATACACCTTGCAAAATAGAAAAAAACTATCTGCGTTGAAAAAAAAAGGTACAGAAAGTGTCCGGATTAAGACTCATGCCCGAAAACGAAACTGTGGGGCGAAAAGATCGGCGAGGGAGAATAAAAGCGTGTAAACGGGCAAGCGAGGCTGGCCGGCCCGAAATGAAGTAGGGGACGGTATGGTTTATGGAAGGCCGGGGCCCGGGGGAGCCCAAAAAACCCTCGAGAGGGCGAAGAATTCTCGTATCCACGAAGACGCCGCGAGAGAAGAGGACGTCGAAAGAGTGGAAGCCCCGCGCCGCGGGCGGTCACTGTCTGGTGGAAGTCATCAAGGCGCCCCATAAGAAGGTTATGCACCAAAGGGGAGCCACCAAATAAGCCACATATAGGGTGTCAGACTATAATTGGAAGAGAAAACAACACTCCACTTGGGGAAAGGGAGACCCAGGGAGTTCTCAAATGTAGCCAAGATGGGAAAAAATAGGGGCTTGAGAAAAAAAACCAGATAGAGAAAAGTAGCGAGCTGATAAGTTACGTTCGACTCAGAGCAACGGCTGTGCAGAGTGAGGGGGCAGAGAATCTTCCACAAACGTATTAAAGCGGGTAAGACGATAAATTCCAAGGTACCTCGGTGAAGTGGCACATCAGGCGGAACTATCAGGGATGCTTGACTTCTGGGGAAAAATGCCGTGCGGGGGTTCTAGATCAAGGGAGGGAAATCGATAAAATCATAAAAAAGAGGGAAAGGTTGAGGAAAGAAGAAAGGGAGAGACTATGCGGGGATTTGGGCTAACTTAACCTTCATGTAAGCAGACATTAAGAAAAGTGAACGCAGAACGACTAACTAACCGACCTGGAGCGGCTTACAAGCGGGCGAAGGGAAAAGAAGGTTTTGGCAGACATGGCCAAGAAAAGGGGGGGTTGCAAATCTGGAGCGCACGCCTTAGAAAACTCGGGGAGCAGGTCGCGAAGGAAGTTAGCCAGGACAAAGCACGGTCTCTAGTGCTCACGACCTAAGGTGGGTGAAAAGGGAGTCATCCAGAACACAACATGCGCTCGTGGGGTAGCCATCACGGGAGTTATGTTTTAAAATGCAAATAGGAAGGCCGCTGCAACCAGAGCGCCGCCGGCTTTAGGGAGGGGGTGGGGCACAGGGTCAAGGGGAAAGAAAAAGAGGAGACGTACATGTAGTAAGGTGGGCGGGCCCACTCAAAGAGACTTAAAAAACCCCAACAAAAGGAGGATCAGCGAACAGCTGAAGCAGAATGGGGACATCGGAGAACAAAAGAGGAAGAAGTCTAAACCTGCAGAGGGGAAAAAGGGACTGCAGGGACAAACAAAATCGTCTACCATATCAGTAAAGCGCCACAGGAACTCCGGAGGCCGTCTCCATCGCTGCCGGCGACAAAAAATGGAACCGCAAAAGGACAGCAAGACGCCGAGAGGACTACGCCCAAGGAACTTAGAACAGAAATCCTCGAGCCGATAGTAGGGAGATCTACCGGACATGTACAGGGTCCGGCGAGGGAGAAAAGAGAACACCAGGATCAGAATAAAGAAAGTTGAGAGCCAACCATCTGAAAACCCATCAAGCGGAAAACACGAAGATATTCAACCAGCAATGAGGGACCTCAGAAACAACAATAACAAGGAAAAAAAGAAACCGGGCCACCCTTCTAAAGACCACTGCCCAAACAGGGGGTGGATAATTTGAGCGCCGGAACCGGCGATCTCGACGGTGTACATAAATGAGCAAAAAGACGGCCATCTTCCACCACGGGAACAAACAAAGGACATATCTTTCTAAAAATCCCGTAAAACGCAATAGAAACCCAAGAGGAACGGACTGAAAGTCCAAAATCAACAGATCTATCCGTGAAAGCAAAACTAAAATCTACAAGGGGGCTGCTCAAAAAAATTCATAAGAAAAATAAAGAAGACTCGGAGGGGAGAAAAATGTGCAAAAGAGGAACACTCGATTAAAAACTTCACCACAAAAAGCATGACTAACTACAAAAAGCGAAAAACAAAACTGCCACAAAAAGCGATACGCAAAGGGGTGGGGGCCCTCACACACACCCACTCAAAAAGAGAGGGGGGGAGAATGAGTCCTTATCGTAAAGAGAGGGTAATCGGTGAACTCCGAACCGCGCCGCGGCGCTAATTAGGGTCAGGTCACGAGCCATGAAAAAAGGGTTGAGAAGAAAGATAGGGGTCAGCGAAACCCCGCCTCTCGACTCGCGGAAAGGAGTGTACGAGGGGAGGATG
>Ga0179593_1377031_pt1 | contig 11375 bp, 15 predicted proteins | sample CZODoug2_1_08_16_FD_185931 | JGI IMG/M metagenome (GOLD analysis project Ga0179593, IMG submission 185931) | Vadose zone soil fungal communities from Angelo Coast Range Reserve, California, USA - CZODoug2_1_08_16fungal (PacBio error correction) | ecosystem: Environmental > Terrestrial > Soil >...
AGTCGTCAAGGGTGAGGAGGCTCTGACCATCCGTTCGGGCGCTATGCGCGTCGACTACGCGAACTCGATGTCTGGTAGCAGAGAGGGGCAAGCGAGCTAGCAAAATTAGTCAAAGCGCCTAAATGCACACCGGAAGGCAAAGGCAAGCTTCCTAGCGCTATGTGGGCAAGAGGAGAGGTCTCAGTGTAGGTCGGCGATTCCACTGCGCAACGAGTGGGCAGGGAAAAACACTCTGGCAAAGGCTGGGGAAAAGGAATGCACGACAAGGAAACTATGAGCACGTGTCCGCTCTTACTCGGGCGCGGTAAGAAAACGAGCAGTAGCTTAAGCGGCTACAATCGAGAGTGTGAAGTGTCAAGAGGTAGAAAAAATTTCATGGAGGCTTCTGGGTATGACCGGCACGCACTCTCTCAGAAGGGGGCTTTTATGAAAATGAGGCTCGCTACTCAAGGGGAGAAGGGGCAAGTGGAAGTCAGAACGTGCTAGCATCAGACCTTTCAAAACTGAAAAAAGAAGTGTGTACTTAACATTCAAAGGAAGCTTGGCTAACATCGCGGGGGCGGACAAGTATCACCGGTGTTCCGGAGCTGGCTAGACGATGACAAGAGGGTAAAGTCGTCCGGGGGGAGTAGAGATAGCACACGGAGGAAGGAGGAAGGGCCGGGGGGAAATTCACGCAAACTTGAGTGTCAACGAAGGTGGAAGAGGTGGTAAAGGGGGTGAGTTGGAGGTTTCGAAGAGGAGTCGTGAATTAGGGGTTGTGGTAGTGTGCGTGGGAGTGGGAAGGAACGGAAGCTTGCAGAAGCTGTAATCGGTGAAGGGAGTAGACGGGTCAATGAAGCCAACTGACGTTCATCACCGAAAGTCTTGGGGGGGAAGGATACAACAGGGAGTGATGTATGCCTTCAGGAGGAAGGGTGAAAGGAACGACGTCTATAGGCGAAGATCTATTTTTCATACAGCAGTGGTGTCTGTTTGCATAGGGGTCCCGAAGAGAGAGTGAAAACCGCCTGGAAAGGGCGACAAGTTAAAAGTAATCTGAGGCGCAAAAAATCTTAGTTTGTTACTTACGAATGAAACTGGAATTTAAAAGGGGGGGTACGCAGCGACTTCTAGGAAGGGCGTGATCGAGGACTCTCTCTGCTCGAGAGGGCGGCGCCGAGTAGTTTATTAGGTGGATTATTCCGGGGGGGGGGAAAAGGGAAAACACAGCTTTCGCGGATGTCGTGAGAAACCGCAACTGAATACTAAATTGTTGGGGCCTTATGAACTTTGGGTTTAAAAAAAGAAAATGACGACTGATCTATGTTCCAAGAAAATGAGCAAACCGCGGCGGGCAAATGAAGCGCGTCAACCAACAACGACACGACCAGTCACGCTCGAAGAGAGAATAAACTTGGGAGAACTCGGGAAAAAAGAAAAGTGGCTTAAACTGGAACGCGAAGAGTTGAGACTTCGAACGCACTGGGACGGGACATACGGACGTCAATATGAAAAGGGGGAGGAGGGCATTCAGTCGAATGGCAAAGCAAACGCCTGTCGGACAATCAGGGGGTTGGGGGGGAGAAGAAGGGCAAAGTTTTGGTACGGGAAGCTCATGTAGACGGTGTGTCGCTGGGACATAATGCGGAAAAAAGAAGGAAGTAGCGTCAGGGGGACCTCTCGCTGGATCTGGATCTCTGCAGCGCCTTCGAAGAGGGCTGTACGGGTTTCGCAGAAGAGGGGATTTCTATAAAAAGGTCCAACGGGCAAAGCACTAGCGTCTGGGGGCTAAAAAAAAAAATAATAATCGGAGAATGGCTCAGGTGGGCATCTAAAGAGGGGGAAACTTCAAATGGTGACTGACTCGTCGTCAGGTTTTTTTTGACCTTGGGTAGGCTGCAGCAGCCTGCAAGGAGCGGTACCCTCAAGGGTAAATTCGCATCAATAAGATCTCAAGCAAGGCATTCGAACACTTTAAAACGATACAAAAAATGCTGATAATCTACGTCTCCGTGTAACAGACGGCAGCTTTGGGGGAGGGGCCGTGTGAAGGGGAAATAAGGAGGGGTGGAGGATATGTGTAAAGGAAGGCTGCAGTAGGACACAAAGATGCGATCTTTTGGTCAGGGGGGGAAAAAAAAAGGCGTCGGGCTTCAGGAGGCGAAGGGAGAGGCAAGCTGTGTTGGATAGGGTCGGAGAGTTCTCGTCTTCGTCGCTAAGCCAAGAGCTCGAACGTGAAAAGGCGCGGGGCGCGCGATGGGGAAGCAAAGGGAGATTCATGAGATCGGACGCGCCGGATCACAAGTTTCAGAGCACGGGGGGGCCACGTGGGCTGGGGGAAGGGGGTAGGAAAAATAATGGCTTAGGGGGGACAAGTAGTGAGGCGTGAATTTTCAGGGGGGAGGGGAATAAGTCGATCAGAAGAAAAACAAGAGCTGCGGCGAGGGAACGCATTCAGGAGAGGAAGATTCACTCGACAAGACATCGAACAACACTGTTAGGAGGGGAAAGCTAAATAATAGATTTAAAGGTAGCTGGGAAAGGGGTTAAAAGAGTTGGTGCAAAAAAAAAATGGCGGGTCGCGAAGAGGAACGTATCTGGAATAGGAAACAAGAAACTGTTTTGATCCGTCAGACCTGGGGAGTTACGCCTCGGGAAATAGGTTCAGCAAATCCAGGCTTTGCTACTCAGGGCGCGAGCTGGATGGGGTCGACCGGCTCCCGAAACCAGAATCTAGCGGGGGAAACGTAAAGAAAATCTTCCGTTCCTCGACACGAAAAATATAAAGGGGGGACACAAGGACGAAATTAGGTCAGAATGCGTCGTGTGCCGTCTCAAAGAGGAGTCTATGGAGAAGCGGTCGGCTTGGGAACAAAGTACGCAAAAGTGGAAATGGAAATCTGGTGATGGAAAGAAATACAGGTATTTCAAAAGAAGCGACTGATTGCCAACCGCAAAGCGGTCGTCCTGGGTACAACTGAAAACGCTGAATTAAACGTAAGGGGAGGACGGGCCGGGAGTGAGATATTTATCCTATTGAGAGGAATGAGGGAATCAGGGGAAGAAGAAAAGGGTGGGGGGGGAAAGCGCTGAGTCTACGGCAAGTGGGAACAAGGAAAAACACAGGGAAGAGGGAAAGGAGCAAGGTCACAGCAGTCGGCTAGAAAGGAGTCACGAGGCGGATTTTGATCGCAACTTAAGGGGGAGGTTATAGGCGGAAAAAGGGTTTTCGGCCTCTAATCGGGCCACACGCACGACGCAAATGATCAGGGTTCTGGCGGTCGGAAAAAAAGAAAATGCAGTGCAACTGGGTTTCTCGATCGATAGGTCAGGGGGAAGGAATGTAAAAGTCATAATTATGCAAAATGTCGATGGATGGGGGAAATCGTCGGAACAAATTCGTGGGTGAAGGATTGGGGGGAAAGTTCAACTCGTACCATACGAAAGAGTCGGACGGCTCCAGGGAGGGAGGGCGAAGCAGTTCTTTGTCCAGGCCAAAAACTCAGTCTTGTAGAGGAGTGGCAACAAGGGATCTATTTCTTCCAGTCTAGAAGGGGGGGTCAAGGACGGATTCGAGTCAGTTATGCGTGAGCAAGTCAGGAGAGAAAAACTCTAACTTGCCGTCGTGATCATTGTGGAGTCCATAGTCTGAGACGGAACTGGGTTTAGGAACTGGCACGAGCGACTCAACATTTCAGAGGACCAGCGCAGATGGGGCCGGATTCTCCCTCAGAGGTGAGTCCGAGGATATAGAGACCTCCGTGTCTCGTAAACTCAAAAAGGAATTTGAAAGAAAAGCAGTCTCGGAAAAAAAGGAAAGGGAGAGGTGCCTCGAACGGCTCGAGCTCGGGGGTGAAAACTCTGCCAGGTGCTCTTTGTTTAGCAGGGAAAGTTGCGATAAATACTTCATAGGGGGCCGCTCGAGCGCAAGATAGTGTATAACGAAGACAATCACGGCAGAAGCGTGTTGGGGCTAGGGTCTGGAGAGCGAAAAGGAAAAGTCAATTCAGGAACGGAGCTAGCCGACATCGTGCGAAATAGGAGGAGGATCTAACGCCCTTCAGTTCACGAACTGAAGACCTGTCTTCAAGGGGATTCTGACGCAAGACTTCGGGAGACGAGGAAAGGTCGCCAAGAGGCGCAGACGCGGAGACGACGGACAGGGGGGGTCGTAACTTACTTGCTCAAAGGCTGAACCAAACAGAAAACACCGAAAATGCAGATTTGGAAGGCTAAAAAAAGACGGAGGAGCTCAACGTGTACTTGCAAAAGGGGCTCAAGAGGGGGAGAAAAAAATGAGATGCGAAGGCAAACGGGAAAGTCTCCAGAAAATTTCTGAGTGAGAGTAGGGGAAGAAAAGAGACTTCTCGGCAGAACACTGCAGGGGGAGGAAATCTGAGCGGACCATGTAGGACTGCGCACTTCAAGGCGGTAGGAGAACTTCGTGGAGGGGGGGGAAACATACACAAAATAGGGGGGGGGGGGGGGGGTGGAGATAAAGAATTGCGCAGGTATCTGAAAGAAATAGGCTCACAGGCCAAAATGAGGGACTAGATGCCACGCCATTCATACAAAGGAAGCCAGTTCGCGCGGGAAGGGGGAAAAGGGGTGGCGCGTTGAAGACAGTTTTGATACCAACTGGAGAAGATATAAACAGGACTCAAAAAAAGAGCTCGCGGACACTAAAGGAAACAATTGCGGGTGACAGTAACATTGGAATGAGATGGACGACTGAAGGAAATAAAGCCAACAAACGGCGGGGAGAATAGATGGGGGGTCAGGGACATCGATATGGAACTCAGTGTATGGCGCAGGGGAGAGCGAAAGCGATAAGGGCGGGGCTGAGACAGGGGGCAGCTTCGCAGCAGTATGGAGACACTGCAAAAGAGCACAAATTCCCCGTAACGCGTCGGAGAAAAGTGACATAAAAAACGAGGGTCATGGGGAACTGGGGGGTGTCGTCTGACAAGGCGGGGAAATGAGAAAATGCAGGAAGGATGTCTTTCGCTTCAATCCTAAAAAAAGGGCATGCAGGCACCGCGGAGTCGGAACATGGAGATGCGCCGAGAGCAGGGACAGTTGAGGGCGGTCGGAAAAGGAGGAAGGAGAATCGACTACTCGCGCAAGGGGACGGTGCGGATGCATTCTCTTTCTCTGATGGGATTAAAAAGGAAGTCACCTCGAGCGCGCCTAGGGAGTGAGGGGGAAGCGAATCAGCTGTCAAGAAAAAGTGAGGTCAGGAGGGCATGGGTCTCACAGCAGAACGGTCGGCGAAAAAGTAAGGGAAACGGGAAAGTTTCTTGCGCGTACTCGCAAGCAGAGAGGTCTGACCCTCCCGGCTCGTTCAGCCGAAGTCTTTGGGAAAACCACGGAGACAGTAATGGCGTGGTCGTAGGGGTACGACAAGAATAATAGCGGGACGAGACGAGAAAAAAAAACAGGGAGGACTATCGTATTGTTAAACTGAAGGGACTGGAATTTTCTTGTGAGGGCGGGCGCTTAAAAGGAGTCGGCAAAACATGTCCTCTAAATGCTTTGTCGAGGAGGTCGAGGGAAACGGCGGCCTTATGCAGAAGGTAAGGTCTACACTCGATGGACAAAAACAAGAGGGGACGAAAGCGAAACGGGGGACTCGAGAAAGGTTGAGGGGCGGGAAGCGATGTCTTTCACGCGCGTTGGAAGAACTAGGAATTTGGTAAATCGGTATGTTTAAACGAAGGTCAAATTGGGGAGGGGGCGTCATACCGTGGGGACAAAATTACTATGAGACAGCAGCTCCAATCCTACGAACGTGTTCGATGAACTTGGGCGGATTAAGCCGAACTACCTATTGGAAAAAAATGTTTCCCCGGAAAGGGGAAAGCAAAGGGAACTTTTCGAAGGTCAGCTAAGCCGTATTAGGGAATGCGAATCAAGAAACTTTTCAAAGAAGGATGGGGGGCTTCTACAAAAGAGAAGAAGGAAAGAAAGAGGTAGGAGTCTTGAGGAAAAAAAACAACGAAAAGTATGTTGGCATAACCCAAAAAGGGAAGAGGGACAGAACAGTTCAGGTGGGGCGAAGATACAGATGCGCAAACGCGCAAAAAAGGTCAAAAAATTTCAGTGAGACAAAGGGAGTTTACGGACTATTCATCCTTAAGAGAAGAAAAAATTTGGAGTCCGTTGTCTAGAAATTAGGAACTACAAAAATTAGAGTCGCGCCACAAACAACAACACCAAAAACAAATCAACTCCAGGCTGCCTGTCTGTGTAACTGAAAAACAACGAAAGGACCTTGTGGGACAAAAGGGCCTATTGAATTATTTCCAAAAGTGCCGCGGGATGGATAGCCGACTAATAAAATATCTACTGGGCAAAAAAAAAGACAGGAGACTTGGCGAGGGTGCGCGGACTGAGGTAGTCATTACCTGTCATGCTGTCGGTAAGAATCGCTTAGCAAAAGGATCGGGTACCACAGTTGAGATACAATCGGTACGAGGAATCGCAAAAGGGAGAGGAACTATTACGAGTTAATATGTCTGCAAATCGAAAAGCAAGGGGTTTAAGCAAAAGGGAAGCAGTTATGAGGTTGGCTATCGGGATGTCCGGGGAAGTGGAGGAATCAACAAAAATCGCTGGAATCGCAGAGGTGGCAGCAAAATTCGCTCAGGGGGACAGGGGTTAGTAATGAGAAGGGAGGGTACAGGAACCGCAGAGATCGTTCTCTCGGGGGAGAAAGGCCAGGAGGGGCGGCGTTCAGTTTGCGCGAGCAAAGAGAAGTTACGGGCGGGGGTTCGGTCGAAAGAGAGCTCCTGAGGCCTTAGAGGATTGCTTAATAATATTGGGATGGGGACAAGTACGTGGGGGGGGAAAAGCGTGGTCGGAAATTTCGAGAAAGGATAAAGGAGACCCGAGAAGCTTGCGAAGTGGGGGAAACTCTTACCAAGCGTCTATTCAATATTTTTATCTCTACAGAAACTTGGAAAGAGAGGAGGACTACTCTTAGGAAGTGCGAGTGGGGGGGGGGGGGGGGGGGGGGGGGGTTGGTCCGTCTCGGCGCATCGGGTCGACGAAGTATTGGGTGGGGAGAAATCCGACAAAAGAGGGATACAAAAAAAAAAGGTTTATTACCGCTGGAGGGAAAGCACTCCTAAAAAAAACTGAGGGGCTTGTCGACGTAGAAAGCACCATAATCCAAACGTGGAGAAAAGTAGTTCAAACGACGCGAGCAAGTAAGCGAAAGAAAAAGACGATAATATCGGTAGGGGATCTTCTAGGGAAATGGAAGGATTGAGTGAGGTGCAAGGGACTATTTTTATATCGGTATTTAAAAAAAAAGCGGCTGCGCGGTCCTTTAAATCTGACCACAGAGAGGTTGGGTGGCGATGGTCCGAGTTTTTGATGGGAATTCCGATCCAATCGTCTCAGCGGCCTACTAAAACCTCAAAAAATTTCTTCGTTCTGGTTCAAACAAGTAGGGGAGAAGGCCTGAAGTTAAATCGGGAAGATAAAAAGCTGGAGTGTGGGGGGGGGGGGAGGGGGATTGGGGGCCCGTCTGGACGAACAGAAGGTGGTGTATCTCCCGCCTCTGAAAGAAAATCGGCAAAAAAGGCTGCGCAAGGAGACAAAACAACCTGGGGCGGCTAAAATCCAAAAAAAAAAACAAACAAATATCAGGCAATGGGGAGAGGAGAGGCCATCAACTCTTTAAGTCGAGTCGGATTGTCTGGCAAAATCCTTCTGCTGGACTGAAACGCAGACCAGGTTTGGGCGCCCTATCGAGGCGGCACACAAGGGGGGGTAGTGGTTAGTCGGAGGTCTACGAGCACGATTCTCGAAAACTGGTTTGCTCGAAAAAAGAGGGGGGGGGTCGATCAAGAATAAATGCCTAATAGGCAGGAGGAGGTAATCCGCAAATTCAGGCGATCAGCAGGATGGGACGACAGCGGGACTGGGGAGACATATGAGATGCAAGACAGGGTGAAATGCGGGAAAGAAAGTTGAGGAGTCGACAAGTAGTGATCAAAAACGGGTACGGCGCTGAGATTCATTCGGCAAATTTGACGGGGGAAAGACAGTCTTGCCTTTATTTGGCGATTCGAGAATGGGGAGGAGGTTCTCACGAATTTCCGGCGGAAAAGCGGGTAGAAGAGAATCTATATTAAGGTTGAATTCGGGGCGGACCATGGCGTCCAATAGGGTAGAGAGAGTGTGAAAAAATGCCCTAAAGTTCTATCACAAGGGATGTATGGCGCACTGCTGCCGACATATAAATCTCTAAAGAGGGGAAAAGTAGATCGCCCCCGTGAATAACAGAAAAAAAGGGAAAAAACCTACTCAGGAGGCAAGAGCATAGGATGCCCGAAAAGGTGAAGAAGTAGTTGTGGAAAAAATGCTGTGCTGTCTTCTTGTCTTGGAATGAGGGGGTCGAGACAGAAAAAGGGGTGGATAGCTGAGAGAGAAAAGCTAAGGACGTAATAAATCTTTCGGGCGGTGGGGATGCTCTTACTTCAGGCGTTCTGGGGGGCAGTAAAAACGTTAGGATGGCGAGAGATCGAAGGGATAGAACGCGCGAATGGAGGAGGCAGTTCGTACAATACCGGAAGGCCGTCTAAAAAGTTCACCAAGACTGGAAACGCGGAGTGTCACGGGAATAGGACTAAAATACGCGGTCGGGGTGACTTCCACTGGACTTGGAGATTCTGAGAGAGGGGAGCGAGCAAGGGAGAGAAACAATGGAGTGACTGAAGGAATCTCCTTCCGAAAAAGGGAGAGTCGAGTGGCGAGGTCAGAAGCGGAGGAGCAAAAAAAAAAAAAAAAAAAAAAAAAAAAAAAAAAAAAAAAAAAAAAAAAACATAGAACAAATCAGGTTAGCGGGGGGGAGAGGTACAGCCAACTTCGAACTAAACTACGGCACTGTGCGGATAGCTGCTCAAGGACTTGCAGGTGCTCTCCAATGGGAGAGCAGCGTAGGGCGAATCTGCTCATGTCGAGCGCAACCTCAGTGAGGAGTGAAGGGCATCCGCCGTTGCAATGTGAAGGTGGGCTACAGCGCGGAATCATGGTGGGACTCAAAAGACCACGATTTTTGGTTGACTGTTCGGGGTGGGCGGGGGGTTGTAGGAAAGGTCGAAGGCGACAGACACATGAAGATGCACATAAATTGGAAACGACGTCGCTCGTTCAAGGATATTGGGGGGGCGCGTTGAAGACATTGAGGGGGTGCGAATGCAAGGACTATCAGTACCGAATTAATGGAAAACAAGGGGGGTGGGGGCTAAAGCACTTGCAGAGGACGCGGATTCGATTTGAATGGAAATTGGAGGAGGGTTCCCTCTCTATCATCAAACAAGAATAAAGATTAGATTAAAAAGAAATAAAGGAAAAAGCTGGAACCAGGGGACGAGAAAAGGCATAGCTAATCGGCGATTATATGTCAAGAAACATCAGGTCAGCGAGAGGTCGACTGTTTGAGAGGCGGTCCGCTCTAATTAACAACGCAGAACGAGCTGATATTGAGCAATGAGTGGAAGGGGAGCGTAGGGGGCGTCCTCAGTGGGCGGGGCTCTCGGACATGGAGCAAGTCTCGTTCAAAAACAAAGCGACCAAGAACTGAGGGAATCCCTAAAAGTAAAGTGGCGACGTCGAAACAGGTAGCCGTGGCTAGGGAACGGGAAGTGAGAAAGAAGCGCGAGAGCATTACGGAGCAGAGCTCAAGGGAATCTTTCGTACTCTTTCAAAACGAAGGGTCTTGTGGCGGACTGAATGAATGAGTTTAAATGCTACACTCTAGGAAGAGGTAAGTGGGTGAGGGAGAGACGATAGTCTAGCTGACAAGATTGAGGAGGTTTCTGAAGTCATTCTAGCAGATTAACTGAGGCCAATGAAAAGAAGTCACAGAAAAGTGTCGGAGAGATAAACGAATTCAAGAGTACAAAAAACGTCGGACACGCGTAAGTCGGTTTACTGTTAGGGATTGCAGGGTGATCTGGGGAATAAGAAAGGGGCTTAGGGAAGGAGAGTCATAACGCTGAAACGGTGTGCTAAAAAAGCTGTGGCTTTCAGCGCGAGTAAAAATTCGGGAAGAGATGTCTCTCTTTACGTAGGAGACTCGTCGGAAAGGTATGCTGAAAGGATAGAAAGGACAACGAACTGGACCAAAAGAGACACGAACAGGGGTAAAAGAAGCGACGGGAGAGGTCAAGACTGCGCGCAGGAGTGTAAGGATATTTGAGTGGAAAAGCGGGGGCTTTCCTTTTAGGCCGCTGTGGAGAATGACATTCTGCGCAGTCCGATTCAAAAATCCTATCAAGAGAGGAATGAAATGGGCCTCAAGCGAGACGGGAAGAATATGGGAACTAAATGTTCAGAACCGACGCGCAAAAGGGGGAAACGAAAAGTCCTCTATCCCACCGGTAGAGAAAGAGGATATCAGAAATCTGAGAATCGAGGAAAAGTTCTCGGAAAGGGGGCGGCAGAGGAACTGCGGACGCGAACGAGGACTAAAGTTACTAACGAAACTGAGGGCGGAATTGAGATCAGACTGCGTGGGAAGCTGATGCAAAACGAGATTGCGTCCCGAGCTCACAAGGACAACGAATTTGTACCGAAAGCTCATCGATTGGCAGAGGGGGAGTTAAAGAATACCTATCTAAAAAAGAACAGGGCAGGCCTTCTGTCAAGGGCAAAGTAAGAAAATCTCGACAGCAGTGCGGAAGTTTGGAAAGCAGCGAAAAGGTCGGCGGAGGAGTCAAGGGCAGACGAGCTAAATAAATCAAAGCGGGCAGAATGGCAAAGGAAAGGGGACTCGAGGACGGTTGGGGCCGAGGCGGCGTCATTGCATGTCCGTCAGGGGTAGGGGGATCTCACTTTCAGGAAAATTGGGCCGTATGCTACAAGACGCTTAACGAAAAACAATGGGGGAGAGGGAGATCAAGGTTGAGAAACACAAAGCTCGAAGCTAGAGAGGAAAAAAAAAATTGGTCGGCAACGTCGCCACCAATTTATTGAGGGGGGGCTATGCAGCTCGTGAAGTGGAAAATCTGGAAGGGAGCATCACAAATCGGGGGGGCAAGCTAAGAGGTGTGTAATCTAAGAAAAAGAGGCGCAGCGTGAAGGAAAAAGAAGGAGGAAAACGGGACCGCTCTTTCTCGCTTTCAGGAGCAAATCATCCAGAGAGGAAAAGAGGATAGGTGGGAGAAGAGCAGACAGGGGAAGGGGAAGTAGGGTCGTGGGGGCTCCAGCGAAAAGACAGTGACAGGACAACGTGTCGAAAGTGATTGGGGAAAATAGTTGGGCATTGAAGCAAAAAGTGGGAGAAAAAGGGTAGAAAGGGGAGCGCGAGGGCTGGAAGTCTTCTCGGAAAGAAAGCTCCCGAGGGGAAAAACTCGTAAACTCCGCGCGAATTCAAAGGT
>Ga0179593_1390520_pt1 | contig 11375 bp, 13 predicted proteins | sample CZODoug2_1_08_16_FD_185931 | JGI IMG/M metagenome (GOLD analysis project Ga0179593, IMG submission 185931) | Vadose zone soil fungal communities from Angelo Coast Range Reserve, California, USA - CZODoug2_1_08_16fungal (PacBio error correction) | ecosystem: Environmental > Terrestrial > Soil >...
TTGATCGGAAAGTTATTGAACAGGGAAAAAGGAGGTGGAGAGGGAAGCCAGAGTCAAAACAAGGTCGGTGTGAAGATAGATCAACACACACCTCCATAAGAAAATAAGGGGGTGTGCTGGGAGCGGGGGAGGGGAGTGGGAAGGGATTGGAGGGTCGCCAAGGCGGCCACGCGTGCAGAAGAAAACCCGTCAGCGTTTTCAATCTCTGGGATCTAGGGCTGATGGGGGGGAGGGGGGTTGTTGTATTGGGAGATGAAGAGAGAGAGTAGGTGGTCAAGGGATTTGGGGGGGGGTGAGCGCATCATCTGCTTCCACGTAGCACACCGAGAAAAGAGGATGGGGGGGGGGGAAAATTCGGAAGGGAGGGGGGTCTTGTCCATAAAAAAAAGAGTGGTAGCGGGGGAAGAAAATATCTTTCTTTTCGGATAGCAAACACACAATGTCGACATGAAATGATCAAAGCGGTAACATTACCCAGGACGCTCAAAGAGGACTGGCTGGGAAAAAACAACAGGACAAAGGAGTGGGGGGGCGGAACTTGGCTAAAAAAAAGATAAGAAGAAGCTGCCGGATCTTTCAAGATGTTAAAAATATTAACAGGGACACAAAACCACAAAGTCATTGAGCTTGGAAATTCTAAAGGAGGGGGAAGAAAAAGGGGGGAAGAGGTGACCTTGAGAACGTGAAATCTGCACATTGGGGGAACAAGGATTTGCATCTAAAATCGTGGGGAGGGAAGGAATCGGAACGGGGGAAAGGGGGACTTTTTACTTGAAACTTATGGGGAGAAAGGCAGAGTACAAAAGGGGTGGAAACAAAAAAAGTGAACATTCGTAATGTGGGTTAATGCAAAATCCTGGGAGGAAAAAGATTGTCCGAGCGTTCAAGGACGAAGACCGTGGGTCAGCAAGAAAGCTTCTGGTGAGCCCATACGAGTCATGATACATTGCCAAGGGGTGGTGGACGCTCCTTTGAAGAAAGACGCCATTGGGGTTGGGGCAAACTGTTACGTGAAAATCGAAGGAAAAAGGAAGGAAATAAAAACAAGAAGAGGGAGAGGCATCGCACACAAACCCCCGAGGGGCGGAAGGATTGTATTACAGGGAAGAAACAGATGAATAGAAGGAAAAAAGTAGAATTCTCGGCTAAAGTTCTGGAAAAACCAAGGAGACAGAGGACACGAGAGGACGCACTGGTCCAAAGGAATAGGGACAAAAGGGGCAGGGTAGTTGATCCCGAGGAGGATCCTTAAAGGGGGGAAGATGACAAGGGTGGATAAGCTAACTGGGAAGGGGAGGGGAGATGAGCTTTGAGAGGCAAAAGGGAGAGAATTACTGAAGCTTGGGAGAAAAGGGCTTCAAAAAGGTTCAGACACCAGGAGAATCAAAGTTAAACCCAAACGGTCCCTTTACTTCTTTGTACCTTGTCAACCAAGGACGTACCCTATTATGCGCCGACAAAACTATGCAACCGGGGGGAAGGGGGTTTCATGCCGAAAGCCAATACCGGCGGGAAACGGGGGGACCCATCGCGGCTTATCGTGAAACGTCTTCAGAAATCTCGGTTTAGTTGCAGGTCAAAAGGAAAGAAGAGTCCGGGTGAACCTACTAAAAGGGCAAGAATAGTGAACGAGTTGGGTCAACCATGAAAATCTGTGGAATTGAAAGAAGAAACCGAAGGTGTAGAAAATTGGGAACGGCTATAGGAGCCATACCAGAAGAGACTCAGTGGGCGAGGAAAGCAGTCGCACTCCCAGGAGACATCGTCGCTGGGTAGCAAAAAGGAATATTAAAAAAAACCAAGAAGAAAACGAAAGCTGTTGCAATTGCCAAAGGGATAAGGGGGGATTAAGGCGCGAGCAGTGAGGACATGGTTTGGGAAAGTGCAAAAGTCCTGAAGGGTACCAAAGACGAAGAAGGGGGGGGGGGAAACCTGGGGGGGGAAAAGAAAGAAAATGAAAACAAAAACTAAATGTAAAGAGGTTGGTCGCTGGCGTGGTAATACCGAGGCAGGTCTTGAAAAAAAGGGTTAAAAGACAGCTCACTTCTTCAAAAGAGGCAAGATTGGCGGGTGGTTAGGGGAGACGGTAATAAGAAACTAAAGGAGGAGAAATGCGGTAGTGAAAAGGACCTGGACTAAGGGGGCGAAACGGGGAATATGATGCGTGGTGTGCACCTTATGAGCGATGTCAAACCCCGAGCAGAAGGGAACATGGGGGAGGGAACATAAGCGAGAGAGAAGAAGGAAGAGGAGTAAAACTTACAGACGTTGATCAAAAAAGGAGTCTCTAGCAAAAAATCCACAAGGAAGGGAAGGAATGTGAAGAGAGGGGCGAGATGCAAAAAAGAGGGAACGAGGAAGAAGACAAATGCAAGGAAAAAAGTCGTCAACTCTCGATTAGTAAAAACTGACTATGAAAGTGCAGGAGGGGGGTCCAGCGCATAATTCGCGAACCACCAAAACCGGAGATGACTACTATCCTCGGAGAAGGAAGCCTAAGGTCACGAAGGAAAAAGACGAAGTCAATGAGGTGTGATCAGAAGAAAACACAACAAAACAGGAAAAATCTTAACGCTGAAGCAACAGGCAACCGAAGAAATGAGACTACCGACATGCAGTAAGCACGAGAAAGCAGGGAAAAACGCCACGAGCAAAAAAGAGAAAAAAAGATTAGAGAACTTCTCAGAACGGCAAAAAGAAGGAGATTGAAACTAAGCAGGCTGAAACCATGAAAATGAGAAAGGGAAGAGACTATAAACGACAAAAAAGAAGCAGGCAACTTGAAGGAAAGGGGTTGACGAGCCATTAAGGCTTAACTCATCGGGAAAGATGATAAAAGGGTATGGGCGAGTCTGAAAGATAACTGAAAAGAACGGTGGATGGGGGCTGTCCAATAGTGAAAAAGGGGAGAGCGAGCCACAAAATATGAGAATTAAAACCAAAAGAGTTAAAAACAGGGAACATCATGGGATGTTGGGGAAAAAACTTCGTTTGAAACCGCTGTAATAGAAAAACTGGAGGGAAAAAGCACTAAAACAGCGGATTGGGACTAAATTCTAGCACAGAGAGATGCTCAGAGCTGCTATATGATTACAAACTCTCAAAGGAAGGTTGCATGAAAAAGGGAAACCTCAGGTTCTAACTGCCGGGGGGTTTACGGGCACAGAAAAGAAGAAGACAGTGGGCGGGAACTGGTCGCGATAGCACTGACACGACTCACAGCTAGTCGAGGAGAAAGGATAACACTACATAGAAAAGCGCAGTCAGTTAGAAGAACCAGTCTGGAAAAAAAAAGGACATGGACGTACGACCGCGGTCAAAAAAGAAAAAGGCAATAAGGGGGGCAAGAGGTGGGACGGGAGAAGAGAGGGACCGACAGCAGGGGGCAAGTGAAAGAAGAGCGCGAGCCCAAAGAGACACATGAGGTGGGGAATGGAAAACCGTCATGGAATATAGCGTACATACGGCAAGCGGGGTGTGGGGCGAGGATATCTAATGAGGTGCGATTTCAAGGTTACAAGAGGAAAAATAATTTTGAGGGATAAAATAGGAGGGAGACAAAAAAAGTTGAAGGGGGAATTCCGAGAGGGAAGGTGCAAAGCAGACGGACGTTCAAGAGATCAGGCAGAAGAGGCCCAGAGGGGTTGAAGAACATGAAAAGAGAGAAAAAATTGACCACATCAGAAAGTCATAGGGTCGGCAAGCCTTGGGGTCTCGGTCAAAAAAACGTACAACAAAAAGGGGGGGAAGAAAAAAGTCAACACGGAAAGGTGGGAGTCGTCCGCAAACGGGGAATGCCGATGCAATTTACAGGGAACCGCCTTGGTGCACGTTCTCAAAGGAACTCCGGGGGGATGAAATTAGTAAAAAGAGGCGTAGAGGAGGCAGAATGAAGAAGGGGGGTATCCTGGAAGTGAGTTCCTACCATCTACAATAGGGAAACTTCTGGGAAATTCTTCTTTGGAAAGGGCCCGAAAACCGGAGGGGGGGCGACAAAGTACATTCCAAAGAGCGGGAAGAGAAAGGTAAAGGAGCGGAAACCGATTGATCCTGCCAGATGGATCTATCAACCGTGTGAAACGGAATCCTAAGCCAGATCTTCGAACCAAGATACAATGTGGCGACCCTATGCCGCACAAGAGGTTGAAAAAAAAAGAAGATAACGAAGAACGGGTTGTAGCGAAGGATCAGATGTAAAGCAGCGCTACCTCAACCAAAGAATACAAGGTACCAACTAGTCGCGTCTCTAAATGACAGAAACACAAAGAACGAAACAACGTACACAAGAAATGATCAATCGAGGTGAAAAGTAAGGGGGGTATAACACGGCGGAAAACATTATAGTCCTACCAACAAACACCACGGCAAACGCCCAGATCCAAGGCACGAAAAAAGAGCATGAAAAACTTCTTAGAGGTTTGATGAGAGGAAAAAACCGAAAGGGGGGGGAAGCAGTGGATGGGGGGGATCAATCGGGGGTCAATCTAGGAAGGGTAAAAAAGAAAGGAGCCGGAAAAGGAACGAATGTCTCAAAGACAAAACAACGGAAAGGAAGAGTCCCTATGAGAAAGGACATCAGGAGCGATCAAACACGGTAAAGGATTGAGAAAGGTGAACAAGAACACGGGGCATGACACATTCGGGTAAGATTATCCCACACCGCTCACCTAGGGGGGAGTAATGAAAAAAATTTAAGTAAGGAGGAGGGAGTGAAGCGGAGGGGGGGAGGATACCTCTATTCTCCGGGCAGTAGGGAGACCCAAATTAGGTTTGGAAATATCTATTGATCTAGATTGGTAATGGGGAATGGGGGATATGAAGCAGAAAGAATACGTATGGGGGAAAATGAGTTTGGAGGTAGCTGTAGATGGCTATCAGGCAGGTGAAAAAATCTCCCACTACGAATGGGGAGGAGGTGGTGGAAAGCGGGCGCAGAAGTCACCCCGACCAAAAGGAGGGGGTAAGGATCAAATGTGAATCGGTTGGACGCCGTTCAACACAGATAAGACTTAGGTCCCCGTGGGAAAAAAAAATAGAAGTTAACAGAAAAAAGAAAGGCGAAGGGGGGAGGAGGGAAAAAAAATTTCTTCGTCAGCCAGAGATAAGATGAAAGAAAAAAGGGAAATAGGTCTCTTGGGTAAAAGGAGAAAAAAAAAACCCCCCAGTCAGTCTGGAATTGAAATCGGACGCCGAGGTTGAGAAATAAAGAGGCAAAAATACTACCGGGCACATGCAAACGGGCGGCCAGTTGTAAAATCAAGACATATAGAGCAGAGGGCTGAAATACGACACATTTTCCGGTGGGTACTGGGGAGTAAAACGAGGTGAGATCAAGGCCCATGGGGGGAAAAAAAGAACGAGGCGTAGTGAGGGTGTGGGAGTGAACGACCTTAATTGCTTTCAACAAAGATGGCCTCTTCGGAAACGGACGCCGTTCTCCGACGAGGGCTGGCGAGACGGAAAAGGATCATCCAGGGGGGCAGGCCAGAACTTGGAGATAAAGACGACGTGTGGGGTTAAAGGAAAATGTTTTCATGGGAAAAGGAGAAAAATTGGAATACCTGCAATAGGAAGAGAAGCGTCGGGCACCCACACACAAAGGCGAAATAAGGCTATAGGTGAAAGGGGGGCCGCCACCCAGAATGAAAGCAATGTGTCTCTAAACTCGGGGGAGCATGCAGGCGAGAATTTGTGGTACTCACTTTGCACCCAAAGAAGGTAAAAAAAAAAAGGAAAGCAGGTTCCCAGAGTACTGTCACACAGAGTGAACAAAAGGAGTTGAAATCAAGGAGGTCAAAAAGAACGGGGAGCAATTTAATAGAAGGGAGAGAGACTGCCCCGGAACTGAAAGCTGTATGTCAGAAAGGGGAGATAAGTACGGGGAGGAAAGGGACGATAGAAAAGGGGTGACCAGTGCTGCGAGAAGCCCGCAATGTACCTTAGTTCGTCCTTTGCCAGGGGAACAGCCGGAAAAAAGTATTCGACTACAACAGAAAAGACTTTGAGGGGGAAGAGGAATAACTAACCAACGAGTTTCAACATCTTGGCACTAAGAGAAAGGGGACTAGTCGTCTTGAAAAAGACAGATCAGGGGGTAGTAGACTAAGGGGTACAGATAGTAAAAGTTTCACTCAACTCAATGGTAAGGGGGGGGGGCAAAGAAGTTAAAGAGGTGAAGAGTCAAACAAATCGGGAGATCATTGGAAAAAAAGGTTGAAAAAGACAAACAGAGCAACTGAGGAAAGTCAAAAGCGGGCATCTTCTTCGAAAAAAACTTTTCTGAAATATGTCCTAATGGGGGAAAGGGGAAAGGGCATTAGAAAAAAAAAACTGGGACGACTTGAAAATAGTTACCGAAAGAGGGTTTCTGGTTGGGAGGAGGGAAAGGAGTCAAGGGGGCATAAAAAGGATCTTGAAAAGAAGGAGTAGTGGAAAATAGCTCCGAGCCCTGGGAGGGAGAGAGAAGGATCCTAAATATAGTTGGAGAAGGGCGTTTAAAAGGGCGGCGGTTTCGACTGACTGGTAGAGCAGAATGCGGAAGAGGAGGGGCTTCACATAGCCGAGTCAGATTGCTAAAGATGTTTGGGGGCTGGGTACGATACAAAAAAAAGGAACTGGTGATCCTGCGGTCGGGAATACCTTGAACATATTGCGAACCATATAGAGGATCAAAAGGGTGTTTGGCAACATGAGGTAGCCGAGAAGGCAAAGTGAATAGCGTTAAAAGGGAATTGAGGAACAGAGAGGAATAAATCGAAAAAATCCAAAAAGGGAAGCGTCTGAGAGGTTACAGCGAGGTGGGAACGCGAGCAAGAGAGACGACAACAACAACAAGGGAGAGATGTTGAGGATTTCGAAACCGAAGGTACGAAGAACTCGCCTCGGTAAAGAGAGGAATATCGGGTCCGCGAGATGTGTACTCAAAGATGTCAATCAGAGGCAATGGGGCGCAGCATAAGGAGGAAAACAAACACAGGGGGTCCTCTACTATCAAGTCGGCGCATATTAAAGAAGACAGCAAGACACGTTAAGGGTTGGAAGACCGATCCAAGAAAACTCCACTTAACAAAGGGTAAAAATTCATAGAAGCACAGAATACCGAATGGGAGCAAAAAGCGAAAAGGAAAATCCAACTCGAGTAACAGCACGAAAAAACAGCCATAGAGAAAAGGAGCAAATTAGAGACACTTCTAGGAAAACGGGCAGGCGTAGGCGAGTGGAAACGATAACCAGATGCAAGTGAAACCTCGCAAAGGAGGAAAAAATTAAGACGGGGAAAGAAGATAACCATAACACACCAGGAGCCTTGAAAGAACAGAGTCAAAGGTGGAGGAAGACCTTCGATGCATCACGTCCTTAAAAAACGAAAGAGGTATCGCCATGAGTATTGGGGGACAGAAAGGAAAAGAACGGAAGGCACTCTGGCGTGGTAGGAGACACTAGACAGAGAAAGGAAGGACTCTCCAACCTGACGAGGACGAATGAAGTGAATGAAAAAAAAATATAAAACTTCAAAAATCACTAAAGGGGAAATTCAAAAAGTGTGCCACCGAGGAAATATCAAGTAAGGAGAATCGGACTAACCAGAGGGATCAGAGAGTAACGAGGATAAGCGAGTCGAAAAAATCCACGGGCGTTGGAGGCTATGATCAAAACAAAGGAAAAATGGTAGGTCGTCGACTACTCGTATCTTAGGGGACAATGCAAGAAACGAGAAGGACATTTTGAGGAAAAGGCTCGAGAGCAAAAGGGCAAATCTGGTACCCAACATCAAAAACTGGAGCAGGTAGAAAGGGATACGCGAAAAAAGCATAAAGTTATCGCAGTTCCAGTAGTAAACTGGGAAGAAGAAACGGAAAGCGAACGCCGCGGATCCACTGAAGAGGGCGGGAGGAAGGGGGGTCAATTATTGACTCTCGAGGGAAAAGGACGGCAGGGGGGCAAGTGAAAAGGACTGTAGCAGCGAATGCTCCAGATAAACACGATTTTAGACTTTAAACGACACGCAGACAAGGATTCTTCCTCTCGAAAAGAGTTGTTTGTGCGAGACGAGAGAACGAAGGGTTATTCCTGGGCCCGCAAGCGGGCCCAAAGGCAGACAACAATGGCGTATGCGCAAAGGAACTATCAAAACAACCACCCCACCAAAAAAAAACACCCCAAACCCCAAAACTGGGGGGGACAATGAGAACTATGGCGCAAGCCAGAAAGATGAAACCATCATCCTTGAGAAGCCAAAGGAGGTTTGGAATTCAGGAAAAAAGGAACAAAATTAATAAAAAAAAAAAGCGTACGCAAAGCCTTTCGCGCACACTGGTACTAGAATGTCGGGTAGAACAAGAGACTAACCAGAAAAAGGGAAGTAGTCAAAAAAACACACGCTAGCCTAGGGTTCAAATAGGTTGAAACAAGGAAACACGGGGGACCGTTCTCGGCGAAGGAGTATGAAGAGTAGAAACAACATCAAAGCCGGTTGTAGGAGGGGTGGAACCTGGGAATATGCCCCACAGCCGAAAAAAAGATCGAAGGGAAAAAACTTACTTCAAGGGAAAAAGGTACCAAAGCCTTGATTGGCAAAAGATAACGGACTCCGCGGAGAGCGTAGACTTCCTCTACCCAGTGGAAAAAATGGAAAGCAATCAGGGGGGAAGATACAGATGCCTAAACGCCAAGAGGAAAAATCGCCTAAAAAGAGGGGGAGGGACTAAACTTCCCCACCAGGTAAAAACAATATATCAAAATAGAGGTTATACCTTGGCTAAAATACTATAACCCGCTAACATACCCCACTAGAAACCCTGACCAAGATATTCAGATGACAGGAAGAGAAAAAGGAAAAAGCCACGGACAAAATCAGCGATAAAACGATAAACTTTGGGGGGGATCCGATAAACGCGGGACGCGTGGGGATGCTACAAAACTAACGTCCACAGAAAACCGTCCAAGCAACAGACATATTCATTACTAAGTCGGTAGAAGCGGGTGGGTCATAGCTTCACACCGAACGGAATAGAACTTGTTGGAGAACTTGTTTTCGGAAAGAGGGGGAAATATATAACGTTCATCTAGGAAAAAAAATCAAAGTGATCTCTCAAAATCAACAAAAACAGAACGGGAAGGGGAGAGTCATTTATCATTGCAAGGGAAAAACGTGAAAAGTAGAGGCACCCAAGAAAAAAAAAAAAGGGAAAGATAGAATAAGGAAAACACGTCGGGGGGAAAAGGGGGATACCCAGAGATAAAATCGTGAAGTAATCCGGGGGAGGGGGGATGTTAGGAGGGGAGGGGGGAAGCGGGAGGTTTTATTACTCATAAACTTTGACTCAAAAGAGTTCTCGAGGACCAAAAACTTGTGTTCGAGTTTACCTAAAGAGAAGTTTAGAAGGCTGCTTTTTTCAACGTTGGGGAGTCATTGGGGGGGCTGATTAATAATCGAGATCGTTCAGTTGTCAAGGGTAGGTAGGGGTGGCTCTCAAAACTTCGCCAATATCAAACGAGAATGAGAGGGAGTGGTGGGGAATCGGTCATTAAACAGCGGGAATGAAACAATAGTGAGCGGGTCGATGAATTTAGGAGGTACAGGAACACACGGGGGGGCATGAAACGCCACAGAAAAGAAGAAGTTAACCCGGACGCGAAACGGAAAAGGAATTCAGGAGGGGGTCCTGTCGCACCAAACAAAACGAACCAGGCTTTGTAGGAAAACCCAAGCAGGGATCGTGCCCTCGGGATGGGAAGAATGTCCCACCCCGAATAAAAACAAAGCAGTCAGCTGGTACTAAGAAGCCCAGGAATGGGGAAGAGAACAGTTCCTGAGAACGTAAGGAAGGACGGTGACAGGAATTGGAAGCGCGGGGGTGCGGAAGATATCGAACACAGTTCCGTGTAATGGTGTAGAAAAATTTTTAACAAAGAGGGACCAAAGTGGGGCACCGAACAAGAGGGGAATCGTATATGTGGTTTAGTGGGGATAATGAATGGCTTGGAACAGATGGAATCAGAGGGTCAAGGACGACGTTTCACGTCTGGACTGTAACATCGGAGTCAGGAATTCGGCAAAAGGGGGGGGGGGAAAATTCCTATCGGGGAGAGACACGCCAGGGGGTGGTTGTTGCCGGTTCCGGGAACGCTGTAGGAACAAGAAACCTCAGGATAAACTGCACAAACCCCCGAGGGATATCGATAGATGATCGGAGTGTGTCACGTCCGAGAAAACGGAGACTGTGGTCGAGAGGGTAAAGTGTCGCGCTAATAGTGTGGTCACGAAAACACAAAGTCAAAGCACATCGCAACGGCAATGGAAAGCTTAACCCAAGTGGAAAGGGAGTTAAAGAAACGATCGGTCGAAGGGAAAGGATAGCCATGGTGAATGGAAAGGGAAGCGATAAAGATGCGCTTGGATGGTCAGGAGGTAGGCGACAAAGTTCGATGAATTTAGTTGGGGGGAGCGATCAAAGGGGGGGCTCCAGGGGAAATAACATGCACGCCAACTCAAGGTTCTAAGCAACAGGGGTAAACGCGAGAAGGGAAACACATAACAATAAAAAGGAAGGTGGGAGGTTTCAATAAAAGCCAAAAGGAAATATCACTCTAGAGCGCGGTAAACTCCGGACGATCCTCGGGTGAAGATTCGAAAAAGTCAAAGAGATGTATAGGGCAACAGGAAATCAATGGCAAAAGAGTGACCATAGAAGTTTTGAGGGGGAAGATAAGTGGATGAATGAGAGATAAAGAAGTCAGGCGTTCTAGGGAGAGTAAGAATACAAACGCCAGAGCGAAATGGGATTCCGTATCGGGCAGAGGACGTCAGCCAGAAGGATTAATACAATAAAAGCCGTTATGCAGGGCAGGGGAAGAAAGGATCGGGAAAAATTCGACTGCATGGATGTGGGCATTGCCAAGGGGGCATCCGGGGGGGGCAACTTAGGAGCCATCAGTCCTAGAAGGGGCGGTGACAATCCTGGGAATCGATCCGCAAACCGGTTTTGCGTTACTTGCCAAAAAATGGGTGAGCGTGGCGTAAACGAAATAATGTCTCATACTGGACAGGGCGGTGAAGAATCGAGGGGAACATTAGAGAGTCTCTGTTATTAATAAGTCAAGAGTGTTTAAAAGGGGGTGGGTCTTTAGGGAGCGTCTTAGAAAAAACCCCTTGAAGTGGGCAGGCGGGCGTGAAGGAAACTCATTACCAATTAGGCGAGAAAGGAGATATTAATTAGGAAGGTGGTCGGTGGGGTCCGAAGAATTCTCGGATCAAAAAGGACGCAGGGTAAGGGAGAAAAATGGGATAAAACATAATCAAGAGAGACTTCATATCCGCTGGGAATAGGCGAGTGTATACGGTACAAAAGCGCGGTTGAGATCTCCAGAAAGGT
>Ga0179593_1425960_pt1 | contig 11375 bp, 13 predicted proteins | sample CZODoug2_1_08_16_FD_185931 | JGI IMG/M metagenome (GOLD analysis project Ga0179593, IMG submission 185931) | Vadose zone soil fungal communities from Angelo Coast Range Reserve, California, USA - CZODoug2_1_08_16fungal (PacBio error correction) | ecosystem: Environmental > Terrestrial > Soil >...
AATCCGGGGCTCTGTCTGAAACCACGGTGGAAAGGGGGACCAAGAGTCCGGTGGACAACAGCAAAAGGACCTCCGAAAAATCTGGGGGTTTCCCCGGCCCTGTCTAATGAAAAGGTAACGGAAGAATAGACAAACCGTGGCCAAAAGTCTAGGTGTGGACTTCATTTTTCGGACCGCCCAAGACAGGCCCAAATCTCGGAGGGAAAAAGGGGGACCTCGAAAAAAAGAAGGAAAGAGGAGAAAAGTACACGATGGCCGGCAAAAAACCCGGAGAAAGCTAAGAAGAAAGGAAGGAGGTAACGGGGCTCAGACCAAAGTCAAAGGCGCAAAGGGTGACAAATGTGGGAGGACCCTTCCGCCGATCCCGCCAAACACAACCAACCCCCCCCAGAGGCCAGTACCCTGGACCCAGGGCTGTGAAAACGGGGAAACTACATAGAAAAGGGGGGGTACGGGACCAAGTGTTGAGGGTACAAGCCCAAGATGAAGATCAGGTGTTCCAAGGGGAAGCCAAAAAGTAAAATCGAGGGCCAAATGGGTTGCTCTTGTGTCAAAAAAAAAAAAGAAAGGGAGATCAAATCACTAAAGACCGGGGAGAGATCACTCGCTTACTGAACCAACAGGGGTTAGTGAACGGGGCTGATAAGGAGTGTGTACCAGGTGTGTCTGCACTAGGGGAAGGCAGAGTTTGTCCCGGGGTCATGGATTCAGGGGGTGATGAGGGATTGTCCAAAAAGTATTTAAGAGTGGGAAAAATGAAGGGGTGACCAACAAACTGGGTAACCAACTTCGGGACGGGCCACCAGGGGTGGGGGCCGGATACACCAGAAAGAAGGGTGTCAATGCCGACAAGACATACTCTTAGTCAGCAAATATTTTAAAAAACAGAAAAAGGTTTACGGAACCAACGGAGAAGAAAACGGAGCCCTCGAACAAGGGAAGGAAAAGTAGTCGAGAACACACCGGTCCACGGAAGGGGCCGCTCACGGGGGGGCTTCACTGGTTAACACTGCTACAAAATTTCCCGCGACCGGGGGGGCCCCGTCCCAGGCAGAGAAAAAAAAGAAAAACAGAGGGCCAGGAAAAATTGGCAACGGGCAAATGAAATGGTCCGCCAGGGTCCACCGAAAATAATTAATCGGGAAAGCCTGAACAAACGTGATCTGGTGGAAAAAACAGAAAACTGATGGGGGAAATCATGGGGTGGCTGGCTGCCGGACAACTAACGGGGGGGGAAACAAGACCAAAAACGAAACACAACGTTTCCGCTTAAAAATCAGACTAATGATTGCAGCCACTTTACATTCGGCAGGGTTCAAAACTAACCGGGATCGGGTTGAGCTCTAAAAAAGACACAACCCCGATGTTACGGCATAAAAAACCCCTCTGCAACGTAGACGCCACCCCACCAACCAACAAAACCACATACAAAACAAATTATCACTCTGGTTTAAAAATTGTGCGTCCAAGCGAAAAATGAACGTTTTCTAATTGACTTGTTTTTTTTTTCTTCCCAGCGTACAGCTGACTTGGTGGTAACAATGGGTAAAACCCCACTAAGGAGAAAAACCCATCCTTCTAAAAGTGCTCGTACCGGTGGGGACTTACCGGCGTGGGAACGGGTTGGATAAAAGGGGGACAAGGGGGTTTTGGAAACTTGACGAGGCGCGAAAAACCAAAGACCGTCCAGATCTTAGGAAGCCGGCGAAGAGCGTCGCCTCGAGCGAATGGGCCTCAAGAAAGAAACCAAAGGAAACCTTGCCTCTTAGAAGAAAGGAAAAAATCACCTGTCGAGAAAAGGGGAGAAGGGGGGGGGAAGGAAAAGGTCTTAAGGCGCCAATGAGGGACAAGACCCGGGGGAAGAAAAACCCCAACAATATGGAAGAGGCGCAAACCAGGCGACGCCGCCGGAGGGCTCGGGACTTTCAACGCTCCATGAAAGAAATAAGTTCAACCCCGCGCGGGAGGAGAGGGTCCAAAGACCGGATCAGCCAAAGAGTCTAGGAGAAAAAAAGGGAAAGGGGAGGAAAGAGAAAAGGGGAAAGAAGGCGTGATCAGATCCGACTACTCCCAACGCGGACGGGCTAACTTTCAGGAGTTTTCATGGAAGCCGACCACAGGAGCAACGCAAAAAAGATCCGTCGGGAAAAGCTGCCCAGAATAACAGGAACAAGGGGGGGGGGTGAAAGGTAACGCACCATTCTGACAACGAGGTAGAGCTCCGGGCGCCCAGGTAAGCCACGGACAGCATAACAGTGGTGTGAAAACGAAAGGGAGGTCCGTTATCAGGAAAAAGGAGGGGGGGGCCGTGAGAAAAACAACGAGAGCGAAAGGGGACTCGACAGAAAATTCGCGGGGAGGAGAATCTGACCGGAACAGAAAAAAGACGGCGCACCCCTTCAAAAAAAACGACCAGGATGCAAAAAAAAGGGAGGGGGGAAAAGAAAAGCAACACGGACGAGAACACGAAGAAGCAGGGCGGGCCTGCTCAAAATCATAAGGCGACACAGGGGGAAGCAGGGGGGACAAAGGACGAACCCGCGTCCCTTCGAAGGTCGCGGTATGGGGGGCAGAATCACCGTCAGCAAAATGTTGGGAGGACGAAAGACAACAATCGGTCGGCCGTGAAAAACAAGTTGGTGCTCCGGGCGACAGGAGAAAGAGTGACCTAAAGAAAAAAAAGTCACGGGGACGGTTGAAGGGACCGGCAGTCCCGATGAAACCAGAGCTCAAAAGGCAAAGATCGAGCGGAGAGAAATGGGTGGGGAAGGGGAGCCCTCCAAGAAAAGAAGGGAAACCAAGTCAGGAGTGTGTAAAGGCAGGAGGGGCGGGCTTCGAGGAAAAAAAGAAAGGGAAAGACAGGGGGGGGAAACCGAAAAAAAAAAGAAGAAAAACGGGTCTTCCCACATCCAAGGGTGGGGGACAGGGGGTCGCGCATAGGGTCGCCAAAAAAAAAAAGGAAGGGAGATAGGGCAAAGTGAAGGAAACGGTCAAACATCACTTGCCCTGACAAATAACCTATCATGCCCCTCCAGGGGGAAAAAAAGACGGGATGAAGTCGCAAAACCTGGGGACGTTCAGAGATAGGTCACTCGGGACGCCAAAAATACCGCAAAATACGGAAAGCGCCATGCCGCGCCGTTCCGCACCCGAAAGGGGGGAAAAGAAGGACCAACGACTGAATTGGTCGAAAGCAAGACGGGGGAGACGGTTGAGTTGAGTCTCGGAGGGGAGGGAAAAGACGCACCTGGACAACCGCGTGCATTTGGAGGGCACACCTATCTTCGACGGGGGGGTGGCAAGGGTGAAAAGAACAAGACCCATCCGAAAAGAAGGGGGGGCAAAGAAACAGCAAAAAGGGGGAAGTGTGCGAGGGCGGGAAAGAGGGAAGGGCAAAAAAACAAAATGGGGGAAAGGCGCTGGAAAGAAAGATTAGTAGAACCCTCGACCTGAAGAAGAGAGTGTTAAAGGCAAACAAAAGTGCACGGCCCCTCCACACCACCGTCAACTTGACGGCCTCGGACAACCCACAAGTGGATACTAGAAGAAGAGGGGGGGGGGACTCAAACGGAATAAAAGGCCACGCAACGCACGGTGGCTAGGCAAAAGCCGGTTGAGTACGGAATTCTCTAAGTACGAGATGAAAGTGGAAAACAGATCAAGGGTCCAAAGCTTGCCCGAAGAAACCCGTAGACAATCTGAATACTTGAAACAGAAAATGAAAAAGTAAAAGGTAAAAACTCGGAAAACACACCCGGGGGGGCGTAACGCAACCAACCTAAATCACAGGAAAGGGATGGGGAGACGAACAACACTAAACAAGAAAACGTGCGCAATGTCCCCGGTAAACTCCGAAAAAAGAATTCGTCGAACGGGCACTGACCCCGTCCGGGCAACAGCAGCCTAACCAGCCCACGGAAAAAGGGGGTGGGGGGGGCAGTCGGGGTGAATAACGGGTAACAGGGGGGATAGATGAACGTCAGGCCCTGATAAAGCTTTTGGGGAAACACCGCCCGGCTAGAAAGAGAAAGGGAACCGGGGAATGGAAGAAGGTACAAAAGTTGTTTTGGGAACACCCGGAAAAAGGGGCGCGCCCACGTGATCGGGGTTGAAGAAAGAGGGAGACGAGACGTTATAGGGGCCCCTCCGGGTTAAAATGGCCCTCGTTTAGCAATCAAAATCGATACAAACAGAGGGGGGAAAAAAAAAAAACCACGAAAAAGCGTCGGACCCGACAACCCTGACAAAAGAGGGGCCGCGGCCAAAAGAGAAAAAACACGCGCGTCTGGAGGGGAAACGGCCCAAACTGGGAGAAGACAGGGAGGGAAGCGGGAATCATCGGACTCGCTTTCAACACACAAAGGGGGGGAGGGAGGAGGAAAGAATCAAAAAGAGCCTCTTCCCCCAGGAAAAAACAAAGCAATCCGACGGGGGCCAGGAAGGGGTTCCTCCGGGGAGGGCAAATTCGTCCAGTCGGAGAAATGGAACTGGGGGGGAAAAAATCTGGCGGTCTCAAGAAAGTGGGCACGAGGAAACTGAAGAAGAGGGTGGCAAGACAGGCAGAATCACAAAAACTCGGCTTACCCCGAGATCAAAGAGACACCCTAGTGGTCAACGTGGAAACAAAAAAAAATGAAAGAAGGGAGGGAACGGGACGGAGGAATTCAAGAATTCGCCAGCGGGGGTCAAAGACCAGCCTCATTGCAAGGCCTGACGGGACTCCATAGCCGGTACGGTAAAAAAAAACAAAAGAAAGTAAAAAGGGGGGAAGGGGCCCGGGAGACGAGGGGGGGGGGGGGGGCATAATCAGAAGAGATCGCCAATATTGGGCGAGTTCCGGCGCAAGCCGGGTAAGTGGGTCAAAAAGCAAAAAAACAGGGCGTGCCAAATTCAGGGGAGGGGGAAAAAGAAAGTGCGCCAGGGGGGGAACAGGAATGGTGAAACGGAAGGTCCTCAGGTTCAAAACTTCGTAAAAAAAGGGTGGAAATGGAAAAGGGCGGGGAAGCAGTGGTAGAAGAGGGGGGAGTTCGGGCAAGCAAAATTTGGACGGAATGGGACGAGGAGAGAAACGCCACCGTGGCCAGGCGTGGGGGGACCGGCAGGCCCTACTGAAAACCATGGATTCACAGGGAGGAACGTTATTCCAAAAGAGAGGAAAAAAATCAGAAAGTAAAGGGAGCAAAAAACGCAAGGAAAATCCGCCCCTGCCCGAGCCACGACGGATGAAGGGCGAGGGATCCCTTCCGAAGTACACTGCTACAAAGGGAAATTTGGGGGGGAGGGGGGAAAAGGGACACCGGAAAAGAAACCATCGACCAAGGCCCGGAAACTCGATGGCTCGTGAGAATGGGTCAGGGGTGAATACAAGGAAGATGAAGATCGGGGGGGGGGGGTCCGAAAAGGCAGCAAGGGAAAAAGGAGGAAAGGTCGGTCGGGGGTGAGGGGGACCTCTGAGAAAGGAAAAAAAGAACCGCTACCGTGGCACCTCGAAAGCAGCGGCGTCCCGGGCTTCGGGAGGGCAGAGGCCATGGAGCTTTTCCGATGGAAATGGAACAGAGGACCTACGCGGAAGGGGAAAGGGGCGACGAAAGAAAAATCGATGAAAACAAGAGCAAGTGCCAAAAGGCGGTGCATCAAGATGTTGCAAAAAAACCTGAAAAAAAAAACGCCTTGCAAATGAAGCATTACCTAGGGCACCTGGAAGGGGAAAGGAAGGTAAGCGGACCGTCAAATGTGTCCACAAAAAAAAAAGAGACGGGAGGCACAAGGACAAGCGGATTTTTCCCGAGGGGGAACGAAAAAGCCGTCACCTGCCCTCTCAAAAAAAAACCACCGAAAAAAAGGAGAAAGGCCCGGAGGAGGAAGGAAAACTCAACAAACAAAAGGCACAGCTGACACGGAGAAGCATCACTTGCCGAGATCGGAGCATCGTGGGGCGACAATGCCGTACCGGAAAAAGGAACTTGCAAAAAGATCAGGGAAGAAGAGGGGGGGGGACACACACCAAAAAAAAGGAAACACCAAACAACAAAAGGCCCACGTTGGCCCGCCGGCCACCAGACGGGTGAGTGAAACAGCCACCGCCACCTATTTTAGCTGGGAAAGAAGCCAGAAAAAGGAGGGGAGGGGGAGGAGAGGTTTCAAAACCAGTGGACGGGGACGACCATACACGTGTGAAGCATATTCCATGGCACCGAGGCAAGGGGAGGCAACTAAAAACTAAGAAAAAACACCGCCGCGACGTGCCAGAGAGGATACAGGCTCTGCAAATCCATGGGGGAACCACATGTTGGACCGACGAGAAACCGCCCTCGAAGGGAAGTCAAGGCTTCCTCGCCAGGAGGAAAAAAGAGGAGGCCCCACAGAGAGACGAGGGGGAGAAACATCAAAACCCTCACAGCAAAACGCCTCTGAGATCACGGGCCCATCCATTTCGATCCCAATGGCCGGACGGCCTACACTTGGGCAGGCGGGGGTGGGGGGCGCGCAAAGGGGGGGGGGGGGGGGGGGAGGGCATTCAAAGTGGGCATATCTGCGTTAAAACGGCCAACTGCCTCCAGAGCGGCCGCGCCCAGCGGAAGGGCTAAGGGGGGATTGACAATCGACTCCCCTGAACAGAAATGGAGTTCTGCGCGCAGTTGAAAAAGAAGAAACCAAAATCGGTACAAAGAAGAAAAGAAATATCTCAAAAAGAAATCACAAGGAAGGGAGGAGGGAAAAAAGAAAGGAAAAGAGGATCAACGGCTGATGGGGTCGGGCAGAAAGCCTCAAGCCTGTTGCGAAAAAAATTCAAGGATTTCAAAAAGGGGGGAAAAGGAAAAAAGGGGACCCGGCCGGAACAGAAGTAAAGGCCCCTCACTAAACCAACACGGGAAAAGGGGGGTGGGGCACGTGACGGCCCCCACATGACAAAAGGTCGAGAAAGACCCCAAGAAACAAGGGGAAAAGGGGGGACAAAAATTAATACAAGCCGGACCGTCCCGGGATGTTATGGGCCAGTGATCGCAGAAAAGAAAAAAAACGGGGAGGGACCGGGAGCACCACTCGAAAAAGCCCCCCCTAGGCGCGAAGGAGGGGGGACTCGAGGGATAAGATCGGCTACGGCAAAGAAGGGACAAAAAAAAAAAAGGCCCCCAAAAAACACAGGGGGCCAAGGAAGAATGAGCGCCGTTTAGTCACAAGGAGGAAGGGAGGGGGGGGCGAAAAAAGAGAGGCACAGGGCGAACGATTTCGCACTGACGAAATAAGCTCAAAAAAACAAGTTTCCATGCTTGGAGGGGCCTCACTTAAAAAAAAGAAAGAGGAAAAAAAAGGTCGCGTATGAAAAGGAGAAAAAAGCGCCTTGGGGGGATGAAAAGATAACAAGCCGTTCACCCAGGGCCGTGGAAAACGTAAGCCTTACCAAGGGAAGGCTGCCGGAGAAAGGAACGAATAAAAGGAAGGGGGTCAAACTCAGACAGTTAAAAAAAACGGATGAACCCGGACCTAAAAAGTAAAGAGGAGGGGCGTGATACAAATGAGGGGAAGGTCCGGCGAAAGAAGGGAAACCCTAGAATTCATGAAGTGGTGTGGGAGCAGGAACGGGCGGGAAGTACCCCGCGGAATAAGGAACAAGTGGGGGGAAGACAAGCAAAGGAAAAAAAGGAGATCAAAAAATAGGGTGTCCACTACTTTTGAAGGACAAAAAGGAAAAAAAAAGGAGCTTCACGGAAACCATCAAGGGGATGGGGTGCGGGCAAACAGAAGTGCTGAACACAAATCCAACCCTGCTCTGGCCAATAAAAAAGGAGGCGAATGAGGAAGAAAACCACACCAGGGGGTGACGGGAATCCCGTAGGTCCGAAGAAAAAAGGGGACCCACCTCCTCATCTGAAAATAGGTAAAATTAAAAAAAAAGGGAAGAGGACCCCACGCACGAATCATCTACCGCAACAACTTGACTTACGATATCGCCATCAGGCGAGGTGGGAAGAACTTCGAGGTGGGGAAAAAATACAGAAAATGGGGCCATCGAGACCTGGAGTGGGGCGGTCGACCAAAAGGCTTCAAAAAACGGAAGAGGGGGGAAGGTGACTAAAAAATTGAAAAAAACATCGAATAATATCAACTCTCAGCCTGGAAGGGGGGCCTTGTGGCCGAAGCAACCGGGAATAGAGGAAGGAAAAACTAACAAATTTGTCCACGACAGCGAGCAAATGTCCGGGAGGAGCCGCCCTTCATCCAAAAAGAGTGGAAAGGAGCACGCCATGCGCTCAAGGAAAGTGGATTGAATCAAAGTGAGCTAGCACAACATTTGGAATACGAGAAGGAAGGGTGGCGGACGACCGAAAATCAAAAAACAAACGCAAAACGGGCCACGGTGAGAAAAAATGAGAACGCGTACAAAAATGGAAAAAAGAACTCACAAAGGGTCCGCAAAAAAGTAAAGGGAGAACTACCCTCCCCCATTGAAACGAGGGAGTTAACTGAACAACGGAGAAAGGATTAAAAAAAGACGGGGGTAAAACGAACCCTGGGCGTGCGCAAAAGAATGCCGGCAAATGGCTGGGGGAGCAAAAAACCAAAAGAGGGGAAAAACAGGACGGGGTGGGCCGGTTGACGGAAACAGACACCCACACAAAATACTTGGGGGGCGATCATAAGGGGAGACGTCAACGGGAAAAGAGGAAGAAAACTTGACCACGCAAAACCAACACGGGGTGAATCGAGGTCGTGGTTACGAAGGACAAAACTGGCAGAGGGGAAAAGGGCTCATGTCCTTTGATGGGGAAGAGCGTTGGCAAAAGAGGGAGGAAGAACGCCGGCAACCCTTCATGGTAGGACCTGTGGATCACCGTGTTGACCAAAAAGGGGGGAAGAGACAGTATCTCGGGTGGGAAAAGGGAGGAGGAAGAAAAACGAGAAGTGAGGGGGGCAACCAAAGAAGGAAGCTTCCAGGACCGATAGCATAAAAAAAGTCCCGGGTGAGAAAGATCAACACGGGGGTCAGAGAAAAAACGGAAAGCCAAACCAAAAACGACCTGACTGGGGGGGGGCAGACGGAATCGAAAAAAAAAATCCCGGAGGAAGGGAAAGGCGGGGGGTTTCAGGGACTAAGGAAAAGCGAGCCTCAGAAAATCAACCAAAAAAAAACAAAAGAGGAGGAAGAATAGAGAGAAAAAGCAGCATAACGAGGGAAGTAAAATCAACCAGGCAATAAAAAGGGCGGCGGTGTTCTCAGGACGAGGGCCAACAAAACGTCAAGGTCGAAAAGACAGGTGCACTTGGAAAGGGAATACTGTGGGGAGCAGGGGGAGACAAAGAAGCTACGAGGCCCCTAAGAGGGGGGCACACGTCCCTCGGCGCACTTTCCAGCGGCTCACCGGAGATCAAAGGGGCCGCAAAAAAAACACCCTAGGGGGACAAACACGTTGCTAAAAGGGGGAAGAAAAGGCCAAAGAGGATGCGCAGGCTTTCCAAAAAAAAAGGCCAAGCCGATCATCAGGCCATGGAACGGAAAGAAAGGGAAGTGTGAAGGGGCGAACACAGGACTCAAAACGATGAAAACCCATGGGGCAACGCCGTTTGGAGCGGGGAAAGGGGGGGGGGTAACGAGGAACGAGAATCGGAAAGATGGGGCAAGAGTTCGAAAGGAGCAAGGTCAATCGTGGGGGACGAAACTCAAATCCAATGCCAGGGCTCGTGTCGGTAAAAAAAAAGGGGAGCAAGGGGGTGAGCAAACACGTTCCAGTGTCTCCCACAGGGAAAAAAAAAAACAGGAAGCGGTGGAAGGACTGGGTGCTCAGGGCACTTGGAAAAGCAGGTACGGTCTCTGCATGGGCTTCCTTAAAAGAGGGGGGGAGGAGGGGAGAGAAATGCTTTAAGCTTTACACGGCTCGGACTCCCATCAGGGCGCTCAGGGTGCAAAGGGGGGGGGAGACTGGAAACGATCTCAGAAAAGGACTGAAAACGGCAAGGGGGGAAAAGGCACTCGACGGATGAAAGGTCTAGGACAATCCTACATTAAACCCAGCTCCGCAGGAAAGGGGCCGCCTGTCCCTTAAAAAAACCACCAAGACGCCATGAAACCATTCAAAGTCTAGGTGCTCAGAAGAAGGATGGGAAAAACCAGGAGGAAAAGAAAGGAAAAATGAAGATCGGGTGCAGAACGACCCAAGACAACACCTTCGAGGCAAGGTGAGGGTCAACTTGGGCGAAAAAGTGAGAATACCACGAAAACCAGGAGGGGGGCGAACGAAGGGCAACGTAAAAGGGGGCCAGTCAGTGCGGGGGGACGAGGCTAAAATGGGGGGGAGCCTTGGAAAACCGGAGGGGGGTAAAGCGCGGGGGGGCCACGAAGAGAACACGACGTCCAGTGGGGGCACTCATCGCAACTGATGGTCGGAAAAAAGGAACCCCCTCGGCGTTGACTCAGCAAGAGTGGGGGGAAGGAAAATTTTAAATTCACTAAGGGGAAAAAACCGGAGCTCAGGGGAGAAGGGAACGACCCGGGTCCGATGTGGGCAAAAAGCTCCGGGGGGCTGCTGGTCAACACAGGCACACTGCGCCAATGATTGTAACCAAGAAAGAGAAACGAAAACGGGAAAAAAGGCAAGAAAAAAAAAAACAGACGTGAATTCAATAAAAGGCGCAGCCACCCCCACCCGATTCTACGCCTCAGAGTGGCCCAGGGAAGATCGGAAAAAACGTGGGGCGGAAAAAAAACGGAAACAAAAAAAGGTGAAAAAGGGGGGCCAATAGGGAGAGAAAGAACTGAGAAACCGAGCAGCCGCAAACTGTGTTTCCACACCGGCCAACGGTGAGACGTCCACATCCCAAACCAAACCCGAGGGGTATCTGGACTAAAACCAGATAAATGAGAAAAAACGGGGGGGGGGAACGTGCGGCCAGCAAAAAAGCCACGTGAGCTATGTCTTCAGAGGCGACGGCTGCTGCTCTCGGCGCAAAAAGAACTCGAAGGGTTGCGCAGAAGGGGTGGAACCTTCTGACCATTCCCTCATGGGAAAAGAAGCCGCCGCCGCGGAAAAAACGCCGTCACCCGTTAAACAGATCTGAGGAAACAAACACCGCGACATCGCGACCCAAAAATCGGAGAGGGAGGGGAGTGACTCCACGGAACTCACGCAGGGAAGCCTGGAGATTCACGGCCAAAATCAAAAGGGAGGAAAAGAGGAATGTCATCAGGTGCCAAGGCCGAACGAGCAACTTGAACCCGTGTCAGAGCGCAGGGAAAGCCAAAGAGGTGAACTGAGGCGGCCCCGGCACACGAGAAGGAGGGGACGAAGGGGGGAGGAAAAGAGAGAAAGGAAAACCTCGGAAGTTTAGGCAGCAGGGCGAGGATGAGACTTCCCGATCCTTAAGTCAAAAGCCGATCA
>Ga0179593_1475619_pt1 | contig 11375 bp, 15 predicted proteins | sample CZODoug2_1_08_16_FD_185931 | JGI IMG/M metagenome (GOLD analysis project Ga0179593, IMG submission 185931) | Vadose zone soil fungal communities from Angelo Coast Range Reserve, California, USA - CZODoug2_1_08_16fungal (PacBio error correction) | ecosystem: Environmental > Terrestrial > Soil >...
AAACAAGGACACAAAACGGAGAATGGTCCTTCTGCTTGACTGTAGGTTTTAGAATAGAAAATCAGGAGGAAACTGGACGGGGGACTAAAGAGGTCGGAAAGAACGTGCGTAGGAGGGGGGATATAGTCTTGACCACATCCTTCGCCATATCTTCTCTTCGGGATATTCTTTGATCAAGGGTGGACGGAGAATCCAAGGGGAAAGCAGAGCCGCGGGGAAGGCCGAAAAAAAATCAGCAAATTAACAACAAGAGAAACGCGCTTCCGCAGAAAAGCAGCCCAAGTAGCAGCTACTGGGGCTTGAAAAACCACTCGGCAAAGCATGGAAAAAGACGAGAGCTTCAAGATACAAGAGCCCCCTCACAGCTTGGGAAAAAAATTCCATTATTTGGTTACCCGACAGGATATATGTCGCGGGACCGGTACCGAAAAATCGGGGAATAAGGGGGGGTGAATAATAGAATTAAAGTAGTTCAGTTCTCGTGCGGCTCGCGCATTAACATTTTAAAAAAAACGGAGAGAAAGCATAAAATTCCAAAAAAAACTTTGAGGGGTCAGTCACTCGTGACCTTCGGAAAGTCGGGAGAGGCTCGCAGTGATGGGCTCTCTAGCGCTCTCTCACTTGAAAACTCTGAAATCTTCTCGGCCCTTAAGAGGCTGGGTAAAAAAACGCTCACGGGGAAAGGAGAGGGGGGGGTCTCCGACCGGGGAGATTTTTTAAAAAGCATGCATACCGAAAGGAGGTTTGACTCTTTTTTGAAAAATATCTGGAACAGCAGTGGGGGGAGGGGGGAGAAAAAAATCCAGAGCAGGTGCAGTCGGAAGACGCAAGGATTTCAGAGATCCAGTTCGTAACTTCCGCTCGTTGGGTGTAAACGCAAAGCCTGCGGAAACCGTTAAATCTGGCCACAATACACTTCCGGGGGTGGTGGCACCAGGACAGGGTGGCATTCAAAAGGAACGCGCGACGAGGGGCGAGCAAAAGAAAATTCTTTTTGGCACGAGGCGAAGCTGTGGTACCGTGCTCGGTGCTAGACAGCTGATAATAGGAGAGAGGCAAATTCTGTGGCACGAGCCCAAAGTTTCGTAGCGCGCTTCAGCTAATCGGGAGCCTGCCGCCGTTGATAACTCACGCGACAGGGGAAGAGGTTCTGGAGGATTTTAGAATCGGGGGGCAAAAAACAACGGTCGCCTAGAAAGGGAAAAAAGCTCTAAAGTACGAGCCATATGAGGGGGGGATCTGCAAAGTCTAAGAAGGCTCAATCGAGCTAACGACGAAAGTTTCGGGGAGAAGAAATGATATTCAGTTTGTTAGGCAGATTGCGGGGGAAAGATCTACACAGCAATAAGGGCAAGCAAAGTGAGAGAGAAAAGGCGACAAAACAACGGGGGGGACTTTCCTAATCGAGGAATGAGTACGACGCAATAAGTACCCGTGTAGCCTGGCGAAGGTGGAAAAGCGGCCAAAGGGGGAGTTATCTGGACTCAGTCGATGGAGAAAAAAAGACAAGAGGAAGAAGGAGCAGGAGCGGACCTTTCTTTTCACAAGCACATAGGCTGAAAACCGTGGACCTGCGGACGGAAACGAAGGGGAGAATAGAGGGCGGGGAGAAAAGGGGTACCTGAATGCTGGTTTTAGTCGAGAAAGGCAATCGAGAAACAGGGGGGAACTCTGAACCCAGAGGATCAAAGCTATGGGGGAAGGGGAAAGGGGTCAAGACCGATCCCTTTCTTCTGGCGAGTCAGAATCCTATCCTTATTGAAAGGGAAAGATACACCGATGTGCAAAGAAACTCGGCGAGAAATCCACGATGTCATATAAAGCGCGACGTCAGAAGAACGGAGGATCGAAAAATCAGCGAGCAAGTTGAATACATCTGTACTACAGATCTCGTCGACAAGTTTGACGTTGGAAGGAAGGGACCGCAAATCGCTGGTGACGCATGAAACTGACAAAACCAAAAAAGCCGCAAAACCCCCGCAAAAAAAAGTCGCGCGAGGCCCAGAAAAAAAGGGTTCGGGAAACCCCGAACGGATTGGGTGTCGTAGAGCATCTAGCGGGGGCCGATCGAGCGGGAGAGCGGATCCGAATCCAAACGCACACCTCGGCGAATCCCCTAAAGGGGGGCTACCATGACGAGAGGGTGGTAAAACCACAAAAGGTCGTGATAAACTGTCGAAGGTTTCAATCGTGCAAAAATACGGGTCATAGCCGTGGAATGAATTTCTGGGAGAAAACATTCACGTATCTTTCATTTCCACATGAAAGGGGAGCCTTGAATGGCAGGGCCGAATGGATCGGGCAGGGGAGGGAAAAGGTTGATCAGCAACGAACAGGGAAGAAAAAAGAGCAGTCCGGGGAGCAGTCCATCTATCCTGGACCAGTCATCTTCGCCTCGTCTAATCGTGTTCAAGAAGTGCCAAAAAAGAGAAAGTCCACGGAATGGGATGGGGTCGGGAGTGTCAACGGATCCGTTATACCAGGCCTAATCTATGTGCAAGGTAGCACTCGGGCTGAAACGTAAAGTTCAGTTCACCTTATCAAAGTGGACGTTTAGTAAGAACGAGCGTGAAGGGGGGAACGGACGTAGTTGTGGAGAGGGTCAAGGGCCCCGTGTTTGCATGGGAAAATTACGAAAATCCCAGAAGATCGTCTATGACAATGGAAGTGGGGAAAAGGCGTAACGAGACTAGAAGCGGGAGAGATGGATTTGCGTTAATGGGAACAATCCGAGAAGTAACGATGGAACAAATGAAATGTGATTTGATGCAAAATAAAATCTCTCTCAAAAAAAAAAAAAAGAGGGAAAGAAGGATGAGAAAGAATGCAATCAAAATTTCAGTGGGGGTCCTCGACGGAGACGACCGGTTGGAAAAAAAGCACTGACGTTGGGCAGGAAGGGGAGGACCTGGAAAAGGAAAGGGGTAGATGCTGGGTCTTCTTGTAATTTTTCTTGTCGCAAAGCCCATAACGGGAAAAGCGGACAATACGCACGGGCAGTTTCAAAAGCCATCGGTCACGACCGACGGAGGAAAAGGGGGTACCAGGAAAGAAGGGAACAGAAGTGTCATTCCGGGAAGAGGCCAATAGATCATGGGGTTCAAATGGTTGAGCTACAAGAAATCCCCAAACAGCCGCTGAAGAGGGAAGGAGGGGGACACGAGGTCAGATGCGACAAAGACAAGGTCCATCCGACTGCGACAAGACGCCTGTTGTAGTTTTTCGTGAGAAAAACAACTGTCAATCCCCAGCCCTTGGGGAAGAGACCAGGGACGGCGACCCGCTTCATGATGCAGGGGAGGACGAAAATGTTTGCAAGTGAACGCAATCAAAGAAGTGGGATACCCATAAGCCGCTGAACTAATTAAAAGAAAGGGGGCACAAAAAACCCCGCGCCAGACAAACAAACCAAAAAACAAACACCAAAAAAACAAAAAAAAAAAAAAAAAACACCAAAAACCACGCCCTCACGAAATTCTTTTTCTCTCAGGATCGGCAGCCATTCGGGAGGACGGAAAATTGAAAGTTGGATCTGATTCTGGGAGGGGAGACCGGGAAATCGGCAATAGGAAACAAGACTCCTCCCCTCGACCCAGGGCACTACAATGGCGAATTCGGTGCATAAAGTCGGGGAAAAAGCAGCAAGGGTGAGGTCGCGTGAGATCTTTTGCAGGTAAAAAAACCAGATACGTGTCAGTCTCCAAATAACGGACATTCTGTATGCGAGAGAGAAATACCACGGACACCCGCCATTCAAGTCTCTAGCTGATGAACGTGGACGCTTGGCAATGACATAGATTGAAGAGAGAGAGTAGAAACTCGGTGAGGGCTTGGATAAGGTCGTGAAGAACAGGTACTCCAAATAAAAAAGGTCTTTCTCAGGAAATAGGTACCTGTCCCCATAGCAGGGAGACGACGGGTCTCGGTAATGGAGAAAAAAACATGGAGTATCGGCTTGGAAGTCCTGAGCAACCCCCAGAGTCGGTAAAACACTTCTCCGACCAATATTGTCCCCAGTGGGGGGAAATCCGGACCAAGTAAATTGGGGGGGATGAAACTCTTGCTTGTGCAAGCCAGATACCTCGGCAAAGCAATTCTTCCGACGTCCGGAGCAAACGTACAATCGAGAGGGGAAGGGGAGAACGACACGAGGGGACCAGCTTTTTTGGGGGTGTGTCAGTGGGAAAAAACAAAGCAATCCGCCGAATAAAAGGCCCGGAAAAAAAAAAAAAGTGGAGGTAAGTTGCCATGAAGCCCCGTGGAGAGGGGGACGGAAACGAAAGGGGATCGGAGGGGGAAGAAAGCCATTAGAATGGCGGGCAGAATACCGTTTCAAGTGCAAGAAACGGACGGGCTTATGCCATGAGAACTTAAGATATTGCACCTAAAGTCGAGGAAGGCAAAAAAAAAATAGGGATCGACTAGGCGGCGTGAGAGGTCCAATTCAACGGGAAACTTGGATACTTGTGATTAAACCCTCGCAGAAAAATAGCACCATGGGGTGGGAGGTGGGAAATAGAAAAGGCAGGCATGAAAATAAGAAAAAAGCGCAAGATACGATAATTTCTCCGTGCGTCCAGAAGTTCATGACAGAGCGAAAAGGCTTATCCCATGGGGATCGAAACACAGAAGCCCTGGGACGCAAAGAAAAGGGATCTCCGATCACAATTGCACAAAAAAACGAAAAAGGGCATCCGCGGTGAAGGACCCTGGAGGTGTTAACAACACCGTCATAGTGTTTTGCCACGTTGGGGAGAAACATTCCCAGGAGAGCGGAAACGAAGCGCGAACGCTTACACGATCAGGAGGAGAAAGACTCAAAGGGGGGCCCTGAGAGTTTCAGCCCTCATCACCCATCCTAAAGGTCGATTTTCAACAGTTAAAAAAAAAAAAAAAAGAAAAAAAACCAACGGTATAGAACGCTTGTTGTCCTGAAGAAGGAAAACGGAACAAGGGTCGGAGGAAAAAGCGCCCCGTGACGTGGACGGTGATAAGTCAGAGAAAGATTTAATAAGGTCAGTCAATCGCGCGCAAACAGCCGGCATGAGAGACGAAGAGCCAATTAACAAGACAGGTAAAAGAGGAGGACAGTACCACGAAAAGAGGGAATGGATGGGGAAACTTAAGAGTTTTTGTCAAAAAACGGGGGCTATAATCTCTCATCGAAAGACCCGATCTATAAATCGACCACCTGAATGTGTCGGAAAAAGGCATCAACAGCGCGTCTCGGACTGGGTAGGGTCACAACAAACCGAAAGGAAACCGCGTTGCACTGGCCGCGCAGGAGGGGTCAGATAAGCACGAGCCTGCTCTAGAGAAACGATCAGGCTGTCCCGATTTTTGAAATAAAAAGATGATCAAGCGGAGCGGAAGTGGCTCGAGAGGGAAAAGATATCAAGTGGGTTTGCAGTGGCAGGGGTCAAGGGCAGGATGTCTCCCTTTTGGGGGGGCAGTCTGCCGAAGATCCAAAAAACTCCCGCGAAGGGGACGGGAGGGGGGCTCAGCAATGTGAAAAAAATAACAGCGTCCGAAGAAGTAGGGGGGACCCACGGAAATTCCTAAAAACTCCAGTGGTTCAGACAAAAAGGGAAGACGGCGACAAGACCCAACCTATCAGAACCCGAATCCAAAGAAGGGGTAAAGGGTATCGAAACTCAACAACAACAACGTAGCGGAAACCCTATCTGAAAAGGAGAAAAAGTTTTCTAAAACCCCTGCTATTTCGCTTGAAACCGTTTGTTTCCCTGGTATGGGTGGACAGGGATGGGGGAAAATTCAAAGGTAAAGGGGATGTCGTCGGCAACATTATTCTTCCTAGTGGGTAGAAATTGGGTGGACTCCAGCTATGCGCCATCGGGGGACTATTGAGCGGACCATCCCTTGATCAGTAGAAGCTATCACAAAGTGAAAAAAGACGCCGCCGGGGAGTGAACCGCAATACTACCTCCAATTCCCCACAAGATAGGGCCGCTCCAAGGCCACTTCAATCTCCAAAAGGACACTCTACAAAGGTTTCCAGCACTCTTGCAGAAGGCATGAGGAAGAGGTTGAGAAAGAATCAGGTCCAGAAAGGAGAAACACAACCGCAAAGCCGCGGCCAACGCGTTCCAGCATGGTGTTGGTAACATACAACGAATCGCTGGGAGGAAGGCAACCGACAAAAGAGAAAGCCTCTTGGGCGTAAAAACTTCGCGTCTTCATTTAGTTCTAGAAGCTTCTGAGAAGACCTGGGGGGCGTCACTTCAAAAGGAGATACCAATTCAAAAAGTTGAACATAAAGCGTTAAAAGAGGGAGGCGCGGGTATCAGGAATTAGGGTCACGGGGCAGGTCTCTCGGGAGAGTCTCCTCGGCAAACAAAGGAAGCCTCAAATAATAAAGGGGAAAAGGGTCCTACTCTCAATTTTCAAAGGACTCTTTTTCAACTGCCTGCGACTGTCCTGCAACCTACGAGCTACACCTCGTCTGCACAGGGATGGGGGACACCCATAAGGGAGAACGAGAATTTTTGAGATGGATGAAAATCCGAGCAGGACCAGCAGTGATCCGACTCCGTGTCTGCTGACTGGAAAAAAAATCGGGGTTGGAACGATCGCTGCGACCTGAAGCCCGGTTCGCCAATTTCAACAACTACAGGCCGGGGGTTGGAAAGGGGGACAGTAAAACTCAGGGCGGAGTAGGGTCTTGGGGTCCGGTGGGCGAATCAAGTGAGGGGGAGAGGCCCTGCTAAAATGGGTTCGATCAATTGAGGATAGAGGAAAAAAAAGGAAAGGAGTGAAATTGCCTCGGCGCCATTGAGGACAGACTTGCTCTCGCTTGCCTATGAAGTAAAGTCCTGTTTGTGGAAACGCAACAAGGTTTTCAGGGTAAGGGGGGGGGGAGAGGAGGGTCACGCCAACTTAGGGTGAAATGAGGGGGGAAGACAGGCCTCTAGCGGGAAAATATTCATGGGGAGAGTTAGTACTCGTAGGGAGAAAGTATCGAAGCATAACGACGGATGGGCAATTCTCAAGGAGGAAAAAAACGCTAGAGATTTGTTTCAAATCGCTTTCGGGAACGTCTGACGAAACGAATGGAGAGGAAGAAAATAAAACTCAGTGGAAGGTCTGAATCAAAGGGGGCTGTTTCATCCGGAGAGTAAGGAAAAAGATGGCAGCCCTTTACCTTGTATCGGGAAATCCAAAAAGCGTCATTCTGTCTTCGGGAGAGGTTACGAGAGGAAGCTTTGAGAAGAGGAGGGAAGAGGGATGGAACAGCACCTGAAATCAAAGGTACTTGGGTTGTCAGGGAGAAAAAAGGGGAAAGAGGGGGAAAAGAAGTAGGTCGGAATTGTTCGAAAAGCGGGGTTTGGAGACAGTGCGCAACCTTCACCAAAAGAAGACCTGTGGGGGGACGAAATATTATCGAGAAAGAACGATGGGGGAGAAGTTGATGGAAACAGAAGCACAGAGAAATTGCCTTGGGGGGAAGGGGAAAAGGAAAATGAACTACGCCGAAGAAAAGGCAAATGAACGGAAGGAACGCAAATCATTTTCTCCATCTCGGCTAGCTAGAGGGTTTAAGGACAAGAGGGCTACGAGGGATCTCGCAAGAAGGCATAGAAGAGGTTATAAAGCACTGGAGGTGAAAGATCTCGCAGACAAGGAAAAACTCTGGAGGTCGTTTTGAGAGGAAAACTCCAAAGAGAGGATTACAAAGAAAAGAATCGCAAGCAACTCAACCCCTCTGCAAAACCAGAGTTTCTGAAACCAAAAAGGAGGCGGAGGGCCATTATTTCTAGTGGCGCTCTACGTGGCCTCTGCAAGATCCGCCAGGGAAAAATCGTCAAGGAATCCGCGGGAAAGGCGACGACGAATGTAGGAAGGAGAGAAGGTGCCGTCTGAAAAAAGTCTTGATCTGCTTTCGTCGGGGTGCCATCAAGTTAAAAAGGAATGGTTACGGTTGAGCCGTGATGAGGGGGGGGGAGAATCGGGGGTCGAGGTACAGTGACAAGAGTACCGTATCAACTTGAGCTGAATGCGGGAAGGGAAAACATAATGGCTCTACAGGGAGGGAACGACAGTTGTTTGAAAGAAAAAACCAACAGGCGCCTTGGGGTCAGGCATCCGCGATGCGGGGAAGCAGGAAAGGGGGGGGGGGTCTCTCGAAGACAGCGGGGGAATTTTTCCAACACGGCATGGGGATGTTGAGTCGGTCACGAAAAGTCAGTGAGCAGAGCCTATGGGCCATAGGAGAAAGAAAACTCGCTGAAAAGAAGGGGGACAGGGAAAGGTAGGACGGCGGTTCGTCGACAAGTAGTTAACCTTACCCTGACGGGCTCTTTCAAAAGTATGGGGGGGGGGGGTCATTTGGAAGAGAAGTCATAAACAATCAGATACTGTGACAATTGGAGGATACAAACAATAGGAAGCGAACTAATCAGGAGGGAGGGAAAGACACATCCGAAGCGATCCTATGTAACCAATTAACTTTATTTGGCAGTATCATCTCTCCAAAAAAAACACTGATGAGGAGAGAGATACTCGACAGAAAACATTGCATGGTTGGGGGAAGAGGCGAAGGATAGGGAAGAAACTTTGGGAAAAAAAAAAAATGAAGTACAAAAACGAGAATCAGGGAAAGACCGGTCAAAAGGACAATTTGGAAAGAAGTGCTGGGCATTTTTCTATACTTTTTCAACACGCCATAGAATCGTAGAGAGGGAGGTTCACGAGGAGGAAAAAGGGGAAACGGATTTGAACTGAATAAGGTCAGAAAGGGGAGGGGGGTAAACATTCGCAGAGGAAAGACGGCCGGGGGGAAGGGTCTCAATGATTGATGAGCAGATCGCAGCCAAGCCATGCCGCTGGACTTCTGTGTAAAATGGGCATTGAACCACTGAGGCGATGCTAAGGAATCGTGCCTGGGATAAGAAGAGCGAAGGCAACAATGACGCACCTGTGTGTCTGGTTCAAGGGGAAAGTCGAAACCGACAGAGAGACCCAAGGTGAGCTACAGCATTCTTATCGGAAGCAAGTGCAAAGGGAAGCGCTCAAAAAAGTGACATGAACAAGAAAGACATAAAGAGCTGAAAAACGCGCCATGTGTGGGGGCAAAGTGCAACCCGCGCCAATAAGGAAACTGAGCAGGGATGGAAAGAGCAGGAAAAGGAGGGGGGGGGGCGTCGCGGTAGTTACGATTCGGTAAACGAGGGCTCCGGAAGAACGAAGAGAAACGCAACATACGAGAGCCGACAGAGGAATCCTTCAAAAACGGCATGGGGAAAAACTGTGTGAAGAAAGTAGAAAGGCTGTGCCGCGCGCAGGTGGTTGACTGCTCTGCGATCGGTGATAATGAGCAAGAGAGAGTGGGCTGCGCCCCAAGACAAAAAGAGAAAAGGACATTAGAGGAGAGTCGACTCCAGCTTGAAACCTCCTCTCTAACTCAGCTGGACGCCGTGAAAGGGCGCGGGGGGCAAATGAAACAAGCGGAGTAGCTCGAAAGGGAGTGGGAAAGGCGTTTGCGGACAAGGTAGGGGCAACGTTCAAAGCAAAAAGGATTAACGAATAGGGTTGCACAGGCAAAGAAAAAAAGCACTGTGCACGGCTTAAAGGTCCTCCTTTACCTGTGGCCAACCATGTATCGGCTCTGGGGGGGAAGGAAGCAAAAAATTTTACTGATCGGGGCCTTGCGAATGAGAAAAAACACAAAAGATTAGGGTACCTTCAGAAGAAAAAAAAGAAGAAGGGAGTGAAAGAACGTTTTTCCATTCAGGAACCGGGTTTGAGGAGAGAGGTGATGGGGCAACCAGGCCTTAAAGTCGCGTCGATTACTTCCTGTCAAGACCAGGCGCTCGGTCAAATCGAGAGCGAAAGAGGGAGAGAAAAATGTGAAAGACTTTTTTCGAACAGCTAGCCGCCTACTAACACTGGACACAGACTGACGGCTTTGCGAGTACTCAATTATCGGCCGGGGAGCCCCAGTTGAAGCGCAGGTCGCAACAGAGAAAATAAAGTGACCTCGCAGTAGGGAGTGAAAATCAGGTCCCATGCAAGGGAATCTAAACAACAAAGTAGAGATACTGCAGTCATGCAAAAAAAGCGAGTTATCTTCGTAAAGGAGAATGAACCAGAGGAGACATGACAAGCCCCAGGGCCTCGGAGGGCGGCGGATCTTCAAACTTATGGAAACTTTCTACGTTTAGAACGCCATCAAATCACCAAAAACTCGGGGGCAAGTTGTAGGTAAAGAAAACAGGGCATCCGAAAGATACGCAAGAGAGCCGCCGGAGGAGCGAGGGAAAAAAGAGGGCATTCAACAGAATTCCGCCAGAGCGAAATATGTCAGCCATTTATCGCACTATCCGCGAAGTCCACAGCAACGATCGAGGAATCAGTCTTTCCAACATCATCGAGAGAACCAACAATCGCGGCCATCGCAAAGAAACGTCGGGGTCAATGCAAAAACCTGTATGAACAACAAGGAGGAGTTGGGTGCCATCGTACAATGGAAAGTCCGCAGCTCGACTAGCTCACGAATTCCAAAGATCACGGCAAAACCCAAAACTGAGACCGGGGCCCTGGAGTTTCATAAAAATCAAATCAACCCGAGCCAACGATTAAGAGAGGGGTGAAAAATCACTGGAGACAGAGATATCCTCGACGAGTGTCTGACTGAGTCCAAGAAGAAAGGCGTATAAACGCGCCAAGGGGAGCTTGGGTGGAGAGGAAAAGGATACGGACGAGAAGAGTGGGCCTCTTCTATAGAATAGGAAGCGCAAAGAATCAAAACTCGAAAAGCAGAAACAATCAAACCGAGTGAACAAAAAAAGTAACGAATACCCCCCAGAAGCGGGAATAGAGGGGTAGTCGGAAACGAGGGATTTTTTGGGAAAGGCGTAGAAGCCAAGGTACTGGGCAAAGACTTCCTCCCACCGCGTCTGCCGATGGAAGGGCAGCTCAACAGCCGGGCTCGGCGCATGGTAGGGGCACCAATCTGCACTGGAACGAGGTTACCAGCCGTAACTGCTTCCACGGCGGATCCTCCTATCTCAACCTCCCTCAATTTAACGATGCCAGGAAGCAATAGTAGCGGGAGGAATGACTTGGCGATTGAGCTCAGGGAGCAGATGGGCAAAAAAAAGAGGGCTCATTGGTGGTCATTTGCGTATTCGGGCACAAAGAACACCGAAGGCGACAGGGAAAAAAATGAGACGGCAAATAAAATGCTCATAAAGGAATCACGCGAATAGAACGTCGGCAAAGAGTATTGGCCACTCAAGATTAATACCCCTATATTAGAAGAAAAGGTTAGTGGGAAGGACGAAGACAACAAAATCAATTAATCCTCTAACCCCAATATAGCGCACACCTATATAGTCCCGCCGGAAGAGCATTTG
>Ga0179593_1496313_pt1 | contig 11375 bp, 14 predicted proteins | sample CZODoug2_1_08_16_FD_185931 | JGI IMG/M metagenome (GOLD analysis project Ga0179593, IMG submission 185931) | Vadose zone soil fungal communities from Angelo Coast Range Reserve, California, USA - CZODoug2_1_08_16fungal (PacBio error correction) | ecosystem: Environmental > Terrestrial > Soil >...
CTTATCGTACAGGGAGTAAGGGGAGGGTCAAGCAAAGTTGAGCCCAGTAAAAGTGGTGAAGGCGTCTTTGAACCTGCCGAAACCAGACCGGTTCCGTATCGCGACGGAAGGTCCCGATACCACTCGCAACGTTTCGCTGCCGAAGGAACCGGTCGGGCTAGTCGTGTGTGGAGGCATCTTACAAGAGAAGGGAAAAAAGTTGAAAAGGAAATGCGAAAATAATGCGGGTTTAGGTGGGAAGACTTCTCCTCGGAGGGGAAGAAAAGGGGGTCGGGGCTCGCTTTTTAAGGCAGAAAAGGTCTCTAGGGGTACCGGCCAACTGAAATTCTTCGAGAGGAAAAGAAAGGTAGCAAAAGGGCCGGACTGAGGGGAGAATTTTCAATTAATGTCCAGAAGAAAGAGGGCCTGAAAAGGACTGGGAACCGGAAGGGATTAAACTCTGATAAGGCCTATATAAGGCCCATCAGGAGCAGGTATAAAAGCGACACTATATACTTATGATGGGATTTGAGAAGATCCGCTAGGACTACAGGATGACCGTGAGTCAGTGGGCATCCAATGGGGAAAATAATCCTCGGGCACAGTGCACTATGGCCGTCGAAGAATACGAAAAAGGCGGTTTTCATCCCATCAGGAAGGGATGATGAGGTATTTGATAACGTACAAAAACATAAGTTCCGGGGGGAAACGGAGCCAAAGTCGTGACCAGGAATAGTAGGCAATAATTGCGTCAAAAGAAAAAGACAATCTGACTGCCCCACAGGGGGGGAGAGGGTTACAGGTTGAACTCTTCAACTTATAAAAAAACCTGATGGGGGGTTTCGGGTGGCGGTTTTAGCGACAGGGGGGGCGGGCACCGATTGAGAAAAGAGTGCTTCACTAAGAAATCCTGACAAAAAGCTGGACCACATCGAAGGGGAAGTTTCTTTGGGTATACCACAGCAAAAGCACTAGAGGCTCCTTGAGGAAGGAAAAAGGGGTATTTTCCGGCGGGAGACCTCGAATGAGGGCGGGGGAGCGCGACTCTATACGCACGAAACATCTTGCACCAGGGCAGAGGGGAATTGAAGCCTGTTGTGTCGTATAGATCAGAAAAACGAAAAGAAATTCGTACCGTGATCTAAACGCGGGTCCGAACCGGTGCGTCCTTGGATGACTACGAAGGCATCCATATTAAACCCATCAAGTGGGGGGGGGGGGGGGGGGGGGGTCATTTGTACGCGCACGGAAGGATTCTTAATTTCCGCGATCAAGAAAAAGGGGGGTGCACGGGCGAAAGTATTTGGGGGGGTTATCTGCATAGTCGTTACGACTGGGGAAAAGCACGTACCTAGTGAGAGAAAAAGATTGAGAATCGAGATGGTCAGGGGGGGGAAAATTTGAGATATGTCAGGCGGAGGGGAGGGTGGGAAAAGTTGGCCCCGATGAGGGCGATTCCACGGAAAAACAATTCCGCGGGCGCATCGAGGGGGAGTTGAGGGAATTGATATGATCTAAAAAGACTGCAAAAGAGCAGTCGTCATATGCCCAGCTAAAAAAATCTCTTCGCCCCGAAGGGGAGGCTTCCATGTTCCAAGGGCGGGGGAGACCGGAGGGGGGAGAGTTGGAGAATTACCGTAGGAATTAGGGACAAGGCGTGCAGAGGGGGTCGGCCACGGGCAAACAATGGCCACCACGAACCAAACCAACTGAGCACAGCGAGGTATGGATCGGCGGGAGGACAGGGGGGGGTGATGAGTAGGGGGGGTGAAAGGGGGTCTCAGTCTGAGAAAATCTTTGCTCGTCAGGTGACTCTTGACTGATTCCCTATGATCGCCCCTCAAGGCGGGATTGAGGCATGTCACGAAAAAAAGAAATTGAGAATGCGAGGCAGTATTTACGAGTAGGGGGACCCGAGTGTAAGACTCAAGCTGCCAACTGCTAATCCGTCTGTCAAACATAGGTTAGGGGACCCCGTTGGGCCCCCATGGCAACTAGTCTTCAAAAGGTTTTCACAGGAGGGATGGAATGGTTCTCAGCAAGAGGGGAGGCCGGCGAAAAGCGTTTGTTGAGTGCCGAACTTGGAGATTCTCTCAGTCTCTGAGTAGTGTAGGAGAGAAGGGACCAAAGATGACGGTGCCCCGATAACGAGGGGTGAAACAGGAAGAAAGCCCCGGAACCTCCCTTGGCTAAAAAGGGGTAAACGAACTGGGTAAGCCTAAGCTTGGTCGAAAGGAGTCGACCATACCAGAGGTTTTGAGATAAATCTCAAACCGGGATGGGGGCAAAGAGAAAACTGTTCGAAAAGAAGTAACGGAAGGGCTAAAAAAGACTTCTCTGACTGCCGGGACTACGGGTCTTGAAACTTTGTCCCAAAAGAAAAAATAAAGGATCCGGACTACTCAAGGATAAGAATCTTCAAGGATACGAAGGAGGAAAAGCGTCCAATACCACCGGCCCGAAAGGGGAGGGAGCTTTCGTGCCCAGGCAATCAAGAAGGGGCCTTTCTATCATTGGGCCAGGCTCCTAAAAGAAACGCAAGGGGGAAACTACATGAGCATTTCAGGAGACCTCCGGCGGCCTGTCCGAACGAACCTCAGTATTTGTCGGTTGTATGGGGGGAAGCCGTGTTTACCCATGGGGGGGAACCAGGGGAACTCTGCCGCGTAACTTGCTTTGTCACAGTCAAGCCAATGCCTGTCGACCAACCTATACAGGGGAAAGAAGGGCACTTGCCAGTGCGCAATATACGGGGCTCCTACTTCCATGACGACCAAATTGCTTCGCAGGGAGGGGCTTATCAAGAAACAGGATCAATCAAGACATCGAGCGCGTGAGCCAGGAGGGGGAGAGTGATCGACGGAGGGAGGGGGGGGGCCTGGCCAAGAACCCCCTCGCCGTCCGACCGAGCAGACCCATCCTCCTAAGAGGAGAAAATGGGACTTTTCAACTCAGACTGCTGAAGGGAACCCCGACGAATATGCAACCAGACGAAAGAATATTGAAGGATCAAAAAAAATTGTCTAAGTTTCGACGGAAGGAAGCATAAGCGCAGTGGAGGAAAAACGAACCCACAAACGGGCCGCTCTTTTTGGAAAGAGACAACTGCATTATCAATGCAGCCACGGGAGCGCCGCATTTTTCTCTGAAGGGGTCCGAAAGACGAAGAAAGGAAGACAAGAACCTACCAGCTGCTGAATGAGGCTCCCGGGGGGTCGATTTGGTCGTCTTAGTATTCAGTCCAATGTGAGAGCCTCGATCGGTTGAGGGGAGAAGGTCAAAGGACCCTGCTGACTTCAGGCAGGCTAGGCATCTCTTTTTCTTCTGAACCCCAATGTCCGATAGGGTGAAACGAGGGAGATACTTCTGCGAGCGCTCATCGGGCACGCACCGTATAAAAGGGGAAAAAGGGGTCGACCAAACCGGAAAAGACACATCATGGCAATTTGGGAGATTGTGGGGTCACCACCCGGTCGGATCAGGAGGTTTTTATTTTTGGTTGATGAGAAAAAGAAAGGGGTGCTAACTACAGAAAGGGTCGGTTTGTTGGGCGTTTCTGATAAAGAGACGTGTAGCTAAAGAAGCGACAAATAGGAGAGGTTTCTCCTTACCGCCGGGAGGAGGGGGTCCCTGGGAAAAGCCATCGTGATGCGTATACTTCTAATAGGAAGTGGGGTGAAAAGTATGTCTCCGTTGCACCCTCAAGGGGAAGAAGGAGAGAAGATGATGCACCTCCGAGCCAACCGATAGTCATCTGGCTCATGCGGAAAGTTTTAACGCTAAGGAGGATGGGGCATCAGCGTTCAGGAGGGGGGCTCTGAAAAGTTTTGCAGATCCCAGGGATAAAGGTATTAGTAGGAGGCTTGTCTCAGGGGTACTGGGAAAGAGGAATGCCTTGAGGGGGGGGAGGACGAGCTGTTCCCCCACTCCATGTGCGCAGATTTTTCCCTGGGCCTAGCCCCCAGGGTCCCTTGGTCTTTCCGCGAGCCGTCCGGTCTCTTTCATTTTCAGGTTCTGGGGGGCAACACCTTCGATGAGCAAAGCCGAGCCACCAGGGGAAAAGGATGTCGAAGTAAGAAACGTGGGGAATTCAAGGGAGTACATACAGTTCACCGCCCTTATTCCGCCGAAGATGGACACGCGGCAGGAAGGGAGGTCCGTGCTCCCAAAAGGGTAGGGCGGAATGCGATGTCAGCACCGACCCCCCTTTTGGATGGGTCTCGGAAGATGACACCTTACTGGTCTGGAGGAGGACTAGGGGATTTCGGGAACTCAACCTAGCTCACCTTTGGTTATAAAGAAGCCTGAAAACCGGCGTAGACAAAAAAAGTGCAGGATATCACTCGATGCATAGAGAGACCTCAAAAAGGAGGGGAGGAGGTGAGATAGATGGTCTGCAAACTGTCGTTTGGGGAGCAGTCGGGGAAAAAGTGTATGATCTCAAAACGAACCGGTTGTTACTTGGCAAAAAGGTCCTCCTCCGTATTGCACAATCGCTATCCACTGAGGTATTCAAGAGCCAACATCAACAGGGGAGGATTCTTAGCCAATGTCGCTAAACTGATAATGGTCTCTAGGACACTTATTACCGGGGGTCCTTCTTCCAGTGAAAAAAAGAAAGTGGTGTTTTATTTATTCAGAGGCTAGGGGCTACGTGGGGGAAAAAAACCTTACAAAAGGTGCTCTTGGGTCCGGTCATAAGGGTCCTGCTATGTGTAACAACTTAAGGAATCCTCTGAAGAGGCGTAATCTCCCTTGCAGTGGAGCTACGATTGAAGTCGGCTCAGGGGATCGCAGTTTAAGACGGTGAGCAAAGGAAAGGACGAAATTACGCATGGTGCCCCTCAGTTTTAGCTGAAAAGGGGTCTTAACCTCGAGTTACTGAGGAGTGCCTCAAAGTCCATGTATGAAACAGGATCCGTGCGATATTCAAAAGAGGGGATGTGGCATCCTAAGAAAAACTGAAGGAAAGCAGTTATTGGTGGAAAAGTACGACCTATACTGGGATATGGTCCTCTCGCGTGGACAGAGATAAAAATGCTTGTCGGCCTAAAGCCTAAAGTCGTAGAGTGGAGAAGGCGATAGAGAAAACGTAAATAAAGATTGAAGAGTGAAAGTCATCTTCCAACAGGAGAAAGTGACCTTAAAAACCCCGTTCTTCCAGGCTTCTCATAAGAAAAAAGAAACCCTATACCATTTCTTGGGTGCTCCCCGAAAGTGAAGGAGGGGGGGTTGGGTGGGAGTGGAGAAAGTTTCCACTTTGAGTACTGCGGGAAAGGGAGGGATAGCCATACAGGCCACAATGCCTCACCGTCGATGACATGGGATCCTTGGTTTGGGGAAGAAGAGAAAAAAAAAGCGCTGCGGGGCCGTTTGGGCAAAAGGCCGAGTAGGCGGACGTCCAAGCCGCCGAAGAAGAGAGCTTTATTGCACAGGAGAAAGTTAAATAGCCACGACCAGACCTTTCCAGGCTCGAAAGGAACAGGCGTATGTCAGGGGGCGGAAGTCTTCAGTAGGACCCTTATAACCATGAGGAGAGGCGTAACCGTGGCGCCGGACTAACTTCCTCCAGGGAAACACATAAAGTCCATGGTGGTGTAGGTTGGGGGGCGGGAGGTATGAACGATCGAACCCTGGATCAGAAAGGGAAATAGGAGAAAGACTTTTCTCTAATTATGTTAGTGAAGAGGAGAGGAGTGTTTTTCCAAAGAACGTCGGAGTTGACCGGATAATCGAAGGTAGTAGGGTGGGACCTTTCTAGCGGAAAGTGTCCCAGGTGGGACCACCCTCGTGAGTAGGGAAAGTCTTCATCCTCGCAGGATCTAGGGGGGATTGGGGATTCATTTTAGACTCCTTCGGGTCAAGTGGTAAAGGACATGCAACCGATCTGAAAAATGGGATTTACAAAAGTCTTCTCTACGTCTGGCCAAGGGGAGAGGTTGCTTTCCGGCATTTGCGCGTGGGAGCCGTTGTAGAAAAAGCTAGGAGCCCGTACTGGAAGAGGAAACCAGTCCATCAACATAAGAGGTTAGATAGAATCAGTAAGAATTGGCTAAATGGGAGAAAAGATTCTCTTACTGCAGGACTTTTCGAGGCAAAGGGGGGGGGAGCTTGACGGTCAATGAAAACACCTTCATAGGATTCTTGATGGAAGGGGGACGAAACCTAATGCAAATGAGGGAAACTCGACGAGGGAGGAAAGTGGAAGGGTCAGCCCAAGGAAAATGAATACATACCTTCCTCCGTCCGGAAAAAAAAGATTTAGGGAACGTCCCCATGGGAAACAAAGCCGAGGAAAAATTCAGTTGGGCAAACGCTTGGGGGGAAGGTGAACAGCACCGGGGTCGGAAGTACTGAAAGAAAAGCGTTTTGGGGTTGAACGGGGGAGGGGGGCGATCGAGTTGGTCTGGTCGATCTCCTACGCAAAGACGGAAGGGTGAAAGGGAGAGGGAGGGGGTCTCTCTCAAAAAAAAACAAGGCCATTAGATTGCGATAGGGGGCAAACAGTCACTCTGGTCGACAAATACTATCAAGAAAAAAGATGATCAATCCACTTGACAGCCCACAACCTCTTTTCCAAGAAGGAGGGAAACGGGAAGCTTTTGCGAACCAAGAAATGTCTCAGTACACTGCCAGAAAATGGACGGTGCAACGCACGAAAGGCAAAGATGTGGGTTAGAGAAAAAACACCGTTGGAGCAAAAAAGTGCTTCTAGTAGAGACAGGAATGACCATCGTCAATCATACCGTCTACTGCATGGAATGATCGTGTCGGTACGCATAACAAAAAAAGAAAAGACTCGGCAGGAGTGGAGATTTCTTTCTATGAAAGAAGGCCTCCTCTTAAGAGAGAAAGCAAAGAGCCTCCAACGATATTATTTCAAACCAGTCGGGGCCGGGAAGGGGTCCACATCAGGGTATTTTTAGGGGTGGCATGGTGGGACCTCACTTTTGGAAAGGGGGTTCAAGTGGCAGCTGGACTCATTCACGGGCTACTTGTTCAAGTCAACGACGAAAAAGAAAAGGGGAGAAGCGAGACTCATAAGAAGGTCGAGAAGAACTGGTTACGTACCATTTCTCATCTAAGGGGGGAGAGCTAAGAGTACCAACCTGGACGAGTAAAAGAGGGGCTGGGGCCTGCAATTCGAGGGAGAAGAGGCGAAACATATTCAGAAGAGGGGACGTGCATCACGGGAATAGGGAAGTCGTCCTCTGTTATGAAAAAGCCCTGGAACGGGGGACCAAGGGGTCCGACCTGCCTACCATCGCATAGGTTCAAAAAAGACTGCTCCAGTGATTCTCCAAGCTTTTTCCATCCTACTTTCTGTCCGTAAAAAAACACCCAATCAGGGGGGTACTATGAGAAAAAAAGAAAAGAAAAGCAGACTGTCTCCTCTTGAGGATGCCAAGGGGGAGACTTAACAGCAAAGCCGACGTGCGCTTCAAAAAAAGACGAAAAAAAAAAACTATCGAGGGTGTACCGTGGAGGGAAAAGGGCAGCACGGCCGCAGTCAAGAGAGAGAGGGTTGACGTATAAAGGGTTCCGAAGCGGGGGGGGAAAGAATACCTATACGAAAGGAAAAAAAAAGCTGTTACTGACCGCGCCCGTGGAAAGACGATGTTCGGTGAAAAATGTCCCAAAAGGGGAGCTCCGCTCAAATCAGGCGGGCGGTCTAACTTTCCTTAAGACATGCTGACGGCCGAACTTCACCGCAAAAGTTAGGCATGAGAAAAAACAGCGCCAAAAGGTGCGAGGTCGGAGGACCAGTTGTGCCATGCTTGCTAATCGCGCGACTCTGTTTCGGGAGATCAGAAAGGGCCCGCACAAAAGAAGGGGAAGGAGTTGGAGTTACTTTATTGAAAAAGGGACCCTAATACAGAAGGTCAAAGAGGTGTCGTTTTTTGAGGAGGTGAACGAGACTTCCAAGTGGTCCAGTGTTCCTTTGCGCGGAGAGGGACACCGCGGCCATGAGATAAAGTAACTTGGAGCAAAAGGCGGAGGGGCTACGATGACCAGTCAGCAGTCAGCTGAGTGGTCTACAGCAAGACATGGAGGGAGGAGCGGGTATCTAGAGAAGTTACGAAAGGGCCTCCCGAAAAGGTTCCTGCTGATCGAAAAGGGTAACATCATCGCAGGCGTGACAGGACGGAAGAATGATGTCAAGAAAGGGTTAAATAAAATTTCTCCTTATTGCTTCAAAATACAAAGAGGAAGGTTCACGGAGTGGGCATCAAACAGTTAGCCGGGAACGATCGTGTAAGGTTCCGTTGGCTTGACTCAGAGGGAGAAGAAAAAAAATTTGAGGCCGGGCCTGGGCCGAACTATAAACACTCTAAAGAAAAGGGACCATTCTTATTCCGGAGAGAGAATCCTTGATGGCCTTTTTTAAAAGATCGGGGAAATCAGAAGGGAGGAAAAAGAGAGGGGGACTGACTATTAGAACAAAGAGAGAGATTTACAGGGGGGGGGAGGGGAAAGAAACGTGCGCGGGCGACCGGGTCTTCGAAAGGAATACAGAGGCGAAGTGATTCGGTAAGGGCCCAAGGAAATCGCAGCTAAGAGGCGCAAAAAAGGTTGTCTTTGAGAAAGGGGGGGGGGGGGGAGAACTTCAGACCCAGGGGGGGGAAGGCTCTAGACCGGGGAGGCGATATCTACGTACGAGATGGACGTTCGTCAAAGGGGAAAGTCCAAGAAGTTATCGTGGGTCCGCTTCCGAAAAACGGCAAACGGGGCATTGGATAAGAAGATAAGATAATATATACCAACAAAGGGAGGAGGAAAAGAGAGATCTTAAAGATTCAGGGGGGCACTTCTTGGTCTAATGGGGAAAGGGGATTACAACGAACCCCGTTGGTGAAATTTCAGTAGACGAAGACACGTGCCTCTCGAGAACGGTCCGAAAATGGAGGACCACATCCTGCAAGTGCGGGTGTACTTGCAGGAGAAACCCTCAGTCGAACGAATATCTTGGGGTCATCGGAAAAAAGCGGTATGAAAAAGGGGAAAAGGCGTAGGGAAATACTTTGAATTTATTTTATAGAAAGGGAGGACAGCCGCGGTGGACAAAAAAAAATAAGGGGCGTCTGTCTCTTTTTAAAGGCAGAAGTATTCAATAGTTTTCCCCTAAAACAGAAAGGCTGGAAGACTGAAAGAGAAAAGAGGGACAAACTTGTTTCTCAATTCTAGAAAAGAGAAAATGGTGGGGGCGAAAGGGGTCCAAGAGAAAAAAAAAAAAAATCAGATGGAAGAAGAGGGGGAAAGTATGTTACGAACGACAGCGTCCTGATTCAGGAATCTATCGAACAAAATAGAGGTAGGGGTGATACGAGCTCACGGCGCAATTGAGTGTTCTTCCAGTTCTACAGGGAGGAACTCTATTGAAGGGGATGACCGGTTCAAAAAAAAAAATGGAAAAGAAACCAGGAGGGGGTTCAAGCAATCAGCTCCAGACATGTCGAGGAGGGAGGGATTCACAGGCATGGCCGAGGTGCCTCTCCTAGAAAACTCCAGGACAAGAATATCTGACTGACGAGTGAGCAGATCAGGAAGATGTCACGTGGCCCTCGGGACCGGGTATATCGTAGTGGTGGGAGAGGGAAGTTGCGCGAAGGAAGAGGATAGAGTAGAGGAGTAGGGTAAAACTGCCCTTCTGGCTGTGTCAGGAGGGAGCGGGGGCTGTACGTATGAGGCGTGCTGACTGAGCAGTATCTATCATGGTGGAAGGAAGCGTGGGAGCAAGGGGTAGAGGTGACAGCATTGGATGCGTGGGAGTAAAAAGGACTGAACGCAAAAAGCTCCCGACCCCTCCACCAGTGGGGCGCAATTTGTTGGGTCTTCACCAGGGTAACGTCCAAGGCAAAGACCTTCTCGATGGTGGGGGGGCTTTGGATCCCTTTTCAACTTTGACGGCGCACCGCACTGAACCGCATGCAAGAGGCAGAACGGAAAAAAAGCTGGGGCTCGCTGATGAAAGTGGGGCCGGGTTTGTTTTGAGACAATGAAGGGGCAAAAAGTGTCGCAGGCGTGTCAGATGGTGTGTTTTCTCAGGGCGCGGGACATTTACTATGGAGAGACGGGGCAGGGGTCGAGTCAGGGTTACGGTCGACACAGGAGAAGAGTTATTTGCACCGTGGAGCGGAATTCATCTCTCCAGAAAAAAAATGGTGAATTTCCTTTCGGTGAATCAGGACATGGAGGGGATTGTGTGAGGGGCGTCATTCTTACTTTCGGAGACACATTGATCGAGAAAAAGACATTAGGATCAGGAGAAAGTCGTGGGTAGAAGTTGTAAATGACAGAAGGAATGAAGGAATTTCTTTACACACGCGGTGGGGGGGGTTCTATTTGTAAAAAGACATGTGTAGGGGAATTCTTCTTAACTATTATGACTTTAAATAGAGAGGATGTGAGAAAAAGACTGGAAGACTCTTCTGCTGGGGCGAGTATTGGGTCTCTTCATATGGGAGGGGGTGGGCTGAGTCTATCGTCTTTGGGACAGAAAAAAAAGGGGGAGCGAGTAGAGTAGAAGGGAGGACGTCTTTTCGAAAGGTGCAGGGTCTGAGGTGTGGGACAAAGCGGAGGGCAGGTCGTATTCCTTAGGGAAAGGTCCATAGCTTGAGTTGCGTGGAGATGAGTGGGGGTGCACGGGAAAGCACAGAAAAGACTGGTCGAGGAAGAGGTGAAAAAGCACGCGGAGAATCTTTCATGTCTAAACTTTATCAGCAGGGAGGTGCGGCAGAACGGTCTTCGGCAGGGTTCTCGGGGGCTGTCTTGGAGAGGGAATTGAGAAACGGGATGCTACTCTTATCATTGAAGGGAACGGGAAAAGGGCCATCAAAAAAAAAAAGCCGAATATATATCAGTCAAGAAAATTCAACTAAGGATTTGTCGAGAGGCGGTCGGGATTCAAGGTTCATGAAAGGGTCTCATGTTCTTCTGCTGGGGGGGGGGGGGGCTTCTTCTCGGTCTTAAATGTCTGAACTCATCTGGGTACCCCTATACGAAGGCAAGAGGTATTTATATTGTCAAGTAAAGAAGACATTCAATGAAGGCCGGTATGGTGTGTTGACATGTGGACGATGTCAGTATCAGGGCTGGAGAATCAAACACGAGAAGGGAAGAAAGGTGGGGGCCAAGAAGGGGTGCCCTTTTTCGCTCTCTTTTGGGACCGCGAGAAAGGGGAGGAGGAAAAAAGGTTGAATCAGATAGTGTTGAGGGGTCACACCTAAGGGACGTACTGACCTCCGCATATATCTTTCTTGATGCGTTGAAAAGTGGAGGGGTCTCGCAGAGTGGAGGGTCGGATCTGAATTCAGAAGGTAAAAGAACCAGATGCGAAAGGGATAAAACAAAAAACACCACAACATAAAAAAAAAAAAAAAAAAGAAAAAAAAACT
>Ga0179593_1628492_pt1 | contig 11375 bp, 13 predicted proteins | sample CZODoug2_1_08_16_FD_185931 | JGI IMG/M metagenome (GOLD analysis project Ga0179593, IMG submission 185931) | Vadose zone soil fungal communities from Angelo Coast Range Reserve, California, USA - CZODoug2_1_08_16fungal (PacBio error correction) | ecosystem: Environmental > Terrestrial > Soil >...
GACGAGTTGGTCACCGGGGCATCGGGGGGGGGGTCGCAAGGGCGCTGCGGATGCGTTAGGGGATTACTACCGGATTAGATACATTCAAAAAAAATGGGGGGGGAGCACGAAAAGGGCTCACCAAAGCGCGTCCACTGAGACCGAGAAGCTCCCCTCTTAGGGTTGGCAAAGCTAGATGTAGGAGAAAAAACAAAGAAAGGCGCATCAATTGGAGGGACATTTACCACGTTTATGCAACAAGGTGGGATCAAAAAGGCACGCGGGGAAGAAGAGGGTCTTAAGATTGATCGATCATCCGGGACGTTTTGGCTCAGTGTAGGGGGAGGGGGGGGAGGTTCAGACTCCGTTCAGCTTCATCTTGAAAAAACCCTGGAAGAGCTCGCAACGGAAGGGGTCATAGGAGGACTGGGACAAAACGATCGACTAAGGTGAATCAATACTTCTATCGCGGACTCTCAACAGAGTGCAGCATGAGAAGGGGGGGGGGGAGGTGCAGAACAAGGTCCGTGGGAAAGAGGTTTTTATGTAGTACGGCTTCATCATCAGGGAGGGGGGAAGAAAAGTGGCGAATAAGAAACAGACAGTAAGGAAGGCCGGGGGGGGGGACCCATTGACAAAAGGGAGGACTGGAGAACTCATGAATCGGCACGGTTTTGGGAGCCTCCTCCTTTTATCGGGTCATTCGGAGGAACCCCAAAAAACCGCCACTCCCTCAGGCCCGGAAAGGGGGGCGGGGGACGGGGGCCCAGGAATAAAGTCTCACCAGACTCTAAAGTCCGGAGCGGTTCGACGCTTTTGGACGTTGCCCCACAAAAGGGGAGGGAAAAAGAAAAGACCGTCCTACTGATCAACGGGGATTTGCAGTGGGGAAGAAGATCAGGCATAAAAATAAAAGTGGGGTCCGTCCTTCGCGCTAATTTTGTCGCATGACATCATAAAGACTCTCCGCTCTGAGGAAAAGATGACCGGATAAAAGGTCGGGAAAGCCTGTGCAAAATTGTTTGATTGAAGACTTCTCTATTTTGTCTCGAGATTGGCAATGCGACCAACCTGGATAGACCGAGAGAATCACCCGCAAACCTCTGAAACCGGCTCTGTACTTTGATCTTTCTCGTGGGGACATTGCAAATTGGGCCGTTTTGGGAAAAAGACGGAGTGGCAGTTAAATGCCGTTCATGGAAAAGGGAAGAACTAAACGTGCTGAGTGTTTGTACTACAATCAAGCGGATTTCACCAACGTCTCACCCTGGGGGGACTGTTGAGAAGGGTAGAAAAGCGAATAGGACATCGCCGGCTAGTGCGCGCATGCTGCTGCTTCGCAATCGTTCTTGATGGGAGAAAAGTTTAAATGCCAGGATCTCAGTGTAAAAACGGCTAATCTTTTTTCAAGCCAAACGTGCGGAGTCGCCGGAAGATCAAGGAAACGTCGTGATGATCGCAATCTTGAAGGGGGTGAGTGGGCCCTGGCCAAGGGGGGGGCTGTAATCTTGGTTTTCCAAAAAAGGGGGGGGGTACAGGGGGGGGGTCGCGGCGGCTTGCAACGAGACATTAGTCGTTGAGGGGGAAGGGGACATGAATGCTGCGTTTTTACCTTTAACGGTGGGGGGTCTGGTGAACTCGGGGGGGGTGGGAAAAGACGTGGGAAGACGCCGGACGGTGCCGTCGGTTTTGAGGGGTCAGAAGAAGGGTCTTTGTGCCTGGCCTTAAGACGCCTCCTTAAGACCCAGGGATAACAGCTGGGGCAGGGAGGAGAGAGAAGAAACTTAAAGAAGCGTCTTCGAGCAGATTGGTGCGCCTTCTGGGGGTTGTAGTAAGGGCGGAATATCGGGAGGGAAAAAGGGAAATCAAAGAGCGATAATACCCCTCGGAAAAAACCAATTCATGAAACAACGCCTGGCCATGAGACGGTATTGGAAGGGGGGAAAAACTGACATGATCAAATGGGCTGGCTCAGTTAGTACTGACGAAAGGGCACAACCTGTCTTTAACTTAAACCCAATCCACAAATGTGTCGGAAAGAGTGAGGTCCTCTAAGCGCCGGCGCGTACAGTCGCGATCTATGAAAAGTTAACCGGGAAATGCAACCTAAGCGCGACGTCACCTGGGGTTTGCGTAAAGGCACTCGAGCCGGGGGTAAGGCGCCAACGAAAAACGCTGCCGATGGGCACCGCAATTCTGGAGGGAGGGGGTTGGACCTTCTCGCGCATTTTGGGGAAAAAGCTCAAAGAGGAGGAAAACTCAAAAAACCTCCGGGATACCTCCCCTCGGAGGGGGTCGGAGTTTAAAAAAAACAGAAGGAAAGATTATCCTGCGAACCAATGACTGCCAGCGTGGGGAGAAGCCCGCACGCATGGAAATAGCAAACGCTCCAATCCACAATTATCTCCTGCCCATGAGAAAAAAAAAACCGAGAGAACACATGCTTGTCTCCGCGAAGGTGATGAGACGCGCGGTTCTCGCAGGAAAGGGACTCCTTTCATCCCGCGAAAGGCCTCGCGCACTCTGCCTCCAAAAGTTCTCTCACGAAAATGAAAGGGAACGCAATATCGACAATTCGACATCAAAAATCCTACTGTGAATTCTGACCCAAGCATTGAGAACAGGGAAGGAGGAGAAAACCTAGACGGCAACCGGGACGAAGACGATCTAACCACGGACCGGGAGAAATTTCACGCGCCGAACTCGATCACTGATCCGCGAATTCCGGCCGGAACCCGGCGAAGAAAAAATCTAGGGGAAGACACAGAAGATATGCCCCCTGAAACACAAGTAACGCTATATCATCTGTAAGCGGAGGGCGGTAGGGAAAGAATTCATGGAAGTGTGAAAGTCGACCGAGGTACTTAGTAGGATATTACTACATAGAGGGGGGCGAATCTCTCTCACACACACAAGGAATTGCACATAAGGTCTAGAACAAATTTGTAAAATCCAAAGAGCTAAGCTAGCGGCCGGTCACGGCCCAGGTCACCATCATGAAAAGGGGAAACTGAATGGATACGCACGCCAACCAAACCCCCCTTACAGATTGGATCGAGAAGTCGTAGGGAAAACATGGAAGCGGTCGACAGGAATAAGTGTGTCGAACGGGCCGGCCACGTAAAAAGGAAGGAAGAGGGCGGCGGAGGTTTAACTGGATGTTTTTAAAAAAGGTGGTCGATCTTCTGGACGAAAAAAGGGAAGGGCGAGGACGCGCGAACGAACGTCTGCGCAATGCTTGGCTTCACATCCCCATCTTCTTGTGGGGGGGGGAGAAGGTGAGAGTATCGGCGAAAACCTTGGGGAGACGATTTTTAAAGAGGGAAAGGGGGGAGGGGCAGGTGCCGAAGTTTCGCGGTCTGAGCAAGAAGGATGCAGAAGAGGACGAGATCCAATTCGGTAGGAAAATTTGTTCGTACTCTGATTCGGAAGAGAAGACGGCCGGGAAAGGGGGTGGGAAAAAAGGGCGATTTCCATGCAGGGAGGGCAATGTTGAGCCACTTCCGGGAGGTACTTTGGGATCGGAATCGTCACGCGCAGGAATTTCCGCGCCGCCTCCGGGAGCGAGTCAACTCCCTTCTGAAGGGGCGAAACAATCGAGGAGAATATCCCCTCTCCATCGTGAATTGAGGTGCACCGTCCGCAGCTTGGGGAAGGCCAAATAGAGACAAAGGGAAATCGGGGGAAGGCTTCCACCAAGTGACATTCGGGAAAAAAAAAAAACAAACAAAAAGAAAAGAAAAAAAAACCACAAACGGGGGGGGGTCGCGGCCGGCGTCTGTTCCTCGAAGAAGGAATCGAGCGCGAACGGGGAACTCCGGGCGCGTTGATCGAGAGGGGTCTAAGGGAGGAAGGGGGGCGAAAGCATTTGTGGGGATGTGGCGGTGACTGGTAGAATCATTGAAGGACGCGTCGGCGCCACCGGAATTTTCTATCCAGAAATCGCGAGAAGGTCAGTGAAGAAGGAGGAAGAAGACAAAGAGTCCGGCCATGGTTCGCCGTTTCAGAGTTTTCGGCTAGGGGGGTAGAAAGGGGGATTCCGTGGTTTTAGGTCTCTCAGTTAGATTTCCAGCAATCTCATTCCAAGAAAAAGACTAATGCTTTCGTAAGGGGGCAGAATTCATCAAGAACCGATGTTCTGTAAAAAGGGGGGACTTCAAAAGCATACATCTGACAAATGTACACTCAAAACCTATTCGCGCTACAATACCCGGAAAGGAAAGAAGTCGAAAAAAAGCATAACAAGAGACTAACCGGTCACCTAAAGCAGCAATTAATCCGCGTCAAGGAGGAGAAACTAATTGCCCGTGGCAAGCAAGCCCGGGGACAAATATTCCAAAAAAGCCAGGGGCAAAGGGAAACTCAAAACAGTCCGTAGTGAGAAGGAAGGGGATCAAGCGAGGCAAGACCTGGCGACGCATCTGTTGGTTGAGAAAGCCGATTTTGTCTCGTAATAACTTGCAAAAAGTAAAAAAAAAAAAAGGGGGCCGGAACGAAGCACCAGCCATCAACGCGAGCAGCATTTGGGGATCCACTCCCTTAAATCCCAATAACCCAACCCAGGTCATGTTTGGGAGCGCTTGTGGGGGGAAAAACAGAAAGAAAAAAGAAGTTTCAAAAAATGCAGCGGATGAAACTTACGCGCGATAACACAAAAGCAGCCCAAAGGTCCACGCGACTCACCTTAGCGCCGGAGGGGCGCTTGGGAGGGGGGGAGAGGGGGACGGTCATAGCGCAAAAGGAGGATCCCTTTGTAGTCATTGAACAATATAAAGCGCCAAAAGGCCAAATCCCGCCACTAACCCGACCTGCTCCGTTAATCTGGACATAAAAGAGCGGCAGAAAGGGGGGCGCTAAAAGGAGGACTAGGAAAAGCTAGTGCTCAAAACAAGAAGGATGGGGGGGTCTTCACGAATCGCACGGGTATGAAGAGGGGTTAGGGTCGATGTAAAGAGGGGGAGGGGACACGGTTTCAACCGGGACAGCGTCCGAAAGAGAAAGGGACTAATTGGGTGTTATAAACAGTAGACTGGGAAATCGACCGCCATTTCACATGAGGTGTCCCTTGTACAAAATGGGACCAAAGGGGGCGAAGAAAAAGAAACTGGGGATGCTCACAACTCATTACCTGACGGGTCGGGCAAGTGGTAAAAACAGGCAATACCAAAGGGGGGGGGAGTCGCAGATGCGTAGTGCAAAAGAGACATGCTTAGCAAAGTCATACTAAAAACATGCCCACGGAGGGGGAAAGGTGGGTCTGCCAGACACAGCGGGACATCTCGGACTTGGGGCAATCCCATTTTGGGGGGGGGGAAAAGATAAGGGTGCTTAACAAGATCGAGGTTCGTCTGATTTATAAAAGGAATCGGGGTTAGAAGAAAACCTGAGGGCGCGCAGCATGTTTTCCGATGAATCGGAACGGGTGGCACTCACAAAATCAGAGAAGGACTTCAAGCGCGAGCAGTGTCAGGAAGGAGCCCCGAGCGATCGTCAAGCGTGCCTCGACAAGGGATCCACCTGGCGAAAGGGAGGGGGGGAACGAGTGGACACACATCTTTTTTGGGGGGCACTTCCGTTTTCGCAGCGTCCAGGTATACAGAGACGGGATCGAAAGGGAGAAATTCGTGAGCCAGAGAGTGCTCCCCGGGTCCGTGACCAATGTGATGATGAGGAGCGTTCGTCGGAAAAGCAGCTCAAAAGAAAGCACCGCCCCACGATGACCGGTGACACCACAACCTCTCAAAAAAAAAAAAAGAAACAAAAAAATTAGGAGAGAGATAGCCGATCGTTGTGGAAAAAAGTTTAGTGTTTGCGGAGGGAAAGGGCTGGAGGAGGGGGGGCAAGGGGCTGACCACAAGAATTCACTCTTGGTAAAAAGGAACGGGGAGCACGCCTTCAAGCTCAGAAAAAGAAAACTACCAAAAGCTCCCACATTAAAGGTGCCTCGATGACGAAACGGATTGCTCAATGTCGCAGTGAGAAGGCATTTAACAAAGGTGTGTTTATCCCGGAGCGATGGGCCACAGGCCGAGATCAAAGCTCCCAATTGGGGGGGGAATAGCGAGTGATCGCGACGTCCGTCGTCCGTTGGGAATCACGGAGAGGGGGGGGGAAAGGAGGGGAGGGGTGTAAGTGACACTCAAGGGGCCGAAATTCAGAAATGCAAAAAGGTCTCGAAAATCAGGGGAAGAAAATCCCGGAAAACGTCTTTCCTAAAATCATAAAAAAAAAAATAGGAGGAAATAGGGCTAAACGTTGCTCGTCAAAATTAGGAATCCGTACGAGAGTACAGAGAAGGGAAAAGGAAGGTAGAGGAGTTTTAGAAACGTCAGCTGTTCTTCGTGGGGGTGGCAAAAGCTATGCTAGAAGAAAAAAACCGACAGCTGGTACAACGAGGGCTAAAAGAACCGGCAGGGGCTAAGAGTCTTGGAGGACGGTTGGGGGCGCAAAGAAGTTTAAGAGCGGTCGATTCGTATCGCCACGACCGTCCCTCGTGAAATGCGGGGGGGAAAAAATGGGGGGAAAGCGAAAGAAACACCAGACTCGCTAAAAGGCTCTTTTCGGAATCTTATGGCAGGTTGAAACTGCCACAAGAAGGGGAAAAAAGAACGGAGGAAGGAGCTTAAATAAGATTTTTTGCAGTGTTAGCAATCCGCACAAGAAAATCGGGGGTAGCAGGAGGCTTCGCGCGGGCCTTTTGCTGACCGCAGCCCTAAAATCGGTATGCGCACGAGGGAGGAGTACGGCGTCGTGGCGGCAGAATGGTGAGGAAGATCTAGAGGCCGCGCATTGGCACACCAAAGAATCGGGCGCTAATGAACCCGAGTAAAGAAAAACCGCACAGGAGAAACTCAAAGAGCTGACGGGCTTCGTCTTGGTAACTTCAAAGCTGCTGGAAGCGTATTTGTGGTAATGCGAGGCGGGGGGATTGGAAAGTAATTTGCCACTCGCCGGTGCTGTTTGTAACCTACACAACTAAGGGAAAGAACAGGGTTTTGGGGACTCTTTCGGATGTTCTCCCGAACGTGGATCGCCAGAGCAGGAGGGAGGGATGCAGCATATGCTGAAGATGGGATGGGGGGCAGAGGGTTCTACTTTCTTGGGGGCTTCCAGGATACTCGAGACGACAAAAGAGGACTTGGGAAGGCCAAACGTTTATCGGCGTCCGAAAAAAGGGAAAAATACGACGCGAGGGTTCGTGAAAATGATCGCAAAAACCTGATGGAGGAGGTTTCATGGGAAGGGGGGCTGGGTAGCGTGCGCTTGCCTACGAGCATTAACGGTCTCCTAAGTTCTAGGTTTGTAATTTAAAAAGTGAACGGTTATATAGGAGCTTGTGTCCACTGCTGTGTGGGGAGGAAGCCCGTAGAGCGACGTGTAGCGCCGGCATCTGGACTCCTGTTAAGTGGAGCTGCTGGAAGGCATTAATACCCTGGTTGTCAGACAAATACATCGGGTGTGCTCAAGGGAGACTAACGGCTGTAGAAAAGATTCGGAGGGCTTGTTTCGCTTGAGAGGGGGGAAAAAACGGAAAGATGAGTCGACCGCAGAAGATGCGATTAATACAAATCGCCGACAAGTATGCGAAAGACAGTAAGAAGGGGGACGAAAACTTTCATATTACATGCCGCAGGGGGGGAGCTCTCCAAGGGGGAGAAGAAAAAAGGGAACCACCTGTGCTAAAACGTAACCGCCAGCAAGCCAACAAATGGTGTTAGGAGAAAAAAGTCAAGTTGTGCGCAATAAGGCGCGAGCTAAGGGGGGAAACGCGAAAGAAAAGACGAAATGGGAAACCGCTGGAGCCTAACAGGAGGGCTCGAAAGCAAAAAGATTTCAACGGAACACCCACGAGGCCGTTTGAGTTTTCCGGGAAGGAAGGAGAAAGAAAACGGCTGCATGCAACTCAATTCTTTCACTGGAGGAATGTTGGTGACGAGAAAAAGAAGACTCTGGGCGAGAAAAAACGCTCCGTCGCCCCTCGCGGGCAGGGGGCCGCTCCCCGGGCGGGGGAGTTCAACGCTGTGGCGAAAGATGATCTGCGATCACCAAAGTCACACGGAAAGTGTCCTCCACAGGTTCCAGAGAAAAAAAGAAGAGATCACAATGCCACCATGCTCTTACGGCCAGTCGAGAAGGAAAGAGAGAGCAACAACGATGCGCCCGGTCGGATGAGACGCGCCTTCGCAAAGGACATGACCGGAATCAAGGGCACGTCAAAGAACTCACAGACAGGGAGACGACTTAGGAAAAAAGGGAGGAAGGAGAATCGACAACTTCGAAAAACATCAGCCTACGTTGATTCCCAAGGGGCGTCATTAAAAGGGGAAGAGCGCATTACTTCTAGGAACGAACTCGACGAATTTCAAGAATACCACAAAAAAAAGAGCCACAAAACGACGTAGTTCAACCTCAAGCAACTCGCTCTCTTAGAGAAAACAGGTCGCCACGTAGATCTCACGCTATCGCCTTAGACTCGAGAGAAAGATGCCAGGGGAAAAAACAAAACCCCCGACTTACCTCGATCTCATGGGAAATCGCGTTCGGGAAGCCGGAAGAAGTTTAAAAGCATTCAGGAGGGGAATTCATGTAAAATATCTGAAAGGGACTAGTCTCCCATGCTCATTTGTTGTTCTAGAGCATATCCAGGAAACAACAACTTGGAGTAAAAAAGGGGAAAGAAGTGATTCGGGTTCGCCCTATCTAAGCTAAGCAAGGAGCCACCATGGAGGAAGGATTAACAGACTGATTGAATGGATCCACGCGCAGATTATCTCTAAAAACGGTCTGGGCCGGCAGCGAGGAAAAAGGACGTGTCAATCGGGGGGAGCGGCTCGACTTTTATACGGAAACGGCTTCCGCGTAAGTCAGGTATCAGGCGTTTCTTCAGCGTAAAAAAAGGGGGGTGGCGCCGGCGGTATATCTTTATTCGACCAAGCCGTGAGGGGGGGAGGGACGCAAAGGGCTGTGCTGGGCGTCAGCTCAAAGGGGCTTTGAGGTGTCGAAATGTCATAAAAAGGGCGCGAAATGCTAGAGGAGGGAGGGTAGCAAGCGGCGCAGGTGCAGGCCCGTGTTTCTCTTGGAAATGCAAGGAAAGGGGAAAAAGGGTTCCTAGGGGAGAGAGGAAGGAATTGAACACAGCATGTGTTCAAACGCGTTCTTCTGCCTCTCGTTCGGAAAAAGGCATGGTTGGCGTTGGGGGCGAAAGACGGGAAGACCGGCTGGCGCTGAAAGATCTATACTAATTTGCAGAAGCGCGGGTTGAATTAGGCGCCGCGCCGGCGAGGGGAAAAAAAACTTAAAGCCGCGAGCTGGAAATGCGTAATTAACACCAAGACAGAGAGACGTGAAAGGGGCCGCGTCGCCGTTTTGGTTCACCTCGAAAAAAAAGAAAAAAAAGAATAAGGCAAATCTGTTTGCCGCCCCATTTAACAGGAGAGCACGCAGGAAAGGGGAGCACGACTTGGGGATTTCCATCGAGCGCGAACGTGGCGCCGGGCGAGTTGGAGAGGGGGTCGGCAGGCGCACAACTTAAAGGGAGCGGCACACAGTGTTTATTGGTGCGGTTAGGATGCGGGCGCTTTTTCTCGAGGTGGCGAGCAAATAAAGAAAGACAGGGTAGGGCGTGTACAAAAAGGGGGCATGTGCAAGTTCGGTGACCAGGTGGGGTATTACTCGCTTCGTTAGTTGAAGGTCTCCTCAGATAGTCAGGAACATCCTCAATAGAAGGGAAAAAAAGGAACCTAAGAGTCGATCTGCACGTTGCGTTCGGATCGTTTGAGGCAACCGCTTAGCCTGGTCTAAGAAAAAAAAAAGGAAAGCAAAAAGAACTGCCTTAGGCCTGAAACACTCAAAACAAGCCGCAAGAAATCGGCGCTACTACTGTAGGAGAGAAGGGGGGGGGACTCTCAAAAAGCAATGAAAAAGGACTAATATACCTTCAAATTTAAAAAACAACATATGAAGAAGAGAAAATGAGGGGAGGAGGAAATGAGGTGCAAGCAGGCCCGCGGAAACTATCCCTCACACGCGGGGAAAAGAAGGTAAACGAAAGAAGGAAAATTAAAGAGCATCACCATCGCTCGCGGGATTTCAAAAAAAAAAGAAACGTGCCTGAAAAAAGATTCTACGGTTGTTCTCTCGAGATAGGATGCACAGCACTACTCGAACCGCCTAGGACGCTGCCCAGAAGCAGCCTGCTAAAAATAAGCATTCTAGTAGAAAAGGATGCCCAGACAGATCCCCCAAGGGGGGGGGGGCAGTGCGACCATGTTGAAGACATTTGTGTGGAGAAAAAGAGACCAGGAGAAAGTTCCCATCCAGCGAGAATCCACCGCGATCCAACCCGGGGGAAAGAAAGATTGGTTCCCCTCTAGCTCCACCTACGCATACGCAGAGTGCTCGGGGGCGGGGGGTGCGCGATTTGGAGAAGGGAGGTAGATCCTGTGTTTCCGGGAATGGCCACGACAAGAGAGGTAACTGATAAATCCACCTTGGGGCCGACCGGAGAAAAAAAAGGGAGCATAACGAGCGGCGACAGGGCTTGGCCAGCTCAAAAACAGAAAAAACTGATGTTGGAAAAGAGACGAGGGGGGGGGGATTGCTGAAGACTCACTGAAAATCTCCGAAGAAGGAGGGAGTTGGAGTGGCACCACGAATGTGTGTGTGCACGGTTGAACTTAATCAAGACGTCAAAAAAGTGTGAAAACTGTCCAACAATTTTTGAAAGCCCGCAGGGAAAGGGGGCACGGAGGGAAGAGAGTAGGAATTACAAGGCGGTGCCTAAAACCGTGCCGATCTGTAATTAGAACAAAAAAGATCTTTAGTCAAAGGAAGGAGAGGAATGTCACACAGGGCTCTAATGTCTGGGGGATCTGCAGACCTAGGGAGAGAATAAGGTTAGCCCTGTCCCGTAAACCTCATCGCCAATTGGCGGAAAGGTAAAAAAAGGGGAAAGTGATATCTTCCGCCAATCCATTTAACTCGGAGGTATTGTCTTAACAGCAGTCGATGTTTTCCGTTAGAGATAAGAAAGGAATCGTCTGGGAAAAAAAAAACCGCCTGCTGAGGAAGAAGGTTTCGATGATCGCTGAATCGAGTGTCACGCAACGCCAAAAAGAACCATTAGGCAAACGTCCGCTGCAGTCGCGATCAAGTCATAGCTCTCGCCCAGGTAAGAATCCATCTGGGAAGAAGAACCAAATAATGGGTAAAGGAAAGAATGATCAGACCACATCTTGTGGGGAGCGGGGAGGGCTGAGACAGATACGGAGCTTCGCTGTGTTCTTTGGCTCATTCGTAAGGCAGGCGTGCTCCCGGGAACTTTGACCATCGAGGTGAATTGAGGTCTACGCAGGGGGGGGGGAACCCCAAACCCACCCCACTCAAAAAGGAAGATC
>Ga0179593_1415215_pt1 | contig 11374 bp, 8 predicted proteins | sample CZODoug2_1_08_16_FD_185931 | JGI IMG/M metagenome (GOLD analysis project Ga0179593, IMG submission 185931) | Vadose zone soil fungal communities from Angelo Coast Range Reserve, California, USA - CZODoug2_1_08_16fungal (PacBio error correction) | ecosystem: Environmental > Terrestrial > Soil >...
TACCTATAAAACACTCAAGAAGGAACCCAGGGGAACGCTCATGCGGCGAGGAGGCAATCATGGAAAAGAAGGTAGGGACGGAATCACGCCGGAGCCAATGAGAGGCGCAGAGATCGGTTAGGAAGCTTGCAGGAAAACCAGCCGGTGGACCCAAGCGATATTCGGAAAAACTCGCTTAACAACCATTTCGAGCATTAAGAAGAGGGGGAGAGAGGAAGGAAGACCGAAGCTTACGTGGGAGGTCCCGGGAATCAGAATTAACGACAAAAGGAAAGTGATAGCGAGAGACCGCGAACAAGGGAATAGAGAACCTACGGCTACTAAACCTGTAGGACAAAGGGGCGGGGGGGAAGCGGCATCGCATAAAGCCAGACGGCGGCGAACACATCCTCAGGCGTCGAGCCGGACAGGCAAAGAAAAAGTCGTGAGAAAGCAACGACCTAAGAAGTCAGTTAGCAAATGCTTAAGGGGGACCGAGATACAGCTTTCAGGGGGGGCTGAGAGGAAGAAGGAAACAATAGGGACATGGGGGGAGCGTTGTGAGAGGGGGGACTTAGAAAGGAAATCGAGAATACAGAATCAACCTAACATCTTAGAAGGTCGACTGATATTGAAAAGAATTGGACGAGAGCAATGCAGGACAAAGGGTTCGAAAATCCTGGGATCATCCATAACAAATCCCAGTAAAAGAGCCGAAAAGAAAGGGGGGGACAGGGAAGGGGACACGCTCCATCAGGTCCAATCCATTTTCTAAACCCCACCCGTGAGATTAGTTTGCTCAGAAGACCGAGCGAAAACCAAGGAAAGGCGCTCGCCAGAAAGGAGGGCTGCAATTGGAGAGGGGGGGGGATCAAATACCAAAGGCTCAATAATGACAAGAAAAGGGAAAAAGCAGCGACATTCCGCATAAAAAAACTCAAAAAAAAAAATCGGTCGGGAAAACAATCAAGGGGCAAAAGGTTGGACTGGGGGGGGGGGTAAAAAAGTATGGTACACCATTGAACGTATGCTGATGTTCAGATTTTCATGATAAAGGAGGAGGTTTTTGTGACCAGCGGGCAGCCGCTGCCGAGAAGGAAAGTCACGAAGGAGAGGGGACGGAGAATCGATTGGACTAAAGGACAAAGAGCAGATTTAGTCAAAGGGACAGGGCGGGGCCGCTCGAGGAGGGCCACAAGGGCATGGAGGGGACCAGCGGCGCAGAGGGGGAGAGAGCCGTCATAGCAAGGAACGCAAGGACAAGATCGGTGGGGGAAGCAGGAAAATGGTGGATGAGTAAAAGAAATGTCTACGTGTTGAAAAGTTGGAAAAGGGAAAGAGAGATGAAAGGCCAAATCAAGAAGGAGGCAGGTGAACAACAGGCGCGCGCCACAGGGACTTGGGCGAATATTTACACATGGGCGAACCCGAGAAAAATCTCGAGGTCCCAGGACCCACACGCCGGAAAATACCGGAGGAACGACGAGGGATCTACCAAATCTTGACGGGGAGTTTCCGGGGACTGCGGGAAGACAACGCTCTGCGGCTTTGTGGGAAAGAACCGTAAACGAAGGGCACCATCAGAAAAAAGTCAGGCAACTACCTGCGGCTTGGGGATATCTGCCTGCGCCCGGAGAGCGCTAAGAAGAAGTAAAGGCACACACGAGCACTAGCCCCCTAAACCGGGAATGTTTCCCCGTTCGGTCGGCCCTAACTCAGAAAGGAGCAGGGATCTCGGGAATGGGGGCTGGGGGAAAAGCGCCATCTGGGGGACACAAGGTCATCAGTGAGCCAGTGGGAAAAATTAGCTCAAGCTGCTCTAGGCCTCCATAGAACGGGAACAGGACGCTTCAAACTCAGAACGTGCTGCTCGAGGGAGGAAAGAGGGCAGGAGGAATGGGCTTCTAGCACCGGAAGCAGAGAGAAGGAGATGTGCTCTTATAACGGCTGCTGGGGGGATCGGAACTCGAGGAAGCGTAACAAAACTCCGACTTACCTCGAATCGGTCTAGAAAAGTCCGCAACTCTCCCGATTCTGCGACGACAGGGGACAATACGGAGTCAGAGATCGTCAATTAAGAGAGAGAAAGTGAGAACGGCTGAAACCATTGCATAGGAAGACTACACTCCGCGCAGCGAACCGGTCTGACATAGGATCTACATCGGGGGCGCGTCAGATTTTTACCAAGCGCAGACGTAATCTTAAAATGAGCGGACAGGATTATCGCTTCTCCGTTACTCAAGCGTGCTCCCTCCAAGGGGGGGAGAGCGGAAAGCGCGCCTACGGAAGGAGCAAAACAGTCCAAAATGATCGGAAGACACCGGCCGTTTTAATTCTGGGGCGACGGGACCAAATCATTGGAGATGATTCGAAACCGGGGCGAAGGAGGGACGGAAGTGACTCCACAAGTGGGAGGCAAGCGGGGTTAGAGAAGGAGGGCGCGTCGTAGTCAAAGAAGGTAAATATTTCGGACGGGGAGACGAGAAAGGGACGAGACCAAGGAAAGGCGTGACCGGATACAAAGAGGAAGGTCTCCTCAAGAGTCTAACGACGAATCATAGATAGAGAGAAAAGAACTCGGAAGAGAAGTTTCGAGGAACCCGAGCTGCAGGGTCATGGAGCGGGGGGAGACGGCACCCGCAACGGGAAAAGAGCATTTTCGGGGGAGGCGCGAGGGAGATAGAGACTTGGCGAAAAAGCCGGAGAAAGAGGTTCCGAAGAGCGACGCGCAACCACAAAAGGGAGGGGTAGTGATTAATAAGAGATAGAGAGGATTACCTGAAAGAGGGTTCAACCGAGGCTACGAAATCACCTCGCGAGAGGAGCCAACTGCTCGGCCGTGAAGGGACTCGAAGAAAATGAACTGCAGCTCGGGAAACTAAACATACCGCGGGGACGATCCTGGGAAAAAAGGATACGTCAGTTCAAACGGCAAAGGCATTGGTAGAGGAGGAACGGCACGCCGTCCTTGGGAGAATGGCTTCTGGTCTTGATCTACTCAAAAGCTCCGAGAGGCAGCTCAGACAGGAGGGGAGCGCAGCAGCACGCGTTTGAAAAGGATATAAGAGGGCCATCAACATGTCGGGCACGGCCGCATATATGCACGTCCCTTGACTCCCCATCGCCATGGATGGCGGTAGCAAGAACAAACAAGCAGGTGGGGCGGTTCTCGGGAAAAACGAAACTGGCATGGCATAGCCGCGTGAACAAATAAGGTCCAAATGGAGGAACCAAGTCTTACAAGAAGAATCCGCTCATGAGAGAAAAGGGAAAGTTGCAGCGCGGGGGACTCAAACATAGTCGTGACCGAAAACGATATCGAGTCTCGGCCAGCAGGGATACGCTCAAGGCGGTAGTATTGACCCGGCATCTGTTCAATACAATCCTTGTCAGAAACCCTTAGTAGAGATGGGGTTCAGGCGGAATCTCATCGAAGATGGGTTTCAGTCTGCTCGACAAGTCGTAGGACTGTGTAGGTAATGAACTAGCTCGAACAGAAGAGCCGAGGGCTTGAGTCTGGGTGAAAAACAGATAAGAGAGAGGGGATGCAAACAGCCGCGGTCATATAAACAGCGAGAAGGAGTTCGAGCACGTCGCGGGTTCTCGCAATCAAGCAAGCCTACCTAGTAAAGGCTATAGCAGGCATCGAGGAAATCATGGGGGCCCGTTGAGAGACTCTCTAGGGATGGGAGAGCAGTTGGCAAATAGGCGGCAGATAGGGTTTGATCACCACCGAGAGTACGGGGGGACAAAACAGACGAACGCGAGCAAGCGTGAGTATATGCGACCTTTACAATGAAGGGGAGGAGGTGCGGAGGGGATAGGTTCTTTGAAGTTACTAGCGATGGAGAGAGCTACTCCCTAGAGAAGCAGAATGCGAGAAAATCGCGATGGTTTGACAACGCCGTTCTTCTTCCTAAAGAATATTTTGAGGCAAACGACCTTTGTATTCACAACCATAACGAAACGTGTTGCCTTCCGCAGCACCGGTCACGAAAGAAGGGGGAGATCTCCTACCCACTCTCAGGAAAGAAAGTAGAAGTAAGGGCCTTTGCACTTCTCAAGCAGAATAAGGGTGGATGGGGGTGAGGACTAACTGGAACGAGGAAACGTACCGAGCAAACGATGTCCTGCGAAGAAGGGAATGGTGCACGGCCTAACTCTGGGCGAACCCGCGGGGTTCTTAAATCCGACAGGCGTGAAGGGAAAGAGACAACAGTAGACAGAGCAATATCAACCAACAAATGTTGTAGGATCGGCCCAAGGGGCCATGTGTCGAGAGGAGACCGTCCCGCCAATCATCCAAACCCTCAGAAGAGAAGCACCCAGCACCTCTTTGACAACGAAGAGAGTCCAACGCAGTGGCGTTAGCACTAGGGCTCTTGGAACGGTAGACGAGAGCTCCGCCCCTGAAATCAGTACATTATGGCTCTTGGGGCCGATTCACCCAATCATTATAACGCTGCGATCCCACAAAAAAGGCAGGATAAGACAAGCCCCCTTACACACCGTCAAGAAGGGGAGTTTCCAGAGGGGGAGGATGAACCCAAACAACAGGACAAAACCAGGGTCCTAAATAGGAATTATTAGGGGAAGAATCGCTTAGGGATGTCGTGAGCGTCAAAATCGGAGGGGGGGACAAGAGGCTTTGCCCACCTGGGAGAAATGGATTTTAAACATGCAAATTTGCATTATTGGAGCAAACCTGAGACAAATCGCAAAGACCGAGTGGCGCGTACGAGAAACTGCGGGGAAAGGGAATGGGGTTGGGGCAGAAGGTGTCGATTCGACCAACCCAAAGTATCAACTGGGTGGGTTCGAACCAGGGGAGGTTACCTAAGCTCGTTTAAGAGCGTGAGACATGGCAATGTCACCCCATTCATGGCTTCGGAGACAGACCGGACGGGGATTTTGGTCTTGGGGTGATAAAGGAGGGAAGAAAAACGGGCCCAAAAATTCTCGTAACAGCGTCTCATAAAATTCAGGGACAATACTAAGCAGAGGGGGGAGGGTATTTCGGGAGGAAGGGCGAGGTCCTAGATAGGGCCACGCTATCACACAACAAACGCTCACGGCCAAATTTATCGATGTTCACAGCGTGTACGCACCGAAGCTCCGGAAGGAAAGTACGATAGCGCGAGACTTGAAGGATTCGGGAGAGCCCACTTGTTTTATCTTGGGGCTTTCAGCTAGAAACTTGAAGGCGGGGAGCGAAAACGCCTGCAGGGCTGGCATAACGGAAGCCGTGCACCACGAAAACGTGGAAAAGTCGGTCTAGCCGTCGAGGGAAACACGATCGGAGAAACTCAAAAAATCATTATATCACTCGGGCTGAGAAACTCAGTAGTAGGAGTCCGGGAAAGCGTACACGAGATCAAGGGGTAGGACCCGGAAAGGACTCGTTAAGAGCCATTGTTTCGACAGTATTTTGGGTGCATAGAGCAGGGCCGAGATAGATTCGGAGAACAAACCGGTCCCTAACACGCCCGAACCTAGGATTCAGCGCCTCGTAATTGGGAAGGCGATCAAGAACGACGATGTGACCAAAGATGTCATACTCGCAGCCAAAGTGAGCGGTTCCGGGGGCGCGGAACAGCGGTGACCTCGAAGCTAGAGAAAAAAACAACTGAGTAGTAAAAAAGATATAGAGAAGTAGAAAAGCCGGGAGAAGAAAGGAACGAAGCCCTTAACGCTCAGATGCGGAGGGGAAGTCATGGAAAAAAGGTTCTTGACCGGACATATAAAGGGAGGCTCAGGAAAAGGCGAAAGAAAGCTATGTTCTTCAGGAAGCAAGCAGGGGGAGAAGCAGAGATCGTCTTAACCGCTCGATCATCAACACATCAATGGCAGAAATGATCTTAAAATCCGACGTAGCAGTGTTAATAGACCGATCGTACAGGGAAGGTCCCGGAAGCCTTGAATACGAAGCGCTCCGAAGAGGCTCTCGAATGGCACGCCTCTAAAGAGGTCGTAAGACACCTCTAAGGCGAAAAACGACGATCCGGACCAATGGGGAGGTAATTCATCGTCATGCTCATAAAGGAAAAGTGCAGAAACGACAGAAACCCCGTCACGGATCAGCAAACGATAATCAAGAGGAGGGCGATAAAAGAAAATAGAAGAGAGAAGGGCGATCTGTGATCGAAAGCGGTAAAGAAAAAGAGGCGGGCAACGACTTAAAACGGTACGAGGTGAAAAATTTTGGAGAGGGGGTGAGATGTATAGTCATCAACTCTCGGAGGAAAGAGAATGCAGCCAAATAACACCGAAAATCGGATTTCGTAGTGGAAGAAGTGAGAGGGAAGAAGAGTATGGACGAGCGGAATGCGGGCCCGTTTCTGGAAATCCGGTATAAAAAGAAAAGCAAAAAGAAACATTAGGAGCGTTCAGAAGAAGAAGGAAAATGAAAAAGGAAACTAAAACCAACGCGACGGCATCGCCTTAAAACATCCATTTAGAAAACCCACATTAGCAGGTCGGGGGATGACCAATAGCCACTCGAGTATCACCAACCACTCAGTTCAAACGGAAGCCCGCGGAGGGAAAGTGAGTTTGCGAGGGGTGGGGTGGAGACAAGCGCCCAACGGCATGGTAAAAGAAAAGGAAAAGGGCAGACAGAGAATTCCACAAAAAACATGACGAGACCACGCAGACCCTAAGATAGTAGGTTCCCTCAATCCTTGCAAAAGGTGTGGGTGTTTGAAAAATGGGGTCCAGGTTTGGTGGGGGTTCAAGAAAAGAAGGAAGAAATCAAGTTCTCCCTTGCGGCGGAGGGGAAGGGGGGCTAGAGGCTGTGGTTGGGTATAAGTCCGACTGCAATCCGGGAGGACCGCGCAGAGAAGCCGGATTGAGTAGGGGGGCGATCCTCGAGGAAAAGAAAAAAAGAAATGAGGGATCACAAAAACCAAGATGCCGCGCTCGGCGGTCCACGCGTTATGGGGGTGCGCCGGCTGAAGGGGGAGTTACGTAGCCAGGAAAAACGCGAAGGAACTGGGAAAAAAAAGAGGGGTCTGAGCCGACAAAACATTGTGGCGGAAGGGGGAGGATCGGAAAGTTTGGGAGAGTTACGCACGGCCTATGGAGTCTTTACGCAAAACGAGGGTCAAAACGGGGGCAAGAAGGAGCCGGTTGCCAAATACCGGGCTTCGGCATGTCTAGGTTTGGGGGGGCGAGGTTTCCAGATTCTACCACAGGGACACCCCTCTCGACGGTGAAAAAGGACCACCCGGCCCTTCAATGAAAAAAGGGAGGAGGAAAGAGGGAGAATGAGAAAATCCTTTCCTTTGCGTCGGAAGAGTAAAAAAACGGCTCGCGAGGTTTGTGAGAAACTGAACGGAGTCGCAAAAAAAGAGTTTAAGAAAGGGATTAGAGTCAAACGAACGCGAAATGATCTCCCGGATGAGCCAACGAGTTCAATATCTGCTCCAGAACAGCCGCTTCCCGGAAACCCAGAAGGAAGAAAGAGCAAGGGTCCATGTCCACGGCGAAAAGATAAAGGATGTGCATAGGGCGCATGGCAGTGGTGTGATTCACACCGGGAGAGGGGTGGATAAAAAAAAACGTCATTCATCTCCGCAGGGTGCCCAGGAACGCGCGGTGGAGATACAAAGGTGTGAAAAACATTAGATCGACCGGAAAAATCAGACGTGCTGCTGGCTAGAATCGAGGAAAATCGGTGTAGGTCGAAGCAACATGCACGTGATCGAAGCATATCGACAATTTTTAGTCGTGAAGGAAAGAGGAGGGGGGAAAGGACTCGAGGAAGCTTTGCATCAAGGGAATAAGGGGGCGGAGGCCTGCGGGGAAAGCGTAGGTAAGTCCGACAACAGACCCACAGGCTTCTGCGCGCGAAAAAGGGACAAGATATGCACGAGAAGCGACATTACACGATAGAACAGTGTACGAACGGCGGATGAAAAATCACTCGGAATGACTACACTAGGAAGTGCGAAAAATGGCTTCCAACTAGAGACTGACGAAGCGTGTGCGCGCAACGGGGGGCGGGAAAGCGATTATCGAATATGAACCGTAAAGACTGAGTGCGCTGCGTCAAACTGGTAAGAAGCGGTGCACCTACCATGGGGCGATAGGGAGATCCAATCTCGCTCTCAACTGGAGTCGAAGCTATAACGCAAAATCCCAACCGGCGTATTTCGAAGAAATCATTGTCCGATGAGACAGAAACTGCGAAGTGGGCATAGAGTACCCTGTTCAGCAGAATGGGGAAGCTTGAAAGTGACAAGCGTTTCTGAGGCGGAAGGCCTAAGAGGCAAATATATCTCGGGGGGGGGGGCGCGAGAAGAAAGTCGCAAAAAAAAGGGGAGGAGGCAGGGCAAAGCCCAGAAAAAAAATGCCTTGATCAGCTGTCGAGACCGAAGATCTAGGAGAACGGCGCAAACGGAATCGCCCTGGTTTGCCGAAAAATCACTGACAATGCAAGTACTACGAAAGAGTAACAGAATTCCGAACATTTTGCGGGTCGAGGCTGTCGACTTGGGATCTCCCGCGGTGATGAAAAGCCGGTGACTCCGAACGATATAGAGAAGAACAACAACACGTGGAGTAAAATCTAGATACGGTAAGTAACTAAAAAATATGGTCGCCGAGGGTCGTGAGCACCGCGGAGGGAGTCAGAAGGATCTTCAAAATCGTTTCAAATCGCCGAGAACCAAAGGGAAATTCAGACTTTGAGAAACATTCCGAGTCCGGGAAGGGGACCGGTTCTCTCGATAATGCTGGTCAGGTCGACAAGAGGAGCCCGGAATTGGAAGGGGTGGAGTAGGAACGGGAAACAGTACTTGGTAGCTGCATGGAGTAATCTAAAAAAAGATTATATTCTCCTGGGTCAAAGGAGTGATAGAGAGCAACCGCTGTAGGGATCTCAGGGAAAAATTTCGGTCAATGTAAAATTTCATTCTCCTTACTGAGGGCATATAAAGTAAATTGCTTCGCAAGGGAAACAGAAGCCTTTGCGTTCTGTAGCAATCGGAAATAGGTTCGAGTACTAGCGAGGAAAAGATTCGGCCAATGGGAGGTCGAACAAAATTCTTCAAAGGACGAATCCTGCGCAGACGCTGAAGAAAGATTCTGAGCAAATCACATGCACACGGCGGAACAAGCATGTTGAAAGCGAACTATGGACGGCGGGCTCTTGACAGTCCGTGTGACTGCGGACGTTTAACTTCACCGAGCAGATGGGAATCATCAGGGTCGACGAAAAGTGTCCGATATATGCAGTCGCCACGCGCAAAGAGGGGGAGGTAGATCGAAGCAGGAGGACAGGTTTGACTAAGGCACTCAGAAGGAGCGGCCTCCGGATTCTTCAAGGGTGCGCTAAAAATCAAACGGGAGGCAAAAAAAACGGCGGTAAAGAAAGAGAAAATGGAAGACTGCAGACAAAGTAGATTTTCTAGGATAGGGGAACCCATCACAAATCAGCCTCAATAGCAGCACTTCGAGTAAAAAGGAGAGGAATGGTTACCGAATTTGCGCCTCGGAGCGGAAGACTCAGGGGGCACATCGTCGCGAGGAAAGGGTTTTAGGAACAAGCGAAAAAGGAAGAAAAAAACAGGAATAAAGAGCGAGGATACCTACGTTGAGGAGTTCTCCCGGAATGGGAAAACTAAGGGCGGTCGGAACGGGGAGCGGGGCAATGCCGGAAAAACTATGGAGAGAGAGACTCCCTAGGAAGACTATCGGAGAGCACCAGAGAGGGAGTGGGCATCATCCTCTGATGAGTCTCCAATAGGTCTCACAAGCAAAAACCGGTTGAAATCAAACACCTAGACCCTAGACGTGTTTGCCGTGCCACCGCAGAACTGGAAAGCCCAGGAACGAGGGGGTAGTATCTCCAACCGTCTACAACCTTAGAAAAAAAAAAGGGCCGGGGGTTGAAGGAGACCAAGCAGAAGGTGGGGATCTGGTTCGCCGAAGAAACGATGCCAAACCCAGAAAGAGCTGCCTGGGAATTCACTTTCGGTCACGCCTCCTTCTTGAGCCCAAAACCCAACAAATCTTTGGACAGGTAGCTCGTAGGGACTTCCAAGCAGCACACAAAAAGAGCAATAAAAGCCACCAAAGGGTGGGGGGGAGGAGATAACACCAAGGAGGGTCCGCGGTACATGTGCTCTGAGCCGTGAAATGCCTCAAATCACCCTAAAGCGAGGTCCTGCGCAAAAGCGACTGCGTTACCTCAAAATGAGGACACATGGTGGTCAGGAAAATAAAAGAGGCCTTGGGCAGAGAAGCGAAGGAGCCTAAATTAATAAATCAGGATGGAACGAAAGGATGCGCCTAATGGACAGCTGCAAAGGATACAACAACAAAGGGAAGAGAAAGTCTTCCACGCCAAGCAGCCCGGTAACGTTGTCTTGAAACTCCTACGTGCACTGAGGAACACCCACACAAGTACACAAAACAGTCCTCCTAAGAGATTGAGGAAACGATCTCGTTCGGATGCTGGTGGGGAAGCTTCACTGATAGTGCAAGAGGAGTTGCCCTTACTGCCTTGTGGGGGCAAACATGAAGGGGGGCAGAAAGTGGCGCAAACCGAGCAAATCACCCGCCAGGGAAGGGAAGCAAAAGCGGAGTGAGGGTGAATCAGGTGATCAAACCCGCAAGTCTAGGTTTGTCTGGAAAAGGGGATTGACCTAAAGAGTGCCGACGGGCAAGCAAGGTACCATTGATGAGGTCAGATAGCTCCGAAGAAAGGGGGTGGGATGGTATGAGAAAAGATTTTCAGACGGGACGCCTGAAATAGAGGAAAAAAATATTCTCAATAGACAACAGACACTCCGACCTCAGATTGCGGTTTTCTGGCGGCAAAGTTCCTCCACTATTCGTCCAGCGAAAAAAACAGCAACCCTGCAAAGGGAAAGGCTGTTCAAGGGGCCAGACAGCAAGCTATTAGACCGCTTCCAGATCAGAAGAGGGAAGACTGGAGAAGGAGGGTCGTGAAACCGATGTTGATCTTCGGGAGGGAATCGCCTTGAAAGACAGGGTGGCTGAAAAGGGAGGGCTTCGCCTGCCGATCGAGAGACCGACACATGGAGGACGTGTGGGTGAGGGGGACTTAGAAAGGGTGTCAGATCAATCTCGCGCGCTCCTGGAGTCGATCAACTAGGAAGAGATAGTAGTGTAAAACGTAGGGAAGGGAAAGTAAAACGTAATAGGGGGAAGTATGACAGAGGAAAAACACCGATGGATGAGTCAAGAAGGGTTTTGAAGCAATCAAGTCCAAAGAGAACTTCTACACCCAGAATTCCTGCAAGCGAACGAAACGAGAGATGAGAACGAGTAACTTGGAAAAGGCTAGAGGACGGTACACGAAAAGAGGGGTAAGGGTTCATCCGCAAGCAGATTATCTTTACTTTCTATTCCCTCGCGGGAGATTTCC
>Ga0179593_1465891_pt1 | contig 11374 bp, 16 predicted proteins | sample CZODoug2_1_08_16_FD_185931 | JGI IMG/M metagenome (GOLD analysis project Ga0179593, IMG submission 185931) | Vadose zone soil fungal communities from Angelo Coast Range Reserve, California, USA - CZODoug2_1_08_16fungal (PacBio error correction) | ecosystem: Environmental > Terrestrial > Soil >...
GCTTGTCATTTATTCCATGTGGTGTTCCCCCATGGGCTTAGGGGGGAGAGAAAACAGAAAAAGGAGAAGGAGGACGAGTCAAGATTGCAAAAAGGGCAACAATTTTGAAAAAATCAACAACTGTCAAAAAAGGGGGTGGCGGGGGTTTTGGGAAGGCAGCGTTTTCGCCCCGGGATAAGGGGGGGGAGAAACGGGAAACGAAAGACTAGTGTGAAGCAAAAGTTGGGGGGACGCGAAGGGGTCGACAGGCAGAGAAAGAGTCGATTGTAGTTAAGAGAGGGGGGAAAAAAGATCGAAAAAGCGCACGGTGAAGCGCGTGATTATCAAAGGATTGCAGGGAGGGATTGGAGAAGGGTGGAGGTGGGCAACTAACACACTCTCAAATAAATTACAAAAGAAAAAGAAGGGGGAAGTGGGGGAAAGTGGGGGGGAGGCGGGGCGGGAATGCGACTTCAACGGAAAAAAAAAGTCGGGTTTCAGAAAAACGCCATACGCCCCAAACTCGGTCTCCCATGGGGGGCCAGGACAAAAGGTGCAGACGAGTGGAGGAGGAAAACAACTTGGTGGAAAAAGTGTGGCTGGAACGGACAAAAGAGGAAAGAAAAAGGGCACCACGGGCCCCACATAAAGAACGAAGAAGCCGCAGAGAGTCCCGAAAAGAGTGACCAGAAAAGTGGGTTCCCCTTTGTGAAGACGAGGAAGAAACAAAACGGCTCGCAATACAAAAAGGGGATGCAAAGGGGGGAAAAAAGAGAAGGGGGAAAAAAGGGAAAAAAAAGGGTGGGAGGCAAAAAGAACATCCACTCAACGTCGGTCAAAAAGAACGAAGGAATGGGGGTATGTCCCAATTTGGGTTTTTCCCTGTCACAGGAAGGAGGTTACAGGCGTAACCCAAGCAAAAGCAAAAGAGTAACTGTAAAAAAACAGGGGATAATACGTGGGAAAGGGGGCAGACGTCCTTCCTTTTCTATTTCTTGCCGGAGAAGGGGAAAGACAAAAACAGGAAACGGAAATCAATGAGAAGGACAAGTCACCTGAGTCGGAAAGGATCAACCAAATTTGCCGGGGGGGAAACAAAGTTGGAAAGGAATGTAAAGGTAAAGCACCCCAACTACTATATCGATTACAATGAGGAAAAGAGCGAAAGGAAAAGAACGGACCAGGGGTGAAAGTGCAAGCCAAACCCAAGCAAAAGAAGATTGGGAGCAAAGAAAATGGGAATTGCTCCGCAGAAACATGGGCGAAAGATGGGGGTTTGGAAAGGGGGTCAAACATAGGGAAATTTGGGGGAAGGAAGCTTTTTCTTTTCTGGATACTGTGCTGGTTCCGAAGTGGAAAAAAGAAAAAGCGAAAGAAAGAAGGAAAGTCCGAAACCTAGGAGGTAAAAATAGGGAAAAAAGCTCGAAAAAAGATAGCCCTGGGGACAAAAAAAGTAGGGGGGTGTGGGGGGCAAAAAAAAAAGCCCAGACACACAGATTGCCAGCAATGGGGTGAGGCAAGAAGGATGAAAGAAATGCCAAGACTATGTTCACTGGGGTGAACATTCAGGGGAAAAAAAAAAGTGAAAAGGAGGAGAGGGAAAAAGGTCTACGTGATGAAAAAAAGGGGTCGCCCACTTGTTTGGGCGCCAAAACGGGTCCCAAGGGGATTGGCACGAATTCTGGGGGGGAAAAAAAAAAGGGAAAAAAGGGAAAAGAGAGTCGGAAAAAACCACGCACGCATACATTTGTTATGAGGCAGGGAAAAAAAGGGGTCGGAACGAAAAGCGAAAGAAAACGTCTCTGGAAGAAACTTTTGTTGCTCGAAAGAAAAAACCGCGGAAGAAAAGGGAAAGGGGGGGGTCTCCAGAACGGGGGGAAAAAATCGCATCTAAATTTGGGTCAAAATAGAAGGTAAAAGAACTTGCCGTTTTGACGGGAGAGGGGGGGGGAAAGAAAAAGCAAGAAAAAGAGGCAAAACTGTGAAGGAGGCCATACAATCAAAAAGCCAAGAAAAGAAACGAAAAGGAGAAAGAGCGTTTTAACAAGGACATGTATTTTGCAATCGAAGGGGAGGGGAAGTAAAAGGGGGAAATCAGGAGGGGACTTAACCGAGTTCAAAAGGCGGGAAAGGTACGAGCGTGGTGAAGAGCCAGGGGTCTGAAGAAAAGGCAAAAAAACAACATGGTTCAATGTCCACCCGGCTTTAAAAAAAGGGGGGGGGAAGAGAGCAAGGGAAGTATTGTGATGGTTGGGTCAGCAAAAAGCAGGAATCATTTGAAAAGTTGGGTCCCCACGCTGAATCGAACCTAAAAGGAGAAAAAACTTACCTGCAAATCACGGACTCAGAGGAGGGGGGTAAAAGGGGGCAAGGAAAAAAACAGCGGTGTTGGGGCACTTGGCAAGGGGAAAACAGGAAAACATAGCTGGAATAGCGGGGGGAGGGAGAAGGGAGGGAAAAAAGTTTGGAATATAAGATGGGTTCCTAACTCCTTTCACCGTGGGGAAGGGGGAAAAGGGGGAAAGAGGGGGAAAAAAGCGTCAACTCCTAATCGGGTTTGGAGACCAACAGGGGACATAACTCAAGTGGCACAGTAAATCAATTTCTGAAAAGAGAATGAGGGGGAAAAAGAAAGCGAAAAAATACGGGAAAATGTACACACTAACAAGAAAAAAAAACAACGAGGGGAAAAATGACGAAAGCTGTTACGAAACAAAACCCTGCTGCCGTGGACATGTCCGGAACGGTTAGGGGCCCAAAAAAAGACGAGCGCCGGTGATTTCAACCGCCAGAATTGGCCAAGGCCGGTCCATGGGCAAGAAGGGGGGGAGGGAGATGGGAGGGGCTGCGAAACAGACTCGAGAAAAAACAACACAAAGGAAAAAGGGAGGGGAGGAAAAAAGAGAGAGATGTTTCAAACAAGAAAAATAGTGTGAGAAACAAAAACGAAAGGAACCGAAGGGGGTGGACCACAACTAAAGAAGTGAATTCCACACAAGGGAGCCTCACCTCTTCAAGGGGAAGAAGAATGGGAGTTACCGGAAATGTCACTCATAACTGGGGGGCCTGGAGAACGAGCAGGGGGGGGGGAAAAAAGTAATAAGAAAAAATCTGGAAAAGGGTAAAAAGTGCACGTATCAAGCTGGGGGACAAAAAATACAAGAGTCAAAAGGTGTCCGAAATTGATTTAAGTTTCGAGTTACTGGCATTGAAAGAAAGATTAGAGGAAAAGGGGGACAGAAGAAGGAAAAAGGAAAGTTCGGGGAGAGGAACGGGCATGGCCCCTAAGTCTTATTAAATAAAAACACTTTGTGCAAGAAAGGTAGAAAAGAGTCACGCCTTCGTTTTTTTCCCTGGGTCAAGGAGAAAAAAAATTGACTAACAAAAGAGGGAAATTAAGTGAGAAAAAAAAATAATAACAATCCATCGTTAAAAACGATGGTGAAAAAATTGGGGGGGGTCATCATCATGATTGACTATCCAATCTTTGCACGGGGGAAAAAGGGACAATGGGAGGGACCAACAATCAGTAAATGATCAACCGGGGGGGGAAAAAAAATTATCAACAAAATGGGGGGGGTCAAAAGAAAGGTGGACAATTAGAACAACCATGTCCCTGGAAATCGAATTATGGGAAAAAAAGGCAAAACGAAAGATTAAACAAAGAAAAGACCTAGAGTAGAACGCGGAAGACGCAGGGACAAGAAAAATAAACTGCAATAACATTCGATGGGCAACTACATGCTGTAAAGCAGAAAAGGGGGGAAGGGGGAGGGGGTAGGCAGGGGCGGAGGGAAAAACGATGATTAAACGTCCGCAAGGTTTGCAGATTAAAAGCGATTGAATCACAAAGCCTCGTCAAAAAAAAAACAAAAAAAAAGGAAAAAGAAGCAGGAAAATTGGAAGGGGAAGAGTTTTCAAAAAAAGGAGAAACAGGTACCGGGGCAAATAGGCCACAGCCGGAAGGTAAAAGAAAAAAAGAAAGGTCAGAGAGAAACAGTTAAAGGTAAATAGAGGGGGGGGGACTGAACACATTGTGAAGAAGAAAGAAAGTCTGAGTTGACGGGGGGGAATTCCGCTAGTAGAAAAAAAAAAGACCTTTTTGAAAGGAGGGGGGGGAAAACATGCGGCAAAATGGACCAAAAAAAAAAAAAGGTCTCAGTGCGAATAAAAGGGGACGGGAAACAAGGAAGAAAGTGAGGGTCCCGCCCTCGTGGACTGTTAAGGAGAAAAGAAAAGGGGGAAACCGCACATAGTAGAGTGGGGCATGGGGGGAGTTGTGGAAAAGAAGGGGATGATCACCCAGAGGCAAGAGAAAGGGGTTCGGGGTAACCAACAAAAGTAGAAGGGCCCGTAAAAGGTAGAAGAAGGGGGGACAAGGGGGGACAGGGGAAGATTGACGTGAAGTCCGTTGAAGTTGCAATCTTTCCACTAAAGGTGCAAGGGCTGATTCCTTGGGAAAAGGGAAACGGGGGAAAAAGTCGAGCAACCGAAGAAGGCGAACAACTTCATTACGGCGGACAAAACATAGACGAGGAACTAAAACGAATGGTCTGAGGGATCAATCATTCAAGAGTGAGAGAAAGGGGGACGGGGGGGGGGATCAAATTTAGAAAAATGTCAGGCCTTTGGCTAGAGACTTTTCCCAGTAAACGAGGGGGGAAAAAGACGCTCTCGTAGGTTTGAGGGGAAGGGGGCAAAAATGAAAGGAATCAAAACAAAGGACCATAAAATGTGGGACGCCTCGCAAGAAGGAGAAAACGGCCCTGCATGCGTGCTGATGGCCAGGAGTCAGGAGGGGGGAAAAGGAACTATTAGAACAATCTCCAAGTCCCAAGGCCAAGCTAGGGGGGGGGGGGGGGGGATAAAAGAAAAGTATTAAAGTGAGGAAATCACCTGTGTTGGTTTGTAAAAGGAAGAGAAAGGGGAGGAAAAAATTTGGGGTTGTGGCACACAAAAACTGAAGGTAACGCAAGGGGAAAAACTGGCCGAACAAGCCAGGGAGTGTGTCCTGGACCTCATTGGGAGATGCTCACTTGCGAACCATGGTGGGGAAAATTTAGGGAAGGGGAGACATCAAGGGGGGGTCGGGCCTGAAGCCGGGGGGGGGGGGTCAAGCAGGAGGACAAGGAAAGGACCAGGGCACAAAAATGTTGAGGACTTGACGAAAAAGGAAGGAAAGGCAAACGGTCGGTGAAAGGGTGTAGGATCACTGGGGGGAGCATCCATTTGAAAACAGGTTGTGGACGAGCAAGTTCAGAGGTAAGCAAGGGGGGGGAAAAGTCGCCAACCAATGGGAGACAGCGGGGGTGGTTACAGGTAACTGGAGGGGAAAGAAAGTCTAGGCCAGTAAAGCCCAAGCTCTGAATGAGAGAGATTTTGAGGTTGTGTATTTTATTGTTTGGTTTGCGAAATTTTTTTTAGGAAACAAGACATCCGAAAAAATAGTCGATCCAAAAACAGGAGTTCCAAGGTCACCTCAATGGGGGGGCAAAGAGGAAGGAAGTCCATTTCCTTCTGGGACCTGGAGAAAACAGGCTGACAAAGCACTAACAGTCATCTGGTAAAAAGGAGGAAAGCGATGTGCCCGGCAAAAGGGAATCACATCACGGGGAGAAAAAAGGGAAACAGCGGGGGGAAAAAGGTTTGTTGACAGGGGGTGAACAATTGGGCAAGTGGGAAAATATGGAATAGAGCGGAACACGGCCTGACTTGTTTTATCTCAGAACAGAAAAAAAAAGACAGTAATGCCAAGACAAGGAGACAGCTATCAACCAAAAAAAAAAAGGGAAGGATGGGGACAGGTCTCAGAGATGAATCTTGGCAGGGAAACCAAGGGGGGGTCCCTAAAACATGAGGGCTGGAGAGGAGAACAAGTCAAGGCGGTCGCCTCAGAGAGGGGGGAAAAAATGCACAAGCAAACTGAACACAAAGTTGACAAAAAGGGCTGGTTTTGAGGTTCAGAGTTTAGAAGGGGGGGCTTTGCCCTTCCCTGCACAGAGTCTGTGAAGCAAGGGGGAAAGGGGGGGCAAAAATCCATATTGCGATGAGCCGAAGGAATGTGAGGCCACCAGAAGACAAGGCTCGGGTAAAGCGCGTTGATATAGGGGGGGGTGGATGAGGTGGGGGGAAAAAAATGGGGCATTTGACAGGGAAAGAACACAAATCTAAGAAAAAAAATAAAAAGAAACAAACAACAGAGAGGGGAAAAAAGAATAGAAAAAAACGGACGCGGCTTTTCCATCAGCCTTCGAAGGCTGGCCCACGCCAGGAAGAAAAACCACACAACAAGGGAGAAACAATGTTTGATCGAAGTGACAAATTGAAAGGGAGGATAGAAAAAATGGAATGGGCGGCTGAAAATATGAAATACAGAGAGGCAAGCTCCATAGACTCACGGACGATAATGCCGAACATGGGAAACAAGAAAAGGAAAAGGGGGAAATTGAATCCGCTGAAACTCACCGGCTCTCACTGGACCAACGGTATGCTTAAAAAAGGGGAAAGGGAACAATTCAAGAGACGGTGAAAAAAATAGTGGGGGGGAACAATAAGAAAAAAATCAAATGCCTGTAGGTCCAAATTTTTTTGACCCTTCGTGTAACCAAAGTGAAGTGATGAAAATGCGCTCACCACCAAGCCCATCAAATACGAAAAGAAGAGTGAAGACTGACGGGGGATACAGAAGGGGAAGCGCATTATCCATAGGATTGAACCATTACATGATCAAGGAAAAGAAAAGGCAACAGACCTCGGAGGCCGAAGTAGGAAAAACAGGAAGAGTTCAAATTTGAGAGAGGTAACGTGTAAAGCAAACACCACGAAAGGAAGAGAAAGTCCAAGCAGGACTTTGAAACGCCTATCGCCCAAAGAAAGGAAAAGGTCAGGGGGGGAAAGGAAAAAAGAATAAAGTCAGACGAAGGGAAAGATTGGGACAGAACGCCGAGAAACATTGGTGCGAAGACGATGGTTGTGGGGAAAACGAAGAAGGAACACTTGTTGAGGAAGCAGTTGGGTCGGGAGGGGGGAAAGGGGCAGGAAAAAAAAAAAAGAGGACGCAAAAGAAAAAAAAAAATCAAAAGCGGAGGAGAAAGAGTGCACGGAAACCGCACGTGAGTTCCAAAAGAGAAAATCTGAAAAGAACGATGCACACTTGAAGAACAAGGGGAAAGGGGGGGCCAAACCGAAACCCAAGGAGGGGTTGCACGATGGGGGGATCATCCTTGGATTAAGGAAGGAAAAAAGAGAAAGGGAAAGGGTGGGGGAACTTCAGTTCACCTTAACAGCTACGAGCGGGAACAACCGTCAAAAAAAAAAACTGGGAGAAAAGGGGGTCACAAAAAAGGGACGTTTACAAGAATGGTTGTTGAAAGGAAAAGTCGGGGGAAAAAAAGAAATGGAAAAAGAAGCGATCGGGGCATCCACGTACCAACGCAGAAAGGGGGGGGGAGGACGGAAAAAGGGGAGAAAAAAATCGGAGGAAGTACCCGGAAACATACGGGCAGAAAAGGTGGGGGTTCGCACGAATCCGGAGAGGGGAAAGAAAATTATCCGCGGTTAATCGAAAGCTACTTTTTTGCAAAAGGAAAAAAGAGAAAAGTTGACGAGCGTGGGGAAAGGACGCTTAATCGCAAAGGTCCGTTGACTTCTCAGAAATCAAGCGCAAAAGAAAGAAAAGGACGGAGACGAGCGTTTCACCATCATTGGGAATTTGTGCAATCGAAGGGGGGAAGGGAGGTGGGTTGGAAGGAAGTCTGCAACCACCTAGTGAAAGCGGTGATGGAGTGTGAAAGAGCACTTGTCGCCGATACTAAACGGAGACAGGAAAGGGGTGCAAAGGCCACCCTGCAGTTGAAAAAAACAGTTTGGGACGCAGGGAGAGGGGGAGAAAAAGAGAAGGGGGGGGGGCCAACAATCGGAGGAAGCTGAAAAAAAGTTGGACCCCCGGACCCTGAAAGAAAAGAGAAAACGAGACACAATTAGAGGAAAAGTCCCACCACAGGAACGAATGGGATGTTGATCTTTACTGAAACAAGAGGAAAAAAAAGGGGGGGCAAGACATACAATGGAGGGGGAGAGCGTGCGTGAGATGCCGTGTCACAAATGGTAGAATAAAGAAGTTGCAAAGACGGAGGGGGGAAAAAAGAAGGCCAGGGTGCAATTAATTACACAAAGAAGGGAAGAGACAGGGGTCAGAAAAACGTGCAAAAGTAAGAAATGTTCAAAATTAAACAAGAAGAGGGATCCCTTGTGTCCAAAAAAGACTGCAAGGAGGGGAATGGCATGGAGCAGGACACGACAGACAAAACGAGGAAGACGACGCGGGTTTCACGAAAAACCAGTTCAAAAAATGGAAGGAAAGGTCCTTCAAACGACAGGGGATCGCCAAAGGAAGGAGAAGAAGGGAAGGTTCACAACGCCTCATTCGGGGACCAACTTAGGTGTCATCGGTTGCCTGGGGAAGGGGAAAAAGAGGGTGACTGAAAGGGCAAAAACCTCTCTGACCGAAAAAAAAAAAAAAACGAGGAGGAGAAAAGACTCTCATTTTACGGACAAAGAAAGAAAAAAAAGGGGGACAATAACCAAGGGACGGGGAAAAGGAACTGGGGCAAAGAAGTGCATGTACGGGGCCATAAAACAGAGCTCAACGGGGGTCCTTGACGACTCACTCGGGGGAGGGAAAACCAGGAAATGTCACGGCATAAAAGTGGGACTTGTGATAACGGGAGGGATGAGGGGGCAAAAACTAGAAAGAGAGGGAAACGTTCACAAGGGAGAAGCTGTGTTCAAAGGAAGACGCCTGCGGTTCAGAATTGGAATGGGGAAAGAGGTTCTGCATGGAAAAAAAATCTGAAAGTTTATTCTACGTGTGGGAAACCTCCCGAAAAGGAAGGAAAGAAGAGAGGGGGGGAAACACTATAGTAGTCAACAACTTGTTCAAAGCAAGTCGGCCGAAAGAAAAAGAAAGGCACGGGAAGGGGGAGAACCAGGTGCATAACAGAAACTGCAGTGGAGAAAGAGAAGACCATCAAACTGGACTCTGGTGAAATGAGGAGTCAAATAAAATGGGAGGTTAATAAGCGGTGTGCAACGTCAATGACTTAGAGAGAAGGAAACATCGTCAATGACCCCGATGAGCCGTCGTCAAATTTTGTTTTAAAAAAAAGCCAAAACAAAAAAGTGGAAAACAGTGGACAAGGGGAAGGTCTCGAAAAGGTAAAAGGAGGGAAAGGACAGGGGTCACACAAGCCGGAAACCCGGGGATAAAGAGGGAAGACGCAATGGCCAATCAATTAAGGCAAGAAGAAACCATTCCGAGTTGACCAACTCAGGGAGGGAAAGAAGGGGAACGGAAAGTGCGGGGGTAGGAGCAGCGCACGGAGAGGGATGATCCGTCCGAAGTTGCTAAAAAAAAAAAAAGAGGAAAGGGGGAACACAACAAACTAAGACGTTCAAAACGCAGGCACATTGCAAAGGAGATGTTAAAAAAAGGAAAAGGGAGGGCAGAAGGTTACACAAGCTAATAAAAGTTCTGGCCAATCTTAGAAGGGAAAAAAAACAGGTGCATACTGAAGGATCGAGGGGGGGTCTGACCCAGGTGAAGTCCGAAATAAAAATGGACCCTTGAGGGTTGAAAAGGGGGGAAGGCCGATCGTGGCTTCGGTGGCAACTACTTTGTTGGAAGAATGAGAGGGGGGGAAAGCAAGGGGGGGGAAAACTGCACTTTGACAAACGAACATAAATTTTAGAAAAATTCCATCCACGTTATAATAAAAAAGGGAGATAGGTAGCTTTTAGGTATGAAAAAAAAAAAAAAAAGTCACAAAAAAGAATATCCAAACTTTGCAGGGCAAGGAAAATCACAGGATGATCACCAAGCGCAAGCTGACTGGGGGGGGGGGACGGGGCCAACAACGTTATAAGGTTCCTGAAAAAGGGGGGACGGAGGGGGTCGAGAAAACTGGAGAATGGGGTGTAACAGAGAAGCAGGTGGGGGTGGAAATCTGTTTTTGGATTCACAAAGGGGAAGGGAGGGAGACTTGCTAGGTGACACGAGGGGGGGAAGACAAGTGCGAACTAAACCGAAGAGAAAAAAACCCGACAAAAAGTGGAAACAGTAGCGGACAAATCGAAAACCATCGTCTACAAAAGGAGGGAACAGGACAACGGGGGAAGATTGGAGATCGGGGGAAACTGGGTGGCCCTGCACAGTGTGAAAAGGAAGAAACATTGGGGGGGCAGGGAAAAAGAGCGGGTCCCAGTCTCTAAGTTGGAAATCGATAAAAAAAAGGGCACGTTGAGGGTCAAAAAGGTTAAAAAGGATGCAAAAGCAGAAAAAAGGAGAAAGGGGGGGGGAAAAGACGCAGGGGCCGGAGCGTCTGGGGAAGACTTATGGGGGGGGGAAAACGTGGGAAATAATTGTAGGGGGAAGCATGGGTTCCAGCCCTCACGCCCAAGGAAGTCCGAAGAAGTAGAAAAAAAAAAAAAAGTAGGGATCACCGTGTTGTTTTCACAGGGAGTCTTGATGGGGCTGTGTGGAAAAGCAAAGGGGGGGGGGAAATAAATACGAAGGGAAAAAACAGGGGTCACCAAGAAGATGTTTTTTCGTGTACAATGGGGGAACTCAAGGGCTCGAATAAGCAATTTGGGAAAAACGTGGCGGGGGTTAATGAAGCATCCGGTGGGGGGGTCGGCGAGGCCAGGGGTTAGGCACAAAGACGGGGAGGGGACAAAGGCCCCAATTTCCAGGAAACATGTTTTCGGGACGGAACAGAGGGGGGAATAATGGGACAAATCACATGCTTATCGGTGAACCAGCCAATTTCACAAAAACAGGGAGAGAAAAAACACAAAAATCGTACGCCAATTTGGGCATAGAGGAAATGGGGGGGGTAAGAAGAGGGTGGGGGGGGCGGACTGCTTGGGAAGAATTCTAAGGAAAGGGAAAAGAAAAAAAGCGGTAGAGCGCTTAGTGGGGGGTTGAATTGGATTGGTTGGTCAAATTGGGGGAGGAAAAAAAGAAAACAAACAGGAGAAAAGAAAAAAAAGATTCCGCAGAATCCTGATATCAAAGTAGCGGGGGGGTTCAAACTCGGACTGGGAGAGGAGTGACCCCAGGGCTGCAATGACCAATAGAATCGACTGGAGGGCCAGCAAGAAAAATGTTCCTCTGCCAAATGCCTGAAACGACGATGTGCCAGGGAAGAAGAAAAGAAAACGACGAAAAGCAAAAAAACCACGCCCAAGGGGGAAAAGTTTGTGGTGCAAGGTGGTAACCCTTTTGCGGAAAGTTGTGAAAAAAAATGAAAAAGAAAAAAGGGAATGACTTGGTGTAGCAGATCCCTCAGCACACAATGGGAAAAAAACATGGGGGAATAAATGGAAAAGAAGTAGG
>Ga0179593_1510513_pt1 | contig 11374 bp, 23 predicted proteins | sample CZODoug2_1_08_16_FD_185931 | JGI IMG/M metagenome (GOLD analysis project Ga0179593, IMG submission 185931) | Vadose zone soil fungal communities from Angelo Coast Range Reserve, California, USA - CZODoug2_1_08_16fungal (PacBio error correction) | ecosystem: Environmental > Terrestrial > Soil >...
GCCTAAAACAGAAAGGCCAGGAAGAAAAGAGTGTTAAATTTTTGCAACCAAGGACATAACAATTGGGGGGAATCATGGGGGGGAAGAAAAAAGGAAGGGGTGGTGTGTGCTCGGGGGGGAAAAAGAAAGAAAAAAGGTATGGGGGTCTACCCATTTGTGAGGCCAGCAACCCTGGTTTAAGGAACCCAGGAAAAACAGAGGGTCCGTGTGGAGCCAGGGAAGGGGTCATCAAGCGTGGGGGAAAAAAAGACTTTAAAGGAATGAGGGGGGGTTTGACGTGGCGCCTCGAAAGCCGGTCGGAGGAATGGGGTGTTTGCTTGGGGGGGAAAGGGGGGGGTGGGCAGGGAACCGAGTGCAAAGAAGCAAAGGGGCGGCCAAAAAACGACTTAAACGTACAGGGCCCAAGAGTGGTAAGTCCGCCCCAAAGGGGGGACCGGGGAAAAAAAAAACTACGGGAAACAAGATGTGAAAATCCCCAATTGGGAACCGAGGATTTCGCGCAAAGGGGTGATAAAACAACAAACGAAACGAGAATGTCCTGGGGGAAACAAAAAAACAAGACTCTGTAACATCGAGGGTTTGGAACAGCGACTAGAAAAGGAACGAACCTCGTGGGTTGAAAGGTGACCACGGGAAACTAAAAAAATCACTCATTAAATGAATCACCTGAAGGTCTATGAAGGCCGACACTGTGGAGGGACGGGCGGACGATCCAAACGCAGGGTTCAAATGTGGGGGGGGAACGTTACAAGGAGAAACTGAATGGAAAAAAAAAAAAAGGAACCTACAACCAGCAAAAATTCCAATTCCCAACAGGAAAACAGGGGCAGGGGGCAAAACAAAGAGGGGGGTCGAGGGAAGAAAAAGGCAAAAAGAACCGGGTAAAATTAACAATAAAGAAAAGAAGAGAGGAATGATACAAAAACTCCCATGAAAAGGAGACGAAGGCTTCCCGACGCCGAGCCAAAATGGGAACTAGGGCTAGATAGTAAGCCTTTAAGTTGTTGTGGAACCCAAAATGGGGCACCGTGGGGAAGGGCGAAACTCAAGTTTTTAACCAATAAAAAGCAAAAGCCCAACAAAGGGGGAGGAGACGAAAAATCTGAAGTGAAAAAAGCACAAGTCGGGAACTGGAACAAAAAGGGGGAGGATAGGACGCGCGTGAAAGAAGGTCGGTGAGGCATAAGAACGTGGAAGAACCGAGGGGCAACGAGGTTCGGCAAAAAGAAAGAAAAAAAAGGCGTATGATTGATGGAAAAAAGGAAAAACAGGGCGGAAAATCATCACACATAGTGACAAGCCTAGGAACGAATAAAAACAGGATAAAAGCCTGGGTTAATTGAAGGGGTATGAAACAAAAAAAAGGGGCAAAAAGTCAAGGTATTTGAGAGACAAGAACCGTCAAAAACTTCACAAAAAGGGGCGGCTCCAAACTCGAAGAAATGGTTAAGCCACATATCGGACTCAAAAACAATCATGGATGGACAAGGGGGGACCCGAGACTAAGGGAGGAGAAAGAAAAACCTTTGACGAGGTCAAAAGAACGAAAAGACAGGCGAAAAATTGCAACAGATAAGGCAAAAGAGCAGCAGGTTGGGGGGGAAACCCGGGAAACGCAAATTAAAAAAAAAAAATCAGAAGAAAAGGCAGGGATCCCAATAGAAGAGAGGGGGAACAAAAAATTCCAATTGAGGAAAAGGTGAGAAAAAAAAGCAGAGGAGAAGCAGGTCCGGCAAAAAAACAAAAAATAAAGAAGTCAACTTCGAGGGGAAAATGGGGGGTGTCCAACCAAAAACCACCAAACGGTAGGGGAGGGGAGCAGCCAAGGACCCTACGCCTTAAAAGCGGGGAATACTCCAAAGCACGTCAAAGTAGAGGAAATTCAAGAGCGGGGACCGCAAAGCAAAGAGAAAGCAGACGCCGAAAAGAACCGACCCGGGGACGGGGCAAAAAACGCTGAAAAAAAAAATGAGAAAAAGGGGGGCCTGGGGGAACAACGAGAAAAGACCGGGTGGAAGAAAAACACGGGAAAAAAAAGCGGTGGAAAAGTGAGGGGGGCCAAAGGAAAAAAAATGGAGAATTCACAACTGGCCAAGACGGAGGTATCTGGGCTTCGGAAGGGAAAAACAAGCAAAAAGTACACAGACGGGGATCACCCCGGAAAGGCAGGAAGACGGAAAAAAAAAGGAAGCATGGCCCGACCCGTAAAAAAAAAAAAAAAATGGGGGCAACGGGGGTACTGGACCATGGTAGGAACGCCTGGAACCAAATTGGGTTTCTTCGTCAAAAAAGGGAACAAAAAAGGATCGGAAGGGGGGGGGTCATAAAAACGAAGAAATAGAAGCTCAACAAAAAACAAGTAGGGGGAGAAAGGTAAAAAAGAGGAAAGGGAAGAGGGTTAGCAAAACCCTGAAAACCGGAGAAGAAACTGGAATCCCAAACGTTGTCCCGACAAGGCCATTTACGAGGCAAAGAATTTGGGCGCGTGAACGACACTTAGAAAAAAAACGAAAAGGGCACTCGGAGAAAAGGACTCGCGTGGGTGTGAAAAAAGGGCGAAGCAAAAGGCATTCCACGGGGAGAAGGGAGAAAGGTAAGTCGGACCGTAAAAATTTACAGAGTGTACTTGCACGCAGTCTTGGAGGAGACGGAATGTGAAGGGTCTTTGCGTAGCAGGCCCCGGAAAGGGAAGGGCAAACACAGCGACGCTGGGGTAAGGGACGTACGTTGAATTACGGGGGGGAGGGGAAAGGAAAGACTCGGGTCGTAAATAAGAAGGGAGAGAAAACAAAAAAAAAGAACGAAGGCGAAAAAATTGTACGAAAATGAGGGAGAGTTTTTTAAACACTAGACTGGGGAACGGAAAGAGGCATGAACTTGGCAAAAAGCGCGAACTCTCCAAAAAAAAGACCAAAAAAGTCAAAGGGGAAAAGGGAGTTTGGGAAACAGCTCGGGTTCGAGGAGTGACGAGGGAGGGAGGAGGGTTCTTCGAAAAATCCTGGCACGGAAAAGGGTGGGTCACCCCAGCAAGAGGCACCCGAAAACGTTAAATGTGAACTGCGAAAATGGATGAGGAGTGGGGAAAAACGCGTTCCAATGTGTTACGTGGTAACGAAGTCCAAAAAAAAGCAAGGAAGGACCGAAGGGTGGAAGCCAGTTTGGCGGGGGGGGAGGAACAAAAAATCCCTATATACACCCTTTGGAAAAAAAAAAAAAAAGTCATAAGAGGACAAAAAAAAAAGTGACGGTGTGCCAAACGAGAAAGTCACAGTCCAAAGCAAACACCTGGATAATTGGTCCGTGTACGGAATAGGGAAAAAGTGGACGAAAGGCGCAGAATTGGGCAAAGCCGTGTTTGTCACAGGGGGCCAGAACATAAGAAAGGGACATTCGGGGGATGAGGAGGGGGAAACCGAGGGCTCCTGTCCCCTTGCCCAAGCGTAGGGAAAGTGCCGACGTGTGCGCGAGGTGAAAGTCAACAGTTGGTGGGACGGGAGAAGGGACTGGGGACTGGTACGAGATGTCAAGATTGGCTGGTAAACAGGGAAAAAAAAAGGGGGCAAAAGCGTTTGTGCCGGAGTTCGCGAAGAGAGAGTTGCTGTAAGCCACGGGGGGGAAAAGGGGGGACAGAAGGGACAACCCGGGGGAAGCCCCGTGTTCTGCGAGGAAAAAGAATAGGATGCCGCGAGACGTCGGAAAGCAAAAAAAAACTGGAAGCAACAAATCGTAAGTGTTATAAAGTGATAAGACGTTGACTGTGTGAAATTACCGACCAGGGGCACTCTCGGAAAAACAGCTTCGGGGTGACCGTGGAGGGGCCATGCGGGGCTGGTTTGGGATGGGAAAAGGAGCAAACTCTTTTTAACTGCAGGAGAGGGGATGCCGGGGGGACAAGAAAATTGAAAGCCGGGGGGAAAAGGACCCCCAAGAACGAGGCATGCCGATAAAAAGTAGGGAAAGGTCAAAGGGGCAGTAGGATATTGTTCCTGAGAGTTTGGAGGGCAGCTCTGGCCGAAAAAACCACCCAAGAAACCAGCCTTTCGATAGAGGACCAAACAAACCCAGAAGAAACACAAGCGGAAAAGACGGGAAACAGACCCACTGATAAAGAGATGTGGTTTCGGAACAAGGCAGGGTAAGACGGGAAGGGTATATGCCCAAGGGTCAGGGAATGACCCTTCCAACAAATTGGGGGATTGGGGACACTCCACCGGTTGGATGGAACAACGGTTCCATCCCCAGTTGGGCGAAACTGGAAAGTAATCAGGGACAAAGTACTTTTGGACGGTGGCCATACTGGGTGGGGGACATGGCCACGAGGGTAGAACGCAAGAACAAAAAAAAATTCTTTCCGAGACGGAAGTTCCGAGGAAGCCGGGAACAACCGAAATGTTTCTTGGGCAAAATAGAGCGTGCCCACAACCGTCAACCCCGGTGGAAACGGAAGTCCGAAAAGAAAAGGAGACAAAAAGGAACCGCAGTGATTGTGGAACGGAAAAAAAGTTCAAGGAAAAGGGGGCTGCCACCAAAAAGTCAAATAAAGAAGGATAGGTTGACCCTAGCAAGACACAAAGAGCAAAGGACACCCACCCCCCCACGAAACAAGTGTTATTGGAACGAGTCAGAAAAGAACGAGGAATTCCTTTCCCGGCAATCGGGAGTATCTAGCGGTCAACAAAAAAAACAAGAGAGGAGTAAAGAAAAAAAAAGCAAAAAGAAGCTAAAGCCTCGGGAGGTGCCATTCTCAAGGCAACGTTGTATTAGAGGGGTGGAGGGGTCAACTATAATGTAAGTGTGAGATTGGGGGGGACGGCAGTGAAAAGGGTTCAACCCAGGAGCCGAAAATAAAAAAGGCAGGTCACCCGGTGGACGGGAAGGAGCATGTGTGATAGTGGAAAAAAAAAAGTCGGTGGGTACTTCTCCTCGAAAATCTCGTTCGGAATTGGGACTTGGGAAAAAAGGGATGACCGTCGTACTAGCAAAAAGGGACCAACAAGAACATTACAGGGGGGCCAGGGGCCACAGTGGGCAGAAAAACCATAACGGGATTCATAAATAGGAATTACCAGAGACCATTGGACTCGTATTTGGACGAATCAAATTTTCAGGAATAAAAACGGAATTAGAACCCCTTTGGGGTACGCGGAAAAAAAACTCGGGATGGAAAAGGCGAGGGTTTGGGGGAAAACAGAAACAGTTTGAAGCTAGAACCCGTGTCTGCAGGGGTCAAAAAACGGAAGAAATTAAACGCAACTGAAGCATGAAAAGGGAAGAAAAATGGGCAATATGAGGAGACAAAGGGTAAAAAATCGGGAAAGGGGGGGGGGGAACCGACTGGAAGGAAAAAAACAAGTCCGTGGTTTTGTGTGTTTTTTTTGGGGCAAGGGATGTACCCGAAGAGACGGATGAAAAAAAGGGAAAGCAGAAGAAGCCAAAATTTCCAGAAATATGGAAAATGGCAGCAACGGAAAAAATTGGACGAAAAAAAATACAAATCGGGTAATGACAAGAGTCAATCGGGATGGAAAGTGGATGTCAAACCTGGGGGAAACGAAAAAGTGCACAGTCCAAAGAGCAAGAAAGCGAACAGCGGCAACTGGGGAATCCATTTTTGGACCGAGAAGAAAAAGGAAGTAATTGTTTCACAAGAAGGAAAGCAACAGTAAAAGCAAAACGCCGTCCGATTCGAGCAAAACAAGAAGGAAAAAAACAAGCGCCACCCAGGTGGAGGAGAAAGAGAAGAATAATGTAAACAGGCACAAAGGCAACGACCGCTTAAAAGAGGGGGAAAAAGAAAAGCGCGCAAGTGACGGAAACATGAACGTCAGAAACCTGACAAGAACCGAGTGTACCGTCCGCCGGAAATCAAGGAAAAGACGTATGAAGGGTGGGTTAACAAGGCCAAAAACAAACGGCGGGGGAAAAATTGAACAGGGATCTGGAACAAGAAAGGGACTACCCAAAAAAAACCAATAATAAGTGGGGTTGGATTAGCCGTGGGGCAAAACTCACACAACGGGGGGGGGGGAAAATGGTTGGGGGGAAAAGAAAGGTCAAGCACAATGTACCGGGCACCCAAAAAGGCTAAATCTCGTGGACATGGGGTTGGGGAAAAAACAATAAAAAGAACCACTGTCTGAAGGCCAGTTTTGGAAAAGGGGGAAGAATGGAGAGAAATAACGCAAAACCGTTGGGTTGAAACGGAGTTTCAAAAGCCGAACAAGGCGGAAGGTTGCAACAGCCCCGAAAAAACAGCGGGGGTAAAAAAGGGTTACACCCAGAAGGATAAAACCCCAGGATGGAAAGTCACTAACGAAGAGAATGGTCAAGATTCATTTGAGTGGACCGGGGAAGAAAAAAAAGGCTCGTTGAGGGAGGGGTGTCACAGCACATAAACCGGAAAGCAGGAAAGTCAGACCCGTGCCTGGTCAAAGCGACATGTTTTTTTGAACTGCGGAGGGGGGGATGTCCGCCACCCAGGCTAACCTAAACAGCGGGGAGAAACTGGAATCACCTTAAAGAGAAAAGTTCAATGCCAGAATACCAGCGAAACAGAGAGGGGAGGCGAATACGGACAGACCTGGTAAGAGACGGGGGACCCTACCGAACAGAAAGGCAAGGGGGAAACCTCAGGGGAAAAGAAAAAGGAATAACACTCGGGAGCGCGGTAAGTCTGGGCACTACGACAGACACCCCCTTCTGGTCACCGAAGCCTGAATCTGCTGCTCGAAGTCCAAAAGCAGCCTTTAGAGGGGAAAGGGGTCTCATACCCAGGCAATTAGGCCCGGAAGAGCCGCAATTTCGAGGAACGTTCAAAAAGGCAGGCAACGGACAAGCTTTAAATCCAACTTTAGGGGAGGGGGGAATTTTGTAAAAAAAAGACTAGAGCCAACAAAAGGGGATGGAAAGAGAGAGATGTAACCCCAATTCGATCCAGAGAAAGAAACAAAAAACCACCCCGCCCGGTGGGGTTCAAACGGATTGGGAACGGAGGAAAAAAGGGGAAAGAATGTCTCCGACCTAAACGGGAGAAGAAAACTGTCTCCGAGGAACGCGGGGTACGGGTTTTTTGAACGGCCCAAAAAAAACGCCGTCCGGCAGGAAGGGGAAAAGGAATCTTCCGAGACCCGCTGCACGCGTTGATACGAAGGGTTCTCACCGCAGCGCGTCCTGTTGGAGAGGGACCAAAGGAAATTGTGGTCAGGAGGTTCAGGGGAAGAAAAACGTTTGAGGTTAGGGGACAAAAAAAAGCAACGATCGACCGATGAATGCGTCGAATGGTGAAGGTGAAGGAAAAGGGGTAGAAACGGAAAAAAAGTAGGATACTCGGGAAAAGTGGCGGGGGGGGGGAAAGAGGATCAAAATCCAACTGCACGCAAGGCCCAAGGGGGACAGGGGGGGGTTCACGAAGAGGACAGGCGGGGGGAGAGTTTCACCCGGGGAGGGCCGAACACGGAATGGTCGACAGCAGGGGTCCCTCACCTCAAAGAATGGATTGAAACTCGTAGGTTGGAAAGGCACGACCGAGGGGGGGAGTGAAATGGTATCGGCGGAGGGGAAGTAAAAAAGGTTGTTCCCCAAGATGAATCAGAACGGGACAGGTAAACTGGGTGCAACGCCCCTAGGGACGAAACTAAAGCGGGCAAGGGGTGGGCGGGCCCCAGGAAATTGAAAAACCGGTCACAAATAAAAAGCAATGATGGGGAGCCCAATTGAGCTTAAAAAAAAAAGAAAAAGTAGAAAAGGCCCAGGGGCAGGCGGGGCCGAAAAAAATGCCAAACCTCAAAAAATGGAAGGAAGTTTTTTTGCAAAAAAAAAAAAGATCAAAATCACGCCGTAATCTGTCAGATAAGGAAAATAATTGAATTGGTAAAACAAGACGGCATTTGGTCCCCGTGGGTGGGAAGGGGGGGGTCACAGAAGGGGGGGCCAAAGAGTCAAAAAGAGGATGGGCATCGTTCTTGAGGTCACCGATAAAATACGGGAAGGGCCCAAAAAAACAGGGGTAACTTTAAAACGTGTTGACGCGGAACAGGTCTCGCGTACGGCAAAAAAGGTAAGGCAGTCAGGGTTGTCAAAGGCTTGAAGGAAGGGATACCACCATCGTCCACGCTAAAAATGTCGCGTTGGCATTACGCGGGAACATAGGAGAGTTGCCAGGAGAAACACTGTGTTCCTGGGGAGATCAAAAACAGGCAATGGGGGTCTTGAAAGAAAATAGGGACTAGCTCAGGCGTACGAAACCGAGGAAATAGGTAACTGTCAAAGTCGTTTGGAACAAACGATCAAAAGGGAAAGGCTCTTGAAAGAGGTGTCAAAAAGGAAAAAAAGTATGTAAAGCAAAATCGGGACTCAGTTCGGTGAAAAGTGACAACCTCGTTCAAATGGGTGGGGGGGGAATGTTTAGGGAGTGAGCCAACAAGGTGTTGGTGAGGAAAAAAAATGCACAGTACCGTGAGGAAGAAAAGGACCAAGACTTTTGAAAGAGGTTTGGGATTCCAAAAACACCAGGAGAAGGAAGAAACCAGCCCAAGAAGGGGAGCAGCATAGGGAAAAGAAGGGAGACACAGGGTGAAAAAAAAAAATGCAAGGGTCACGGTGAAGGGGATGCAAACAAAAAAAAAAAGGTACTTAACCAGAAACCAAAGGTGTCCGGGTCAGAGAGACTCCCCATAGGGCCGCAAAATGTAAAAAAAGCAAAGATAGGTTTTCGCAAAAAGGTACACAAAGGCAGGGGGGAAAATGGAGGGGAAAAAGTTCGGGCCCCTGCGAAAAAATGTAAAGAGGGGGCCAAGTGGGATGAAAAAAGCAGGGTCCGGAAAACGTACACTTGTAAAACAAAACTTTGTGGGGGAGAAAGGAAAAATAGGACCAACCAACCGGGAAAGGTGTTCTGGGCAATCGTTTGTTGGTCTAGAACATATGACGCCAACATTCATCCACAACAAAAGTCACATACAAGAAGACAAAAAAGAGGGGAAAAAAAAACCAGAAAATGGATTGGTACGTAAGAAAGAGGCCAGTCTTTGGGCATGACTACCCTGTACTAACGAAAGACCGTTGAGTGGGCTCGAAGGGAATTACATGGAAAACCTCACAAATTAGAAAAAGACATTATAATGGAAAAGATCAAACACAACAAAAAAGTCTCAAGGTAACAAGGGGGGATGGGGGGAAAAAGGTCAAATGAGTGATCCGGGGGAAGGAGGGGGGGATAGATAATCAAAAAAGAAAATGAGAAAGGAGATAAAAAGCAAATCCTCCAGGTGATTTTGAACCCTTATTCCGGAAAGAAAAAATGGGGGAAAAAAGGGAAGAGTGGAGGGGGGGGGTTGGGGAGAGAAAAAAGGGTTTTTTAATGGGGGGGCTCAAAAGTAAAAATGGGTGTCACAAGAAATCAAAAATACATGAGGCGGTGGAGGAGTGCATGGGGCAATAAAGGTGGAACGAGATACGGGGGTTAAAATGAAAAAAAGGAGGTTGCTGAGTAAGAATCGGGAGAATGAAGGGGGGGGACGGGGGGAATTTAAGTCGAGGAGAAAAAAAAGAAGAAAAGGAACGTAAAGGGGACAATTTCACTTCTCCCAGGGAAAAATGCAGGAAACCAACGGAAAAGAAGGTCAAAAAAATGATGAAAACGCCAATGGGCAAAAAAAAGAAGGAATCGCATTTGTCGAGAACAAGGACTAACTAATAAGAACGGAGGGCCAGGGACCAAAAACCAGAAAGGATTGGAGCCTCTAAAGAAAAATCTGGGGGAGGCAGGGTTGACACGTGACAAACCCAAAGTCCTCACAGGAAAGGATCCTACTAAGGTAATATGGGCAGGGGAAAAAGGGGGGTATCAAAGAAAAAATGAATGTATACGAGGACCATGGGTCCGACCACGACTGAAGGGTCAAAAACGGCTGGGTTTGGAAAAACCATACAGGGTCTCGCCACGATTCGAAAAACACGGAAAAAAGAGCTCAAAAAACGCTTCAGAAAGCCGAACCGATGGCAATAACGGGGGAAAAGAAGATGAGGGGGTCAAGAAGGGAAAGTACCGGGGAGGAGGTAATGGCAAAACTCAGCGGATGAAGGGAGGGGAAAAAAACAAAAGGGCAGTAAAGAAAGAGCAGGAGGGGAAAAGACGCCGAAAAGGGAAAAAAATATTTTTTCTATAAAAACAGGGCACGGGAAGTTGGGGGAAACAACCAAAAAAACAGAAGGGGATTACAACGGCTCGTCAGAAGAAAAAAAAAGCCGGGGGGAACTGCGAACAAGGGGGGAGGAAAAAAAGGAAATGCTTACCACATCAAGCGACAAGGGTCGAACGGGACAAGGGGGGGAAAAAAAAAACTGACAAACAAAAAGAGCAAAAGCCAAGGGAGGGGAAAAAAGGCACAGAAAGGAAAAAGAGGAATATGCCGAAAGAAAAAAGAAGAAAGCGGGAGTGCATGACAAGAAAAAAAGCGGAAAAAAAAAAAGAGGACCGGGTCTGGCCAAAAGCCAAAAGAGAAGGCCAAAAAAAAAATTAGAAGGCGGGGTGTGGAAAATGCTCAAGGGGGGACAAAACCGGTCCATTGAGGTAACCACGCCTGGAAACGAAAAAAAAGGGCAAGACGAACTATTGGGGGAAGGAAGGAAAGAACGCAGCCTCCACATAATTGAACCGGAGAAGTGCGCGCAAAAAAAAAACTTTTAAAAAGGGAGGGGAAAAAAGGCAAAATCACACACGAAGGGGCAACAAAATGAAAGGCCAAAAAAACTTGTGGGGGGAAAAAAAAGGGGTGCAAAAATGCAAAAAAAAAAAAAGAATCCGACGCAGCCCCAAGATACTCGACGATGGACCAAGAGGTGAATTTGAGACCGGGGAAAAAAAAGGGGGGGCAAATCGAATCCAATAAAAAAAGAAGGAGTCCTGGGAGCAAAAATGGAAACTCGAACCTCAATGAAACCTGCCGGGGGGTCCAGATGAGGTTAGGGGGAGTGGAGGCGCGCGCACGCAAATCACTTTCGGAGCGTCCAGGCCTTGTACAATTAAGAATTAAAACAATGACTAACTACATCAAAGAGCGAGATCAACTAAGGGATAGGGAAGGGAAGGGAAGAACCGCAAAGTAAAAAGGAAGGGGGAACAGGCGCAGAAGGGAAAAAGGGGCGGCAAGAAAAAACTCTTAAAACGGGGGAAAAAAGGGAAAGGGGGAAGAAACTCCATAAGCCCCGCGAGAGAGGGGGGGAGGTACTAAGTCAAAAAAAACGAAGAGGTGGGGGTCAAAACGTGAGAAAGAAAAGCAGGAACAAAAATTAATGGTCAAGACGCACGAGTCAAAGACCTGAAAATCTGGAGCCCGTGGGGGGGGGGGAAGGATAGAATTGGGGGGGGGAAAAA
>Ga0179593_1371487_pt1 | contig 11373 bp, 17 predicted proteins | sample CZODoug2_1_08_16_FD_185931 | JGI IMG/M metagenome (GOLD analysis project Ga0179593, IMG submission 185931) | Vadose zone soil fungal communities from Angelo Coast Range Reserve, California, USA - CZODoug2_1_08_16fungal (PacBio error correction) | ecosystem: Environmental > Terrestrial > Soil >...
CTGGGGCCACTTCAGAAGGAGGAAGAGTGGGACCAATTGAACCTTCCAACGTCGAAGAATGACGGAGGTCTGACGTGAAGTGCTTCCGCTTGACAGCAGGTGGCTATGTCCGGGAGAGGAAATGAATTAGGTAGGGAAACAGGTGTGCAAGAGTGGGACATATTAGCACAAGAAGCTTTAATGTGGTAAAACTTGATAGGCATATCTCAAGGCTGCAGGAGAACAGAGATAAAACTTTAAGGGGGAAATGGACGGACAAGTGATTGAACGGGGAGACAAAAGGGCAGAAACAACTTTGTTTGGTGTTTGATAAGGCACCAGTTGATAAAGGAAGAAATGGAAAACGACCGAATGATATACATTGCAGACGCCCATCAGGCAATTGGAGAGAAGGCGATCGCCTCAACGGAGGCTAGAAGAAAGGTGAACCTAAAAAAGAGAAGACGACAGTAGTTTCGTTTAAAGCAAAAATAGACACCTAGGAGGATGCACGGGCCAAAAATGCAAGAATCGTCGGTAGACAAGGAATCAGAAAAAAAAAGAGAGGAAATCATAAAAGGGAAAAACGGGGCGAGTGGGTGCTTTGTTTCAAAAGCAGAGGGGGGGGAAGCTCAAGCGTGCCAAACGTTTCCATTCAAAAACAGTTATCCGTTAATAACTTGGGAGCAGGACGGCACAAGGGGGGAGGAATCGGGGACGAGAAGTTCGTGGTTTCCGAGCAAAAGAAATACAGAGGTGGGTTGTACCTTCAGGCCGGGATGGCTACCGGAAGGCGAGCAGAGCCGGGGCTTCGAGAACTCTCAGCCTTTCCGACCACAGAAAAAAACGAGACTCTACTATGGGGGAGGTGAATTTTCAAAGCGTGTTAATGGGGGGACTGGTCAAATGAGGACTCTGCTTAGAAGAAGGAATCGGGTGTGCCGTGTGCGGCAAGGAACGGCGTGGCAATTCTGATTCGACGGTATAATAGGAAAGGGTGGGGGCGGTCGAACATCAGTACCCCAAGGTCAGTCTCAAACAGCTGAAAAAACGAAGAGGTGAGGGAAATACTGGGACAGGACACCGAGTAGGGCTCAAAACTCCACTGCAAGCGAAATAACGACATCACAAAAGACAGATAATGCCCTTTCGCTTGCCGAAGGAAAAAGACTAGACGCCCCGCATGAACTTCAGTGCAACAGGAAAGTTGTTGGAAAACGGGAAAAATCAAAACCAGGGGACGGCGTCTGAAGCCGGGCGTCGTGTGAAAAAGTCACGAGAGGGCAGGTTCTCGAAAATCTTCTAGCGGCCTTAGAGAGAAAGGAAGTGAAAGTCGAAAAAAACCAAGTGGCCTAGAACTATTGGAAAAGGCTAAACCTTCTACGACTTAGATGGACGAGTAAGGACTTCAAAAGATTGAGGAACGCAAAAAAAAAAACAGCACATTCAGGTCGAAGGGGCGAGGGGTTAACGGACTGGCGAAAAGACCACGGCTGTCGCGCTAAACAAACCGCGAATTGGGTGCAAAACTCAAACAAAACAAGCAAAAGTTATGATGGAAAAGAACTAGTTGGAGAATCCGCCGAGACCCAAGAAGGCTTGGGGGAACGTCTTTGAGAAGGCTGCAAGGAGGGGCGACGAAGTGAAAAGAAAGGAAAATAAGTCTTGGGGGGGTAGTTACAGCCAGGGGCAAAAGGGAGATTACATCCAAAAAGGGGGAACATCCAGGCCTCGATCTAAACTCGACGGGGTGCAGATCAAACAATTGTAGCGCCCGGAAGAAAATATGTTTCCTGCGCCACGGTGCTCAAAGAAAGAAGGCAAAAAACAGATGTGAAAGGCACAGAAAAGGGAGGTCCACGCGCAAGGGGTTGTCGAGCCGGGGACCTGAAATCAGATAGCCCCCAGCAGCGAAAAATGAAAGGGAAGTCTCTAGGGCAATCCTGAGGGAGAATACGGGGAGAGGAACATCGTCAAGCTCCACTTCGGCAAAACGGTAGTCGATATACCGTGAGGGGGTGGGGGCAAACGCAGGGACGACATTCTCGAAGAAAAGGAAAATTCTCCAGTTCAAAGAAATCCCATCCCCACGGTCAAGACAAAGGGAGGCAGAAAGAAAATGGAAAATAAGTTCAAAACGCAGGACCAGACGAGGGACAGGGTAAAAAAAGACAAGCTGTAGGTAATCGGGGGGCGAGAGAACAAAAATGTACTCCAATAGAAGATCCTCCGTCGGACGGAGCTTAGACAAACATTGGGAAAGGGCAATCAAGACGTCCCCATAGGATGCTCTGAGAATGGAAGGATACGGTAGCATGAGGGTAGCCGCGCTTACTTAACCGTTTATGTAGCGAAAGCCCGATGGATTCGAATATAAGAAATCTGGGGGGAGCCAAAGGGCACTCAGGCCGATCATTTTAGAACCAGAAAAAGCTGCAAAGCGCGAATGCATCTAACAAAACCTCAGCCAGAAAAATGCCGCGCCCAGGACGAAAAAAAGCGCAGGATAACGGTGAAGCGGGGACCAGGGGACGAAAGTTAGAAGAAAGGTAAATAGTGAAGCATCATAAAAGAGAGCGGGGGGAAATAGTCAGACAGCTTTGTCAAAGTATCCAGACGATGCCCTCCAGGGGCGAGAAAAAAGTCAAGACGCAGACGGTGTATCTGTCAAAAATAGGGAACAGAAATAGAGGAAAATTTCAGAGCAGGAAAGACGAGCACGACATAGGGAGTGTGCGTTCAAGCGTCCCGGTGAGATAACTGACGGTGGATACGGGCTCAAACGCGGGAACTAAAAGAGAACTTTGCCCGGAATAGAGAAATCCATAAGAACATCGAACTCCGGGAGAAGAACGTAGAGTGGGGCCATGGGACTCTGCGGTTTCCAAGCGTTCACAAGGGGAATCATAAACAGAGAAGGTGCCAGCCGAGAGGAAAAAGAGCAGGAAAAGACCTGAAAATAGGTTCACAAAGGAAAAACGACAACAACCGAGTGCGGGGGAAGTCAAGACGAAGTTCGCTCATAGAAGGATTATTCATAGGGGAGGACAAAAAGGAACGAAACTGGCGTGATGCAAGCGTCAATCCGGCAGGCTTATGCAAACGAGGAGCAAGCGGCTCATGAAGGGGCTTTTCTCTGGGGAGACAATAGAGCGTTTGACACGAGCAGGGAGGACCGAGAAAACAACAACACGAGTAAAAAAGATAGAGAAATGGTGAGGCGAATGATAACGGAAAAAAGTGGAAGAACGAAAGAAAGAGTGGGATCTCGCTAGAAAGCCATCTCGGATTCCCGATTAAGGAGTGTGAATCCTAGTCAAGAGGGGGGGAAAGCAAAAATCTCAAACGCGGGATGCAAAAATGGAGGAAAAAGTACTAAGACAGACAAAGGGAACTGGGACCTTCAATGCCTGGAGAGAGGAATTGAAACTTGGAAGATTGGGGAACCATGGGAATGCGCGCGGATGGAGTGGGGTCAGCCAGGAGGCAGGCGATCTTCGGCAACGGGAAAGGAATGGCGGAGGGACCGGGTCGAAAGGAGGGAACGCGCGGGAAATGAAGAGGCGGAAACACAAAAAAAAGAGACAAGAGTCGAACGGAAGTTGACTATAATGGACGAGAGGAGGGTGCAGCTAGGTGGGCGAAAGCCAGAAGCCGGGAGGTAAGACCGCGGAGGTCGCCAGAAAAGATACACCGGGGGGGGCGAGCAGATAAAAATAACCTCGCGAAACCGCCGGGAAGAAAGATTAAAGTGCGAGGAGGTCTAAAAAGAGCGTAGTAGAAAGCAAGTCAAATAAAAAGGCCCCTGGGAGGGGATCGTCAAAATTGGACCAGAGAGTTCACGATCTTGCAAAATTCAAAAGCTTTTGGGAGCGGTAAATAGGGAGACAGCAGCGACACATTGGTGCTAAAAAGCCACAGAAGAAAGTGATGAAATAGAAGTTCTCTGACATAAGAGAGAGGTGGGGGGGGGGGGGGGTGAAAAGGCAATAGAATCTGAAGGGATTTAGGGGTTGAGAGTAAGAAGATGAGGTATCGAAGGAAAAAAATTAGGCACGGCAGAAAAAGAAGTAAAGGCATAACAAAAAAAAAAAAAAAATACAAAGGAATTCAGGCCTACACTGATGTGGAAAGGCCCAGATCAGAGGGGGAATACCCAAGGGGTTCAATCGGTCAAATGTGCAGAAGGGGGCCCAACAGGAGAAACGCCGAAAAGGCTCAGATAATGAGGGGGTCGTGTCAAAGCACATGGAAGTTGCCGAGAAGAGCAAAGGAATGCAATGGGAGTCGTACGGAGATGGGGACTGACGCAATTCCTCTCGAGAGTGTAAGGGGCTAGCGGAAAGGCGAGACGCAGGATTGAAGCCCAAGGTTGACCTTTTGAAAAAGGCGGGCCTGCTTGTTTCGTAGACGAGGGAAGGTATGGGGAAAGGGTCAGGGGGAAGGGTTAGAGGGGAGAAAGCCCGGGAAAAAAATTCGAAATTCACTGCAGTCCTTTGGAGAAAGCGGCGAGTTGTACGTAATAAGTCGCAGAGATGGAATCCGGCGGAAGAACGTAAAAAAAAAAACAAAGATCACGCCGGGGTAAAAAAAAAAGAGATCTGCAAAGAGCAAGCTCTAAGCGGGCAGATTTAAGAAGTGAAAAAAAACGGGGAAAACACTTTGGGGGGGGTGGAGCAAAACACACGTGGAAGGGCAAAAGAAAATTAGAAAAACTCATTAGATACAAAGGCCACTGGACGTTGCGATCGGGTGAGATAAACGGAAGAGCATTTGCAAACATGCGCAGACGGATGTGATAGAGGTTCTAAGCGGCAGGGCAAACGAATGCAGCAGCCAAATAAGGACAAGGTCGTGGGGTAACGCCGCGGATGATCGACAACGAGAATTCCAGTGCCGAGGCGGATTGGGTTCGTTTTCGAGAGGCTCAGGAGGCGTGCGTAACATCGTGGGCCAATTACATAAAGGAACTTTGGGGAGCAAAGCGGGGTACGATGAGGACTACGGTAAAGGGAGGGGGGTTGCGCACCAAGTAACTTGAAAAGAAGAGGGGGAAAAACATTCATGCGGAGGTCGGAAACGCGAAGGCGAGAAAAACAGCGCGTCTCCACGAACGAACAGGGAGGGCAAAGACGCAAGGGGATGTTTGAAGTAAAGAGTGGAGAGTATGCCTGTCATATAACAGAGAAGAGTCGACCGGAAATCCGAGTAGAGTTCGCAGAACGAGGCCGTCGTGGGGGGGAGAATGAGAGATTCGGACGCACGAAGAGTTACGATTCAAGGGCAGAAAAAGCTCTCCAAAAACGGAGGCTTAGGGAAAAAGAGAGGGACCAGGGGAGGAAGACCCCGAGGAAGACCACAAGCATCCACAGAAAAAGGCGAAGGCCAACCCATCGGACGGGAACGACCTTCAGCTGCCGCCGGGAAGAGAGAGTAAAGACAGCAAGGGAAAAAGAGCCTGAACGGTCAAAGCCAAAACTCTGGGGCAGAAGAAATTCAGAAAAAAACAAAAAGGAGTCGTAGACCGCCTGGGGGGTTACCAGGCGCCTTCGAGACAGTCTCGCCTTCATAAAAACCGCAGAAGACTAGAGCACCAGGGAATGGGGTCGAAAAGAGAGTCTAGATAGATCGTGGTTGAAGCAGGAAAAACTAACTTTAACAAGGATGGATGCCGCTGCCCAAGGGGGGAGGGCTAAACGAAAACAAAGGGGGAACAGGAGGAAAAAAGAGAGGAAAGGGAAAAGGAGAAAGGAAAAGGGGAAAAGGGAAAGAAAGGGGAAAGGGGAAGAGAAAAAAAAGGACAAAAGAAAGGGGAAACAACAGAAGAGTCAAATGTCGAGTCTACTTTGCACTTGGGAAGGAATTGAAGAAAGCCAAAATAAGCGACAAAAAAGGGGAGGAGGGAACAAAACAGAACAAGAGACCGCGGGTAGAGGGATTCCATGTTTGCGGAGAGAAGTGACTGCTAAAAGTACTCTGGGGGGGGCATGCTAGGAAAAAGAGACACAAGGGGGGGGGTTCCGGACACGCGGAGGTCTACGGAAAGTGAACAAAAAGTCGTCCAGAGTATCGTCATTGGGCACGGATATTCCGCAAGGAACGCCGTGAAGGGGGGGGCGACGGAAAGCTAACGAAATAGCCTGGGGCAGGGGGGAGTGCCACTTTTTATAAGCTGAGGGCAATGGTGTGGAAGGAAAAGGGAAAGAGGAAAGGGCACCAAGACGTTTTTGCATCCAAGATACCAAAAACTCTGAGATGGTTTTAGGAAAGAACACTGAAGGGGGACAGATCGCCAAAAGGGGGGGGTAGGAAAAAAAAGACTAGGTGTCATCTCCAAGAAACTACAAGCGTGAAGATAACATACACATAAGGATAAACAAGACGACGGATGGACATCAATGGCAAAAGAACAAAGCTAAAGTCATACGGCACCTGGGTTAGGGGGTACGGCAAAATGCTACGGGAGCAAGAAGAAATCTCATTTCAAAACACTCCCTCGAGCCCACTAATCAAGAAACAGGCTGAATAAGAAGGACTGGAAAAGATCAACACAACGACTGGGGGGTCAAGAGAAAAGGGAAAAATCCAAGAATACGCGAAGAAGCAGAGAAGGCCAGAAAGAAGAGAATCCGCATACGAGGATGGAAAGCAAGGAAAATCCGTAAAAGGGGACCCAGGAAAGATATTCTAAATTAAAAGACATAAAGTTTGCTCCGCGACGAAGTCGAAAGTTTGATGCGGATCCCTATGGGGTCATATAAGGAAGGACTTCGCAACGTCCGTAGAGACATCAATGTTAAACACAAACAGTCCTAGCAGTCAATATACAAGAAAAAAACAACATAAGAAAAAGCGCCAGTCGCTAGAAAATCTGCGTGCCCGGGGTAAGAACAAACTACCTATGGTGAGGCATCTAGGAGGCGTCAGAAGTGAAAACTTTGCAAACGGGAAGACTATTTCCCTCCAGGGGAGAATGAAGACGGAAAAGAATAAAGAAGTGCTGCATAGTGGGTTCGACAGATGGTATAAGAGGATCTAAAAAAGGCTAGGTGTTCAGGAAAAAGGATTGGCGAAAAGTCAGGCAGGGGAATATCAAAAGGACGCTACTCTTAAAAAAAAAGACATCGTTGAAGATAAGCGAAAAGGGTGCACACCGGGATAACGAGACTCTATGCCATCATGACCGATTATTTTACGAGTGAGGGGATGGTCTCGAGGGATGGTGACCCGCTTTTCGCAGGGATCTAAAAGAATTGCCGCCGCTAAAAAGCCGCAAAGATGAGGAAAAAGCAAGCCAGCCAATTTTTCACAAAATAAAAAAGCGAAAGGAAGAAGAAGCACGTGGCATTCTGCAATCCGGACGGGAGCGGATGAGTGAATTCACAAGAAAGAAAACGAACATAAAAAGGTAGGGACTGGGACACAGGGAAAAAGGAGAAAGAAACGGAGAGGGCAAGGGGAGAAAGTAAACGCAGACAGATGCTTGTGGGACTCGAAAGGAAGATGTGGGGACACGAAAACGCAAGCCATCAAAAAACACACACCAAAGGATGAGGATTAAAGAAGATTGAACAGATAGAGGAGGGGAGGTGAGATAGAAAGCAGCAGCCAATCCGGAGAGAGGGAAAAGAGGCTGCCTCTAGAGGATCAGAGGAATGGACCACTCATCGAACAGGGGTGGAAAGTTTCAGATCCTACACAAGCGGAATAGCGAAGACTTCGACAGGGGAAGAGAAATTGATCGTGTGGGGGAGGTGGGGATACGAGGGGCAAGAGGGAGATGGTGTGAGGTAAGAAAAGGTGTGAAGAGGGTCATGGGCTCTCGCGAACGGTCGGCCAGGAGGAAAAACTTCTAAGAGGGCGTTGGGCTAGACAGGAATCCAAGACGCGATACCAGGATCTCTGTAAAGCTACAAGTAGACGAGGGTGATCATGTGATGCTATCGCGGTGAAGAGGGAGCAAAAAGAACTCCAAGGGGGGAGCGCGGCGAGACATATTGGTAAGGAGTAAGGAGGGGCCATACCCAAACAAAAAGGCACGGAACGCAAGACCCGAATCTCAGCCCGAGGGAAGAAATAGGAAAACTAATCAGAATTAAAAAACCACGGATACAATGCAACGAATGATAAAACAGCTTTGGCAATGCAGGAGGACCGGTTCAAAAAGGAGGAAATGCGGAAAACGCTAATTGTTGGGCGTGATCATCAAGGAAGCAGGGAAGCAGAAGGGCACGATACAAAGAGTCTCGAGGGGGATAGAATCGGCGGGTGGAAGTGGTGTACCATGCAAGGAAGGAATGATTTTGGATCACAAAAGGAAAAGTGGCGTTGAGAAGCATTTCAGAACCCACAAAAGATTACGAAATGACGTCAAGTATCGCTGCGTTAAAAGCGACATGCAGGGGGAAACAAGGTAACCCGGGAAAGGAAATAGCAGGCACGAGGAAAAAAAACGAGGTCACGGGAAGGGATGCCGGGATATAGTAGTAAGGCGGAGTTGGGAGGGGGCTGGGCGAGACTCGGGGAATCGTGCGCTTGGGAAAGGCTGTGTCACAGCGAAACGGCTGGGGTACCCGTCGGGCGAAACCTGAAGGAAAAACATCCGTGTCCTGGAAATGGGCGGGTTGAATGTAGGAAGTGTACCAGAGGAACTTGGTAATTCGGAATGTATAAAACGTGGAACACACTGAAAGACAAACAAAAAGGGTACGGCATACTGCGAATGGGGGCGGCTCTTGAGATGGGAAAAAGGGGTGGAGCTCGAAAAGCTGCCACGAAACGCTGTGAAAAGGGGGTCAATGACAAGGCTCGGCTCGAAACAAGTGCAGGAGACGAAGAGGCTGGGGTTAACGAAAAGCTTGGGGTATGTGCATAGAGACCATATGGACGGGGCCTAAAACAAAGGAGAGAGAAAGGGACAATAACTTGAGATAGGACATACCAAGTGAGGAGAGAAGAAGGGGGCTGCGGGATAAAGGAAAAAAGCTACCGGCGAGACTCACTTGGAAACTTTAGAACTGTAATCGAAGCCAACTGACATGGATCGTACTCAAAGAAACCAGCGTCCTGTGGTCAGACCCGCGCCAACGGGAATCCGTGAGCGGTAAAAAGTTTGGTGAAAGGTTGGGAAGACCAGGCGTCGGGAGGGGGGGCAACGGGGTTTCCCAATGAAAAGATCTCGGGGAGGAGGGGGGGGATACGGGGAATAAATTAGGAGGAAGAAAGTATGAGGGGGTGTGGATAAGCCCCATACTTTCAGGAAGTGGGGGAGGAAAAGGATACTGAGAGTGAAACAGGACTCATGGATAGGGGCGATAAAAAAGGCTCAAAAACGGTCTGGACAATCGCAAAATAAAGAAGAAGATTGTTTGAGTTAGGTGACGAAGAGTATTTATATGCCGTGCATGCGAAGGGGTACGCAAACTATGAAGGCGGGCACGCTAAAAAAAAGTGCTGGACCTTCATGGGGAAAGGGAACGAGGAAAAAAAAGTGTGATTCCATACTCTGACGTAGAAACAAAAAAACAGGACTCAAGAAGCGGAAGGAAAAAGAGAGAAAAGAGAAACTTTTATCCGTCCCCTAGTAGGCGAAAATAACAACAGGAAAGACAGCGTCAGAAATCGGGACGGCCAGAACGTTCGGGGACCCCGGAAGGAGCGTCTGGGAAAAAGAACCAGGAAAAAGAGACAAAAGGAACAAAGGCTTTGACCTTCAAAATCAACAAAGAGAAAGAAAAACCTGTGAGGGCTGAAAGGCGCCGTCTCTGAAATGGACGCCGAAAACGACGAGGACGGAAAAAATTAATGTGTCACCAATCGGGAAGGGAGCGAAAGCAAAAAAGACAATGAACGAAGAATTCCTTCAACCGAGTAAAGAAAAGCCAAAATTCTGGCAGAACTTTGAACGCGGAGAACCGGAAGCTTCCCCGCGATGGCAAAGCACAAAGAGAAAAGATTCAAGGAGGAGTCCTCAGCGTGGGGACGATGAAGAAAAAAATAATTCAAACGAAGACGGAGGGTGGCGTGCTTAGGTGGAAAGTAACCACTGTAGGATCGAGCGCAAGTGTAAGTGCTGATTCGACGAAGGCATCAGAAGGAGAAAAGAAAAATATCAATGGAGAATAAAGGTGGAGTCTAACGAAGGGGGAGGTTGGAATTCACCAAAACGAACTCCACCAAAAAAAACGGTCGTGAGGGACACACAATCACTGAGTAAAGACTCGCAGGGTGGAGAAGAACTGGGCTCACGGTTGCGAAGCAAAGTTCCCGGCGGGGGGTAGGGGCACGTTCCTCGAGGTCCGCGGCAAAAAGGAAGAATCCGCAGGGGAGAAAAGGGGGCGAAGATCATCTGCCAGGGGGGGGGAGGGGGAAGGCTGTAGAAAAAGTTAAGGAAGGAGAACTGATTCAAAAATCCCCGTCGAGGGACGTCAAGAACCCCAGGAGGGAAAAAAATCTAGGAAAAAAGAGGGGGACAGCACCTTTGCGCGAAGTGCAACCGAAAAAAAGGAGAACTAAAAGCGAGACATAACCAAGGCCCATATAAGACTAACGGAGGACAGGGGTCTCTAGGGTGGAGAAAGAAAGTCAGACCCTCTCCCGTAGGCCAAGAGAGGAGAAATGAAGCCATGACAATGACTTTGGGGGGTATAGCAGAGATGAGAAGATGCCGTAGCCGATTTTGTAGGTAAACATGAGTCTCAAAGTCATCGTCCCAGAAGGTGTGATAAAGGACTTAGGACTCTCGCGAGTACCAAAACCAGGGGGCCGGGACCGATTCAGAAAAAAGAGGAACAGCCAAGAGTTAGTGGCTTACAAGGTGAAAGACCTGGAACGCAAGGGGGGAAGATCTAAAACCTGACTAGGAAGATATCTGTCCTAAGGGGACTTACGCTTATTCCAGACTGATTATGGCAAATAAAGGCTAAGCTGCCGAAGGGATTGGGAAGATACCTTCGGGGGACGAAGGTAATAAACAGCGTGGAGAAGTTCATTGGGGGAAAGAAGAGCACTTATTATACGGTCAGGAGAAAAGAAATCGGAGAAGGAGGGGGCTGGGAAACGTAACCTGCGACTGTAAACAAGGAAAGAAGAAAATCAGGAAACTCTAGAATCAGAATGATGGCTAATTTTCGCGGACACAAAAGAAAAGGCTCAAGGACGCACGGGCAGAAGGCCGCTCCCCCAGAGGATAAAGGAAGGTTTGAATCAAAAAAAAGAAAGATCACAGGGAAGATAAGGGGAAGCACGTACTAAGGAAAGAGAAGAAAAGAGTTATACTGGGGAGGGTAAAGGGGAAACGGACGGTGCAAGGTCGTCAAGGAGATTAGCTGATCAAAGGGAGATACACGAGCCTCGCTATAGTGGATTGATCATCATAAAAGAAAACTGAGTGCC
>Ga0179593_1414815_pt1 | contig 11373 bp, 12 predicted proteins | sample CZODoug2_1_08_16_FD_185931 | JGI IMG/M metagenome (GOLD analysis project Ga0179593, IMG submission 185931) | Vadose zone soil fungal communities from Angelo Coast Range Reserve, California, USA - CZODoug2_1_08_16fungal (PacBio error correction) | ecosystem: Environmental > Terrestrial > Soil >...
TTAGGAAGGGGGGTTAACCGACAAAAGAGGAATACGCGCTAAAAAAAAACTGAGGCCAAAGAGGGGGAAACGGGGCGCTGGGAATTGGGAATTTCACTGTACGAGGGAAGGTGCTTACAAGGATAATTAGGGTCTTTAAGTTTTCTGGTAGGGGTAAAGTATTGAAACCAATACAGAAGAGGAGAAGAAACGCGCAAAAACAGAGAATGCGGGAGATGAAAGAGAGAAAACCGTGTGGGAGCACCAGGCGAAAACAGTCGTCGGCTTGCTGAGGAGAAAATCAACGAAAGAAGGAAGCCTTGATCGAATCAAGAAAGCAGTCAGGGTGGCAGGGTAGCCGGTTGCGAAAAACGTTGGGGAGGAGGAGTTAGGAGATATAAGCCGGGGCCGCTGTTCAGAAGCGATCGAAAAAGAACTTGTGTCGGAAAAAAAAATGTACATGGTTATTGTGCAAGGGGGGTAGGGGGCTAAAAGGTCGTGCTAAGAAGGATGGCTAGGAGGTGGTTTAAAGACCAAGGGGTCAAGATCTCTTTGGGCAAGATAAAGGAAAAGATAGGGACATCAGTGCCACCCCAAAACAGACGAAGGCCGAGATACTCGTAAGAAGCGCGAATCCAAGAGAAGTCTCTGGTGAAAAAAAAAAAAAAATTCACCGAGGGGGGGGGGGGGGACTGAGCGAAAATGAGAGGAGAGCAAGGGGTAGGTTACGACAGTGTCCATAATTACACGTCAATAGGAAGAAAATTGTGTAAGGTGGGCAAAAAAAAGGAAATCTGACAACATATGTTGGAGACGGGGAAAAAGCTAAAAAGGGAAGTATATGCAACGATTCGCGGAGTGACGCAAGGAAGGGGCAGGGGAGTCCATACTTTTCTCAAAGAAGAAGAAAAAAGAGGAGAAACCAGATCGGGGGGAGAGAGGTCCTCTACTTCATAAACTGTGATAGGAAACTCATTACAGAAGGGTCACCCCATTCAGTTACTGGCATAAGGGGCAAGGGGGGGGAGGCTGGTGATTGGGGAGCTGAGTTCCGTAAGTAAAGGGGCCTTAGGATTCTAATACCCTACGTGACCAAAAGTTTGGGAGGGAAAGTCCATGAGAGGGGGGAATCGCCAGACTTTGCAACGGGAAAGCGAAGCTTGAAGGTCTAGAAAGGCAGGGATTGTCTCTCACTTATGTGCGGCGTGAAATAGCGGAGTGTCGGGAAGGGAGCAACAGACCTCAGCACAGGCAACAACAGGCTCCCTAAAAAATGGGAAAAGGCTGTAGAAAGTCCTCCGAGATCAGACAATGGCAACGAATTTCAAGACTCCACAATCAGGGGTCTCATGTACGAAGAAAAAGGGTGGACGTTTTCATTATAGCACCGCATGAAAAACCGGCGAAAGCGGGGGGAAAAAACCAAGCGAATCACAAGCCAAACCTGCAGGGTCCTTCCAAAGGGAAAGGAAAGCTTTAGGACCTAAGGGGGGGGGGGGCGAAAATAGGAAGGTCTAAAAAAGTAACACCTTCTGAAAAACATTCGTGGTTTGTCAAATGAAGGGGAACAAACCTGATCAAAGGCTTAGAATACTGGTTTCATTCGTTACATGAAAAAAGGGGAAAAGGTGCCTGAGAAAGACTGGAAGGACCAGGGATATGGGGAGTCACTTTACGTCAGCTAAACTAAGGGGCAAGGATTGGAACCGAAAAGGTTACGCGCAAAGGAAGGGTTTACACGATCGGGTCTAATCAAGGAAAAAAAAGGGGGAGCATACGGAGAAGGAGGAAGAAGTCCGAATCTCTCTGGGGGAAAGACGATACGGGGAAGGGGCTAAAAAGGTGTCCGACATATGGGAAGGAGGACAGAAGAAACTGTCCTTCTGGGCAGGGGAGAAGGAAGGATCCAGTACAAAGGCTGCATGACTCTCTTATTCATTGCAACTCGCCAAAGGCTGGCAAGTCCAAGAGGGGGGGGGATGACCCATCGAGGTTAAGCTGTGGAATTCCTATTCTTGAGAAGGAAGGGGGGACTAAAAAAGGGAAAAGGGGTAAAAGAGGAATGCGTGGGGGAGGGGAGGGGAGGAACCAAACGGGGGGTATGCTACCACGGAAAACGACAACGGCGAGATTCGGAGAAGCCGACATTGCCAAAAGAAAAAAGTCCGTAAAGAAGAAAATTGGGAAAAAAATTCGGAAGTTCCATCCACGTCTATAGAAAAGCTTGCAAAGGAAGAAAAGACGCGGTTACTGGGGGAACAAGCAGAAAAGAAGGGGGGGTCTTGGTACTCTTATGTAAAAAGGACACGAGCACCGACTCGAGGGGACAAGGTCGCCCTGATCAACAGGTTGTCGGGGAGAGCCGAACGTCAAATGTGACGAAGATATATTGCAGGGTTAGTTTAAAAAGGAAGATGCCAGGGAGGGCAAAAAACAAAAAAACAAAACAAAAAAAAACCCACACACAACGAAGTCCCTTGGGTGGCGCATGCCTCGAAGACGGGAGAAAAACGGGCGGCCTGAGAAGTCGCCGCTGAAGCTTGATATCTAATCTAGTCACGAGACTTATGAGACGGAATGGGGGAGGAACGCGAGGAGAGAAGGAAAAGTACTCGTTTGTGTGTTCAATTCGAAAGCACTGCGGACCTGAACTGTGTGGAAAGAACAAAGAGAGAGCCGTGAAGACTTAGCGATCGACAGTAAAGGGATCGATTCGGGGGGAGAAAGAAAAGAAGTCATTGGGCCGGAAACCTATTCGTTGATCGGAATGACAGCCAGGATTTGCGGCAGTATGGTTTTGGTCTGGGAGCCGGGGGTCAGAACTGGCTGCTACTGCTTCTTCACTCGGGGAGACCTGGGAGGAAGGGGGGGAGGTTTTGGGAGGGGGGGAATTACCGGGGGGATTGCGAAAGAAATGGGACGCAGACGGAACACGTAGAGAGCGAAGTGATTGGGGAACGCAAAAGGTCAGCTCAAAAAGTTGTCAGGGGGGAAAAGGAAAGGAAAAAGGGATGCTTTAGAATGGGAAGGCGCGCCGCTGAATCGCAGAGGGAAACTATCTGGCCCAGAAATTCAATGAGAAGTATCTTTTCTAAGGAAAGCTAAAACAAGGGGGGAGAAGGTCATAAAAAAAGCTCGCCAAAATCCAATCCGTCCAATCAAAAAAGAACAAAATCAAAAGAAGGTCTTACATATCTCTAAAAAACCCCACCTTATGGAGGAAAAGAGAGGTTAAAGTAACATTGGGGGGGTTTGATGGTTGGAAAAGGGGGGGGAGGGGGATGTTGGGAAGGTGTTGAGAGCCGGGCCTTACACCCAACGGATGTTTTTTCGCTTATAACAACATTGGAGGACACGGAGTGACGCTGCGGGCAAGGAGAGGTTGGCAGAAGCTCCTCTGCATGACGCAGCCATAGAGACGTCAGCCTAGGTCATTTGAGATAGGGGGAACTATTATCAGGGGGAGGAAGCTCGGCGTCATGTCAGAGATAAAGGGGGGGGAAGGCCTAAGAAAAAAAACTCAAAAAGCCGCGTAAGGATGATACGAATAAAAAAGTAGCAAGGGGAAGAAGGATCCGTGAAAGAAAAATGGGAAAAGGATCTCTCAACATCCTCTCCTACCAACCGGCTCAGCACGCCAAGCAAATAAGAGGGAATGACTATAAGAAAAGGGGGACAAAATTACTTCCAAGATTCTGAGATCGGGAGTACGCATTTCCACATTTTAGTCAGGCCAACCGAAAGAGAAGGAGAGGGAGGCCAACAGAGAATTCAGACAATTTCTTCTTACTAAACAACGAGGATATAACTCATCGAGTGGGAATATTAAACTGAGGAACATCCATCAGAAAAGGCAGACAGGAAGAGGGTAAGATTCATCTAAAGGAGGGGGGGGGAAAAAGCGAAGGAAAAGAAGAAGGCCGGATGGACCTTCCTTCTACGCCAGACAATCCAAAAGTGACGGGTCGACGAGGGGGAAAATCCAAGAAAAAGAGGAATAAGGCCCGTCAGGGGTTCCATTGTCTACTAGAAAACTAAAGGTTCAGGGAAATGGGAAAAAATAGAGGGTGCAGGGGTCACTCAGGGAAGGCATAAATTTAACCGAGGGAGTTCTACTGATGTCCCACACAGGAAGACGCGTAACAATTGTTCAGATGCCAGAGTTCAATCTTGAGTCCTATTAAGACCGAGGAACAAAGGACCAATTTGTCTTGAGAATGGAGGGGGGAAGTGAAAAGGGAAAAAAGAAGATCGCCGTGAATTTCCCGTTTCAACGAAACAGGTAAAACTCAAGGCCCAAACAAGGCAGGATGACGAGGGAAGGAGACCGAGACATCAGCAAAAAATTAAAGGTCAAAACGAGAGGGAGAGCCTCCATTTCATTGCGTTTGCAGTTCCCGTGGGGAAGAAACACTTGCCAATCCGGCGAGAAAAGGGAGATCCGGTGGACGGGAAGCTCCTTGGGACCCTGTAGGAGAATGGACTGAGGGGGAGAAATCACAGCAGTACGGAAACGTGGTAACATGCCCCTCCGACTCGATCGTTCAAGTCAAAAAGCCCGAAAATCGCGATCGAGGTCTAACGGCGATTTCAATGGGGGGAAATGGAGAAGAGGTAGAATGTCAAGAAACAGGAGGGGAGTTCACATAATTTACCATAATAGAAACCAAGGCGCTAAGCGAGGGGAAAGGGACTCAGCAGGTGCAGCACCGCTTTCTCAGAGGTGGAAACCGTTGGAAATTTACCCAAAACTTCGGGTGAGGATACACCGAAGGATTAAAGTGGGTTTTTCCCTGAGTGGTGAAAAAAAAAATGGGTCAAGACGGTGAAGTGGTCAGAGAAAAGGCTGAACAGAAGGGGGCGAAAAAAAAAAAATTACTAAAAGCCGGTGGGGGGGAAAAGGGAGGAAGGGAGGAGTGCGATCTAAAATGGTTTATCTTGGCAGGTGGCCACTCTGAGGGAAATCAGGAATGAAAAAAGTCTCAGAGAATGAGACAGGTTACTCGTGGAGACAATAGAGGGGGGCGGATCAGGAGGCGAAGGGAGAAACGTCAATTCAAATCATTGTATGTGATCTCATAGGTGCCACGCCGGGGAGGGAGGTCGGTTGTCAGTCGAAGGACAAGGAAAATCGTCTGCCTAAAATTTCTAGAGTAAGAAAAGGGAACGTCGAAGGGAAAGGGACCGGACCTGCGCGAAGGGGGGAAGCCGGCGCGGTATCACTAAGAGGAAGAGGTACAGTAGAGAAGTAGGGGGAAAGGCTGCGAGATGAAAGTGGGTATTAAAAGAAAAAGAGCGTATAATGAAAGAAGGCCCCTCAGCTCCCAAAGGCACAATCCCTCTCCGGGAGCAGGTATACTCAACAATGGACGGAAAACGATTTGGAAGAGGGAAGAGGTACCGGTCAGCTTAGGGAGGTGGCTTGGTTTCTAGTGGGGAGAATTTGACTACAGTTCCAGGTCCTTGCTGGAGATAAGAAGGAAGTAGTTTTACCGAAAAAAAGACTTCTGCTGGAGAAGGGGGGTTACAAGACATGCAGTAAGGTGCTAGGGGAAAGTGGGAGGGGGTGGTGGAAAATTGGGAACTTCGTCCTGATTCTGACCCGACTCTGACTTTCTCAGAAAGAAAAGAGGAGGAGATCTGAGGAGGAAAAAAGAGTCACGGGTCTGATCTGACTCCAGCTAAAATAGTCTGCCTCGCGCGTGTTGTGGATGGTAGGAATTACGTAAGGGTCTTTTTATGCACAAAAGGGAGAAGAGGAAAGGAGGAGAAAGAGAAGTGTGAACAAACGAAACAACCCTACCCAAGCAAATAAAGGGCAGGGTCAAACTCAATCGGAAATCTTAACCGAAAGTAAAAGAAAAAAATGGGGGGGTGAACACTAACCAATGAATGCCAGACATGCCCCTTTTTGATTTCTTGGACTATCCCCAATGAGGGGAAGGGGGAGAAAGAGCAGAGGGATGGGAAAAAAAGAAGAAACAAGTATAAAAATGAGGAGATTAAAAGTTGGCGTGGAAAATTCCAGAAGAAATTATAGGGGCGCGTCGTAAAAGCAAAAATCAGCATGGTTCCCAGGTTTCTTTGGCGTGAAAAAAAAAGAGAAGGAGAAGGTCAGGGGGAGGGGGGAAGAAAAAAGTGAGTTCAAAAATCAATTTATTTCTCAACGTGTATGAAAAACTTGCGTTATTGGATCCTCAGTGCCGGAGCCGAGTGGTTGTCAATGCATCAATCCAAAAAGGCTTTGCATCAGTTCCCATCAACAAAAAAAAAAAGGAAAAAGGGCGAAGAGGGAAATCGCAGGAAGCCACAGACCGTACCTGTTCCGAAGACCGATCAGCCGCCGAAAAAAAAAACTGAACTGATCGAGAGCAGGGAATAAGGGAAGAGGGGACGACGTTCCCGATTCAAAAAAAAAAAAAAAAAACGTCCAGGAAACTTTGGGTCCAAAAAAGGGCGAGGAAAAGAACAGATAGATGGGTGGGAGGGAAAAAAGACACTGGACGGTTTAAGCACGCGAAAAACAAAAATGATCCGATCCCAAGCCAACCGCAAAAGAAGAAAAATGTGTCAAAAGGAAGGCAAATAAAAAGGCGGCCTCGTTGCAGAAGGGTAAGTCGGGTTGGGTGGGAGGAAGGGAGGAAGTCCCGGAGAAGGAGGAGAGTGTCAAAGAAGGACCTCTCATCCGTCCGGCCGTGGCGATACCGGGAAAGCCTCGCGGGGCAGGGGAGCCCTGCGAAAAACGAACTACTGTATGGAAAAAACTTTTATAAAGGAAAGGGGAAAGGTCGCATAAGTAATAAGGGAGGGACAGGGGAGGCGGGGACTTCCTTGAACGACACCACTCCAAAGATGAAAACCTAAACCCATAAAGGGGTGTAAGGGCTTAATCAACCAAAATCCGCGGCAGTTCAACGCCTGAAAGGGCCAATCGCCGACGCGGACACAGTTGTCTCATTCTCGAAGGGTTTTTTGCATTGCAGTAGATTGAACCCAAACGGGAAAAAGAGGAAAAAAACGCCTGCTGAAAGAAAACCGCCGTCCGTGCCCCACCAGGACTCGATCTCTTCTACTGGGGGGTCTCCCAGATGCTGTCATGGAAAGAAATCCCTACACGGAAATTCAGTGTGGGGTTTGAAAAAAAGGAGGGCAAAACTAGGGCACGTGGCTGAGAGACCGATTTGTTCATGGAGGGGGACTGAAAAAATTGCAAACTGCTGCGGCGCTTGCCGGCAAGGGCAGTGATCCCTAGGCGAGTTAGATAGCGACAGAAGGCACTCTGACTTTTCAAGGGAGCTTGACGCAGTCCTGGGCTGGACATCGGTACTCGTTCTTAATCATTAAAAGTACTATAAACGAAGTAGAGAAAGCGATAGAGAGGGGAAGGGGGAAAGACGAGCGCTTCTTGGCTGTTCTGAAAAAAGGGGTGGCCTATTGTAAAGAAAACAAAAAAATATCACGAGAGGAGGGGACGAGATTAAAATCCAACGGAGAGCTTCTCGAGGATGGATTGCTCACACGAACGGGCAACGGTGCAAGGAGGGAGGATGAAAGCGGGGAACTGCTTCTGAAGCCTAGGTCGGCGATAGCTGGCCGAAGGCGCAGGGCAAGAGGGCGAGGGGAGGGCGGTCCATTCAAAAATCAGCGGCTGGACCCCGAAAAGAAAATCAGGCGAGCTTGCAACATCGACATTGCCCAAAAAAAGGGGCAAGTCGAGAGAAGAAGGGGAAAGGTGTGGGACATGTCAATCAGGACGATCTAAGATGCCATCGGAGAAGGAAGGGGAAAAAGGCTTCCCGGCAGGTCATGAACGTTACGATGTATTCAAGTGGCAGATCAAAAGGACGCGAGGGGGTGACAATTCGAAGGAGCCAAAGGGGAGGTTTGATCCTCTATCACCACGGGAATGCCTATTTCAGTTCGTTGAGAAGTCGACAGTCAAGGCGGTCGAAAGGGGGGAGAGGGGACCGAAAGAAGCAGCACATGTCGGCCTGGAGATCACGCCGGAAAGGGTATCGACTATTAACGGAGGAGGCTGAATAACAGGTGAGGAAGGCGCGAATGGAAAAAGAGATGAGCTCAGGACAGTCAAGCTTTATGAGGCGCCGCAGGGAGAGGCGCAGAGGGGTGTGGGAACGAAAAAATATGCCTTCGGGGCGGTGAAAGCGGCCTCATGAAAGTCGATTCGAGGGGATCTAAGGGGGAAGTAGTGTAAGTCCAAAAGCTTGACAGGCAAAAGTACCATAGTCAGAGGCAGGTGGGAGAAGAAGGGTTGGTCGGGGAAGCACTTGGGGCAAAAGCGTTCGCGAATTCAATGACGGCATGAAGGAAAAGGGAGGGAAGGGTGTGGGGGAGGGAGGGGATAATACCGGGCGGACATCTCGGGTGACAAGACAGAAAGGAACACATCATCAAATCATCGATACCGACTCAGAAACAGTAGGAAGCGAACGGGGGAAGAGTGCTGAAGGAAACTGACATGAAATGAGTGAAACGATTTAATCCTGGTAAAGCAGGACCCTGTATCTCGTGAAACTGAAACATAGATAAATTACAAAAACAGAACAAGAAACCGCGACATCAGGGTGAACCTCCGTCTCGCCACAATCCAAAAAGCAAAATAAATCTCTTCCGGGCGCTATCAAAAAAAAGGGAGAGGAAGAGAGAGAAGAAAGGAAACAGGTGGATTTTGTCTTTTGGGAATTTTTGGGGGGTGATGTGGGGGAGTTGGGGCTAGCCGGGCGGCGGCAGACCCGGATCTTTTAAGCGCATCTCTAACTTCGGAAAGAGTGAGGAAGAGTATGGAACAAATGCGAAACGGCAAGGGACACTAGCTCAAAAATCATGTCGGTTTGAGTCGAAGGGAGAAAAAGTTCGGAAGTCAATGCGGGACGCGCTGATGAGTTTTCCGATTACAGAGGGTAAGTGATGAATAAAGGGGAAGGAAAAGTAAGACAAAAGGTGCGCTCACGGGAGAGTGAACGTTCGTCGAAGCTTCGAGCCAAGGCTGACAACAAAAAACCGCTTCCCAACGCTCACAAATATATGGGAAAGAGACTAGGGGGGGGGACGCCAATTGACGGGGCAAAGAGGAATCGCGATGGATTCTTAACCATTGTTTAGTCTCGAGGGGCTCTTCCTGCCCGATGGAGGGTACTCTATCAAAAAAGGAGAATAAAAGAGAAAGAGGGGGGGGGGGAGGGGAAGCGGAAAACAAGAAAACTAGGCTTCCATTAGCTACTAGGGGAGAAATGCAGCAATCCTCAACGAATGGCAATACTCAGCGAATATTTGATCAAAAAAACCGACTAGAAGGGGGGGAAACCGAGGAGGGAACAAAAAACGACCTTTGGGATGGTGCACGGAAGGTCAAGGCCTACGCAAAAACGGTAGACCGCCCTTGGGGAGGTCCAACTAGGGCAAAAGCATCATGCGTCGAGAGGGGCGAGAAGAAAAACAGAAGGGGATGAAGACCGGGTAAACCACGCGGGGGGCTCGTTGTCCAGGAAATAAATCGTAACGCCATCTGCTCAAAGGGCATGTGCCAAAAGGGGGGAAAAAGAGTCCGGTCCATTGGTCCGATGGCCAAGTCCATCGTCCCGAGGGGGGGAAGGCGACCGGAAAGAACACCTGTTAAACGCGTCCTTTCTTAGGTGGCACTGGAAGATGGGGAACAAAAGGGTGGCGGGGGCTTTGCCAACACCGCGTGCAACAGGGCGTTGTGAGAAGGGAAAAAGGCACAAAAGGCCGAATTTACCCTGAACAAGAGGACAGCATGAAAAAAAGAGGAATTGAAACATGCCCCTCTGTGGACACGAACATGAAGGTTGCACATTCCCGGGGAGGCAACTTTGCCATCCTAGAGTTAAGTGGACGGGAGCGCCGGGGGAGAAACAGATCATTGAGTCGTGCAAAAAGATTCCCCAGTAGGTCAGGAAAAACGTGGTCAGCACCCTCAACGACTCGATCGTCTTCCAGAACGAGGTTAGAAGCGGAGGAGGGAGGGTCGCAAGAAATGCCTTGGAAAGGGAACCGTTGATTCCGATGGTTCAACCAAAAAAGGGGCCGGAAAGAGTCACCGGGAAAGCAAAATGTCCCGAGTGCGCGCAAAAAAAGCTAACAGCAGTCAAACGTTCGCCAGTAAGTTTGCCAGGGGGGGGAAAAAATTCCCCAAAATTCTGCGCACCCCGAAGAAGGCAGTTTGTGGGGGGGGGAAAAAACGTCAGGGGGAAAAAAAAGGGGAAAGGGGCCGGGATTCAGAAATTCTCTAGTCAACCCCCCTAGTACAAGCAGCGGAAAGGGGGTTTACCGGAGGCCGTTCTGGCTGCGCTAAAAGGTTTGGGGCGCCTTTCAGGTCAGGGGAAGGGTGTTCCCAAGCTGGAATGCCGGGGATGCGACAGTCGCGAGAAGGAAACTGGGGACTCGGTGGGGGAGAAAAAGTGCAGATTGCCTTAAATTTGCCGGTCCCTTCGGGAATTGTAGAAAGAATGCAAGGATTTAGTGGGGCATGGCATAGGGGGTGCTCGCCGGGGGAGGTGGGAGGTCTGTTGAGGTCTAATTACTAAGTAGCTGTGGACCTCAGGTCAGGGAGGAGGATAAAAATTTAACCCTAGACAGGGAAAAAATCCCGCGCGGAGTTTCAGAAAAGTAGAAAGAACGGAAGGGGAGAAAGGCAATCTGAATCTCCATTGAAGAGGTCAAAAGTGCTACATCCAGAAGAGGGTAACTTAAATGCAGGAAAGCCTCAAACACAAAAAAGACAAAAGAGCAGCATAGAGGAGAAGGCTTCCGGGCTCCGAGTGGGGATGCTGGGACATTGGGGGAAAATGCCTGCTCTTTAAGTTCGGTGTATTAGGAAGGAGTGCCATTTTGTAGAGGTGTGAGAGGACCGGGGGCTTTAGTTTCAAGAAAGTTGTTATTGGGAAAAACGGAAAATCTAGACTGGAATTGTGGGACAAAACCTACAGGTGCGAGGGAAATGGGAATTTGTGGGAATGGGGGAAAGTTCGAAAGACGTTAAACGGAACAGGGAGAATGTTGTTGAATTGAGCACCAAAAAACGGAGGACAGAATCTGGCGGAGAACGCGTCAGAGGGAGCGAGGAAGAAGAGGAATCGTCCGCTGTTTCGGATGGGGGCTACGGGGGAAACCGTGAGGAGGGAAGTGGGGGAAAGAAAAATGTCAAGTCACTCAACCCGGCAAATGAGGATGCAAAATAAGCAAGTGTTCCAAACCACCGACATACCCGCACAAAGGTCCAAGCAGAGTGAGAGAAAAGGGAAGTCCAGAATTTGTTTCAACAACCCCCAAAAGGGACAAAATACATGATGGGCCCTGCGCTTTTCCTAGCTCACTAATATGGGACGGGGGGGGGAGAAAGGAGCAATCGAAAGA
>Ga0179593_1708526_pt1 | contig 11373 bp, 17 predicted proteins | sample CZODoug2_1_08_16_FD_185931 | JGI IMG/M metagenome (GOLD analysis project Ga0179593, IMG submission 185931) | Vadose zone soil fungal communities from Angelo Coast Range Reserve, California, USA - CZODoug2_1_08_16fungal (PacBio error correction) | ecosystem: Environmental > Terrestrial > Soil >...
CGAGTTAACAGTCCGCAACTTGTTTGTTATGCGAACGGACGATGTTCCCTGGAAGTGAAAAAGATAAAGGACCGGGGGGAAGGCTCGCTGTTAATACGGAAATGACGAAAAAAAGCTCGAAGAGACTGTCAAGTGGAGGGGGAAATATAAAGTCGACAGAAAAAGGGGTCGACGTCGATCTTCAGATCCGGAGGATCCGATGAAGAGAAGTCTTTGAACGAACGAAAAGAGTTGTGGACCTGTAGGGGAGACGAGTTTCACATAATTCCAAAGGAGGGCCAGCTCGGCCACCATCCCGGAAAAACTGCGGTCTCAAAAGGGGGGGGTCAAGGGGTTTGAAACAGGTCACCAGTGGCCCCGCGCGCCATGGGAAAGAGAGGGTGGGTTGAACGAGCCAGAGAAAAGGGCCACGGTACCTTCCAAAAACCCCATGTGAAAAAGGAAGGGAGAATTTTCTGGTTGCAAGGGAATGGGGGGGGGGCTGTTCCCGCGGGAAACCGGTGTGGGCACTCCGCCAGCGCAAGAAAAGAATGACGACTATACGGGAAAAAAAAAAGAGATAAGTCAGTGCGGCATGGAAAGGGGGGTGAACCGAACGTAAAAGTCTCCAGCAGCGTTTTAAGAAAGAAGAGTCTCGGTCGAAAAGGACACGGAAGGAATCAGGTCCATCGACTGGGACCGGGGAGCAATTCGTGTGGACCAGAAGAAAAATGGGGCTAATTTAAGGGAGATCAGGGGAAAGGGTCTCCCATAGGAGAGGGGAACTGCGGCCTCCTTTTCCGCCGGCAACTTGAATTTACGGGGGAACATAGGATCCTCATTGTCCAAAAGAAAGGGAAATGACGGCAATAGGGATTTTCCCTCGCATGGTCAAAGAAGACAACTGTCCGAGAGGAAGGAACAACATCGGAGAAAAAGGGGTGAGGGGAACAATACTAACGGACGGGGCTAAAGTACCGCTCCTATCCGTCCTTAGTCGCAAGGAACGGGGGGGATGATTGTAAGTTCTGATCGGGATTGTGGAAGCATCTGGAGGGTACCCATTTGGGGGGATCGCCGGGACGCCATTCGAGGGGAAATCCCCTGGAAGAATGTCATAAAACCGCTAATGGAGTAAAAAGCCTGTAGTTTTCGGAGGACAAAGGGCAGGGGGGTAGGGGGGGGGGGGGGGGGGGGGGGGGGGGGGGGGGGGGGGGGGGGGGGGGGGTGGGGGGGGGGGGGGTGTGTTGGGGGGGGGGGGGGGGGGGGGGGGGGGGGGGTGGGGGGGGGGGGGGGTACCGGGGGTAACCGGGGAAAAGGCGTTATTCCCGTGGGGCCCGGTTCTGGAAGTTCATTTAAACCAGATTTTGGGGGGAAACAGGTAAAGGGAAAAGGACGCCATCTGGAGAGAACAATACTTGAGGAACTCGATACTGCGGGGAAACATTCGTTTACCGCGTGGAAAAACAGAGGGAGGTTTGTAAAAGAGGGAAAGGTTAGGGTGGGGGGGACGAGGTCCAACAGGTTGGGGACACACCGTTAAGTCGGGCTAAGTGGGGGAAAAGCAGTTCCTTGTGCGAAGCGGGGGGGGGGGTCCTGGAGTCGCACTGGAAAGTATTTCTTGCCCAGATGGTACTAAAAGAAAAAATACCTTCCTATGGAGACTACTAGGGAACAACGAAAGAATAATCGTGGGGGTGTGTCTAAAAAAAGAAATCATCACCCTGTGGGGCGACTCGCCGGAAGGGTCAAATCAAAAGGGGGTTTTTCGAGCGGAAACCCGCAGGGCCAGTGTCTACTCAGTATGGGGAATGGGAAAGACAGGAAACAGACATGGTCAAGGGATCGGCAAGAAAGGAAATAAGATCAACCACAAAAAAAGGAGGAGAAGGAAAAGGAATGGGGAGGGCCCAGGAACAGAGAACGAGGGTGGCAGTACACTCCCCTGAGGGAGAAAGGGAGTCTGCCGAAAGACTGCCTACTGGTTCCGCTACAGGAAGGAATACCTACGTGGATGGGAAAAGGTTGCGACATTACTTCACGAAGGGAACGCAGGTGGGGAAAATAGGGAGATTCTCCAAAACAAAAGAGGGGAACGGTCCTGGGGACAGTGTCGAGAGAAAAGAGTTCGTTCGCGTACAGTCTGGAAAAAGAAAAAAAGTCCGACGAAGGAAAGGGGAGTAATTTGGAGGGGGGGAGGGAAGGACCTCGGGGCCCTTAACTGGGGGGTGGTACACCCGGGAAGGCAAAGGCCGTTTCGAAAAGGACGAACTGTAGAAACCGCTTGTGGCACGCGGGGAGCAGGAACCGCGCCCTTTGAAAAGGAACAAGATCTTCTGGATGTTCCGCGGCCGGAGGGAGCCCGTAGTCAAAAGAGAAAAGGCAACAAAGGGGCGAAAGGTGGTGGCAGCACGTGCCCTAAAACAGGTAAACAGGTATTGGGTTTCCTGGCAAGTCAGCGCTGCGCGCTAAGGTACGACAGGCAGGCGGCCTAAAAATGGGATCAAAAGAATTGGAACGGGAAGATATACCCCAGGAGGGATGCGGCCACCATCCCGCGCCCGCAGACAAGGGGAAAGGTCCCAGAAAGGGGGGAAAGGTGCCAATCAAGAAATTATCCATTGTATCCTTTCTTACACACATATCGCCACCGATGTTTTGAGTCAGAAATTGGGAATTTCTGGACAGAACTCCCCCGAAATGTAGGTTTGCAAGGGGGCCGCGTGTCAACAAAGGATCAACAAAAGGAAAGTGTGCAAGGGGAGGGGGTGATATATCGAATTGTCAAAAAGAGCCGAAGAGCGTGTCACTGGAGAAATGTGTGACTACAGAAAAGCTGGACGTGCTACGGATCAACGTCAAGGAGTCTACTAGATAGAAAAAGCACAGCCTGTGAGACCGAGAAAGGCTGGCGACCGAGGGGTGCCGTTCCGGTAAAACCACAGAAGGGAAAAGGAAATCAGGGAATGAAGACTCTCCCCTTGTAGGAGTCATGGTGCGTCTTCAACGTCAGGGGAGCTTATTCCGACAAGTGGGAAAAAAAAAGGGGAAGCAATACACACATAGAGGGGAAATAACTGATCTAGGGGGAAAGAGTGGGGGTATTAGTCTGCCTGGGGGAATGTAAAAAATTCAAGTCTTCTCTGGGCTGCATTCTGTCACCAAAAGGGGCCTTGCCATTGTGGGGGAGTCGTTAGGAATGTTCAAACCTCACAAAAAAAGGGGGAATACATGAAGGGAAAACCTGAAAAGAAACCCCTCCCTTGTACTTAGTTGAAAGGCGCCGGGGACGCGATCCGAAGGGGTTGCTGCTTGCGGGGTAAAAAAAAGATAAATCAAGGAAGAGAGCGTGGAAACTGAAAAAAGACTCAGGAAGAACTTGCTCTGAACAGGGAGGGGAAGTCTCTTTCGAGCGACCGCATGGGAGGTGTAAGCACAAAAAAATGGCGATGACGGGGGCAATGCCGAGGGGGGAGAGGGAATGAGTACTAAGGAAAGAGGGGGGGGGGGGGAGAAAAAGGTCCTCGTGGCCACAAAAGCGGGAGGGGATCTCGCAAACCACAACAACTGATTAGGAGGGGAACGATGTTGTTCCCTAGGACAGTTCAGCACTTGGGGAGAAATGGAACTTACGGGGGTACTCACCATAAGACCGAGAGGGAGAACCATGTCTCTGGGTAAATACATAGGAGAATATCTCGAATAACGTCCTTGGAGAGTTCATTATCAAGTCCGCTAAGACATTGGTCGACTGCTAGAGGAAAAGAGGGTCAAACTAAAACTACGGGGGGAGAAGACTGAGGGGGAAAGGCACATCTTGTGGAACCTGACGATCAGAAACCTGCACGAGGTTCACGAAGGAGGTCCACCATCCCTACACCCGGGGGAAGGGGAAAGTGTATTGAAAAATTTTCACTGGGAGACTGTTTGGGGTGGGAAAGAGCTCTCCGCCCATTGTCAGAAAAGGGGAAAGAAAGGGAATGTGGGTTTACGATTCCATCCAGAAGGTACATTCCCCCAGGCTGAAAGGAAATATTTTAGGGGAAGAAAAAAGGGGAACTGGGTCAAGGGTCCGGTGAAGAGGTTTTCCCGCGGGGGGGGGGAAAAAATTGTCGCCTCCTTGAAATCCTCTTCCAGGAGGGGAAGACGAAGAGAACAATGGGGGTCAAGGGAAAAAGGAAGAAACCAAGTTCTTCATGGGAAAATGGTGGGGAAAAAAGGGGAACGTTACCCGCGTATCTGGGAAGCTGACATATTCCTCGTTCTCAAAAATCAGGCTTAAGGATCGAAATCGTCGATCAAAGAAGGACGGGTGACCGAATTATCAGGTTGGAACACCAGAGAGGTAAAAGGCTCAGACTAGCGCTAAACTGCAATAGATGAGGAAAGGACACAGGGAACAGGGGGCCTTCAGCTGGGTAACTTTGTTTGAACACAAAAAACACTCCATGGAAAAAGACGGGGGAAGAGGCGGAACAGGGGGGCGTTATGGTCCAAAAAAAAGGTAAGACAAGTCGAGGGGGAAAAACAAAAAGAAGGGCGATATTTGGTCGAAAAAGAAAAGAAAGGTTGCTGATAGGGACCCAAAAAAGGGCCAGCACTGCCACGGTGATGGGAGGGCGTAAACGTATGGTGGCCAGGAGTGGGGTATTAAGGGGGAGGTTAGGATAGCCGGGGACAAGCGAGCACCTTGATGACGAAGGAGACCGCTGTAGTGTTAGGGAAAGAAAGTGATATGGCCATGAAAAGGGGGAAAAAAAAAGCCTTTGGAAAGAAGAAAACATTCAGGGAAAAACCAGAAAGGGGGGGGGGGGGGGGGGGGGGGGGGGGGGGGGTACTCGTTTCCTGAACCCCTACCCAAAAAAAGGTCTCGAAAAAAATCTCCTTGATGGAAATAGTAAGGAACAGTGCGCTGTCTCCAAGTTGACCTCTTTCCCCCCCGTGAGGTCAGCCTTATGCGTCCCGGGGTGTTGGCGCCGAAGAGAGGGAGGACTTTCCAACAGGGGGGTAACAACCGTGTCCTGACGAATGGGTCTCCTAAATAGTTGCAAAAAAAAAAAGGAGTTATCAGGCCGGAGGGGGGGGAGTTCTTCAGAGGTGAACTCGAAAATACCCTTGCCGTTCTTCTACACTGAAAGAAAGGACCGGTACTAATCCGGGGGTGGGATCTCAAGAAACCACTCGAAAGGGGGTTCAGTCTCACCTCGGGGGAGGATAGGTCGAACCTGTTTCAGGAGGATGCGAGTTCCGTATGTGGAGAAGACAGTATTGGGAGAGGGGAGCAAGAACAGACGTTGGGGGGAGGGGTTAAAAAGACATTTTCCTGGCCCCTCCAGACCTCCGTCAAAAAGGAGGATTATGAAAAGAGAAGATCAGGGGAACAGGAAAAGACTCACCACGAAGGAAAAAAAAGGGACCGTTCCGAAAACGAAAATAAAAAAAAATACTGGCCCTGCCGAACGGGGTAGAAAGAAACAGGTTCGACAGATGTGCGACAGTACTTCTAAGTCGCAAAGGTGAAAACGTGCTGGGGAGAAGGGAACACAAGGAAAGTAAAGAAGGGGGGGGCAAAAAGGTAGTTCTTTTCGGCGTACCATCTGGATAATCCAAAGTACGACAACGCCTATGTTGTCGATCTCAGTTACCTTCTGAGAAAAAAAAGGCTTCATAACGGGAAAAATTGGAACCGTCTTTACGCAGGTCCCCGGCGCCAAAAAAGGGCTTCCACCATCAAAGAGTGAAAGGGGAAACGCATTGGAGGGAAAAAGGAAAGGGGGCCTGACAGTCTAGGGGAGAAGAAAGCGGAGGATTTCTTGAGTGAGAAAGAACGGAGTCCCTGGTCCTAAAACTTGAAGTTGTTTCAAAAGACCGAACCCGGGGACAACATTTGAAGAAGGGGGAGAGTACTTGGTGGGGAAGTAAAAAGAGGATCCCGGAGAGGGCAAGGGAAAACGACATGCTTTCGTCAATGGCGTGTCTCTACTTGGCGCCCGCGAAAAAAGAAACAGCATTGCGATACCACAGGAGAAAGGAGGGAAAAAAAAAAAAAACCGACCGCAATGAGGAAAGTTAAAGAGAAAAACGCTTCTCTTCGCGGGTCATTATATGGGAGACAGGGTTTCCTTCTTGTTGAAGAAGACAGATGTGGTTCGGATATCGCGGGAATCCGTGCTGACCATGGAGGGGGGAAAATTAAGCCATGGGAAAAGGAAGGGGGAGGGGGGAAATAGGTGCAACAAAGGATAGCTGGCGCAAGGTTCTGCGGGGGGGAAAGAGAGCATATATCGATTTCGAAGAAAAATCGAAGATCTGGAAAGGGAGAAAATTTGACCGAATGGACTTGCTCATTAAAGCAGTCCTGGATATAGGAAAGGGGTGGCTTCAGACACCTTCTTTGGGGGAAAAAATGGCAGAGGACAGGAAACCGAGCTGGCGAAAGGGGGGGAAAGGGGGGACCGTTCAGGGGAAAAACCAGGAGGAATGTCTCTCCTTCGGCTTCGAAAAAAATTGTCGTCGTCATCGATTTGAGGAGGCCGGGGGATGCTTGCACAGAAAGGTTGGACCTTCACCGCGGGAACAAAGACGCTGTCAAAAGCAAATTCTCGTGACGTCAAAAGGGAGGCGGCTGGGGAAAATTTACCGGGGCGGAAAGAGGGGGCGGGGAAGAAAAACATGGCCCTGGGCCGGGAGAGGCAAAGGGGGGTGACCTGTTCAAAACGAAAACGGCCTCATTTGAGACTGCCCGAAAAAGGTCCGGGATGGTTTGCCGGTAAGGAACGAGACTGTTACGGGGAAAGAGGCCGGGAAAAGGCCCAAATTGTTGCGCTTTTCTAGAAAAACAGAGGAGTCAGGAAAAAGGAAAATATGAATCTCGCCGTTACCAAAGGGAAAGGGCGGAATGGCCTTACAGGATTAGAGAGGGCTTTCACGTGCAGGGGGAAGGGACCACCTCTGTAATGAATATGAAGGAGAGGGGGAAGGACATCGTCAGTTCCATGGAAGGTCCTCTGTCCACCAATCGAGTTAACGAGAAAGAAAACAACAAAAAAGAGGAGAGTAAAATATAGGAGGGGGCGTTGGGACCCGAGGGAAAGTATGAGGGGGTTATTCTGGGCAGAAATGTCCTTCCGTTTCGCAGAAAGAAACGTCATCTGCCGGCTGAAAAGGGGGATAAAGCAGGAAGGAGAAAGGGGAAGGAATATTTCATAGAAAGTAGAGCAAAAAAGGTTGTGGGTCGACGGAGAAAAGCTATCCTACGTGTCAGTGCTGGTCTGAAATAGGGAAAAGAACTCCTCAACTAGGAGTTCGCCAAAAGGAAAGGAAGTTGAAAAAAAGGAAGCTCGTCCCCCAGCATAAAGGGTAAAAGGATTCACATGGCCTGTTCATCCGGGGGGAAAAAACATGTTCAACCTTGATTGAAAAAAAAAAAAAACAAAAGGGCCAAAGGTCAATTGAAAGGAAAAAAAAAGGGGTAAAATGAAAAAAAGAATAAAGCCCCCTTCCGACCTTCGGGGGGGTGACGTGAAGTCCCTACAAAAAAAGTTCGATCCAGTTCTTTGCGGAAAAAGGTATTTTTTCTGGTGGGGGGCCGAGAAAAAAAAAAACTCGGCCAGTACGTTGCCGGGACAGCATGACGACGACAAGGGTTGGAAACCGACTGATATAAGTGCAGGGCAAAGGGGAAGATGGTGGGGGTTACCTAAAGAAGAAGGTCCCAAAGTGGGAAACCATATTATAGTGGAAAGGTGCTGAAGCCCGGGGGGAGAGGCTATCTCGCATAAAAGGAGGGACCAAGAATGGAGAAAAAAATTTAGGAGCAACGGGGGGGGCCTTTTACACGCTAGGAAGAATCTCTTACTGAAGGAAGAATATGCTTCTGAAAATCCTGTGCCCGAACGGAAGTTTTTTTACAACGGGGGGGACCTCACTTGTCCAAACCTCCATGGGAAATGCGGACAGGGTTCGTTGATGGGAAAAAAAAAAAGGAATCGAGAGAAAAAAATCGGGAAAAAAAGTCGGAACCCTATCACAGGCTGACATTGGAAAGGAGAGGTACCCGAGAAAGGAAGGAACACGGTGAAGTTAATTTAAATGGAGGAGGGAGGAAAAGTTTTTGCCCTAGGAAGGGGGGGAGGGGAAGGCTCTCCGTTCGCACAGGAAAAGGAAGGCGAATGTCAGCATTTCAGGAAGGGATCTCGCAGCGTCCGTGTATGAAAGGTTCAAAAAAAATTTGCGACTTGGAAAGAAGGCGGAGAAAGGATTTCAAAAAAAGGGTTTTGAGACCGAGGGGGGGGGGTGAACTACGGAAGAAGCCCATCTTTACGCTAACAATCCGAAGGAGACGGAGAACGGTGTCACATGGGGGAGGAAAAACCATGGAGAAGGGAGGGGGGGGACTAAGGGTTGTTCCGCAAGGGAGCGAAAAGGTTTGGGAAAGGGGGGACATTATCTTGACGGAAAGACGAGAAAGTGTCCCCCCAAATGTTTGGAGGTTTCCTTTAAGACAGGTGGTGGGAGCCGAAGGTACTGGTTAGGGAATTCGCAACGTGCTAGCGTTGTAGGAAAATATGGACAGGCAGGGGGGAAGAGAAAGATCCTCGAACAAAGGTACTAATCGGTTTTTTGGGAGATAGCATCAAAGAAGACAAAGGGAGAAATGTCTATCGAGGGGGGGGAGAGGGGGGAATGTCGGGGTAGCGGAACCCTTAGGCATGGACAAGGTCGACTCATTATTGGGAGGGGAGAAAGGGAAAGACTGTGTTCTGTGAGGGGGGGGGGGAGGTCAGGGAAAAGATACTCAACACAACAAGAGGAGGAAGAGAAATCCATGGGGGGCCAGACAGAAGAACGGACACATGTATGTTTCCTGAGAACACATCAAACATCGGCAAGGAACGAACGAGCGACACGGAAGACGGAAGAGGGGACCTACAGTGGAGAGATCCGAGGTTGCAGGGGAGTCGAGTCGACCAATGTCGGAAGTGCTGCTAGATTCGGGAAAAAAAAAACGGGAAGTTGGTTGAAAGGGGAGTGTAGCGGAAGTCGGGGTTCTATTACCATCGGGAAAAAGAAGCAATCGACAACGGAAAAGACTCAATGGAGTCTCACAAGAAATTGAAAAGGGGGCGAAAAACCTTAACGGTGTTACAACCGTTGGTACGTCCCGTCAGGGCAATAATGCAGGGGAAACAGTAGAGGGAAGGACAACCTCACCGCGTGGTGGAAAAAAGAGGTCACCTCCTTGGAAAAGTATCTATTCCTTGAGAAGGGCGGAGGTTTCGAAGGGAGGAGTGCGGAGGAAGGAAACGAGGAAAACCAATCTGGGGTGTACAGGAGTGTTTCCATCAAGGGAAGGGATACCGTTCGCAAAGGATGGGGGGAAATGGGGGCCTCCGGGAAAAGAAAGAAGAACGCATTGAAAAAAAAACAGGAGGAGACATTCGTCATCAGGGTGAGTGGGCGCCCGGCCGATCCGAAAAAAACCTCGATTCTTCCACATCCGCTCAAAAAAAGAAATTTAAAATTCCATAAAAGGTGGCTGAAATCAGAGGTCTCGGGTGAGACGTTTTTTGCCAGGACCACAGTCGCAACAGTGGGAGAACTCGACAGTTTGTCTTCGGAAAAAGGGCGGGACCATCACAACCAAAGGGAAGCAGGCGGAGGGGACCAGGAAGGATCCTCTGGGGTCAACAAACAAAAGCTTGCGGGCAAGGGGGGGCCTCATCATATTCGATGGGGAAAAGTAGAGATCGAAGGAAGAAAGGGTCACGGTACGAAGGACTTGGGGGACTTCTCATGTCAGGGAAAGTCGCTGTGGAAGAGCGGTACTAGATTCGGCTGTCAGCAAAAAAAAGAGAAGAGGGGCCGTATGCAAGGGGACTGGGCGTACCAGAAGAAAGTTGGAAGCGTTCCACCAAAAAGAGGGCCATGCCGGGAATCCGTCGCTTCGACCAAAGTGTAGTAGTCATCTATTTAGAGGAAATCGGGAGGATTGAACAAATGTACCTCAACGCAAAACGAAAACATACCCGCACCACTTACTAGAGGGGAGGTACTTCAAAAGAAAAAGAGTAATTTGGGCACTTAATATCAGGATGGCATTCGTCAACCCACAGAGAAAAGGGAGGGGCTTGCCATGTGGCTTGCGCGAGGGGTGAAAACGGGTACCAAAGAAAAATAGAGCCTTACACGGGAGGAAGGATCTTCCTATAAGTCTTGTGACCATTAGTAGGGGTACTCTAGAATAAGGGTAAAACTAAGGGGTGAGTGCACGGATCTTTCAATATCAGAGATGGGGGACAATTCTGATAGGAAGGAAGAGGACGCTCAGGGAACACGGGAGGACTTTTCTGAACGGAGAGACGAAACGGGTCTAGCTCTTCCCGCAATTGTAAAGGGGGGGGGAACCAGCCGAGAAAAAAACCATGCAAGAGGGGAGGGGAAAGAGTACATCGTCAAGGTAAAGGAAACAGCAAAATGCGGATACGTTTCCTAGGCAGAGGATCTCTCTCACAAAAAAACAGGGGAAGAGAAGAGGTTAACTCGAGGGGGGTAATATCAGGGGGGGGATTCTGGGAAAGACTTCCGTTTCAGGCAAGAGGGGGAAGTTACCGAGGAAGAAAAGGAGCGCTGGTACATACATACCATAGAGGAAGAAGAAGTCCGGGTAAAAAGAGGGGAGCAGAAGACGACTGCGAGACTTTCCTAAGGGCTGCGATCGACGTGAAACTCTTTCTTATCGGAAAAGAAGCAAAAAAGACATACTGAAAAATTGCTAAGGACGTCTATTGGATATGAGAGACGGACACGATCCAAGAAAAATTCACATTTGCCGTCAGCGGGGGGGGGAAACATGTAAAAGACGGCCGGGGAACGGGGTCCTTGATCTGGGGGTTTGAACTGACTAACAGAATAATACGTTCATGAAAGGGAATGAAGAAAGAGGGGACGAGTTCGAGTCCGGTGGACGGGGTGGCCATGGGGCTTTGAACACCACTTTGTCTGAAAAAGTGGTTTCCCTCAGGACTAAAGGAGGCCCATGTATGAAAGAAAGAAAGACGTGTCGAAGCCCGACTAGTCAAGTGAGAAATATGTTGTTTGGAAGAAAGGCCTACGGGAGGCAGCTAGGACCATAGTCTCAAAGACAGGGAAAGCTCTTCGAAATCGTGGAGATAGACCCAGCTGAACTCGATTCAAGAAAGGTATTTCCACCAAGAAAAGGGGGGGAGCCTTTACACTCTCGGAGGAGTACATTTTCGAAGGAATGCTGGCTCAAAACCATCAACGAAAGGGATCCTTGGTGACACCGAGGATCAGACCTCCATTTCAATGACTGCCATGAGAGGGTTTTACCTGCAAGGTCATCACTCACCAAACATTGACTCTTAGAAAAAA
>Ga0179593_1360783_pt1 | contig 11372 bp, 12 predicted proteins | sample CZODoug2_1_08_16_FD_185931 | JGI IMG/M metagenome (GOLD analysis project Ga0179593, IMG submission 185931) | Vadose zone soil fungal communities from Angelo Coast Range Reserve, California, USA - CZODoug2_1_08_16fungal (PacBio error correction) | ecosystem: Environmental > Terrestrial > Soil >...
AAAACAATGTCGGCAATGTCGCAAGGGGAAAGAGAAGGGAAATCTCGTGGCCAGCGGAAGGGAAGTTTTCGGCAACCAGGGGGGCGGGCCGAAGCGTTTGTCCCGGGAAAGAGAGTGCCCGGGCAGGGCGGGCGGAATAGGGTCGATGAAAAGTGAAAAGGTAAACTCACGGAAAAGGAGCTCTGAGAGAGGAAATAAAGGAATTGAGGCATAATTTAAAGAGAACCAGCTAGGAAGCTAGGTCTTGGCATCAGAACAGTAATCTGTTAGTTCCAAAGAATGGGAGGCTGGTTTGACTCACCAGGGTGGCTCGGAGGGGAAGGGCATCGTGTTGACGGGGGGAAGGGTACTCACGGGGGAAAAAAAGGCGCATGTCCCTCAGCAAAGGGGGCTAGGGGGGTGGGGCCTAGGGGAGTAGATTGAAAGAAAAGTAGTAACGGGGGCTTTGGCTAAGTCAAGAGAGGAGTATGATAACAGGCTCTCAATAGGGTGGGAATAGGGTGTATGTTCGAAAGACCCTTGGTGTATTTCTCAAAGAACTGATGGAATAAGGTCAGAGAGGGCGGAAACTGAGATGAAGTTGTATCACAGGGGAGTAGGGTCTTCCCTCGGTTACTCTCTATGAACAAAAGACATTAAATTGTTAAGGAGAGGAGAAAGAGGACTGCGGTAGAGTTGACAGAACAAATTGGGAGGGCTAGGGGAAAGGAAAAGACGGTAAAGGAAAAAAAAAAAATCGGGATCGCCTTCCAGGGATGAAGCCAGCTCGGCGCGGGAGGATAGGTGGGACTCGTTTTTCCTGTGACGATTGAAAGGAGGCAGGAAGAGAAGGGGTTAGGCCGGAGGAGCACGATCCCACTAGGACGTCGGTCATAAACCGGTCGTCTTTCCCAAGAGAAGGGCTGGGGAAGAGGGGGGATCCGGTGGGTAAGGAGGGAGGGAAAGCATGAACGGAGTTGCATCGGACCTCGCTCGGAAAAGATTGGAAGGCCATCAGTCAACAGATGCTAGGAAAAAATGCGAGACAACGCGGGGGCCTATCAAAAAATCGCAAAGAAGGACCGTCGCAAGGCAAGGAAGGATGTAGTAAGGACTCCTCGGAGAGCGAAGCGAGGGGAAAAAAAGTGGAGTTATCAAATCTCCCGGAGACAGCAGAAAACGGAGAGATAAAGGGATTTTAATCTTTGGAAGGTCAATAAATGAAAGGGTCTGGTGCAGACAGATAAGAGGGAGAAGGGAAAGTCCAAATACAGTTGTCAACCAGCGGGTAAAGGGGATGGGGGGAAAAAAAAGGCGACCATGCTGGCCAAGGGGATAAAAGGGGACGAAGGAAAAAGATAGTGCATGAGAGGGATTCGCAGACCTGGATGAGCGGAAGAACATAGCTCTTACAAGAGAGTGGAGGGAAAGGGAGATATTGAAAGCCCTTCTGTGAGAACTACATTGGCCGAGTGAATAAACTAGTGATGGGAAAAAGGAAGAGGGTTGCAAGTGGGTTTTGATCGGAGGCGGAAAGAGAAGGATCCCAAGTCCGCAAATAAGAGAGAAAAGAGCATCCGAATATTACCTCCCGACTAAAAAAAGGAGGATGTAGCGGGGGAGGTAGAAAAAAAAAGTAGGTCAGTGATCAGGGAGTAAAAATCGCAGGGAAAAAGTAGGGGTCCAGAAAAAGTATAAAGATAAAGAAAATAAAAGGGGCTTAAGTGGGCGTAAAATAAACCGCGGGAGAAAGATACGTGCTCAAAGAAGAGTGACGTGAGGGAGTAGGAAAGGGGGGCGGAGCGGGTAATAACTCAATGAGAACAAAGGGGCGGAAGAAACGCTGGAGGTAAGGACAAGGGGACTAGGAGATGGAAAAAGTATGCCTTCAGGGAAAGGAGAGGAAAAGGGAGGGGGGAAATCGGACATCCCCGAAAGCTTTGGAGGTAGTCGGGCGCGAGTAAGAAGTCTATTTTGAAGAAGGACGGGACTGGGTGGAGACAAGAAACGCGAGAGAAAAAGAAGCAACGATGGGTCGGCTCACTTCTTCGAGCACCCTTCGTCTCACTACGGGGGGGTAAGGGAAGCTAAGGGGAAAAAAGGGGAAGATCTCGGGCGAAGGAGAAGCGCAAAAGTTCGGGTAAAAAATTGGAAGACTACAAAAGAGAAAAAGTCGTTGAAAAAAGGTAGCAGGACAGGGGAGAAACGGGGAAGGAAGGGGATGGCGAATGAGGGGTGGTGGGGGATGGCCAGTCACCTTAATCCGGTGAAAAGGGAGAAGAACACTCTATGTCATCGCGAAAAAGCTACGTATAATGCGCTAAGAGGGTCAAAAACGAGGAAGAAAAAAAGGGACAAAAAATTATCTAAGCTGACGTGGCATTGACGAGATACTCCACCAAAGAAGAAGATGACAGAGAGGAGGGAAAAAGGGTTTCAAAGAATACTTTCTATCTTCAAGAGCGGTTACTGACCGCGAGGAAGAAGGACAGAAGGAGCTTCAAAGTGGGTAGAAGAGGTGGGAAAACGGGAATAGGCCAATTTGCATAACTATCCCTGTAGTTTACAAGAAAAGAATGGGGCACGATGGAACCAGAAATAAAACAAAACAAGTTTCAAAGGAGGGTTTCTAGATGAACGTACCTTGCCGCAGGCGAGAGAGGGAACTGTAACGATCGGAAAAGAAATGCAAAAAAGAGTCGAACTAGGCCCACTAGTACCTTCGAAAACGAAGAAAAGGGATAAATAAGGGCCGGTAGATCCCAGGATTCCGTTTTGTGGGGACAGGGAGACCGGGGAAAGGTAGGGCGGTCCAATTGAAGGAGGGAGACCCATTACAACGGGAAAGAAAAAAGTTAGGCAGGAGGAAAGGGGGAAACTGGTTTTAAGAACTAAAAGGAGAACCTGGGGAGAGGGGCAGAAAGAAAAGGGACGCAGGCGCTCAAAAAGCAAAGTGGCCTCTCCTCTGATAAAATCAAGTGTTAAATCTGAAACAATACTTTGTGTCAGGCCGAGGGGGGGAAAGAAGGGAGAAGAAGAAGGGGGGAAAAGGGGGAGGACAATGTCTCATGTCAAAGATCTTACGCTACTGAGGATCTCCAACAGGTTGAAGATACTCCGGGGGGAAGTTGAAGGGAGGACATATTACCCTTTGGGCAGAAGTAGGAGGTTTTAGGGAACTTCCCACATCTGACGAGTAAACGAGAAAAGAAACGAGTGAAATCTGGGGAATCCCAAGAAAGGTTACCTCATAAAGCGGATTTTTTTATGGGACAGAGGAAAAGAAAGAAGAATGGGCTGAGTGAAGGAGAAGAAAAGGGAGGGGTATCCTTTATTTCTGAATAGGTCGAAAAGAAAAGATTATGTAAGTATATTACACATCAGGAAAGGAAGTGCCAGGAAGGGGCACGATATTCATCTATTAGGAAACACCAAGAGAAAGGAGAAGATAAAAAAAACAGGGAAGAGAAATATCAAGGGCAGGACTGAACTGAAAGGGATCAGGCTTGATAAAGGACGATCGGCGGAACAATATCCGAAGGGGGGGAAATAAGGATGGTAGCCTTATAAGGGTTCACGGAGGGCCTCGAAGTGTGCAGCTTCATACAATCAGACTTAGAGATCTGAAAAAAAAACTGAGGGGGGGGGGAAGAAATAAATATGAGGAGGGGTCTAGGCATGAGATAAAAAGGATGTACTAAGGATTACCTCGCTTTCTTCATTTACATCGTATGAAGGACGCTATTTGGACGATAGCAGATGAATAAAAGGAATGTCATACGGGGGGAAAGGGGGCGGGAAAGGATATGTCTGAGAGAATTGGGAAGAGAGGAGTTTGGTCAGGATCGATTCCTAGCGCAGGACCGACGTTGAACGGTAGATCCTGGAAAAATGCGTGGAAAAAGGGTCGTCCAGAGGATCATAAATGGGGAAAGTGACGACAACTAAGAAAGAAAAGGGAACGATGGGGCATAAGAGGAACGAAGAGGGGAAAATATGATCTATTTGAGGGGGAAGGGGGGAATAGAGAAGAGGTAAGGAAAGAAAGAAAGGAGAATAGAGAAAAAGATTATGCTGGAAATACAAAAGGCCAAAAGGGAGGTGTAGACAGTGTGAACAGAAAAAATGGGTGATAGAGGAGTATGTAATAATAATATGGGAAAGATGAAGTATGGAAGATATAAGACTGTTGATAAAAGCGTAGTAGCACAGTTTAAATGAGACAGCTATATTACAAGAATCTTAGATATTAGAGCGAATTATGAGCAGTGAGAAGATATGTCAGTTCTTAAGGCTTGAAAGCTGGAAATATGGGATCGAGCAGTACACAACGAATTATAAAGGGACTAGATATGAAGGAAAAAATTTTACTGGAGAGCAATTTCAAAAGTTGAGTGGATATAAGAATGTACTGAATTATTCGGAGGGGAAAGTATATGCCGGGGATTTAAGCTGTCGCGAGGTGTAACAAGTTGTGATAAAGTTAACAATGAGTATGGAAAGTCCCATAGAACTTAGAAGAATATTTAGGAAGTTAAAATCTACAGTCCGGGTGAATAAGTATGGATCTTTTTTCTCTTCTCCAAGACAGGAAATGCAACATAAGTCTCAGCTGAGTCCACAAGGGGGGGGGGAAAGAGGGAAGGTACTACGCGGGAGGGGACGATCTTCTTCTTTAATCGGGGAAGTTCTAATACCATAATTCCCTCACAAAGGGTACTAGGGGGGAGAGGGTCCGGTCCTGGAAGAGAAATAAAAACAGTGGAGAGGGGGAGGAGTGGACTATACACCCAGTAAGTAGAAAGACTGACTGAAGGATTGGAGCTGATGTCGGATACCTAAAAGGAAAGGTAGAGGGGGGGGGGGGACGAAACTGGTAAATCTCTGTGGGGGAGAGATAGACTCGCGTTGTCCTCACTCGGGTAGAGAGTGTGAGAGAAGGAGGGGGGGAGAGAGGGAGGGGTTGTAAAACATGTGTGTTCGCCTAACGGGGCAGTCCGAGGATGGTCAGAGATTAGGAAAAATGGAAAAAAAAAGGGTAATTCTCCTTAACTGAAAGGAAAAACGGGGGGGGAGAGGGCAAGTCAGATTCATTAATTAGGTCCTCTAAGAGAAACGGAACGGATGGAAGTCGTTAGTGCCTATGGGCTATTTTATTATGTCAAAGCATCCCGTGGAGACCAGACGAAGGCGGACTTGCCGCTGAGTTCGTTCACGATAAAAGAGTCGGGGGAGGATATGCCCCCTCCATGGAAAAGTTAAAAAATGTGACTCTCGCCATTGCGGTGGAGCATCTGGGGCAATCGGTGTATATTTGGAGGAAGATTGGGGGGAAAAAGGAAGAAGGGAAATCCAAACAAGAGGGGCAAGGGTCAGAAGGTCTATACTGGCGGAGGGAAGAGAAAAAGGTGAATGTGAAGCACTTTAGCTCTGACATTTTGACGAAAGCATCTTCGAGAGCCCGAGCCATTTTTCTTTACTCTTCCACGGCACGCCAGTGAGGAGAAATGGGGAACTGGTTGTGGTGGGAAATCGGGGGTGACTGAAAGGGTCTCCTCTAAAAGGGTCAACTCTAGAAGAATGAGATACTTTCCAGTAAGGACCCTGACTGAACCGTGAATGTAGAAAGGACGTCAGGGCGGGGGACAGGAAAAAATAAGGGGAAGGAGAATGGGGGGGGACCGAGGGGAAAAAGGATTAGATTGGAGCTAAGAAAAGGGAAATAAAAAGTCCAAGAAATCGTAGTCTCATTAACCGATTGAACGAGGGACAATCGTGGCGGATGATAATGTGCCCTTAGTGTGCAGAGGGGAGGAGGTCATCCAATAGACCTTGGGCCGGCAGAACGAGGGAAAAGTGCTAGGGGGTGGGGGGAAAAGTCTCGAGGAAGAGAGCCAAGGGGTCCACTGATCAGGAAAAAAAAATTATCCCCTAAGACACCGGGGGAGTTGCGCTAGTAAGGGGCCGAGAGAGGACTGGGATAAAAGACATGGGTAACGTCCTCAAAAAATCGAGAGGAAGGAGAGAGGTTCAATGACACGGCTAGTGTTCACAGCGAGGAAGGGGTTGTAGGGGAGGAACGAAACAGCTCGGCTAAAGGGGAGAGGCATACAAAAAAAAGGGGAGGGGAAAATAATGGGGGAGGGAGGAAGGTAATAAAGAAATACGCATGGAGGGGGAATCAAAGGGGGGGAAAAGAAAAGCAAAAGGAATGTACAGGGTGAAAAGGTGCGAATATCGAAAGGTCGGAATTCAACCTGTTGTCAACGGGGGAGATTGACTGAAGGAGCGGAGAAAAGGGACTGTAACTTGAAAGTATAAGGGGGGTCGAGGAGAGAACAAAAACGGGAAAAACAAGGGAGGGTAGTGGCAAAGGGCTGCGAAGGAAAAGTGAGCTATAAGGGGGAGTGCATATGCTCAGTATCATCTATAAACGCTAGCTTAAAGGAAATAGGGACTACGAGTAGAAAAGGGGGCAGAGTGCTCGGAGAGGGAGGGAAGAGCCGGGAGGAGACCGGGCTGAGGCAGAGTGTTGGGGGGAAGGGCCATCACCTGGTCGACGTTAGCTGGCGGGAAGTCTAAGGTGGAAACCAGGACCTAGGAAGGCTGACTACGTTTCGCGCAGGACTTGATTAAGTAAAACCGCTTCAAAGAAATCGCAGGTGTCGATTCTAGAAGTCAAAGGGGGCCGAGATAACGCCACAACGTCGGAAGAAAACTGGCGGAGGAAGTAAAAGAGACAGCACTGGAGGGGCGGGGGCCGGCGTCTCTTGGAAGAGACCGGAGCGGAGGAGGCAGGGGATAGAGCTCCGAGTTTCCTGAGTGACAGGGACAAGGGGCTGCTTCCCCTGCTTGAAGATGCCCGAAAGGGGAAGGATAATGCATTAAAAGGAAAGGCAAGGCAGTCGAGATTAATGTCGAGAAGGGAGAGGCTGAGCTACAGGGATCGGACCTCTATAACTACTGAAGAAAGCAAAAAAGAAGTATCCAGGAACGAGGGTCATCACTTGCCTATCTACTGACATTTGGGGTGTAACTGATGACGGCTAGTAAAAAAGGGGAGTCTGCCAAAGTGGAATAACTTCTTTCTCCAGGAAAAGTGCAGGGAAAATGACGGGGCTTGAAGGTACAACGGGGGTGGGTGATCTCAAGAAACGCGTAAGAAGGTAAGCGCCACCGAGAAAGATAGAAGGGGTAGCTCAGGAAGGAGGATATTTCATCTTGTTTCGAGGGGGGGAGGAAGAGGTAAAGGGGTCAAGGCATGGAACAAATCATGCGCCAAGGCATTGCGCCTCGCATATGCACTGGTAAGGCGAAAAGAGAGAAAAAAGGGGGGGAAGGTCTGAATGCGGGAGGAAATAGGGCAAAGGGTTCTTAAGAATAGACTGGGCTTTGCTGGGAACGTCCCCAGGGGAGAAGAAACGAGACGGAGCAAAACGCGGGGAAATCCTCCAGTGGTGGGGGAAAAGAAGAGCGAGGGGATTTATAAGCATGATCAAAACGACCGATAGAAGGGAAGGATCGGGGCAATAAACAACAGGTGATTCCTGGGGAGTTAAAAAAAGAGAAGGCTCGACGAACTGAAAAGTAAGTACTCATCCGGAATGCGGCAGGAGGGAGAGAGGAAATGGAGGGACATATATTGAACGGACAAAGGGAAAGATCGGCGCAACCGGAGGAAAATACCCTTAAGGCGAGGAAAAGAAAGCCTTGCGGCTCGGCATTCCTCTAGAAGGAGATCTAAAACAAGAAGTTTTGGAAGAGCCAAGAAGAAAAAAATCGCGTTCCTTCCGAGGGAAGATGATAGAAATCTAAAAAAGAGATCGACAAAAAAGGGGGGGTGGGAGAGAGAGGGAGGTGATCTTTTTCGGTCAAGGAAAAAAGCCAGCTTCTCGGACAGGACCGCAGCGGCTTCAGGAAGAATAGAGGGGATGGTCGCTCTCGAAGAAGGAAGGAGCATCTTTGCCGGCTTAAGTTAGGTGGAGAGGAAAATGGGGTAGTCCTAGAAAGTTTGAGGTCCATCGATGCATCGTAAAACTGTCGGTAGGGAAATTCGGCAAGGGTGGCGGAGACATGAAAATGAGAGGGAAAATCGAGCGGAGATCTATTTCCTTCACGTAGCGGGGGGAGAAGGAAAAAGAAGATTTCTGGATGAAAACGCGAGAACGCAGGCCTATTATCGAGGAGGGAGAGGACAGTCATAACGCCTGAGGGAGAGAGGGGGCCAAAGTTTCGTCTTTTTTGGTGAAGGAACAAGGTGCGGAGGCGTCCGTGGCAATGAAGGGGGGCGATAAGCTGGCCAGCAGAATCCCGCAGCCCGTGTAATGGAGTAAAGAAAAGATGGGGAACAACTTGGGGGAAGGTTTCGAGCAGAAAGGAGGGAAAAGGGACATGACAAGAATATTGACTAACATTGAGTTGAAGGACTGAAAAGAGAGGAGGATTAGGGGAAACGCTGGAAATAAGAGAAAAACTGGGAATAGGGATCGCGTTTTGCCGGGCCGCGGCGGCGGGTCTATTTCCGGACCTGGGGCGCAGAATGATCCAAACAGGAGGGCCGGGACTGGGGACATGGAAGGCGGGAAGTAATGGTACATAAAGAAGGAGAAACTTGCCACACTAAAAAGGAAAAAGGAAAAAGGGGGAACTTAATTAACAAAGGTGAGGAGAAAGGCAAAAACGAAAGAGGTCATGGAGGGAGCTCTCGACGCCTCGGTAAGGGGATCGGGGGGGGGGGGAAGGACGGGGAGAGGGACTGTGCCGTTAGGGAAAGCCAAGGCATGAAAGATGCAGAATAACGATGAGGAGAGAAGCGAAAGAGAGGTGGGACAAAACTGGGAAAAAGAAATAGGTAACCCTCGTCCCATTCAGATGGAATCTACAAGAAAGGTAGGTGGGAAAAATTAGGGGGGGCAGGTCAACAGGAATAGCCTATTCTAAGACGAAGTCGATTCAAACTATTAAAGCCGGGGGAACGAAGGAAATCTCACAGGGGAAACCTCTTCTAAAGAAGCAGACGGGCCGTAGGTTGTCGTTTTTGGCTCACAGAGCGAAGAAGAATCTAGAAAAGGGGGATGTGAGGAAACGGGGACGGAAGTGCCTCGAAATTAGGTAAAAGAAGAGTGAGGGCATGCCACAAAAATCCGTTCAATAAACCCTTACTTGACATTTATTTACATCACCGAAAGTGGGGGAGAGGCGGAACCGCAGCAGGCCGGGAGAATCTCAGCAGAAGGAAAGGGGAATAAGACACAAAAATATTCAATGGAACGGGGAGATATGGGGAGTGGAGCTTCAGCTGCTCCTTAATCTGAGGACGGTGAAGTGAAGAAGTCAGAAGGGAGCACCTGACAGTGACCGCAAAGAAGGATTGCTCGGGGTGGGGAGAGAGAAAGGGCAGAGAATAGCTGGTGCCAATGATGTCAAGAGGGGGCCGGCCAAAGTTCCGCCACACACCGGGATATTGGGGGACCGGTAGTGAAGACGGGGGTCTTTAGCGCCTAATTCGCTAGGGAAATTCTAATCAACATGCCGGGTATGGGTCAATCACGGCGAAGTTTCCTCGAGATGGCGGGGTGGGGGAAGTTAGTACCAGGGGAGGGACAAGACAGGGAAAAAGTAGCGGGAAAAACAGAGGGGAAGGAAAGATAGAGAAGAGGGGTGGGGATAAGTCCATATATCAGGGGGGGAACTCGCCGTTGACCTCCGGGTCATGGAAATGAAGGGGGGAAAAGGTTCGAAAGGGGGGGGGGGAAGCGGGGCAGACATCACTAACATCTTTTTTCGGGGGGACGAGAGCTTGGCGGGAGGTCATGCTCTAGTGGGCTGTGGCAGATATGAACGGGAAGGTCGAAAGAAAGACGCGGGGGGTGCAGGGGAATAAGTTTCGGAGAAGGGAGACCTTCGCCCTCACTACGGGCTGGGCGCATATGGGTCAGGAAAAAATGCCCCTCGGGGAGTAAAAAGCGAAAGGGGGAAATGATTGCCAGGTTGGCGAAGAGAGAGGGACATGGAGCGAAGGTCTCGCTCTGAGGAAAGAGGAAGCATAAGCAGCGATTGGGGGGGGCTGAAAGGCAAAGTGGTGAAGGGTGAATCCGTTTGAAAAAAGGAAGGCGACTCAGTGAAGCTCGAATAAAATTAAGAATCTAGTAGAAGGGAAGAAGGGGGGAAAACCTCGCCAAAGAAAGGAGAAATCTCTCGTGGACGAGAAAGAACGCCGACAACCTTCAAGCTCGGAAGACTGAAAAGGGGGACGGAACTGGACACTGGAGGAGGTTAAGGAACTGCCGCGGGGGGGAAGAGAAAGCGAGTCTTACGACATGTGCATAGCTCCCCGAGTTGAAAAGGGTGGGAAGGAAAAAGTGGGGACATAACGAAATCCCTTCTTTACTATGGCAAATAGAATGGAAGGGACCAATTCTCAGGGCTGGATTCAGAGAGATGACAGGATGTGTCAAAAATTCGAGGAAGTGCTGGACGAAAGGAGCTGAAGAGATATGACTCGCTTTCACGCCAAAAGGGAGAAGGAAGAGGGGGAGATAGGTAACACTGACCTTCTAAAAAGGGACTGAAGTTGGTGTGTGTAAGGAAGGTCAATGCTCCTTTCAATTAGGGGTGGGGAGCTGAGATGGGAGCCAGGGAGAGGCAGAGGGAAAACTTTCGGCATGAAGGGGGAAAGGGGGGGAAGCTCGGCCCAGGGAAGCGAAAACGAGCAAAAACGAAGACAAAGCTCATCAAGAAATAATTTCAAGGCAGCTAAAAGGGGGGAAAAGTGGTCCAAAGAAAATTGAAAAGTCTAAAATCAGGGAAGGGGGGAGGGGCAAATACGATTCGTGGGAAAGAGGGATCAGAGTGAGACTTACTGATACTTAGGATCGCCAACCCAAATTGGGAATCTGGGAAACAGGGAAAGTGGTAAACTGTCGGGGGAATGGATGGGATCGATGGGGACTAATAACACTAGTTGACGAGGGAAAACCAACCGACGGGGGCCCGACCTCCCTCTAAACTGTAAAGGAGGCATCAAAGGAAATCACAGCTGGTGGGGGGTTGAAAGAGGTCGAAAGGACCTGATCTAAATAGACGGAGTTCTCTGAAAGAGCTGGGGGGGAAGTATCTGCAAAGTGTCATGTGCCGGGAAGAAAATTGTCTGAAAGAGGGACGCAGATCTTAGAACACAGGATCAGTAGCCTATTCCGCGGACTGAGAGGGCAGTCGAAACGGATAAGGATCCATCTTCCCTAGCCCAGAGAGAGGAAAGAGAAAGTCCGTCCGGGTAAAAAGGGCCTTTCTCCAGGATAAGATGCAGAGCGGCACATGATGGAATTTTTGAAATCGATGTCCAGAAAGAAAGAGTTCATACGGGAAAGGCGATCTACAGGGGAAAATCTCCT
>Ga0179593_1427354_pt1 | contig 11372 bp, 25 predicted proteins | sample CZODoug2_1_08_16_FD_185931 | JGI IMG/M metagenome (GOLD analysis project Ga0179593, IMG submission 185931) | Vadose zone soil fungal communities from Angelo Coast Range Reserve, California, USA - CZODoug2_1_08_16fungal (PacBio error correction) | ecosystem: Environmental > Terrestrial > Soil >...
CAATCCGGCGGGGGAGCGGGGGAAACTCAGGGGAGAACACGTCCAGTACGATGGTGCAGGGAGGGGGGGTGGGTGCCGCGGTGGGAGTGTAGAGATAGAAACTCTTAATAGAAACCGGGGGCACTCCACCTACTAGTGGAAAGAGGGGGGAAGGGAGGAAATGAGAGAGGAGCGCATAACAACACTCGTTCACCGTTGAACGTTTCATTTCAAGGGCCAGACTAACCTTGTCGAGTTCAGGGGGTCCAGCTACGCGCGGGCCTCGAGGAACAATCGAAGCCGACTCCAGTGGGGTTTCAAATTCCTAACAGGCGAAAAAGGAAGGGAGAAGTAACCCCATAGGAGGGGCTCTCTTTAGAAAAAACAGAAATGCCAGGACGGCAAGAAGGGGTGCCTCGGGAGGGTGCTGCGAAGAAGCGTAATAGCATGGTTTAATCTGGGAGTATCTCTAAGGATTAACGCGGCAGCTCGTCTTTTGAGGCACTTCAAAACGAGCTTGAAGTATCAAAAGGAATGGGAAGGGGAGGTCTCATTGAAACCGGGGGAAGGACAAGTATCGTAGCTAGGACTTGCAGGGAAGTGCTCGGGAGGTGACATGAGAACGGGTCTGGGAAAGAGGGGACTCGCTGAGGAGCCAGAGGGGATGGTTTGGGAACTGGGGCAAACGCGGGAAGTCGAATTGCGGAGGGGTCTTAATCTTGGAGAAACGTTGTGACAAAAAAAGTCTTGATTACATGTTTCAACGAACATGTGGGAGGGGAGGGAAGGGACGGGGGGCATCCCATCACCAGTTTGGCTAGGAAAGGTTTCAAAAGAGGAAAAAAGGAGGAGACCCAGGGAAAAGATGAAAGATGAGGGGGGGGGGGGGGGCGAAAAGTGGGATTTGCTTCAGGGGTGTCAGCGGTTCGCGGTTAAGGATTCACATAACGTGGGCAGGGTTGAAAGTTCAGAGATTCAAAAGAGGAAGGAGCGACTGGGGGGGGCATGGGGGTGCTGGAGGAATGTGGGGGGTATGCGTGCAGGGGGGAGGGGACTGGAAGGGGTGCCGAACTTGGGGGATCTTCGGGGGATGGGCGAACTAGAGCGAAAAACTGACGAAAAAGGGGAGAAGGATGTGGAACGGCGGTGGGGGGGGTGGAGTCTTCTGTGAATGGGCTGACCGTGGGAAAGGGAAGATCGCGGATGAGGGGCACGGGGGAGAGGGGAGGGGGAAGGGGGAGCCAGGGGGGACCCAGAAGAGGGGTCGAAAAGCCACATCGACTCCCTTGGTCGGGAGACGATCTAAAGAAGAGAACGAGTGAATTCCTCCATCCGCGAGATGAGGAGAGGAGAGGGAAGTCATAAGTGGCATGGGATGTGCAAACACTTTGGTGTTTCAGTTTTAAGTGAAGTTTTCAGCGGCAAAGGGCAAGCGTTTCAGAAAACGGAGATTCAGAGAAAAGGTGGGAATCTGTTAAGAGCCGGGAATACGCTGAATCTGGAAGTGGGCGAGGGGCGCAGGGGGATGGCTCGGGGTGATGGGGGAGGCCGGCGAGAGGGGCCGGGACTACTTTGGGGAGAAAAATACACCTGAAGGGAGGGTATTTCGTGAGAGGTCGGGGAAAAGGGTGATTCTACGACCCTTCGCCACAACACAAAAGAGGAAGGATTGCTAGGAATTACCACTCATCAGAGACGCGGCGCTTTATTATGTCTTTGGTGAAAGTCTGCACAGGAGGGGGGGAGGATAATCTGAAGGAGACCCGCGTGGGTGAGACATCGGCGCGTGCAGGGTGCCCATTCGCTGTTAAGAAAAGGGGGAAAAAGGCAAGGGAAGAAGGAAGTATAATGGAAAATTGCTGACCTGCATGCGTAATGAAATGGGAAGTCCAAAAGCAGAAAATGAAAGGGTCTATCAACCTATCAGTGGACAAGGCCACAAAGATATATTCGGGGGTTAAGACACCACGACTGTTTGATCCTGGAAAGGGATGGGATTTTTGGAGGTGTGAGATTGGGGGGGGGGGGTGGCCGGAGTGAGAAGGAGGCAGTTCTTTATGACCGGGATGGTGGAGCCATGGGGAAAGCGGGGTTCACTTCGAAACAGAAGAATTGTAAACAAAGGGTAGTAGGTTGGACGGGCAGTCGAAGAGAATCAAAACAAAAACTTAAAGAAGAGATGAGGCGAAAAAGAAGAAAAGCTCGTTCCTCGAAATGGGATGGGTTCCACAAATAAAAATCCCGCGTCAACTGGGGAGATAAACGGGGGCGAATACTTATCAGGGAAAAGCCGGCCAAAAGAGCCAACCCAGACGAAAAATCGCCAAAAAAGAAATTGACGGCGCCCATCATTCCGTGTTAGGGGGAAAAGGGCCGAGGGAGGGGGAAAAAAAGGGGTCACACTTTGGTGAGGCGGAACCGTTCAAGATTAAGAATGGTGACTGTCAAGGTTCGTAGGGATAGATTAAAAGGGGGGGGCAGTTGAAACGAAATTGTCAACGAAGTCTTCTCGACCAGAATCATCAAAGGGGCAAACGGGGTTAAAGAGGGGGGTAAAATGATGAGATCGGGGAGTCATATTTAAAGAACTAAAACACGCTGGGGGCGAATAACCAACGCAAAAACATCGAAAAAAGGACTTGAGGATGATTAAGGAAAAAGAAAGTAAAAGGAAAGAAGGAGGGAGGGGAGAACTGGGTCGTCGAATAAAACCTCGACCAAACAGATAACGAATAAGACCACGGCCGGAGAGTGAAAAATTCGGAAATCGAAGAAAGGAGAACCAAAGAAAAACGCACTTGCCATCATCAACCAAGCGCAGGAAACCGGATCAGCGTAGGGGGAAAGCTAAAAGTTTAAAGCATTTACAAACAACGAGAGGATAGATTCCGAAAAAAAAGACAGCAGAAAAAAAGGCCAAAATTCATCTAACGAAGACACAACAAAAGGGAAAAAAAAGATAGACTCGCTCCTGTTAGCAGCTCAGAAAAGTTCACGGGTGGAGCAGGAAAAGGAACTACGCTCTCCTCAGAGGCTGAAATCAGAAGGAGCCCGGACATGTTCTATTGGGTGATGTCAACTTAACGAAGTCGATGGGTTTCATCCCCTCTGAGGGGGGGGAGGAAATTCAGAAGCGACGTGGGGAAAGCGGAATCCGCGATCTGCTTTGAAAACGGGAACGCAAAAGGCAAAGCCGAAAGGGACAACCACCGCATATTTCCGGCGAGGAGGGGAAGATCGGGAAGGAGACCTTTCACTGGAAAGAAAGAGAACCAAGCGACCCCTAGCCTATCGAAAGGGGGTAAAAAATTCCTACACAACATACCGGGAAAGGAACTACCGCAAGGGGAAAATGACAAACTATTGAAAAACCGCCCCAGGTATGTAAATCCTAAAAGACGAGGAAAGTAAGAAAACAGACACGAAAGGAGAGACCAACAATAATCTTTAAAAAGAACTGATAGTGCCCGCTCAACAGCTGTGGGCGAGGGGGGGAAAGTCTTTAGGGTGCCGACCTAGTCCAATGGGGAAGGGATGTCCACCGAATCAGGAAATAGGCTACATGTAGGGGGTCATCCGCATGGAAACGTTGGAGAAAGGAAAGACACTACTGTCAGGAGGGCAAAGCACGCAAGGGGTTGCGGGGAACACAAAGAAGGCTTCTCATGAACGCTTCATATGTCTCAAAAGGGGATCGACACCCAGAGAAACGACAGGATACAAGAGATCAGGGTACAGATGAGAAACTAGGGAAATTTACCGCCGCGGAAAAATAGTCGCCTAAAAAATTCCAGCGACTTCCGCAAAAAACGGGGGAATTGTCAAAATCGGAGGAGGAAAAACGACGTTAAGGACTATCGATACCGAAGGGCCTTGAACCCTCTTATTTGACGCTCGTCGTAGGACCACCTTGAGCAGGACCCATCAGGGGGCGCCTCGCTTGACTTCGACATCATGGGGGGGAACGGAAGGACGCCTAGGGGATGTCTTTGACTGGGCGCCCTAACGTTCGCCGGTTTCTCACGGGAACAAAACCGGAGGGTCGTTTCAAAAGACCCGGTGGGCTTACGGGCATCGCGACCTGAATTCGCAAAGGGAAGGGAAGCACTGGAAGGGGAAAACGGGTAACTAGGGGGGGGATGAACAGACGCTCTAAAGGGCCGCCTAACCCCTCGGAATACCATCTTCTTCTGGATTGGGCAACAGGGGGTTGAGGGACTTCAGAGAATCACTAACACAAGGAAGAACTCAGAAAGTTACAACAAAGGGTCGGAACACTATACAAACAAAAGGGAAGTTGACTCAAAACAAAGAGTAAGAAGAGAATAAAGAGAAGGTTGGATCGGGGGGGAAAATGTCGAAGGAAATGCGAAGGGGGGGGGGGTTAAGGATTTGGAGTGTGCTCTCGGGTGTCTCGAAAGGACGTTTAATAACCGATGTATAAGCGGGGGGATGATTGAAAGGGAAGCGGCATCCACCAAAGAAGGAAATGAAACGGAATGCAAAGTGCTCACTGCCGGGAGAGTTCTTCGTATGAGGGGGGGATGCCGCTGATGACTGCGGCTTCTACCACATCTAAAAAGAACCCGGTTGCAAGGAGAAGCAATCACGTAATGGCTAAGGAAAAGACCGACCCAGAGGGATCTGGGCTCAAACAAGCGGAGGCCAAGGGGGTCTTCGATTTTCCGAGGGGTCAATGGGGAGGAAACGAAGACTCTTAACATTGAAAAGTTTGTAATTTCCGATTATCGGTGGGAAAGTGAAATCGGACTACTTGGGGACGAATTCAAGACGGAGGGAATCGCGGGGGGGGAAGAGTCCTAAAAGGAGTGGCTAAAACACCTTGCCAGAGGGGGGAGAGAGATCTGACAAAAACGTCGCGAATGAAGGGAGTCAGTCGGTGACGGATAAAGGGGGCGAAAGATGAACTGAAACCGTGATTCGGTGGAAAAGGAAACGAGAGCTCCTTATTTTCAGTATGGGGTCGGAAAAGGGAGAGTGGGGAAAAAAAGTTACCAAGCGTTTTTCCCACCTCCAGACGTGGGCCGAGGGAGGGTTAGGGAAATCCAGGGCTAGGTCGGCAAAGGGATTGACAACACAGAGAGAAAGAAAGGGCACAGAGGAAGAGGAAAAGGGAGAGGGGTTTGTTTCGAAGGGAGGGGGTGAGGTCAAATGGGAGAACTTCCACGAAAAAACCGGATGATGGCAATCACGGGCGGGCGGGGGGGAGATTGGGCAAGAGAGTCAACCGAGGACTAGGGGGGAAGGGAAATGGGGGGGGATGACGTTTTTATCGGAAGGACAGGATTGATGGGTCGAAATTGTGATCATGCTAATGTGGACGGGATAAGGAGGGACGGCGTAGCAATTGAGAAGGAAAGAGAGGGAGACGGACTTTGGGGACCATTCGGCTAGTGGGAAAGAAACAACTTGAAGGGAAGAAAAAAAAAAAAAAACGGAAGGTTCACGTCGAAGAAGTAATGAGAGAAGACTGGATGAAAGGGGAGGGGGAAAAGCCAAACAGTGGGGAAAACGAACGGGATTCATAAAGGGGGGGAGAGGAAAAGAGTAACATTCCTGCCTCAAAAATGAAGAGAACGAAACCAGGAGTGATAAACTTCCTTAGTCTAATGGGGCGTTGAACTGTGGGGGGGGAATGCGTTTGGAATTTTTCTCATGCAGGGGCGAAAAAGGAGGGGGAGGGCGGGAGAATTCAGAGGGGTCGAAAAGGGGGCTCTTTGCAATGGCGCCGCAAAGACGAGAAAGAGCAGGGGGGACCAAAGTGATGAGCAGGCGGCTGTGGGAGTGTTTCTAGGATGCGATAGAGGCGAAATATGCTCCAGAAAACAGGGTGCCGGGGCGTTGTTGAAGTGGGGCTAGGGGGGGGGAGGAAACGAAAAATAGGACTAACACGGGAAGGGTGCAGCTGGAATGAGGCAACAGTAGAAATGCGGCGCTTGGGGAGCGGCAACTTGGTGTTTCAGCAACAAGCTTGTTTGAGGATACATAGTGCTCGGGAAAGGAAACGCTTTTGAGGGGGAGCGAGCTAGTTGGGGGGGCGAGGGGAATAGAGTGGGACAGGGAGGCTTCAGGGAAAGGTGCCAAATTGCTGAATGAAAGGTAATGCGGGGAAGGAAGGAGTGACCGGGCGTACGGACTTAAAAGTAACCGCAACCGATACGGTGACATTGCGCAATATAGCCTCAGTGGGGAGAAACCACTACAGGCGGGGATTGCGGAAGGTTTGTCTTCCGAGGGGGTCTGGTTGTCTATTGGGTCCTGAGGGAATATCATTGGATTGTGCGACCGCTGATCTATAAGTTGGCAGGATTTAGGAAAATGGAAGAAAAGGGGGAACAGCAACGTTTAAGAGGACGGTTTTCTTCGGGATTACGCTCTCTAACAAAAAAAAAACGGAGGGAAAAGAGAGTCAGACCGAAGAACCGAGCGGGTAGCGAAAGGCGGTTTCAACAAGGGGGGGAAAAAAGCGAAGTGAAAACGGAAAAACGGGGAAAAGCATAGGGAAGCAGAGGAACCTGAAGAAATATCAATCCGCGAAACACAACCCCAACCCATCGAAAAGAAAAAAAGCAGACCACATGAACGGCGCAAAGCGTCGGTGGTGGGAAAGCAAAAGGGGCCGAGGAGGGGGTGCAGGGGGAAAACCGTATGAGGAGGAAATCCTGTTTCAGCCGTCCTCTCAGGGACGCGGTAAAAGAAGGCCGCAGGAAGGGCAGGAACAATTTGGAAGCCAGAGGGCGGAAGATGAAAAAACAGATAGGAGAAAGCTGGGGGGCAATGAACGCGAGGGCAAACATCTTTAACAGGGGATATATCCTAGGTGGGAAATCTGTCCGGAGGGGAACCAACGCATGAAAAGAAAAAGAGTATCTTCTAGGGGGATTCACGAAAAAGGGAAAGGACGAAGATTTTATTTGCTAAAAGAATCAGGGAAACAGCTCAAACAAAACATAACCTCTTACGAAATATGGGGGGAAACCGGGGCGTCTCATTGTGAGCTGTCGACATGAGGCCTCTAGCGAAGAAACAAACCAAATCCAAAGCACTAGGGCATCACAAAAGCAACAAAAAAGCGGACCTCAGAGGAGGATAGGTGAAGATCTGAAAAAAAAACGCAGCAGATCTTCCGAAGAAATCGCCTGGACTGAGAATCATACGACGAATCAAACAAAAGTGGCAAAAAAAAAGAGACCTTGATAAAAAGATCAATTGAAAGGGGCGTCTGTGGGAAACCCTGGAACGAAGATATCGGGACGGATCGTGAAAATCGGGGAAGGCAGTGGCGCGACTTGGAGGGTCCCGAAGTAGCATCAAGTCCGGTAAAGGGGAGCATTCCCGTAGCCAAGGAGTACGTTTGGAAAACTTAAGCCAACCAAATCTGCAAAAAGGGGGGGGCAAACGGGGCCGCAGTCCCCGAGGAACGGCACCAAGAGAATCGGAAAAAGTGCCGCAAGGTCTACGCTCGCGGTAATAGAAAAGTTTACCAGGGGCCTCATATTTCACCAGTGACAGTGGGGAAGAACAGGCGGAGCCGCTAACACGTCATCAAGACCCTCAAAGGTACCAAGATAACGAAGATGTGTGTCATGAGGCAAACTCTTCCAAAAGCCCAGCCGGGTGTGGCAAGCACCATCCGGCGGAATCAGAAAAACCATGAATAAGTCCCACCAGAGCGTTCCTCCTGATAGATGGTGCACCTCTTTATCAGATTTGAGCTAAATGGAAAAATGGAGTGGCAGACAGCCAATGTCGTTGTTACGAATTCTCCCTCTGACAAATCTAACCGGGAATGAGGTGGAAAAATGACCTCCGGGAAAGGGGGGGGGAAATTTTTCGAAAAGGATTGGAAGGAAAAAAAGGCCCAAGTCCTGTACACGAAGGGTGCGGAAATAGAATCAGCTTAGTCCTCTGGGCGCCCAGGAGGACATCGTCAACCAGTGGGGGAGCCAGAAGCGCAAACGAATACGGGGGAAGAACACCAGAGAGTAGACAGAGAAGTGCACCGAAGACGTCCAGCGACGAGTATGGGTGATGGCAACAAAGAGCGCCGAAGGCGGAAAAGTCACAATATACCGGAAATTTAACCTGCAATGTGTAAAGACCGCGTCGTCGTCGCACCCTACCAACAGAGCTCCAGCAAGGGGGCAAGGATCGCAAGGGGGGGTGCTAAACTAGCCTCCTGGGAGGGAGGGTCCTTGTAGCCAGACGTGAGCCCATGGGCAATTGGAAAAACCACACAGGGGGAAGGGGCTGCTCGAAAGTGGGGGTCTACGAACAAGGAAGTTATCTGTCACTCTCTAAAACTGGCGATGACTCCAACGGCGGGATCACTGGAAAGGCAAGGGCAACGGGAGAGGAGGCGTTTTATAGCGCCTAGAGAAAGGCCGCAAACACCACCCCCGCGGGCCTCGGATCGGGAAAAAGAAAAGGTAGAACGGGAAACCTGAATAAGAGAAGAGGAAGAAACAAAAAGGAAAAAAAACCACGCTCGTGGGTCAGAAAATCGGACAATATCACAACGTAGGGGATTCACCAACCCGGATAAAGGAAAAGATAGAGATTCCCCAATGGTGATAGGGGCACGAAGTTTAGACGTCCCATTGCGAGTAGGGAGGTGTAGCAAAAAAGCTTTGAGGGCTCTCTGAGATTATCATGGAAAGGGCGAAGGGTGACAATCTACGAAGAAAAGGGGAGGAGACCTCTTGGGGGAGGGAGGACATCGCGAGGAAGCAACACCACTCCGTTCACAGGGGACACGGCGCAAGGTAAAGGGAGTGTAGAGGGTCGGAGGAGGGGCAGAAAAAAAGTCCGTAGTCTTACAAGATCCGCCGGAAAAGAAGGGGGGGGGGTTGCCAAGGCGACTGGCAGGCGAACTTCAGGGAGGACAAAGGGGAAAGACATCCCACATATGAGGGAAGGCTCGGCGAAAGAGGAAAGAGGGACGCCAGGAGCGATGGGGCAGCCCCTTTTTCTTACTGATACTATCAAGCAGGAAGGGGGTTTTTCCAATCTTTATCACGGAAAAGTACTTAACGGGGCGCGACAGGGTCGCACTGAAGAAAAGGGCGACTGGACTAGGAGCTGAAGGCGTGAGGAAGGGCTACATTGGGCCATCGGGGAAAGAACACGGATATCTTCGAAGCGCGCACGGGGCTCGGCAGGGGGACGAGGAAGGAACGGTTCTCCCAAGAAAAGGATTCACTTGGATGGAAGCGGGAGAGGGGGGGGAAACAGCGGCGTGCTCGCCGGGAGTGTGTTGTTTAGGCAAGATCTTGAGAAAAGGGACCATTCGGAGACAGGTTGACACCGATGGGGTGGAAAAGGAGTAGGAATCCGCCATTTCTATTTCGCATGAGTGGTCAACACAAAATCACAGATGGAAAACAGGGGGGGAAGATATGGGTTTTTGGGAGAGACGGGGACTGGGGCATTGGGGGGGAAAAACGGGAATGACCAGAGACGGGGAAATAACGGACCGGGGAGTGAAGAGTGTGCAGAAGAGGGTCAACCTCTGGCGGAGGCGACTTGGGATGAGTGGGGTTTTTGAGGAGAGAAAAGAAAAAGTCGAAAGTTGATCATAGGGGGGACAGGGGAAGGAAAAAAAAAACGGGCCTTCAGCCGGAGGATGCGATCATTCGGGGGCCATTGGGTGGAACGGCTTCGCTTTAATGCGGCCCTTGAAAAAAAGAGAGGCGGATGAGCTGTTGGAAAAAAAGGGGCGCGGTACGGGAATGGAAAAGCCGGGAGACCCGAGAAAGGTAAAGCCAGATCTCCATTTGTCGGCTTCGAAACGGAAAATAGTATAAGGTTCCAAGGGGGAAAACACCAGAAAAGACTTGGGGAGGAAGAGGTACCTTCTCTTATTCTCTTTTCTTGGTGAACACTTGTGTTTGGATTCGTTAATGAATTTTCAGAAGGCAGGCTCCGAGGGGTTTGGAAGGTTCGAGAGTGGGTTTTCCGAGGCTGGGTGGACAAAAAGACGCCAGAAGCGCGAACGCGGGCTAGCTGGTTATTATGCGAGGTGGTTGTTGGGGGAGAGACGTTCAGGATAGCGGAACTCATAGAAACAGACGAGAGCAGGGTGGGGACGTTTCGTTCAGGGGTGGGTCTTGGTCGAGGGTGTGAGACGACCAAACGGACCAGCCGAAGATTCCTTTGGGCCAATAGGAAAAGTCCCTTCAGTCAGGGAAAGCTGCGGAGAGTTTGGAGGAATGGACGTTGTGGGACCGGGGCATTTGGGGGCAAGACAAGGATTCTCGATAGACATGAACGGAACCTCTTTTGGGATTGCCTCGGAGAGGCAGTTTGACGCTGATAAGAGAGGTTTAGGGGAAAAATAATCTTGGCTGAGGGGGGCCAAAAGGTGTGCGCAGCGCATTAAAACCGCGTCAAGCGACTTAACTTAGTCAAAACAAACCGACAAAAGGGAACGCTCCGCGGCCTTGCAAACCAAGACCTTCTGGGGCTCCGGAAAGATGAGGGCGATTTGTTTTCTTCAAACGATGTGTGGAGGGGCGATTGGGGATGTGAAAGGAGAAAAAAAGGTTCATTGGATGGGGAGCAACCTCTTATGCAGGGACAGCAACACTGTCAATGATCATCAAAAAGGAAACTCGCAGGTTTAGCGAGACCCGATCGGGGGGGCGTTCGGGACGGAAAAAAACGACGCAAACAAAAAAAAAGGAGGTAGGGGAGAGATGAAGACGGGAAAAAAAAACAATCTGAGGTTCCAGAAAAGGGATGTGGCTGTAATGGACTTAAGGAAGACCGCGGCAATGCTCAATCAGGGAACAGAAAAATCTGAAAGAAGTCTCAAAGAAAACAAACTAAAAAAAAAAAAAATCGAAGAAAAAATGCCCCTCATCGGTGAATCTCCCAGTCAGGGAGGGGGGAGGCAACGTCACGTCTGCGCTGGACGGGATCGGTTGGAAACGAAGCCGGGCATAAGGAGGGACCGGTCAATCGGAATGCATCATTGAGAATGTTGGCAATTCTCCAAATGAGCTCAGAAGCAATGTAACGCGAAGCAAAAGAAAGGATGCATCAACAACTTTCCAGGAGAAATCGAAAAAGGTAGCAAAAAGAGGGGGGGGGGCCGAAGGGGGGAACAACATATGAATAAAAAATACGCAGAAAGTTCATATGACGGAGGCGTACTCCGCTTGGGAGGGGAGAGGGACGGGGACAGAACTACTCCAAAAAAGAAACATCTAACAAAAAAAAACAAAATGCTGACTCGTTAGCGGGATAAACTCTCAGAGAGTGAAGAAAATCTCCCCCAAACAAGAGTAACTGCATCAGACAAGCGAGGAGCAACAGTGAAAGGAAAGAGGAGTCTATTTTGAATATAAAAGTTACAACAAAAAAACGCG
>Ga0179593_1610911_pt1 | contig 11372 bp, 15 predicted proteins | sample CZODoug2_1_08_16_FD_185931 | JGI IMG/M metagenome (GOLD analysis project Ga0179593, IMG submission 185931) | Vadose zone soil fungal communities from Angelo Coast Range Reserve, California, USA - CZODoug2_1_08_16fungal (PacBio error correction) | ecosystem: Environmental > Terrestrial > Soil >...
TAAACACGAAATGACGGGAAAAAAGAGAAAACTGAAAAGACAAGAAGACACATCTCACTTCCTAAGCTGAAAGAGGGTACGGAATCTCCACAGTTCGGGAAAGCTAGGGAGACCAGAACCGGCGATTACAGGAAATGAAGGGGAAAGCGCCTGGGGGAGGTTCTGTCGGAATGCGAAAAGTTTGAGAAGGGTAAATTGAAACGAACTACAATTAGCGTGGGGCAACCTTATAAGAAAGGTGGAAACTAGTTTTCAGTAGAGAGGAAAGCAGGTACAGTAGTCAGAAGCTGGCAGTCAGGCTTTGGGGTAAAAAAAAAATACCGGACGGAAGAAGCATAACGCAGTTAGGAGTTGTCAACTGAAATAGAAGTTTAAAAATCTTTCAATCATGCACTCTTCTTGCAAAAACGGGCAGCGTGGGGGCCGCAGAAAAGTGCAAAGTAAGGGGGGGGGCTAATGACGTGGTCAAGTAAGGAAAAGGATCAGGACCCACTTCGAAAGAGGGAGAGTGGCTGAAGAGGGGGGGGGGGGTGGTGCGGAGACTCTTCAGAAATTGAAAAAGGGTTCTAGTGTCCGCATAAGTTGATAGGAAGGAGGGGAATCAATAAGATCTTCCTGTCGGAGGAAGGGGAGAGACAAAAGATCTGGTTTGATACAGCGGCGGCCGAGTGTACGAAGGAAGGATTAGAAGCATTCAGCCCAGGGCCGAATAAATGAAGTCAGGTCTTGGGGGCGAAAGACGTGCGAAGGGAGTCCGGCCTGGAGTGAAAAGGGGGCACTCAAAAAACCAGCCCATCTATCCATCTTGGCGGGGTCTTCAAAGACGGTTCCTCACCCGCTAAGGGTGAAACGAACGGCGTGGCTGAAATTGAAGGCAACAATCAAATAGAGGTGGGCACTCACTAAAATTTAAGGAACCAAGGAGGAGATCATTGTGGGTGGGGAACTCCTAAAAACCTTGGGTCTTGATAACCCTAAATCATAAAGGGGGGGGAACGCGTATTGAATAAAGAGTCCCGCCTACGGACGAAAGGAGCTCCATAAGGGCCACTTGGGCGGATTAACGGTCACAATGGGGGGCCTCACACTAGGGACTCGGAAAAGGGAAAAGGGGGTTGAAAAAAGGCAGGAAAAAAAGTTGGGGAAGGAGAGAGGGGCCTTCACGGGAGTTGGCGAGGGAAATAACAATCATCGACCTTGGGGAGCATAGTGTGCCAACCCAGGAACTTGCTGGCGTGGGGCTTAAAAAGAGGAGTCCCTAGGCATAAAAGCATTAGTTCGTGTTCTCGTAAAGATAACAACAAGGAGAAGTCTCCAAAATGGGAGAAAAAATGAGGGAACGGGGACAGGAAATTTGGCTTCCAGAAACTTTCGGAAAAAAGGTCTCGGATGCTGGGGCACTAGAAGAAGATTTTGGACAAAAAAGGGTCCAAGGGGAGAGGGAATGCTGAGAAGCGACCGCTCAGACGATATCAGCGGACTGGAAGGATATATATCAGTTCCGTGGCAGTCGGAAAAGACTCGTCCTCGGAGGCAGGAGGTCTTGAAAAAAATGAAGACCTTTCGAGAGTTTGAAGGTGCGTTGCAGGGGACATTGTCGGGAAAAGGGGGGGTCAGCAAAAAGGAAAAAAAAAGAGTCAATCTTTATAAACTGCTTTAAATGACGCAAGAACAACTTGGGAACGGTCTTGAGAAGGAATGTGAATACTCGATTGACGCGAAAGTCTCGTTTCAACGATGGAAGAATGAGAAGAAGGCAGTAAGATGAGTATCGTCCTGCTCAACGATCACTAGCAATTAGACCCATCCGCAAAAACCTGGTCACAAATCGGGAAGGGGGAAAAGGACGCAGGCAGCATAGGGACTAAAACGTGTTGGACTGCACGGGAAAACCACTTGTTTCAAAAAAAACCTTGCTGGCGAGGAACATTTGGAAACGTAACAGTGATGGGGGGTACGCCGCACATATAACACGGGGTGCCGGGAACGACACCAGGAAAAATGCCTTCACCGCCCTGTCAGTTAACTGAGGCAGGACAGAAGTATCCCAAGGTCTATTGAGGGTGGGAAAGTTCAATTGGGAAGGAATATTCTCCCTCCAGTGAAACGACAATATCATCGATAAAAAAGCTGGTTCTAAAAAGGGATGTCTAACTCAACAGGGTTCCTTGGGGAAAAAGGCTTCAACAAGGGAAAGGGGGGGGTGAATAACTATGGGGGCTCTTAAGATTGTCAGCAGATCTACGCGAGACCGAGTCGGGCGTAATCTGTTGTACCGCAAAGATCCGGTGTCTGAGAAAAAGGATCACTCAAGGGCAATCGGCTTAAAAGGGATTGAAGAGGGAATGAAAAAAAACTTTGCGGGGGGTCCTTAGCAGACGACCAAGTGGTAATGTAGAGGTCTAAGCTCCTGAAGTCCACTACCAACCTCCAAGGAAAAGACCTTGTTTAAAAGTGTAAAATACATTAAAAAGTACGGCTGTTAGTGGGGGGGGTACACTTTAAAAACGCTTACACCTGACATAGAGTTCTAATCATAGGGCCCAGGGCCTAATTGATTGCATTCCGTCCCGTCGGCTGATTTGGCTTGAGTGTGCACCAAAATCGGATCATCCTGGACCATTAAGACGGTAACAAGAAAGTTAGGCCCTCAGTACTTGCGGAGACCCTCACAGGGTGACAAAAAACACGGTGATAAAGAAGGAAACCAAACCCTTCTGGAGCCTCCTCAGCTGTGAGGGTAATATTCAAGTATCACTCCACTAGTACGACAAGACAGGAAGGGACACGATTTCGGTTGCAAACAAGCTGGGGGCTGGTTTGAAGGATCGCATATTGAAGCTAGGTGGGGAACGGAGGGAAAAAAAGGAAAGAAAGACTCATCTAACGGAGTCTGCTTTGCTTACCCCAGGTGTAAGGATCGGGAAAACTACGTCCATTCAGGTCAGGGGTCAAAGCGCAGGATGGGGAAGAAAAAGAAAAAAGACATGGCACCATGATCGAAAAAGGTAGTCACCTGCCTCTTCAGGCTGACGAACGCTACTGCTTCTCCCTCTTCCCGATCTCATTGAAAGAGGACCTCCAGAATGCGTCCATAAAAAAGGGGAGGGAGGACGTGCAACTTCCTCTTGGAGAGGACGTTGATCCGCGTCGAGATCGGCCCACGGCTGAAAACGGTCCTTCACTTCAGAGGAAATGAGGAGAAATTTTTAGGGGCACGGAGAAAAATCGTCAAGCTCGGGTCCCCGTCCTTGATTCGTCAAGGTGGATGCTCAGGGCCAAACACAAAATAAAATAGAGAGATGACAGCAAAAGGGGAAAGGGAATTACGGGGAGAACCAATGATCTGGCAAAAAAAAAAGACCAGAAGGTCTAAAACCGTAAATTCATCAAGGGGTTAAGTAGGTCTCAGAAGGCGTAAGTTGGACGAGAATTCAAACCGGGCTTGCTGAAACTCTCAATTGTAGAGGAGACGGAAGGGAAGGCAATAAGCGGGGCTGAGGGGAAATAATAGGGAGAAAAGACAATTAGCGGGTTGGGGGAATCCTGGAGATTTCTAAGGGTTTGGAGGAAAGCCGGGACATTTTTTCCCGTGTGAAATAGAAAAAAAAAAAACCGACCGGGTTTAAAAGAAAAGGAGAAAGCATCCGGTGGAAAGAAAATAGAAACAGTTAGCTGGTAGTTAGTTTCTATGCGCCATTATGAAAGTGCAGAATTCATAAACGACTCTTCGGACCACGAGAAAAGTACGGGACAACCAGTGGTCAAGTCAGGGGGCGAAGGACGTGTGAACAGGTGGGTGAGAATCGGGTATCACACAGTATAGGTTCCAAGAGGGGGGGGCTCCTAGGAAGGTACGGGGGCAGGGCGGGTAGAGTGTCAAGGAAGGAGGGTCAGGAAATAGCGGCTTTGTCCGGTCTTCAGAAGAAACCTACAGAAGTGGTGTCAATACAGCACGGCGGTGGGAAAAGGATTGGACCTTCAAGAAAAAAGGCCCCTGCTCATTCATACTGCGAAGGGGGGGAGTGGTTGACACTGCGAAATTGTCCATAAAGCTGCAGGGAAGAAGAAAGGCACTAAAAAAAAAATGGCTCACGTCCTGCTGGGCCCGTTTCTTCCTAAGAGGAGTAAAATACTCCAAAAACCTGGGCAGAGAAAGGCGTGGGGCTTTGCGTGCGAAGAACTCAAAAGTTGGGGAAGTCCAGAAGTGAAGAGATTTCCAGGATATATGGGAAAAAGAAAAGTCATTCTTTTCGAATTAATAAGGGCTATAATAAAGTTCGTATGCTACGAAAAGGTACACGAGCAAGGGGCTTCCGAAGGGGCGAAGGGATCTGCCGGGAACTAGGGGATGATCCATCATCGCAAGGGGAGAAGGAACTTGAAGGGGGCAAAAAAAGGGGAGTACGTTCCCACGGGCTTGAGACATTCCAACTTGACTTGGAAGACGAAAGCATGGGGCTCCCGAATTTGGATGGCGAAAAAAAATGGGCTGTGGGTCAGAGTCGCCGCTACAAAGATTCTGTCTTCGTTGGGGTGGAAATGTACGAACCCAAACTGGTTGCACGAAGGGAATTGAGGGTTGTGTTACAAGGGGGTCATTTTGGAAAGTGTGTAACGTCAACGTCGGACAGTCGAAGACCAAAAGTATAGGAATTTTTTTCAAAGGCGAAGAGCTTGGCCGCGGTGCGAAGATGAGCAAACTATCGTAGAGGAAAATCATCGATGAAGGATTGGGGGGGAAGCGAACTCACCAAAAGTAGAAAGCGAAGTGAAGGAGTCCATCAGAGGGGGGAGAAACAATCACAAGCCTGGTTAGTGCGTGCATGGAATCGTTTGCGGGGAAAATATGGCAAAAAAGGGGAGGGGGGGAAAAGAGAGCTACATCTTGAATAATGACCTGCTTAATGCACGAAGAGCTGTCTTAGGGAAAGTCTGGCTGTGGCAGGGGTACTACGGGACTTCTCAGGCGTGGGGAATGGAAGAAGGAACTTGAAAGTAGAAAAAGAGGCGACTCCGGCCCTCGGACAGACACGATCGCGGGAAAGCGCTCTCATTGTCAAAACTCTTGGAGGGGGCGGAGGCTCGCAATCCGTAAATGACGCAAATTGAGAGGAACCAAAGCAAAAATGTAACCGGAAGAAGGGGGGCGAGTGACCGGGGGGAAAGAGCTCCCAGTGGGGGTCGACAGCTTAAAAAGAAGAGAAGGCCTTTTGCGAAACAGGAGGGGAAAAAGCATGCAGCAAAGGGGGGAAGTTTGGGAGCCATCAAGACATGCTGGGGAAAGGACCAGTCTATGATGTTTTATTTCGTTCGTAAAAGATAGGGAAAGGCAATTCTCAATCCGGGGGGGTAAACTAAAAGAGATGAGGGAAAATGTTCACGATCGGCGTGATGGAGCACTCCAAAGAGGAGGTGAACGGAGTCCATACAAGGCAAAGGACATATCGAATCACGTAATATTGTGGGGGGAGAGCTGATGTCCCGCCTAGTCACGAAAGTAATGCGGCGTATAAGCGAAAGGGGGAGAAAGAATCCAAAGGGTGGAAGAACGCAACCCGAAAGTCGTGCTTGAAAAACGCGCAGTTGGAGGTTTGAGCCTTCGGGAGAAAAAAGCCAGCTTTCGGTGGGGGGGTATTCAGACTATAATGCAGAAGAAAAGAGGCGACCAATCGGGCGGTTGTCGTGACCTGTCGGGCTAAAGCGGCCTGAAGGTTGGACAGGAGAAAAGGAGGTACGTAAACACGACGGAATGAGCTAAAGAGGGATGAATTCCGGGAGAAGGCCGAACTTAGTACCAAGAAGTGAAACAGTAGTTTGAAAACCAACCATCTGGGTATTCAAGAGGAAGGAAGAAGGGATAAGGAGAGAAATAAGAGAAACGCACGGGCGACACCTATCACGACGAAATGGTGAAGAGGAAAAAAACGGGCAAAAAAACTCACTGTTAATGAAGTCATCCGGAAGGGTTAGACACAGGGAGTAGAAGGGAATTTCCACGATTTGCGAGTGGGGGCCGAAAGAGGCCATTGTGTCAAAGAAAGGAGCGTCAGTTTAAGGGGTGACGGGGGGGGAAGAACAAGAAAAGAAGGAACTGCGCTGATTTGACTTTCCGCAATTGAGGAGGAACAAATACGCAGTCCATTTCTTGGGGCGGGAGGAAAAAGCCCGTGAGGAACCATTAGGCACTGCCTCTATCAGGAAACAACCGCTACGTGCGGGTAGGTCTCCTCAGGAAAAAAAAAGAAGATATCAAACTTCTCGCAAAGAATGAGACCGACCGAAAGTCTTGAGCTGGGGTGCAAAGCAGCTGGGAGAGTCTCAGAGGAGAGGGGAAGAGTACCAGTCCTTCGACGTCAGGTCCTTGAGCTTTGAAATGAGGGTCTGGTCCAAGAAAGAAAGTAACGGCAGGGGGTGGGGTCCTAGGGATCGTCAAGGTGGTTCATCTCTCGAAAAAAAGGAGGGAAATCAAAAGGGGAAACAGAAGGACGATCGCAGGGGACGATGACACCAGAATGAGACAAAGCTCAAGGACGAAGAAGGAGAAGGAACTAAAAAGTGAACTTCTGGACGAGTCTGGAGTGGAAAGAGAACCGCTATTACCACCTGACGAGGAACGGGGAACTCGGAAGGAAGGCGGAAGGGTCGGGGGAAAGGGAGAAGCAGGGAGATCTATTGCAGAAGAAAGAAAATCGTTTGGGCAAACGAGGGAGTTCCATGTCATCAGGAAAGGGATAGATTAAGCACGGAAATTGGCAGGGGGAACGCCGCCGAAACCGGGCTTTTAAGACCGTTGGCAACACCTGACATCAAAAGAAACGTCAGACAAAGTTATATGGAAAGAAGTCTTGGTGGCCGCTAAGGGGGGCCACCCTTCATCATGCGACAGTCTTTCCCCACGACGGTGGGGAGGCAACTCGAAATCGGTGTCAAAAAGGGAAAGGCGAAAAGGTGGGGAGGGTAAAAATCTCTGAGAGGAAATTCACAGTGGAAGGCTGAAGCATGTTTTTGGGTTTGCTCCCCTCTTGAAGGAGTGAGGATAAAAGGGCGTCAGTGGCAGTGTGTTCGCGTTAGGGGGAGGAAGGAGAAGTATGGGGGAAGTACCGGGCGAGGCATCCAAGAAAACTGTTTGTTTCACCAGAACGAGTGAGCAGGGGAGTGGACTAATTTTAAGCCTTGAAAGAAGACATGAGGAAATTCATACTGGAACGGTACGTGTGGAGAAGCGTTGCAAGGGAAGGGGCCATCCGCACGAAGTTCGACATGAAGTACCAGTGGGAAAAAAGAGGGAAATCTGTTCTTAAGCGGGAGAGAGGAGGAATCAAAAAGGGTTCCTAAAAGGCAGTGATGAGAGGAAAAGCGAGGGTTGGAAAAAAGGGGAAAGAAGTGGGAAGGAGGGCCATTGAACATTTTCAAAAGAAACCTTTGGAGGGATACGTACCGCTATCCCATACGGAGAGAAGGAGGATATTCGGGGGGACAAGAAAGAGGTCCCGCACTTTAAGGAGTGGACGAATCGGTCGGATCAGAGTTGGAAAGTGCTAGAGGAACGCCGCTCGCGGAACATTGTCCAAGGGGGTCCATCAGCGATAGCTTGGGGATGCCACTGGCCTTGAGGTAAGGCACGTTGGGCTTTGAAGGAACAAAACCGTGGGGAGACTCCAGAATTTGTCCAGGATGTGCATCCAAGGGGGAGGAGATAGGAAGGGCGGAGGGTCATCTGTTCGAAAGGGCAAAAGCCTGGGAAAATAGGGGGGAAAGAATTTACGCACCAAAAATCCCTTGGAAAAGATGCAAGGGTCACGAGGGGGGCCAAAATGGAAGGTTGAAAGGTTGGGACGAATCAACGTGCGACGGAGGGGGGAAGAGGGCTGAGCGCAAAAAAGAAAAGTATTTTAAAAAAGCCGAGCTTGAAAGGGGGTGAGGAGGAGAGATATGAAGACTATGATCCGAATACTGAAGCAGAACGGGGGGTTCTCAGTGTACGTGCAGAGAAACGCGAAAGCGAATTCAGGGTTCAATAGGGGATAAAAGGCTTTAAGGATTAATAAGTGGGGATTTCAGGTCTCTCGAAAAAAAAGGAGGAGAAAAAGTAGTCGGGGAAAGACACTGCTTAATGCACGAAAAAGAACAAGCTTCGGAAGTGATAAAAAGGAAAGAAAGAGAGTGTGGATAAAAGGGGAACTGAGAATACAAGATCGGCGTCAGGAGGTATCTGAAGGGAGATCCAATAAGGGCGACACTATCTGACCAAGGCTCTCGCAGTCGTGAGGAGGGGCAGCAAAAGAAGAGGGGGAAGACCAATGATTGGAAAGCCAACTGGAAAAAATGCCGAAATTTGGGGACAACTTTAAGTGTACACCTTTGTAGAAAGACCCATAGGGGGGGGTACATCAGATAAAAGAAAAGGAAAGCACTTTCTACAGACGACTCCATGCCGGGAGGCACCCGCCATGGAATTGAGGCCATAATTCTAGGGGAGGGGAGAGGATTTAGGTGCGGGCGCAAAGATTAGGGCAAGGATCAACCAGTGGAAACGCAAGCATCGTGAATTAGGAAATATGGTCAACGAGAGCGTGGGGAATGATCACGTCAAGGATAAGTTAAAACGGATACGGAACCCGCTCAAGGAAAAATGTAAATGAAAGTGAAATGAAGACATAGAATATCGTCAACCGTATTCTGCGGGGGCGGGCGTACCTAGAAAGGGGAAAGAACCGAAGGGGGGGGACCAATGATCTCAATTTCGGAGGCAACTGTCGGAAGCGTCGGCGAGGGAGGGGGGGAAAAAGTCAAGGCAAAGAAAAGCAATCGGAAATTTCTTGGGAAGACCCTACTAATGCAAGATACACAAGGAAAAAGCTGTCTATTCTAGCTTGTTTTTCGCCTGTCTGACGGAAAGGGACGAACTGTTTCCAGAACCGCTGGAGGGGAAAAAAGTAACCAGGGAAGAAGTTCAATCGGCCTAGGGAATTCACCGGGAGGGGAAGTCACCTTTAGCGTGTCATGTTGGAAGCAAACCGCAAGCACTGTTGGGGGGACGTTCGTGGAACCGGAGACGGAATTACGATACTGCAGGGGGGAAACTCCCTTACTTTCAAAAACCTCAAATGAGAGAAAAACCCTAGAAATAATAGGAGTGAAAAGGACCAGAAATCCTCTAGCTGAGGTTAATGAAAAAAAGAAATCACTGGGTAATCACTCCAAAAAAATACTAAAAGGAGAGCAAATAAATTCGAGTTGGCCTAAACACTGGGTGTCAAGAATGAAAGATGGATGGGAAAAGGCTAAGAGTACTCCTAAAAAGAAAGGCAGCTCGGGGATCGTATGCAGTTGTCTACGGTGGGCAATGGAAAGGAAAAGCAGGCCAGGTCGGTCGGAAGATGGACGCTTTGAAAATTAACCAGGGTGACTGCTTCGAAAATTTTCACTATGGGAATCCGGAACCTTGCTCTATCAAGATACGCGTTAGGACCTCCGAAGGAAATGAAAGATTCAGAGGCCCGAATGCCGCACGCGCCTCTTCAAGTGAGAAGGGCCCGAAGAGGAAGGGGGACGCGACGTGAGACAGAAGTCCTCAAGGCCGGATAACAGATGTACCTGGGGTCCTTCGACTCAAGGTCCGGGGTCGAATAAAAAAGAAAAAAGGAGGGGGTCCCTTAAAAATGAATCGTCAGGTGATGCATCTCAAACAAAAACTTAGAGGTTAGGGAAAAGAATATATTACATCAGTCCTTAAGAAGAAAAAGAAAGAAGGACAAAAAGAGGGGGAGGCCAAGAAAAGAAAAGCAGGACCATGGGTCGAAGGAAGGTATCTTACTGGTCTCCGCCGGGGGGATTCCATGAAAGTAGAATTCACACGTTCGAGAGGAAGGGTTGACAAGCTCGGTTTCAAGGAGAGATCTGAAGACAGGGAGAAAGAATCTTTAATTTTAGATCCTATGGGAAGAGGGAATAATCTAAAATGGGTGTTGGGGGGGAAGTAAAGGTTGCCGAGGCGATCATTTTTCCATTGTTTATGAAGGAGAAGAACTTTCTGTTGAGGCGTCACACAGACGAAGGAAAACCTTGACTAGTCCGGGGGGAAAGAATCAAGGGGAACACAGCAGGTTGACGGAGGGGTTTTTCTTGGATATCAAAATTAAAGTTTCACCAAAGAAATCATGCAGAAAAACCCAAAAGGGAGAGGGTGGGAGGAACGCGAAATCGTGCATTGCAAAAAGGGGAGAGGAGGGGGGCAGGATGATACCCGCTCGGATTTCCACAAAGGCACAGTGAGTTTGGAAAAAAGAGGAAAGACAGAAGGGTGGATAGGTGTCGCGAAGCGGGCGGGATAAAAGGGGAGAAGTCGAAGAGCTTCTGGTTCAGTCATCAAGGCGAGGGGAGGTGTTCAAGTAAAGCAACAAAGTGTTCATTTGAAAGGTGGGACTAAGGAAGGCAAAGAGTCTGGGGGTCTGGTTGGGGAGGAGGAAAAGTCTGAGGATGTGTCAAGAAGTGGGGGGTGGGGGGTGCGTGGAAGGGAAAGCCCGGGGGCGAAAAAATGCAGTAAAAGAGAGAAGGGGGTCACGAAAAAACAACAAGAGCGAACGCCGAGGGAGGGAGGAAAGCTTCGGAAAACCAAAAATGGACAGAGAAGGCGTGGCTTTGGAGGACGAGGAAGAGAAAAAGGAGTTTTGTCACGCACTGTCCAGAAGGGGCCAGATAAGCAGGGACCATGGAGGAGTACGAACAATCAGCACGCATACGGTTACGTAGTGGAAGGGAGGCACGAGGAATGCGAAGAGCAGATAGTTCGCAGACGTGCCACCTGGAGGTACGAAAAGGAAGAAGGAGGTGGAGTGATCCATCACGACCTCGAAGGGAATGGAAGAAGGGGTCTAGAAGACTTGCGTTCCAAATGGATTGGAAATTGCCTGCAACTTGGAGGGACGTGTAACAAAGGGCCCGGGGAAAAGAATGGGAAAGGAGGTGGAACCATTAAATTTAAAGAGGAGTCTGGGGAAAGAAACTTGGGCATGGATCGTCCCGCCGTTCTAAAGTGCCTTAAGGAGGTTCTCGGGGGGCACCCCATCATGAGCTGAGCCAAAGGGTCAAATAGCAAGGGAGATGTTTGTCCCAAGGGGAAGTTGAAAGTTAAAGAAACGGGTTGCGTTCCCGATTTCAGGGGGAGGAAGAAATCGAAGAGGTGTGGAAGAACGCAGGTGTTCGAAATGGGAAAGGGAGGCAAACTAAGGAGTCTGCAAAGAAATAGAGACGTGATACACGGAGTTATCAGTTACGTGGAAAGCTGAAATCGAAGTACGAAAGGGAGGGAGAAGAAAAAATGGGAAAAAAGCGTTCTTTGATTGAATTCGCAATGGAACAATATGTAG
>Ga0179593_1636392_pt1 | contig 11372 bp, 18 predicted proteins | sample CZODoug2_1_08_16_FD_185931 | JGI IMG/M metagenome (GOLD analysis project Ga0179593, IMG submission 185931) | Vadose zone soil fungal communities from Angelo Coast Range Reserve, California, USA - CZODoug2_1_08_16fungal (PacBio error correction) | ecosystem: Environmental > Terrestrial > Soil >...
AAAAAAAAGAGGGGCTCTTTATCTGCGGGGGGGAAAGAAAGAAAAGGAGAAAGCGCGGCGTGGCATCGAAGGAAAAAAAAGGGGGAAAAAAAAAAAGAAGAAACAAGAAACGCCGCCGCCGCGGACAAAACAACCGGGAAAAAAAAAAAAAAAGTCACCACTTAAGGAGGAAAAGGGGGGGGGGGGGGCTGCCAGTGTTGAAGAAGCCCTGTCTGAAATAAGGGAAGGGGGGAAAAGAAACGCCTTCCAGCAGGGGGGGGAGACTGGTCGTCATCAACTGAAAAAAGCTCCGCAAAGAGGGAACTGGCATATAACACGGGAAAAAAGGGAGTCCAACGATTTTCCGAATTTGCCGCCAAAAAAAGTCTTCTCGGTGGGGGGCGGCAGATTGCTTGGCAAAAAAAAGGGCAAAATCGTCAACGAGAAAAAAAAAACTGGCTCGCCCGCAAGGGAAGCCGCCACGATGTCCCGCCGCGACCAAGGGCTGCACAAAGCCACAATCGCAGGGGAGGGAAGGGGCCCGCAACGTCGTCCTCACGTGTGGTGGGGGCGTCTGTCCAGCCACCGCCATCGGGGAACCACAACCAAGAAGGCGAGAAACTTGGCCCGAGGGAGAAGGAGGGGTGAAAACGGCTTTCGCAAAAGGGCCTCACCTGCATCTGATCAGAAAAAAAAAGGAAACGCCCAGGCCAGTGAAGAGGTCGAAAAAAAGAGACCTCACCTAATACTTCATCGCGTCAGGAGGGGGGCTGCGCAGTTACTGGGAAAAAGAGCATTTACTTATCGAGGGGGAAAGGGGGCAGTTGCCTATTTTGGAAATAAAAAGGAATAGTCGGCACGGAACTCAAAGAAAAGGAGGAAGCAAAGCAAGTTTGCTGGCGGGGAAAAAAAGCGCCCCGTTTGTATGACTGACAACGAGTACTCAAAAAAAAGGGGGTGTTGCGTTCATATCGAGGGAGGTCGTTACCGTACTGCCCGGGGAAAGGAAATTGATGGCATGATGGAAAGAGGGAGGTGCCTGAGGGGGGAAAGTTGGTCTCCATCTGCGAAAAGGCCCGACGCTGACCAGAAAGAAAAAAGTTGCCCACGAAACTCCTGCGAGCCCGCCGTGTCTGGAGAGAAGGAACCTCCATTTGAGGGGGGGGTCTCCAATTGTGTCGTCTCCAGCTCTTTTCGACCCGAAGCAGCCATTTAAAAAAGGAAAAAGGAAAAAGGGGTGAGATGCGATGGAGCAGGGTTGACATCACAACCTCAAGGAGGGAGGGAAACAGCAAATGGCAATCCGAAAAGGGGTCGCAATCTTCCAATCAGAGAAGGGCCGAGCCGCGTGGCAGCCGCCATTGAGAGGGGAAGCCTGTAAGATTCAAAAAGGAAAAGAAGGATTGCGCATTCGACGAGGGGGGGCGAAACCTCGATCATGTGGAACAAAGGATCGGAAGAAGTTTCGCCAAAAAAAAGGAAAAAAAGGACGCAGAACTCGTGCTGACGAGAAAAGAAAAAAAAGGGGGATGCCGCTGTATACAAAGGAAAAAGGGGAGGCGCGGAAAAAAAAGGCGATCCGAGTGATCCCGGAAAAAAAAAAAGGGAGAAGATAAGATTCGCGGACAACGAGGGGGGAAACTAAAAAAAAAAAAAAACAGTTTTTCTTCGCGTAACGAAAAGAAAGAGGGGGCCTTCCTGCGATGTGAAAAAAAAAGCCAGAGGGAAAAGACGAAAGTTTGGGAACGGGAGGGGATCGGGAAAGCGTCCCTGTGAAGAAAGGAGGGGGGAAGGGTCGGGAAAAAAAAAACGCCGGCGCCCAGAGGGAAAAAAAGGAGGGAGTCTCCCAAGAAAGGAAAAAAGGGGACGGTTCAACGCCCGGAAAAGAAGAGCTATCCCCCCTGAAGACAGGGGAAAAAAAAGGGGGGGGGAGGGGGAAATTTGTCGGCGGCCAAAAAGAAATACAAGTCCGGAAAAAAAACGAACAGACCTGATATCCGTAGGGGGACAGAAAGGAAAAAAGGGGAAAGGTTGCTGTCTTACGAATAGGGGGGAAACGAAGGAGAAAAAAGCTGGCACGCCTTGCGGGGGGGGGGAAAAAAAATTCTTGGCCGAGGGGAGAGTCACCCCAAAAAGGAAAGAGATCCATATTCGCCACGGGAAAAAAAAAGGAAAGGGAAAAAAGCAGGCTTTCCCTCTGGAAAAAGGGGGGAAGGTAGGGTTGAAAAAGGTCCTTTCGGATCTACCTCACGGATAGGGGGAAAAGGGGAAGGGCAGCGACCATACTCTTGTGCACATTTCAATGTTCCGGACAAAAAAAAAGGGGGAGACACGGTTGAAAGAAAAAAAAAACACGTCAAGACGCAAAGGGCTAGGGAGGAAAAAAAAAGGGGGTCTCGGCCACTCGAAAAAGGGAAGAAAGGGGGGGAGCAAAAAGGGAGTCCTTTCGGCCAAAGGAAAGGAAGAAAAAGGGAAAGAGGGGGACACTGTCTTTCATCGCATGGGAAGAAAAAAAAGGGAAGTACAGGAATGGGGGTCCAAGGAAGAAAAACGAGCCCAACTGTGCCTATTGTCCGAAAAAAAAAAAAAGACGAATGTTCCGCTCAGAGGAAAAAAGAAAAGGGGTAGAGAAAAAAGTCATCCTCGCGCACGTTTAAGGAGAAGGAGGAAATCTTCAGAGAAGAAAGAGCGGTCAAAATGGGGGGAAAAAAATGCGGTCTGATCCTTGTTTTTGACAAAAAGAGAGACGCGTCAACATGATCGGGGAAAAGAAAAAGGAAGAAGGGACTGATGCGCAGGGAGGGGGGGAAAGAAGAAAGGGAGGGGAAGCTCGGGGAAGGAGGGAAGGACGGAACTGATGGAATATTTCCGCAAAGAAAGCTCATTTTGCAGGGGAAAAAAGAAAGGGGGAAGTGAAAAAAAAGTCCCATCGCCGCCATCGGGAAGGAAGGAAAAGCCGCGCGCATTGGACAGAAAAAAGGGGGGAAAAAAGAGGAAGCCGAAAAAAGGGCCCGTGCTTCCCAGCGCAGGGGAGAAAAAAAGGGGGGAAAAAAAGGGGAGCGAGGAAAGCACCTGATGTCCGCCAACGGGAAGGGTTCACTCAAGGGCAAACGGGGGAAAAAAAAAGAAAAAGAAGGAAAAAAACAATGCAAAAGAAAAGACAAGACGGCCCACGACAAAAAAGGGGGAAAAACCACTCGAAGAAAGGGGAAACGATTAACAGTCCTCGAAAAAAAAAGGGAGGTTCATCTCCCTCCATCATGAGGGGAAAAAAGAAGAGAAACTGGAGACAATCCTTGGCCCAGAGAAAGAGGGGAAAAAAGGGAATTCCATCTTTCTCATCGTAAGAGGGAAAAAAAAAAGGAAAAGGGGAAATGCGTCGGGAGGGCCCGTTTATCAAAACTTTTTGCAGAAGAGAAGAAAAAAAAAAAAAAGGGGAAAAGATTTTAACTCCTTCGAAAGAAAAAGGAAAGAAGAATTGGAGACTGGCGCGATCGAACAGCCAACGGGAGAGGGAAAAGGAAAAAAAAAAAACCGGCGCCTATATGTTGCGCGGGGAAAAAGAAAAAAAGAGGGGGCGCAGAGTCGAACGTGCGTGTTTGACTAGAGGAAAGGAAGGGAGGCGTCATCTCCGGAAGGAAGGCTCTCAGGTGGAAAAGACGAAACCCAGGGTCCGCTTCTCCCGAAATGGGGGGGAGGGAGGGGGGCGTTTCCGCCAAGAAAGGGGAATGGCTGGGGAAAGGGGAGTTTCCGCCAGGATGCGAAAAAGAAGAAAAATCCTGGCCCCGTGCGTGAAGGGGAGGGGGAAAGGAGGTCGAGGGTGAGGTGTTCTATGCTTTCAGGGGAGGAAAAAACAGCGCTCAGGAAAGGAAAGAAAAGACAGTGCTAGGAGGGGCTACATGCGCTTCATACTTGGGAAAGAGCTCCCTCTCCTATTCTCAAAAGAGGAAAGGGGGAATGATCGGGGGAAAAAGGGGGGAAGCCGCGATTTCGTAGCTCATCAGAAAGGAAAAAAAATCTAGCAAACTCCGCCCTCCCAAGCAATGGGAAAAAAGAAAAAAAAATAACAGGAAGAAAGAGAGCGTGGGCAGGACCAACGCATCTTCATCGAGAATAAACAACAACTTAGTATGTCTGAAAAAGGAAAGGAAGAAGGAAAGGAGGGTTTGGAACGAAAAAGAACGATCCACAGCCGAACTCTGCGCTGGGGGAGGGAGGAGGGGGGAAGAAGACTTTACTTCGTGGGGGGGAAAAAACAAGGAAAAGAGGAGAACGGAATACAGGAAAAAGGGACGCTCAGAGAAGAAAAACAGAAAAACTTCAAGAGGGGGGAAAAAAAATCTTTCTCTCGCAGAGGGGAAAAAGAAAAAAAAAAGATGAAGAGGAGGAAAGGAGCAGCGACTAATGTTTCGAGGTAATGAAAAAAGGGAAAGAGCATCGCGAAGCGAGGAGGGGAATACTCAAAAAAGAAAAAAACTAACTGAAGAAATCCCTCCACCGTGAAAAGAAGAAAAAAATATCCGGGGAGGGGAAAAGGATAATCCTGTCTTAACTTCATTCACTGGAAATTCCAAAACTGCGTGCGGTAAGGGGGGGAAAACCAAAAGAGAGAACCTGGGTTTTCTTTCTGAAAAGGAAAAGAAAGCAAACGTCTTCCGCGGAAAGCAGGTGAACACTTTGATCAGAAAAAGGGCGACCGACTCCTGGACAGAAGAGAAGGCCAAAAGCGCCCGCCGATCGAAGAAAAAAAAAAAGAAGAAAAAAACGCAATCCAAACATCAAAAAGGGCCCTCCTCAACGTAGAATAAAAGGGGGGAAATCACAGGTCCTCCAAAATAGGTAAAAAAAAGAAAAACTTTCTCCTCTAAGCTTATCTATGTAAAACGGGGGGAAACACGTTTGGAAAAGGGACCGTCATCTATCACCGAAAAAAAAGGAGAAAGGCCATTTTAACTAAACGGGAGGAGAAAAAAGAAAAAAAGGCGTTCACGATCGTCCTCGTCGCGACGCAGGGGACTCATCTTGGAAGGGGGGAAAAGAAAAAGAGAAGGGAAGGGTGGAAAAGGAGGGGGATCCCCTCAACAGGGAAAAGGCCGTCTGACTGAAAGGAAAAAGGGAGGGGGATCAAGGAGGGCCCGCGAGCGGGTCGTATTAAGGAAAAAACCGAGCGGGTGGGGACACATTCGAGGTGGGGGATGCCTTCGTACGCCAATGAAAGGGGAAGGAAAACATTGAAAGGGGGGGCCCTGCGGACCCTGCGACGGGGGGGGGGAGAGGGCCAGAAGCGACCAACCGCGATCATTCCTCGGCGCTGGCCGCCGACCGGTGAAAACTGGAAGGGGGGTTGCGGGGACGCCAATATCGCGCGAAAAACCGAACGCAGTTCCCGCTGGGCGGCGAGGGAGCGCGTGTTTCAACTCCAGCGATAGGCAGGGACTCCTGAAGGGCAAGGGGGGTCCGCCATTTCCTCCATCATCCCGCGAAAAAAAAAAAATGCTTTCAGTACAGGGGGGAAGGCGCACGTCGTTTCCGCCGAGAAAGCCAGGATTCCCCCTCGCCGCATCCTGAGTGTGAAGGGAAAAGAAAGGGGGGTAAAGGGGAGAGCTTAAGACTTTGCTGCACGCAAAAAAAGGACAGAACTCGTGCTGACGAGCACGCTGCTGGGGGGGAGGGGGACGCCACGCTCCCCGGAAAGTTTCGCTTGGAAGGGGAGGGAAATTCTACTCCGAGGGGGGAAAAAACCCTGCTCTCTCGGTGAAGGGGATAGATAAAAATAAGAGTGCCGGACCCTTCTGTAATTGTCAGCCAAAAAAAAAACAGTTTTCTCTCTGTACGGAAAAAAAACTCAGGGGAAGGGCGGATGTCCCCGCTTTAAGAACAGGGCCGCAGAGGGGATCGTAATTCCCGAACCGAAAAAAGGGGCCAAGGGGGGCCTACAGAATTTTTATGTCCTGGACCAGAAAAAATAGGGGAAGAAAGCATCTATGCAAACCGTGTCGTTACCCGGGGGAAAAAGGTCCGAAGAATGCACGTCTTGCCCTTTTCTCGCGAGCTAAAATACTTGAATCAATGGTCCGGCTTGAACAGGGGCCCGGGGGCGTTGGAAACTGGGGAACATGAAAATGCACCAAGTCGATCTGGAGCGGACGTGGAAAAGACCTGATCTTGCGGTCGGAAGCAGAGTGGGGTGAAAGCCGGCACAGCGACCTTTGTTGCAATGGAGGAAAGGGGAAAAAAAAGAGGGGGTCGCCCTTTCCCAACCCCAGGAGAGCATATGTAATCGTCTTCTCACAAACTTAGGGAAAATAGAAGGAGGGATCACCCAAGGAAAAAAAGGGGGGACCAAAAAAAAAAAAGGCTTGCGCCAGCCTCCCCTTTTTGCAGGATTGTTGTGTCCTTCGTACTACGCCAAAAAATAAAGAGAACCGGAGGGAAGGGTCTGTTGGGTTCCGCGCTCCAGTAAAAATAACATTGTGCCCCTCCGCCAAAGTGCGACAAAAAGTCCAAGTGTTAGAAGGGGGCTGCGTCCAACCGTGGCAAGAAAAAAAAAAGACACACCATGACTGAAATTCAAACGTACAAGGGGGCCAAAGGGGGGGGCAGAAAACTAGGGGGGGAAGAGGTTCCTCCGGCGAGGGGGGAAAAAAAAAACAATTTCTGCCAAGAAAATTGGGAGGTGACTAAAAGGGGAGGTAAAAAAGGACGGGACATTCTCCCTCCATGGGCCACGAGGGAAGAAGGCCAACTTTGCCTAGTTTTCAGACTCGGGAAAAAGGAAAAAAGTTACTGGAAAGGAAAAAGAGGCGAGCCACCGTCGAAAGAGAATGGCAGCGCGCGCAAGTGTAAGGAAAAAAAAGACGACCCGGGAGAGGGTCGAAGGGGGGGTTGTGCGCCACTTCTCGGCAGCGGCTGTCAAAGAACCCACCTACATCGATGCGCAATCAGAATGCACGGGGAAGGCCTTAAAAGGGATCAGGGGGAAGAGCGCCTCTCGGCTCGATTGGAATGGAAAAGGCACTCACACATTTGCCTGAGTCTCGCTGGGAATGAATGGGGAGGAAAAACACCAAAGGAGCAAAGAAAAAAAGGGACGCCGAGGGGGCGACGCGAGGGAACCTAAAAGGGGGGGGCGGTCAATCGCGCAGGAAGCCCTTCTTCCAAGCGATCGAAAAGGGAATCAGGGGAGGAAAAAAGGAAAGTTTTCGCCCGATGTCCGCCAAACAGAACAGCAGTGCAACTCTCTCTAAAGAGCCTGCAAAACGAGGAAAGGGGGCGGAAAAAAACACATACTCAATAAAAACGCTCGTGCTGCGTATCGGTGGTCCAAAAAAGAAGGAGAGAAAAGCCCCTTGCAAAAGCTCCTCCAGCTGCGTCACGTGAAAGCTTTGGAGCAAAAAAAAGGCACCCACTCCTCTGAATCAGGAAGTCCTTCCAGCTGCGCAGCGTCGCGACCGAGGGGAAAAAGGATCGAAAGAGGGGTCAGGGGGGAAAGAAAAAGGTGCGGATCTCTGCGTCCCGACACGAGGAAAAGCAGTGAAACTGAAAGGAAAGGGAGAGAAGGGTGGTTTCTATTGGCGGCCGCTGGCACGGGAAAAAAACACGGGAGGCTACTTTTGCGCGGCCACCGGAAGGGGTCGTCAACGGGGGGAGGGGAGGGCGGGAAAAAAGGGGGAGACGAGAAAGGCGTCCTTCGAACTGTGCGTGTTTGGGGAACTTGTGCCAGCAAGCCGGCCCAAGGAAAAAGAAGGGTGTCTTGCAAATCGGTAAAAAAGAAAAACCCAGTGTCTCTGCTTCCCGAATGAAAAGAAAGGGGGAAGACATCGTTTCGCCATGCCTGCATGCAAACAGAAGCCAAAGAGAAAAAGGGTGGCAGGATTTTTCCCAAACGTTGGCGGAGAGTTTTGCTGTGTTCGATGGCGAAGAAGGCCGGGGAAAAAGGGGAGACGCCTAGCCAAACTTGCGATACAGCGCAAAAGGCAGCGGCAAGACTGTAGGTTCTCGTCGCGAGAACCTATTAGGATAAAAAAGAAAAAAGCGTCTAACCGTATGAAGGGACGCGATGTCGTAGCGAAAAGGTAGGATTAAAAGAACGCAGAAAAAAGAGGAAAGGCCGAAGAGCCCCCTCCCATCGTCCTCAGAAAAAAGGGAGGATAGCGGTCATGAACAAACTATCGGCATCCCCCCACAAAAAAAAAAAAACAAAAATCAAAAAAAAACAAAAAAAAAAGAGAGGATGGACCGATGCGTTTTTCCTGGCCCCCGCTCCTAAAAAAATCCAACTAGCCGAAAAATGCGGGAAGGAGGAAGTAAGAAAGGAAAAGAAAATGTCCGCGCAAAGTGAGAAAGGGGCTCGATAATCTCCCGGCGTTAAAAATGAAAAAAAAGGTCAGGGAGAAAAAGGATCGGTTCCACCGGCTCCTCGCTTGACTAAAAGGCGCACGCGTTCTCCTCGCGCGGAAAAACAAATGAAAAAAAGCGCATGCTCAGCGACTGGGGGTTTGCACCTAATAGCGTTGCACAGTCGCGAGAAAAGAACGGAGAAGAAGGGGGAAAAAAAAAAAACAGCGCGCCTCCCGAGAAGAACCACCGTGAAAAGAAGCGTGGAGGGTGCAGGGGAAAAAAAGGAGTTGCGCATGCCTGGGAGGTCTAACTCTTGGCCACAAGTGTGGGAGATGGCGGGGCCATTGCCAAAAGAAATCCATCGTTAATCATCTAACCCTGTTTGAAGTGTCAGAAAAAGGAACCACCAAATATTGCCTTCGACTGGCTTCTTCCTTTCTGGGAAAAGAAGGAGGGAGCACTCTTCACAACGAACCCTACTCCTTGGCAAGAAAAGAAACGGGCTCAAACGAAAGGCGAAAAAGTAATCTCACAAAGATCTTCTCTCCTTTGCCGCGCAAGTCGAAAGGGGGAGGGAAAGGCAACAGCAGAAGACAATCTCAAAACCTCGATAAACTTCTGCAGGAGAAAACTCTTGGAAAAGAGTGGAAAAGAAAAAAAAAAGGGGAATCGATCGGCAACTTTTTGCCTCAGGGGCCAGAGCCATTGACGAACGTGCGCGCAACAAGGGGCAAAGAAAAGGGAGAGGCAAATCTTCGCGACGCGGGTGGAAGGGACATCGCTTCCCGGGTAATTGGGGGGGGGGGAGAACCTCAACGAAAAGCTTCGTGCTACTTGATCCGATTGATGGAAGCAAAAAGGGGGGAGGCGTCTTGACTGGGAAAGTCGTGTGAGAAAGTGGAAAAAGAAAGAACGCAGGCCCTATCTTGGTTGCGGGGGGAAAAGGCCCGTCCGTACGTGCCAATGAGGGCAGGGAAAAAAAAATTGAAAAAGGGGGTGAAAGAGAAAAAGAGTGGGGGCCGCCATCTTGCGAAATTGCGCCGAAACAAAGAGAATGACATTTTTCCAACGCAGGGGGGGAATCGGCCTGGGAAAGCAGGTGCTCGCGCCTTTCCAAAAAATTGAGGGGCCCATCTCCTGTCGAAAAATTCCGCGCATAAAAGCCGAGGAGAAGGTGAAAAAGGGGAAAAATGCTACTGGAGCGCGGGGACTCACATCGATCAAAGGGGCAAGGAAGTAAGAAAAAAGGGGCACAGAAAAAAAAAAAAGATTCCAATCAGATCAGCCAAAGAAACGCGCTGGCAGCGCCATTTTTCTCCCCGGAAAAGGAAAAAAGGAACTGGGGAAAGGAAAAAAGAGCAGACATCCTGATTGCTCCTAAAAAGGGCTGGGCGAAAAAAAAATTGTGGAAGGGAGGGAAGGGGAGGATGAAAGACAGTTTCTCACGGACCATCTCCAATAGCGAAAGAAGGCGATGCTGCCGCGGGGGAAAAAAAATTACCCCAAACTTTTCGCTAAAAAAAGCGGGAGAAAAAAAAGATGGTAGATCATCGTCCGCCGGGTAACCCTGGAGTCAACGAGACGGACGTTTGCTCTCGTACAAGGACGGGGGTATAAAAATCAAAAAACATGACACACAACAGGGGGAAAAAAAAAAGGGCCTTTGAATAACATGGAAAAAGGCTCCATTATCGAAAATCGACCCTAAAGGGACCAGGGTGAGAAAAAAAGGGATGGACCTTCACGCAGCAAGCCTGCGCCTGAGAGGGGGAAGAGCCAAAAAAACGGGGGGACGTTTTTGCGCCGTGGAGACGGGCCCTTTTGAAGTGGACGCGAGAGAAAAAAAAAAAAAGGAAAATGGCGCAGTTTGGCTTCGGCCCTGGACGGGAAGTCTGGAAGCGCCGGACCCCAACGAACAAAGACCGGAAGAAAAGATCCGAAAAAGGAGGGGGGCGGAACTAACCTCTACCGGGAATTCAAAAGGGGGGGACACGGTCTTTCTCAAGTGCACCGCCTGCGTTTGCCCTGAAAAAAAGAACCGGAGAAAAGACTCTCAACAAAAAAAAGAAGATGCGCCCACGCCGGTGTTACAGGGCCAAACGGACCTCAAAAGAAGGGGCAAAGGGGGGGGGAGAAGAAACAGAAGAAAAACTGTCCTTTTCGGAAAAAAGCAAGGAGAGGTTCCTTGGGTTCCGGGAAAAAAAAATGCAGGGGGTTCCTGTCCAGGCCGCCCAAAAAGGGTAAGGCCGCCATTGGCTCAGGGAGAGCCTCGCGAAAAAAAAAAGGGAAAAAAAAAAACGAAAAGAAGGAAAAATCTGCTTCCGAATGGGCGCCAGAAAGGGGACATAAATCGGCGGTTAGGTCGGCCAGGCAAAAGTAGGGAGAAGAAGGAAAAGAGGAAGTTCCTTCCAGGCCGGGGAAGGGGCCCACGAATTATAACGCGCCCCGAAGCGAAAAAAAGGTGCAGGGAAGGGGGGGAAAAAAAAAAGGGAAAAAAAGTCTGAAGTGTTCCGGCGAAAAAGAACGTCGCGGGATCATCTCGGCTCGAAGGGAAACGGTTTGGGAGGACAGGGGGGGGAGGGGGGAAAAAGGACATTTGCCTCGTGCCAGAAAAGGGGGAAAAGGGTTGCGCAACTTCTTCAGCAGCGGCGTCAAAACACGTGGCCCAGGGTCCCCCTCTGTCAGGGGGGAAAGCGTGGTGTGCGCCTTCCCAAGGCAGTAGAGTCAGGGGGAAGGAAAAAAAGAGGAAGGGGGAGGGAATGCACGGCAACAGTCCTTCCTTAGCTCGGGGAAAAAGCGGCCAGCTCGCTCCTCCGACGCGGAAGACCCTGAAGAAGTAAAAGAAAAAAAGGAGTCTCCTCTTGATCGGTATGATTGTGAAGCCCACGCTGCTTTCCAAAAAAAAACAGAAGTCCTCAGAAGTGCATGCGCGAATTTCGAACGAGTCAAGTGTGTGAAAAAAAAAAGGGAAAACAGGGATGTTTGCATCTCGCCAGCCTGGTTCTCACCAGGGCACCGGGGGAAGGGGAAGGGAGAAAAGGGGGCAACCATTA